>Ga0164242_10002817_pt1 | contig 20030 bp, 25 predicted proteins | sample OricomgcompostMG_FD_108783 | JGI IMG/M metagenome (GOLD analysis project Ga0164242, IMG submission 108783) | Miracle-Growth compost microbial communities from Emeryville, California, USA - Original compost - Miracle growth compost (MG) ... | reverse complement strand
GGGTGAGTTTCCAAGGTTTGGTCGTTTTCAGGGCGAAGTTGCGCATCACCCCAGCCACATTACCCCATCGCCCGGCGCCTGAAAGAGGACTAGTGCTGATGTGGGTCAAACACTTTAGTCGCCCAATCACGCGCACCGTTAGTGTTGTACGAGCCTTGGCTGATCTCTCACCCGTGCGGCCAGTTCGTGCGCGAGTCCCCCCCTATCAGTAACCATGGCCGTCACTGGTCGCCGAACCAGCCGGCGAATGAAGCCCTTCCTTCCGCGAGGATATTGTTTACGTAAGTCATCGGCGCCTGTCCCCTTGTACTCCGTACTTTTGTACCTCTGTGGTTTGTGCAAGATACCCCGTCGTTGTTGTACACCTTGCACAAAAACAGCACCAAGGCTGGATAGCAGTAAGCTAATACCACTCTCGCTGCTTTTGCTTCATCCGTCAGCTCCGAGGTGCCTGGTATAGTACGCCGTTTGGTCCTTGGGAAAGTGACGCCCAGATTCCCCCTTAACGCTGTTACCTGTCGTCTCCGGCGATGACGAAAATGTCGGTCCAAACTGTAGGCGGAAGAATCGAAGAAGCTCCAGAGTTGCTTGCTTTGGAACCAAAGTCCTCGGACTCGAAAAGGCCATTGCGAGATAATGTCTGCAGGATAATGTCGACGACAAAAAGTGCCGATGATAACGCAGGGGTCCAACTGCAGATCTCCAATCTCTGCCCAAGGGTGTAGTGGACGAATGGCGAAAGGCAAGAATAGCCGCTCCGACGGTTATTGATGCAAATGCAGAGCCAAATGCGAAATCAAATGAGCAGTCCAACGGATTCACGAACAACGAAGATGCCCATTCCTCAAGTCCCCGCTAGGTGCTGTTGCCGGTGCGCGCAGGTCGCTTGACCGCTGCACGCTGCCTCGTTGCGCCGCCGTTGCGCCCCACCAACACCACCAAAGTCATGTCGACTAGTAGGTAGGCGGGACTTTAAACGTTGAATAATGCGTGACTGAGCCAGCCACGAAACGTCGCATTCAGCCGTTCGCTGCCCTTCCCCAATGCCGCCGCCGACAAATTTTCGGATGCCTCTATGCCTGGCGTAAGACAGTTTGACGAGAAAGGGGGTGGAGATTCGTTCCCTAGGCGTGAGCCAGCGGGGTTTCGTTCAGGCGCATTCCTGTCGCTATGAACTTTGGCCCTCCGCTGGCGTTTTGGCGTTTTGGTTGCCGGTAGTCAGGTTTGGTGGAGGTGCATCCCGGTCGTCCCCTCGCCACCCGCAGTCGGACGAAACCTTCATTCGGCGGTCAATTTCTTTGACAGTCGTGTCTTTTCTCTGGTCATCCGTCGGTCTGTCGCCCATCTGTCTGTGATTTTCTCTCGGCCATTCTCATAGCTCTGGTGGTGGCCATCTTGTTTGCGAATTGCAAGCCTGCCCTGCACTAACAGCAGTTACGGGAAATCAACCTGTTCAACCAGAACAAGGGAGGGGGGAAACGGTTTGGGGATGTTAACGACAACAACAGCAGAACGCAGCAAGAACAACGATAGAAAAAAAAAAGAGAAAATCCGACGAGAATGGGAAGGAGGATGGGAAGGAGGGGGAATAGGAATAGAAAAGAGAGCAAAGGGGAGACAAGAGACCGGGGGACGTGGGCAGTTGGGCCATTTTAAAGTGAAGCAAGCGTCGCCCAGCACAGTCACTCAACCGAACGCCAATCCGGGGCTGTTCGTGCAGACCAGACCAGCGATCCCGAATGGGGGGCACATGCGACTCCGCATACATTTAGGAGGAGGGAAAAATAGGAAAATTCTCCGCAACCCACTCAAGGCGAAGCTAATACCGACAGGATTACACAGAATGCCACAAGGAGCCAGGCCAAGAAGGCCGATCGAAGAGTCGGGATAAGCTTCCGTGTGGCTCAAAAGTCTACTGTGCCTACAGGAATTCGTAACCTTCCCTCTCTAGGCCCTTCGTTTCCTTCGTATTACTTCTCCCACGCGCCCCTCTGTCAGGCTGCGTCCAGCTCGTGTCACTGGGCTGCACACACACCTCAATCTCTCCCCATTCCAGCAACGGTGGGGGGTGGAGGTGGGAAGTGGAAGTTTGGCAAAGCTGTCAGGCGAGCCTCGAGGCGGCGTTACACAAGTCGTCTAGAGGAAAGCCCATCGAAGAGGATTTGGCCTGAAACGGGCGGTCGCGGTGGTTGTCGATCCGTCTCGCAATACCTATATACCACCAGGCCGAGCCTTAGTTCATCTCATCTCGTCTCTTACAAGAACTACCGGCACGGCGAACGACGGGATCCCTCCTTTCCGCCAAAGGATGCCCGCTTGCTAGCGAGGGCAGGGCATGGCAAGTTGGCGCTAGTCGGTGAGTACAAAGATGAGACTCTGCTCGAGACCATTTGATCCCCTGTCAAGGGCCAAGAGATTTCAGGGCCCGGGTGTGCTAAATATGTTTGGTGCGATCTTCCTCTCGTGCGTTCGCCAGGCCAGCCACTTTGCCACTCCCCCGCCGTTGTTAAATCATGGCCAGTTTGGAGAGATTAAGCAATGGCATATCACACGAATGGCTACCATTTGGCGACAAGCCCGGCCTACCATTGCGTTTATCTTCCCGCCCCGAACCAACCTCTGAGATTCCAAGTCCAAGGCCTAGAGCATCCGTCAACTACGTAAAGGATGGAGTGTGGTGGGGTCAAGGGACCAAGCCCGTCCATCGCATCGTGACATCCACACTTGCACGACACGTCAGGCCGGCTCGCCGGCCCACCTCATCAGCCAAGTGGTCCCCCCTCCTTGCCGAAGCAATGCGTATGCAGAGTGTGCATGTTCCCGTACCCTCTTGACGAACTCAATTTGCGAGTGCATTACGGGTATTGGTTAATAGGTATCCAAAACATCCCTTCCACATCTCCTTGTGAAAGTCTTCCCAGAGCAAACGTGTTAAGCGCATGCAGAGTGTCACGTGAAGTGACTCGCGTGGCGTGGCTGGCAAATGCCCCAAGTTGAGGGAGGCACTTGGGTACCTGCTAGCGATGTATACAATTCCCACTCCGGCATCCAGCGAGGCACCGAGTTTCGCCGACGCGGCGTGACCACGGAAGCGCGGGAGCTAACAAGTGAGTCGCGAAGTACTCCGTACCTGACACCATGCGCAACAGTGCTGTCGATCTATTATTCGATTCGTAATTCCTCCAGACTTTATTAACCTCCATCCCTCGCTACCTCTAGCTGGCACAGCTAGGCCGGGAGTTCATTATACTCGTTCCGCTCCGGTAGCTGGGCTGGCACTTGGGCTGGCAGCTGCGCCGGCGTACCACCGCCTTCCATCTCCGCCAAGCCACCACTCTGACCATTCTCTTTGCCGTACATCGCGGCCCCTTGTGCACCGGATTGCTGCATTCCCAACCCCGTCGAGTCCAGTTCCTGCCCGGTTCCCCGCCTCTTGCTCCTCCTCCAGAGCCACACCAGTGACACGACGGCGAGCACCAAAACTACGACGCCGCCCACAACGCCGCCGATGACGGGCCCCTTTCCTGACCCGCCTCCTTTTTCGGTCGAGGAATCCGTCGGCGACGGCGTCGGCGTTGGTTCGGAGGTGGAGGTGGATGATGCCGTCGCCGATGCTGATGAGACTAGTCATAACAGTCTGGTTAGCTCACTTACATCCCCGTACGGGAGGTAGTGCGCCGCCACCCATACGAGAAGGGCGGACGGACCTGTGCCTGAGGATATGATGGGGAGCAACCTCTCCCCGTTCTTGAATGTGTATCCCGGCGCCGCGCACCCATCGCTGTCGGTCCGCGAGGCGTAACCCACAAAGTTCTTCTTGCAGCAGAAGTATCCAGAGTTATCATACAGATCCCACGACCGGTCCGCGCACTGCGGATCCCGAAGCAGAGTGGTGGTGCAGTTCTTGGCCGTCGGACAGCACTAGGATTTCGTAGATTCTTTAGCAAAGATGTACGGGCCTCCAGCACATCATCAATCCCCAGTAAGATCCGGGAACAAACCTACGTCTACGTTGTACGCGCTCGGGCAAAAGGTCGACTCGGGGCAGCACGCATGGTATGGAGCGACTGTCGGCCCGCAATCGACGTGCTTGCCCGGACACGTGCCGTTATTGCGGAGGGCGAACCCCGAAACTGCCATTTTTTCCCGGAGCCGAGAGAAACTCTAACGCCAAAAAAAAGAAGAACGAAAAGGAACGGTGGCGTCGGCGGGCGACTATGGCGTGTTCGCTCGCATCGAACCTCGCGGGTTTCGCATTTGAGGAGATGAGATTCCCGGACGGGGAGGCGGTGGGTTAAGATCCCGGCAACTGTCAGACTCTTGGTTCTGATAATTGACGTCGCTAGGCTGACGGATTTAACTTGGTCAAGGACCGATCGACGCGATCCTTCGTTTGCGCACAGGGGTTTCCCGTGGTCCTTGACCAATTAGCCATCCCTGCCGTTCATTACTCCACGATGAATCCACCAATGTTATGAATTCGATAGAGTTGCCATTGACCAAGGCAGAGCGAAGCAGGCCGCTCTTGTCCCCAAATCTATCATCGTATCAAGTCAATGGCCCCGTCCCATCCTCATCTCAATGATTTAAAATACTCCGGGTTGGAAGGCCTCTGTCTTCTGTGGGAATTCAGAGGATTCAACGCTGTGAAGCACGTCGGTTAATACTAGGTAGCAATAGTACTAAAGTCGAATTTGCGCCGCCTGCAGATCAGGCATAGATACCCGGAGTCCTATTGTATCAACGACACAAAGCAAGATGTCGTTTTGACATTTGGGCCAAGTAGATGTGATAGCAACCAATCAGCAACAGTTGGATTCAACCACACCACACCTTCAAAAGCCTCTAACGGGTAACAGTGATATCATCGAGAGGGGTCGAAGCAGACTATATATCTATCTGACCACCCCTTCTGGACACAGATCAGCATGTCTCTCTATCGTTCCTAGTTACCTCCCAGAACATCAGCTTGGGAACCATCAACAGAAACAATGTCAAAAGCAGTGGAGAAGGCAAAGGAGAAGTACCAGGCGGTTCTCGACGCTGCCCACGGTGACCAGACGCGTAAGTCTCCAACAGAAACTCACCGTCACCAGGATTGCTACTCACAACTCGCTCGCAATAAGCCCGCACTGGCGGATCCGTTCGTACGACTCGCCATCCCTCGACGGGGGGTTGCGAGATAACCAACAAAGTAGACCGCCCTCGACGCCCGAGCGAAGCAGGCATTAGGGGTTTTATTAAGAGTATAACATCTCGCCCTGCTTCTTAGGGGTACAATTTGGGATCGAGGGGTTGCTTCTTCGCAGCTAGTTTGGGTACGATAGGAAGACGTGTATTTTACCTGCCTTATACCACGCATCTTTGAGTTGAAAGGTGATACCAGGAGAGAGGGTGATTGTTCCAGATCCAGTTCGGATCCCCCCCTAATACGGCATTACCGAATATGCCATCGACACGGCCACCATGTCTAGCTTCTATGCCGCGGCCTGGTAGTTCTACATTGTCAATGGGGATATTGTCGCGGGTCTCATGTCAAGGGATATCGCCAAACGGCTTCGTACAGTGTGAGACTTTTCGTCCCCTGAGGTGTAGTGGTATGACTCCTCTAGGAGTCGGGGGATGTTTGTGTTAATTGGCGCTAGTGTTGAAATATACAGTATGAAGGTATAATACTGTGTCAAACCACACTGTACGTGATTGTCCCATCAGCCCGTTTTTGGGAGTACCATATCGCGCTGTTCAATCAAGGAGCACCAGCGAACAATGTCAAAGAGGAAATCTATCCACGACGCCGATCCCTCGCCGGATACGACTCGTCGGCGCTCGACCCGGCTCAAGGCATCCGTCCTTCCGGCCCAAGATGCAACACAAGTAAATGGAGCTCCGGCGAAGTCTCAACCAAACCAAGAGACCAAGCCGCAGCGCAAGTCGTCGGCGAAGAACCCCATAACTAAGACCGCCCTTGCGGAGGAGATGGAACCAATTGTAGGTCCTGGCCATTTAATACCCTTGTAGTTAATTCTCATTCTACTTGTCGTGTTTATTGGGTGTATATCTACGGCGTCTGTCAGCTCTCATCCAAGTTGCCGCCGGGAGCATCGCCATTGTTTTGGTACAGCCCAGTACACCTTCGCCAGTTTGCTGGAGTAGCCTCTTGCTCCCACCTCGCCAAAGCAACCCATATCCATAGCCCGCATACACTGTACCTAGGTCTAATCGAGACTGTCTAGGAACCGCCGACGAAGAAGTCAAGGAGCAGCAAGAAGTCTGTCGAAACCAAGCCTGCGCCAAAGCAAGCCGTAGCCAAGACGACAGCCACTGATGGCTCGTCCTCGGCACCAGCTGGCAAGCAGTACTGGCTCCTGAAGGCTGAGCCAACCTCACGACTAGAGAACGGCGTCGATGTGAAGTTTTCTATCGATGACCTCGCTGCTAAAAGCGAACCGGAGCCGTGGGACGGTACCCACCCCCATCGCAAGCCCTCATTTTGCCGCCTTTCTCACCGTATGACTAACCCCATCGCAGGTATTCGAGCATATGCCGCCCGGAACAACCTCCGCGCTATGAAGCAAGGCGACCTTGCCTTTTTCTATCACTCGAATTGCAAGGAACCGGCCATCGTAGGCACGATGGAGATTGTCCAAGAGCATTCGCCTGATTGTGCGTTATCCTATTTTGGTCTTTGGACTTGGAGTCCTATTCGATGGCGGTGCTAACCCTTGATAGTGACTGCTCACGACCCCAAAGCCCCCTACTATGATGCGTCGTCTAAACCATCGGACCCCAAGTGGAGCGTCGTCCACGTTGAGTTCCGGAGCAAGTTCGCTGTGCCTATTGGGCTGAAGGAATTGCGAACACTCGCAAGCCCAGGTAAACCGCTGGAGAACATGCAGATGCTGAAGCAGTCGAGATTGAGTGTTAGCAAGGTCAGCTCGGGTGAGTGGGAGTTCTTGCTCGGCCTCGCGCAGGAGAAGGAGAATGGTCAGTAGTCGACAGGATGATGTAATTAAGCGCAGGAGTTTGAGAGAGGAATGCGTCTAGGGAGTGGTCAAGCTGTAGACCCCGTATTTTTGTATCATTATCATATCTGGTCTCTGGCTGGTATCACGAACTCTCCAGCCGCCTCCTGGTATGCTCCAGGACCGTTCTAATACCACTGTCAAGATCTTCCACGGCAAGAACCGGATCGATCCAAGCCAATGTCTTCACCACTAAGCTGGGCTTATCTTCCGTCGTCTCGAAGACAGCCTTGAACCTTGCTAGCGATTCCCGCAACGCCTTGGGGTATGCCGCAGTGTGAGGGTCTACCCCAACGAGCGGTTGCCTGACGAAGCAGTTGCATGTTGACGGGTGATCCGGATGCGATGTAACCATGGTATCTAGGACATGCTCGATGATCTTCTGCTGCGAAGAGACGTTCGTGAACGTAACGAATACGTCAAAGAAGGCTTCCGCGGCCGGCGCACCGAAGAAAGGCTGCTTCTTCGCGATGTCGAAGATGGCCATCGGGATCGCCCCGTCCAGCGCCGGGTTGTTCTCCAGCTTGTCCACACCCTCGTCGTTAAGCACTTTCCGCTCATCCTTCTTAAACTCCGCATCCGGATCCGGGAGCATCAGCCCGTCCTCATCCACCTCTTCATCATCGGTATCCTCGTCGAACATGACGTTCCCATCCGCATCCACGGCCTCCGAAATCTTCGGCGCCGGCTCCGGGCCGCTGCCTTCCTTCTTTGTCGCCTTCGCCCTCCTCGCCTGCACCTTGGACAGCCACTCCATCTCCGACCGCGCGTAGTCAACCCACAACGCCGGCTCGGCCGTGCAGAACCGGCACCCGCGCATGAAGTACGACCTCGCCCCGTCCATGTCTCCGTTCCGCGCGGCCCTGCGGCCCGCGAGGGACCACAGCCCGGCCTCGCGCGGGTGCATGCGCAGCGCGCGGGCGGCTATCTTGCGCCAGCGACGGGACGCGCGGGTCTTGGCCGCGAAGTCGAGGTAGGCGCGCCAGAGGGCCACGCTGGCCGGGTGTCGGGACACGCCCCGCTCGAAGATGGAGAAGGTCCGCGCCTGCCCGGCGTGGGAGGCCGAGTTGCGCACGGAGAAGCGCTGGCACCGCCGGGCGCGGAGGGCCTCGAGGGATTGCTCCCATGAGGCGTAGGCGAGGAAGTCGGCGGGCGTGGTGCCGGGTGAGAGGACGAGGTGCTCGAAATCGTTGCGTTTGGAGACGAGAGTCCGGATCACGTCCTAGGGGGGGTCAGGCTTACGTTAGTTGTCGGGCGCCAAGTATCGGTCGGGTATGAGACATAGGTAGGGACAAGGACAGGGAGGGAGATTAGTTCTTGGGACTCTACCGCCGCCGTACCTTTGTGAATATCTCCTTCTCCTCAAACTCACGGAGCTGGGGGACTGCCCGCTCCAGATAGAAGCGGGCCTTGTCGGCTACTCCAGCCATTGATTACGCCGATATTATATCCCTCGCGAGTGGGACGATAGTCAGGAGAGGAAGGTGAGGGGATTCGAGTCTTGGTTAACTTGGTGGGCTTGCCTGTGATAACAACTTTTGCCTGTGAGACCGACTTGGGGAAGCTAGCAAGATTGAAACTTTTTAGCGGGGCCTGCACCTTCACGACTCACCCTGGGCTCCTTTGGGCCTAGCGCATGATACGTTTTGACCGATCCAAGCTCCCTTATCCAATCCCCCGCATCCATCTGATTTGGTAAGCCAGGGGTCCCGCTCTAGCTTGGCGCCACTGTATTACCGGGGATTCCGGACATGACGGCACCGCCAAGGTCACACTTGCCCTCCTCCCTTCAACAAAAGCTCTCCTTCGTTCTTTCGCAGTCCGCTTCCCTTTCTTTTCCTTTCGGTTTTAGCTGGTGGTTGTTGGCATTCAATGCGTTAGGAGAACCCCCCACGCCGGATGCGAAGTTTGCCCAGAGCTCTCTTAACGGCGTCACACACATCACTATGGCTTCCAAGTACAAGGACAAGGACGCCGGCGTCGTGGTATCGTTCAACGGCAAATGGATCAGTTGGTTCCATACAGCTCTTGCCTACGGTCAGTCTCCCCGGACAAGCCTGGATCCCGTCAATAATTCTGTCCCAGCACAACTATCTGACGGTTTTCTTGTTTATATACAGCTGCTTTCCTTGGCGCCTTGATGGTCGGAGTCTCCCTGCACTACCACAAGATAGTCCAAAATGAGTTCTACGGATACCCCGACGAGTGGTTCCCATCGGTGTCCGCAACCATTGGCGACCGATACCCCGAGCGATCCGTCTTTATGCTCTTCATCTGCCTTACATCTGGTGAATTCCAATTTTACCCCTCCAAAACGTTCGCTAGCACTAACACTAGCAGGCCCAAGGTTTGCCCTCGTTGGACTGTGGTACCTCCTGACGGCGCGGCCCGGGCGCACTCTCCCCAAGCTAGTCGCCTTCTTCGGCGTTTTCAGGTCACTTACATGCGGAGGATGGACATACATCACGTCGACGGACGATCACGACTGGCATGACATTTTCATGATCTCGTACCTCGTCGCAACAATTCCTTGGACATTTGGCTGTCTCGCGCTCAGTCCACCTAACCCAAGGGCGATCAAGCTGCGGAAATATCTTGCCGGCGCCTTCTTTGGCACCCTTATTCCATTGATCTACTTCTTCATCCAGCACAAAGTGCACCGTGTCGCAGGAGGTAAGCGCGAAGCGCCGTTTGGGCCAATTGGGATTATTGTTGACTCCTTTTTTCTTCCCTGGCAGCTTACACGACGTACGCCTTCTTCGAGTGGTCCCTCATTCTCTTCGACGTTGGGTTCGACGCAGTGACGGCTTTGGACTTTGACACATTCGAGCTTGTGGTCAAGGATGTCAAAGGGATGAGCAAGGGGTACGTGCAATGGCTTCCGAGGTAGCTCCCGCACCGGGGGGCCTGTACATACCGCGCTTCTGTGCGCAATGAAGAAATGAGAGACGAGTTCTAAGATCGATATAGTGCCAACATATCATCCGTCCCGACCGCCGTATTAGAGAAGGAGTAAGAAGCTCCGAACCTCAAGAATCGCTGTGTTTTAATTGTTGTTTGCTAACACAGTGTGATAGGAAGGAAATCGCAACGGGGGGCGTGTTCGCCGCCAACTTCACCTTGGGTGAGGCTCTGGATACCGCGGCGGACATCTATCATGGAGTAAGCGGCTGAGTTAAGTTGAGCTGCTGCTAGATTCGGCTACTGACTAGGTTGCAGTTTGTCTTCTGGTCTATCCTCACTAGCCTCGGAGTTGTCATCTGGTGTAAGTCAACCCTCCTGCTCGCGTAAGACAGCTAGCCCGTGCGCTGACCCCCAATCTTCAGACTTCCCGCTGTGGCACATGGGCATTTCTGGCTACGAAGTTCTCGTGCTGACGACTGTTTCCCCTTTGCTGCTCGGAATTAAGCCGCTGCGGTTATTAATTGTCAACAACCTTCGAGCCGCTCACCTGCTATCCCTTTCTGGGCTTATAGCATACCTCGTTCCTGATCCGGCGTTCCGCCTATTCACCGTTAGTTTCGGCGTCTGGATGGGATGCCTCTCATGGGCTGCGACCTTCTATTCCGAGTCTGTCCACGGTGCCCGGCTAGAATCGAGCATCCTAGCATGGACTGCTGGCCTCATCCTGTCGGCGACCATGAAGTTCGCTTGGCAGACGAATAACCCCATCTGGCCTGTCATGCATGCTGAGAATGGCGGTTACAACGGCACCGGCCTTGTGCTCGGCGTTTTAGCTGCTTTGAGATTTACACGGAGGGCTCCTCTTCAGAGTGGTGGTGCGCCCGAAGACAAGAGTGGCTCGGCCGTGCTCTCCGCCTTCGGCATCGGCGGACTCTTCTTCGGCCTGCACTCCCTCCTTTCCGATACTAGCACTATGATCCTCTGGACGTGGGACGGATACCCGATTCGGGGTCCCGTATCAAACGTTCACGCTTGGTACACCATTGCTGCGATGACCGCCGGGCTTGTTTTTGGTCTCCTCAGGCCGAATGCCATCAAAATCTGGACGGTATATGGCGTTGCCTGCGTTGGCGCCGGCCTCCTGACAAAATATAGCCAGTGGCTCGGTTACTTCGGTGGCCTTATAACGGCCGCCTACCTCATGGCGATCTCGGTCCCACTAATTGCCCATGCTTCGAAGAAGAGCCCTGCAATGACGTTCGGCTTGGGATTTTTTATTTACAACTTCTTAGTTCTCTTTCATGTTTGGGTGGTCGCCTACGCCTTTGTCCCTGGAGGCCCGCTCGTCCGGGAGCGTACGGACTTGATCATGATCTGCATGATGATCTGCCTCGGCGCCGGTATCTTCGACCTTGCATCACACAACAATAGCAACGACAACTTGAGCCGTCGTCGACCGAATTCCTCGTCGCACCGCAAGTACCATTTTGGCGCCCTTGGTTTCCTCAACGTCCTCTTCCTTGCCTTTGCGTTCATTCGCTTCCCGACAAACGACTACAAACCTTACCATAATGAGGATCGTGTCGTCACTGCAGGCATCTGGACCATCCACTTTTCTCTCGACAACGACATGTGGAGCTCCGAATACCGCATGCGCGACCTCCTCAAGGAGCTCGAGGTCGATGTCGTCGGCCTCCTCGAGAGCGACCTGCAGCGTATCATAATGGGTAACCGGGATACGACTCAATTCTTGGCCGAGGACCTAGGGATGTACGTCGACTACGGCCCAGGCCCTAACAAGCACACCTGGGGCGCGGCGCTGCTCTCTAAGTTCCCCATCCTCAACTCGACGCACCACCTCCTGCCAAGCCCCGTTGGCGAGCTCGCGCCCGCAATCCATGCCACTCTTGACGTCTACGGCACCCTCATGGACGTGTTCGTCTTTCATTCAGGTCAGGAGGAGGACCCCGAGGATCGGAGGCTCCAGAGCGAGTATCTCGCCAAGCTGATGGGGTCCAGTAACCGGCCGAGTATCCTGCTCAGCTATCTGGTTACGGAGCCGCTTGAGGGCAACTACAACACCTACGTCTCGCCTACATCGGGCATGCACGATGTCGACCCTTCAGATTGGGACCGGTGGTGCGAATACATCCTCTACAAGGGCCTCCGGCGCACGGGCTACGCCCGCGTCAGCAGGAGCACCATCACGGACACGGAGCTCCAGCTCGCCAAGTTCGTGATCCCTCGGACCCCTGAGGAAGGGGCTGCGATATGGGATGCCGACGACGAGGCACGAAACCTCAGGGTAGCGGAGGAGGATGTGCCTCAGGGGTGGCGTTTCCCGGCGTTGTTCCGGGGCGAGGGCGTAAGGGGCCATCAATACCATGTGTTTGATGAACCACGGTATTACAATTACTAATAGGGGCTATGGGGGGTGTTCAAGGCGGCGAATTGCTATTGATGGGGGGAGCAGGAGGTAGGGTTTTGGTATGACGGTGGGTAATGTTTATGAGGATGGATGAAGGAAGGAAGTGATTGAGTACTACCGCGGATACCAGATACCAGAGGCGGTAGCGGACGTCTCCTATGTACGATTCCTGGGGACCGTATCAGTCGGAATTATGCACTAGTACGGTATGCGTACCTTATCACAACTTCGAGTATGCTTAATATACAACTTAATCCGCAAATGACCCAAACTTCGAACGTGTGCCTGCGTGCTAGTTGCTGATGCCTGGTTGTCGACACATTCGAAGGAGATCACTACAACATATACCACATGTTAGGTAGGCTAGGGAGGATTAAATGGTCTAGCTTGCGAGCGGTATAGTGTAGGTTCAACCCCCCATTCCCTCTCCTCTTGCTTAACTTGGTTGTCAAGACTCGAGATATGGGGTTCGACAGATATGATGACAGCCAATATTTGGTATCTGGACATCAACGGGTCAAGCGTTGCCTTTACGGCCGGTGACTTGGGACACTCGACGGAAGAAGCCATCTATGAGGTTCTCGGCCGCCCACAATGTGAGCAGCTGCTTCGCATCAACGGCGAGCCGTTAGGGTCCCTCCGTGTGTGAGACGCGGGGAACTCGCGAACCCCGGAGGTCCCGGCCTCAACAGCATACCCGACCTACACGTGTACTTAAAACCCTAAGATAGCGCTGGGTTTCAGTCTCGGCAGCGGCTCGGCGGTATCTCCACACCTTGGACGAATTCAGGACCGAAGAAACGGTCAGGTTACCCCCCATTTACCTAATATTTCGACTATACGCATGCTGACGGATCCGTAATACGAGTGCGGCTTCTCCCCGCGACTTTCCGCCCTTAGTGTTCGGCAGAATTACGTGGGAATGCAATGAGGGAGGGACATCGACATCATTGTCCTCGGCACAAGGGCTCGATAAGCTGATAAGGGATGGACGCCATTGGCTGGGTTGGGTTGTGCCGTGAAAAGCCGAGAGGCGCGCATGGCTTCGGCTTGGATAGGTATACCACGACGTCAAGGGTTAAAGACAGGAAACGTTGAACCAGGAATTAGGAGTTACCAATTGACATATTTCTTCTCCTAAAGGGAACGGAAAGATCTTGATGAATTGAAGGTTGATTATACGCTGTCTTCATAGGTGACATTCGGCTTAAACAAGCAAGCATGGAGTTCCATATCAGTCACCTTTGGTTCTGGCTCGGCGTGTTAGCTGTGTCCGGCTTCGTCTATGTAAGCGAAACAATACCCGAACATCTATCCCAACACGCCCTGGATGAGAAAGCGCAAATGCTGACTAGGTCGCACATATAAAGACGATATGCCTTATTACCTACCGGCTCTTCTTCCACCCGCTGGCCCGGTATCCCGGCCCAGTCCTGGCCAAGCTGACGGACGCCTATATGCTGTACCACGCATGGAAGGGCGACCGGCACCTCGAGTTCTGGCGGATGCACGATCGGTACGGGACGACGGTACGATTTGGACCAAACAGTATCTCCGTCAACGATGCAGGGGCGCTGAAGGAGATATACGGCTTCCGGGCCAACGTGCGCAAGGCCGAGTTCTACGACGCCTTCGTGCACCCGGCGCCCAACACGCACAACAGCCGCGACCGCACCGAGCATGCCCGCAAGCGCCGCGTACTGTCGCAAGCATTTTCTGACACCGCCATCAAACAGATGGAGCGTTATATCCTTGCCAACGTCAGGACATTCTGCGAGGCGATCGGTGCAAGCACTAGCGCTGCGGGAGCGGCGGTTGGCTTTGTGGGCGAGGAAGGTAAGGGGTGGACTGCGCCTAAGAATATGTCGGATTGGTGTAACTGGTTGGCTATGGATATCCTGGGCGACCTGTGCTTCGGTAAGGCCTTCCACATGCTGGAGCGCCCGGACAACAGATATGCGATCGATCTCGTAGGCGTGGCCGCGAAGAGGCACCTGATTGTGAGTATTGACTCCGACTCTCTATCATGACACTTAGGTGGCATGGGCTCACTTGCTGATATCTGTCTAGTGCGGCACTATGACAATCGTCAACAAGCTTAGCCTGGACAAGATCCTGTTCCGCAAGATTGCGGCAGGCAGGGCCCGATATATGAGCTACAGCCGGGCACAGTTGGTTGAGCGGACCAAATTGGGCGACGATACCGACCGTCGCGACTTCTTCTACCACCTGCTAAAAGCGCGCGACCCTGAGACCGGAGTGGGGTTCAGCACGCCAGAGCTTTGGGGAGAGTCCAACTTGCTGTGAGTATCCATCCAACTTCATGCTGCCTAGTGCAATGTAAGCACGAGCTCAGCTCACACCTCGATGTATAGCATCATCGCCGGTTCCGACACAACCTCGACCGCCATGGCTGCGACACTATTTTACCTCGTACGGAACCCTTCCGCGCTTGCCAAGGCCAGCGAGGAAGTCAGGGCCAAGTTCGACGATGTCGAGGAAATCCACCAGGGCGCGCAGCTGGCATCCTGCACCTACCTCCGCGCGTGCATTGACGAAGCCATGCGCCTCTCCCCGTCCGTCGGCGGTCTGCTACCCCGCGAGGTTTTGACCGGCGGCATGACCATCAACGGCGAGGCGGTCCCCGCCGGCACAGTGGTTGGGACGCCCCACTACGCGATCCACCACAACGCCGAGTACTACCCTGACCCGTTTTCGTTCATCCCTGAACGGTGGGTCGCCGGATCGTCGTTCGGGAAGGGGGGTCGTGCCGTCGGCGAAGATGACGTTGCGCGCGCACAGAGCGCCTTCTGCCCGTTCTCGATCGGGCCGCGCGGGTGCATTGGCAAGGGCCTGGCCTATGTGGAGATGATGACTACGCTGGCGCGCGTGGTGTTCATGTATGATCTGCGGAGGGCGGCGGGCGTCGTCGACCCGGGTGAGGGTAGTGAAGATGCGGAGTGGGGGAGGCATCGACCTGGTGAGTTCCAGCTGGAGGACACATTTACGAGTCTAAAGGATGGTCCGATGGTGCAGTTTAGGAAGCGGGAATATTAGGTGAAGATGGGAGTAGGAGGTTACATAGAATATTGTAAAACCAAGGGTTTTGGTTGCCCAGGCATGGGCTTGTGTTGTGGGTGGACTTTTGTCTTTTGCGAGGTTGAACTGTGGTAGCAAGCTGGACTACCCCCTTGGTACAATTATGTAGCATCGAATCCGGCACATCTCGAACATGATTCTCCAAACCCATCAACCACCAAGTGAAGTCGATAGAGTTGGGGTAACTGGCGGGGAACGAAAGTGTGCGGGGAACGAGGGCCTCATAATTAGATCTCGGCAGAATATTATGCTTGTTCCCCAGATTCTGCAGACCTTGATTTCGGGGCAGGTTCCGGTTCCTGTTCATGATTTCAGGCTAGCATGGAGTAGCATTGGCCAATGGAGCTGATCGAGGTGAACTTTTCGGGACGGGGAAGCCGGAGCCGGGTGTCGTCCCCACTCGAACGAGCCGCGCCAACGATGAATGCGCTTTCAAGAATGATCTGAGCATTTGCTTCTCCGGGTTACCATTGCACTGCGGGGAGGAGTAGATGAGAGGTTCCTTATTAGCGGGATATTTGTGTCCGTGATTTAAATCTGACGATGGCAAGTTAACCGTGATGCTGCACATGCTTCTTGTAGTTTGATCTCGGAAACTCCGCCCGAGGAAGTAATATCGAGCTGAGCCGTAATATCACAACCCCTCTCAATATCGTAGCATGGCTGCAATAAATGCCTGGGCTCCTGCCCCGGAAACGGCGCGTCCTGCAAGGGACGCAGCTTTTTTCCCTGGTACTTACCTGTTTTACCTTTGTAACTACTAAGACAGAATGTTGGGGCCTAGAATCCTCGGGGTTGTCTCCTCGATACTTGCGCTCTCCGGCCTCGGCCAGGCGGTGCCACATGCTGCGAGAGCAGACTGGCCCAATGGACCTTTCGTGACGTCTGGCCGCAACATCCACGATGCTTCGGGAACTAATGTCACGTACGCGGGCGTCAACTGGCCGGGCCACGCGGACGTGATGATCCCAGAGGGTCTCCAGTACCAATCGATCGAAACTATCGTGACCAAGATCAAGAGCACCGGCATGAACTCCATCCGGTTGACGTATGCCATCGAAATGATCGACCAGATCTATGCCAACAATGACAAGGACATCCAAATCGACACGGCTCTTACCAAGGCTCTCGGGGCCACCAATGGCCCCAAGGTGTTGGCGAAGATAATCGCGAACAATCCGCAGTTCAACGCCTCAACTACAAGACTGCAGGTAAGGTCCTTGATGCGGGTGTTGAATGGGAGAGACGAACTGAACCTCATCGTTTGCAGGTCTTCGATGCCGTTGTTGCGGAATGCGCGAAACAGCAAATCTATATCCACTTGGATAACCACATCTCTAAGGGCATGTGGTGCTGCTCAACCAATGATGGGAATGCTTGGTGGGGAGACAAAGACTTCAACACCGATAACTGGGTCCGAGGTCTGTCGTATATGGCCAACCATGTAAGCCCCTATTTTGAGTTCAACGGGCTAGTTGTTGGCAAGCTGACGTCCATTGCAAGGGTAAATCGTGGCCTAACCTCATGTCGATGTCTCTGCGGAACGAGCCCCGAGAGCCAGACAGTGGGCCGGGGCGGTCAACCTACAACTGGCGGGATTGGTACGGTTTCATCAAGAAGGGCACAACTGCCATTCACTCGTCCCACCCCGACGTGCTGATTTTCCTCTCGGGGCTCGGCTTCGACACCACCATGACCCCGGTTGCTCAGGGCACAGCACTCACGCCAGGCTCGGGCAAGTTCGACCTCGCCGACTTCCCCGGTTACGCCGACAAGTTGGTGCTCGAGCTCCACAACTACGAGAACAGCGCGACGAGCTGTTCCAGCCTGCAGGGCAACCTGGAGCGCAACGGCTTCTCGGCGATGGGCGACAACAAGTTCCCAGTGCTGCTGACCGAGTTCGGGTTCCAGATGGACGCGTCGACGTGGAAGGGCGTCTATAGCAGCTGTCTTGCCAGCTACTTCAAGGATCACAAGGCTGGCTGGTTCCTCTGGGTGATAGCCGGGAGCTACTATATTAGATCGGGGACTCAGGACTACGAGGAAGCCTGGGGCTTGTTGTCGCACGATTGGTCAACTTGGCGGTCGCCATCGTATGTAGACGGCATGTTCTTGGACATGGTTAAGGGCACGCTCGCTTAGGAGTTTGGCATGAGTAGGAGGCAGTATGTATTTGTCTTTTTCGTTCTCCGTTGTGAATACCAAGGTACTCCATACGAGGCAGGGAACTCACACCGAAAAGATGGTCTGTGCGCGGGGCAACAGTGCGGCCCATGACCCTTGTTTTCTTTTTTACTGTGGCGACGAGGCTGAAAGGCTGCGAGACCATCAAACAAACTACTTTCATTGTCCTCGGCAAGTCCCCTTCTCGCTTAACCAGGGACAATTGTCACGACATGATTATGCGCAAATACTCGATACCGACTTCTGATTGAGATGTCTAAACCTCCCTGCCGTTTTTGGCAGCAGGGAAACTGCAGATATGGAGGTACGCGCACGCAGTTCATCCAATCTGAAATCAACACGCCGCTTCCCGAGTCTGCTTTATTGGGACCAGCTGATACGCCACCTGGTTCCCTATGGGCGTTCGCCTTGTTGCCTTTAAACTGACCTCTCACTTTTTGCACCGCAGATAACTGCAAGTTCGACCACCCTGGGGCAAGGACACAGCAGAGCTCCAACCGGTACAGCGCCCTCAGTAGCGCAAACCAGACCCAAATGAGCAGCCAACGGGCTCCAGGTACTGCTGCCCCCCCAGCCCATATCAGTTACGCGATGATTTTCTAACTCTATCCTTCGATAGACCTGCCCTACAATCTTAGTAAGGAGCTACTCCGGCGCGATCTGACCGAGGATCGACCGCCATGGCCCCTCTCGTGCTATGGCCCCGGCCGAGATGCGCCGGAGATGCTCTTCGGCGGCTACCCCCGCGAGCAAAGCTACGAAGAGATCAGGCTACACTACATGCAGGGAGAATTGGCGGGCAATCCCCAAGGAGCTGTGAGTTAGCAATGGGAGCCCAAATGCGGCGTGGCTCGCTAATGTGGCGAGCAGATAAACGAGATCGAGGCGCTCCACCAATCCGCCCAACAACAAATCCAAACGGCCCTTAGCAACCTCGATGGAGCGATACAGTATATAGTGGATGCTGGGAACAAGCATCCAAATCGGATAGATATATGCGCACAGAGCAACCCGCCAGGCGGCACGGCTGGGATCTTTGCAGTCGGTCGCCAGCAACCTAGCACTTTCGGGGCGCCGTCAACTGCCTTCGGAGGCCAGTCGGGTGCATTCCAAAACGCTGCTGCCCCGCAGTCCGGCGCATTCGGCGCACCCTCGGCACAGCCGTCAGGGGCATTTGGGCAACCCTCGGCGATGGGCCAGCGACCCAGCGCATTTGGTGTCTCTGCCTTTGGCCAGCCGGCTCAGCCCGCTCCGGCGGGGGGAGCGTTTGGAAAGCCCTCCCAGCCTGTGTCGGCGTTCGGCCAGCCGTCTGCTTTTGGTGCGAAGCCGAGTGGGTTCGGGGCGCCGGCTTTTGGACAGGCGGCGCAACCGGCAAGTGGATCGGCATTTGGCCAACCATCGCAGCCGGGAAACACGCCGGCATTTGGGCAACCTTCACAGCCGGGGGCCACGTCTGCCTTTGGTCAGCCGTCACAGCTGGGGGCCACGCCGGCATTCGGTCAACCGTCACAGCCGGGAAATACACCCGCATTTGGCCAGCCGTCACAACCAGCTAGTGCCTTCGGACAGCCGTCAGGTCTCGGTCAGAAGCCGAACCCGTTTTCCAGTACCGGCGCCGGCGCCGGCCCTTCACCAAGCCCGTTTGGACAGTCATCGCAACCGCAACAACAGCTGAGTACGAGCCCCTTCGGGGGGCAGCCTAGCCAACCCGCGGGAGGTGCCTTCGGCCAGTCTCCCGCCCCGAACCCATTTGCGAAACCCACCCCGGCGGCGACAAACCCATTTGGCCAACAACAACAACCAAATGCCAATCCATTCGGTCCTGGGCCTGGTGCCGGAGGCGCAGTCTCTAACGCCATGGACACGGCGACTAATGGTACAGCGGAAGCTCCATCACCCTTCGGAGCTCCCTCTAAGGCGGCAGGCGGTGCTGCACCCAACCCGTTCCAGCCGTCAGCGCAAGCGGCGCCAGCGGGATTCGCCCCCGCAACAGCGGCGGCGGGGGGCGTGGCATCCGGCCAAGCACAGAGTCCGTATGCCCCCAACGCGTCGCGGCAGCACCCGCCGATCGAGTCGTACAGCGCCAAGGAGCCGGACGGGCGGCTCCGGATGTTCAAGGGAAAGGCCGTGGTATACGAGCCTCCTAAGAACGAAGGGGACAAGGAGGAACCGGTTATACGGAATTTCGACGGCAGTCTCACGAAAATATGGTTTCCCAACGGAGCACCACCGTACAACCCGGATACCGAGGGTGCTGCGGGTGCCGGGTATGACGATAAGACGCTAGGTCGGTGGAAAGCCTTTGCGCAGACGGGGCGGTTTGACGACGGAGTCATGCCTGAGGTGCCACCGATGAGGGAGTTCTGCACCTGGGACTTCTAGGTCGGTTATGG
>Ga0164242_10002816_pt1 | contig 20037 bp, 23 predicted proteins | sample OricomgcompostMG_FD_108783 | JGI IMG/M metagenome (GOLD analysis project Ga0164242, IMG submission 108783) | Miracle-Growth compost microbial communities from Emeryville, California, USA - Original compost - Miracle growth compost (MG) ... | reverse complement strand
CTGGTAGAACACCGGGTTGGCCACGCCGTTGATAGCCCGCGACAACACCGCGTCCGCGAGGCACCGCGTGGCATAGTCCAGCGCCGCGTCCCAGGCATTGCGAAAGCTGATCGCCTCCGGCCGCGCGCGCAGCATGTAGGCGGACCGCTTCGACATCTTCACCGCCCGGCAAGCCTCGGCGACGCAGGCGCTTTCGGCGAGCGCCCGGATGAAGGCGACCTGCCGCTCGGCCGTCCAGCCGTCGAGCCGCGCGCGCAGCGGAACAGGGGAGAAGGCGAACGCGTCGGCCTCGTCCTGCTCCACAGCCGCCGAAGGCTCGAACCGCGGCGGCACCAGATCCGGCAACTGCCCGGCCCGCGCCAGCGCGTGCATCGTGTCCCAGTTGTCCCGCAGCCAGTCGTTCAGCTCGCAGCCGGATTCGGGTTCATCGTCCGCTTCGCCCTCGTCTTCCTCGTCGTTCCAGTCCTCTTCGGGACGGGGAGAGGAGCCATCCAAGCGGGGCGCCTCCGGCTCGACGTCCGACGGGTAGGCCCATCCGCCGGCCGCCGGCGCGGCTGCCGTCTCCTCGTCCCCGAAAGGATCGTCAGATTGGCGTCCGTGGATGGAAGCGTCGATTCGAACCGAATCGGTCCCCTCGCGATCGATAGGTGAGTCTGCCATCCGGCAGTTTGGAACATAAAAGGAACGTGTAGGAAAGGATTTTTTGCGGTCAGGCCGCGCGCAGTTCGGGGATCGCCGCCGATCACGCGCCAGGCCGAGCGCAGGAACACCAGCGCGATGGCCGAGCCGACGAGGATGTCGGGCCAGGGCGAGGCGGTGAACGCCACCAGCCCGGCGGCGGCGAGCACGCCGATATTGGAAATCACGTCGTTACGGGAGCATTCGAACGTGCTCGCCATGTTGAGATCGTGGCTGCGGAAGCGCCACAGCAGCGCCAGACAGCCGAGATTCGCCGCCAGTGCCAGCGAGCCGAAGGCCAACATCAGCCCGGAGGACGGCGGCACGCCGCTGCCGACCTTGATCGCGGCGTCAACCGCGATGCCGAGACCGAGCAAGAGCATGAACAGCCCTTTCGCCAGCGCCGCCCCGGCCTTCCACCGGTCGCTGCGCGAGAGCGCATAGAGGCTGACCGCATACACCAGCGCGTCGCCGAGCATGTCCGAAGCATCGGCCATCAGCGCCGTCGAGCCGGCGACGACGCCCGCGCCGAACTCGGCGAGGAACATCGTCGCGTTGACCACCAGCACGAGGACCAGCACGCGCCGCTGATCGGCCTGGCGGGCAAGGCGATCGAGCTCGGCGCCTTTGGCGGAACAGCAGGAATCGGCCATCCCCGCATGGTGGCGGCGATCGCGGCGAGGTTCAAGCCGCGCCGCCGCCCATCAGGCCCGAGACAGCCGCCTGGCCGTCAGCTCCGCCAGCGCGCCGTCAGGAAATAGCGCCGGCCCGCTTCCGGGAAACCGTCCGTCAGATAATAGAGATCGTCGAAGGCGTTCCTGACCCCGGCGCCGATCGTCATATGGTTGGTTATATCGTAGTCCACCCGCAGGCTGGCGTCGGCGTAGCTGCCGGTGCGGAAATAGGCCGTGCCGGCGGTGTTCGTGGTCCAGCGGTTCGAAGCGATGTCGAGGCTCGGCTGCACATGGAGCCGGGCGAGCGGCTGCCACTCCGCATAGACGAAGGCCTTGTGCGCCGGCACGCCGGTTGGGCGGAAGGCGGCGTTGGTCGGATCGTCGAGATCGCGGTGGGTGTAAGTGTAGTTCGCCCCCGCCGTCAGCGTCGGCGCGATCTTTGCATCCACCGACAATTCGAAGCCGTAATAATTTCCGTGGCCGAGGTTGCGGCTCTGGGTGACCGGCGTGTTCTGATAAATTAACGGGAAGGCGACGATCGTGTCGTTGAGATGCGAATAGAACACCGCGCCGGTCAAGTGCGCTGCGCCGAGAGCGGTCTCGCCGCCCACCTCGTAATTGGTCGCCCGCTCTGACTTCAGGTCAGGGCTGGAAACGGCGCCGCCAAAGCGCGAACTGAAGCGCTCGGCGATCGTGGGGAAACGTGCCCGCGATGAAACGCTGACATAGAATTTACTGGCGCTGTCCGTCGGCCGCCAATCGACCCGACCTTGCAGATTCCAGGCGTCGGAGTCGCGGATCGGATAACTGAACAGCACCGAGGCGCCGTTGCTGGTCGGAGTTTCGCCGAACTCCTCGGCGCGCTTGAGGTTGCGCCAGTCATAGCTCGTGCCCAGCGTCGCGGTCAGCGTGGGCGAAAGGGCGCCCTGGTATTCGAGCGCCGCGCTCCAGGTGTCTTCCGTATCGGTCTGCGGCGGCTCCGTGCCGGTGATGGGGCTCACATTGTATTCGACATGCTTGTCGCTGCGATAATGCAGCGCCATCGACAGCCGGTCCGTTTCGCGCAGCGCGAACGCCAGCTCGGCCGATCCGCCCCACGCCGAATCTTCGTAATACGAATTGAATGCGCGCCGCAGGGTCTGGCTGGTCTCCGTGGCGTCGTCCCACGCGCTCAGCAGGTTGTCGAAGCCGTTGCGGAAGGCGCGGGTCTTCAGCGTCACGCCGTCGGCCAGTTGCGTGCGCGAGAGGAAGTAGATGCTGTCGATGTTCCACCACGGCCAGCTCCAGTTCTTCTGGATGTTGGCCGGATCGACCGTGCTGAGCGGCGCGTTCTTCTCGCCTTCCTGGCGGGTGTAGCTGAGCGAGTATTCGTCGGTCGCGTTCGGCGTGAAGCCGGCCTTGACGTTGAGCCGCCAGTCCTCGGTGCGGCTCAGGTCGCGCGCCCCGCCGTCCTCGCTCGCCGTCGGGGTGAAGCTGTCCGGCAGGTCCCAGTGGTCCTGGAAGCTGCGGGCGAAGCTCGCCTGGGCGTACCACTTGTCCTGCCGGGTCCCGAGCAGGCCGAAAGCGGTGTAGCCGGCGTAATCGGCGTCGCTGTCGAGATCGAGCGTGCCGCGCAGTTCGGCCTCGAGCGGCTGGGCCGGCTTGCGGGTGACGAGGTTGACCGCGCCGCCCATCGCGCCGGGGCCGTCGAGCACCGAGGCGTAGCCCTTGGCGACCTGGATCTCGGCGATGTCCGGCGTCAGGAAGCGGCCGTAGTCGAGCCGGTTGTCGGCCGGGAGATAGACGCGGATGCCGTCGATCGACAGCGGCACCTGGAAGCGGTCGAAGCCGCGCACGAAGAGCAGCCGTTCGTTGCGCGAGCCGCCGGAGTTCGAGGCGGCGACGCCGGGCAGCAGGTTCGCCGCATCGTCCAGCGTGTTGCGGTTGAAGGCCTCGATGGCGTCTTGCCCCAGCGTGTCGCTGCCGACGGTGGGCGCGGTGCTGACCTGGCCCTGGACGATGATCTGGCCGAGATCGAAGGTCTGCGATGCCTTGTTCGTGTCGCTGTTGTCCTGCGCCATGACGGGAGCGGCAAGGGTGGCAACGGTGCAGGCGATGGCGAGCGGGTAAACGCGCAAGAGATCCTCCCAGAAGATTGATGCAGCCCCGTGTCCCTCACGCAGGCTATATTTGCCGGAATACGGCTAGCCATATACCGGCGAATATAATTATGGGAACCCGATAAGGCGCATTTTTCTTTCCGCCGCGCTAACGCTTTCTGTCAGCGCGCGAGGGCTTGCCTCCCGAACGCGGGGGTTAGTCGGGGCTCCAGGGCACCGTGGGTGCGGTTGACGATGCTTTCCGCGCCGCCTCAATCGTAATCGGCCGCGTAGTCCCCCTCGGCGAGGTCCGAGAACTTGGTGATCTTCGCCTCGAACCGCAGCCGCACCTTGCCGGTGGCGCCGTGGCGTTGCTTGGCGACGATCAGTTCGGAGAGTCCGTAAACGCTCTCCATCTGCGCGGCCCAGGCGGCGTGGGCGTCGTGGACCTTGGCATCGTCGCTTTCGACCGGACGCTTGGGCTCGCGGGCGCCGACGTAGTAGTCCTCGCGATAGACGAACCAGACCATGTCGGCGTCCTGCTCGATCGAGCCGGATTCGCGCAGGTCCGACAGCATGGGGCGCTTGTCGTCGCGCTGCTCGACCGCGCGGCTGAGCTGGGAAAGCGCGATCACCGGCACGTCGAGCTCCTTGGCGAGCGTCTTCAGGCCGCGGCTGATCTCGGAGATTTCGTTGACGCGGTTGTCCTGGCTGCGCTGGCTGCCCTGGAGGAGCTGGAGATAATCGACCACGATCAGGCCGATGTCGTGGCGGCGCTTGAGGCGGCGGGCGCGGGTGCGCAGCGCGGCGATGGAGAGCGCCGGAGTGTCGTCGATGAAGAGCGGCAGCTCGGCGAGGCGCTGGCTGGCGTAGGAAAGCTGCTGGAAGTCCTCGCGGCTGATCTTGCCCATGCGCAGCGCCTCGGAGCTGATCCCGGCCTGCTCGGCCAGGATGCGGGTGGCGAGCTGGTCGCTGCTCATTTCCAGGCTGAAGAAGGCGACACCGGCCCCGATCGACTTCTCGATCCCGTCGCGCCGGTCGCGCAGCAGCCGGTCGGCGCAGTTGAAGGCGATGTTGGTGGCGAGCGAGGTCTTGCCCATGCCCGGCCGGCCGGCGAGAATGATGAGGTCGGAGTTGTGCAGCCCGCCGACCTTGTCGTTGATCGAGGTGAAGCCGGTGGTCTTGCCCGAGACGTGGCCGCCGGAGTTGATCGCTGTTTCGATCATCGCCAGCGCCTTGCCGGTGGCGCCGCGGAAGCTTTCCGCCTCGCTGCTGCCGGCCGCGCCTTCGGCGACGCGGAACAGGGCGGCCTCGGCTTCCTCGATCTGGCGCATCGGCTCGACGTCTTCGGAAGTATCGAGTGCGTTTTCGACCAGCTCGCGGCCGACGCTGACCAGTTCGCGCAAGAGGGCGAGGTCGTAGATCTGCTGGGCCAGCTCACGCGGAGCGAGGAGTCCCTGGCCGTCGGCGGTGAGCCGGGCGAGATAGCCGGTGCCGCCCAGTTCCTTCAGCGCCTCGTCGGCCTCGAAGTAGGGTTTCAGGGTGACCGGCGTCACCACCATCTGCTTGTCGATCAGCGTCAGGATGCGCTCGTAGAGACGCTGGTGGAGCGGATCGAAATAATGCTCGGGCCTGAGCGGAACGGCGAGTTCCTCAAGCACGCGGTTGTCGATCAGCACGGCGCCGAGGAACGCCGCCTCGGCCTCCAGATTGGCCGGCAGCGCGCGGCCCGCCGGGGTTTCGGCGCCGAGGTTCCCAAGGCGTGATTCGGGGCGGAGGAGGAGAGCTTCGTCGGCCATGCGCGCGTGATGCGCTTGTCGGACTCGGGCGGCAAGGGCCGGCCGTCGCCGCCATCCTGTGGATAGCGGGAACAAGCCTTGCCGCCCCGATGTTGCGCTGCAATATGATTGCCGTGACCGACCCTAACCGCATCGCCGCTCTCACGCTCGACGAAGCGACGATCCTGTCGCGCGGCGCGGACGTGGAGCGGGAGCGCGAGGCGGCGCTGCGCGATCTGGCCGAGGACAGCCGGTTCGTGCCGCTGGGCGCGGCAGCGGCGGGGCACGAGGGGCCGTGGTCGCTGCGCCTGTCGGTGGTCGAGGCGCGGCTGCGTATCGAGGTTCGCGACGGCGCGGGCGAAGACGCCGGGACGATCGGCCTCGGCCTCGCTCGCTTCCGCCGGGTGGTGCGCGAATATTTCGCGATCTGCGATTCCTACTACAAGGCGCTGCGCCAGGCCACGGCGGGCGAGCTCGAAACCGTCGACATGGCCCGCCGGGCGATCCACGACCGGGCGACGCGGCAATTGCTCGAAGCGCTCGAAGGGAAGGTGGAAACCGACTTCGCCACCGCGCGGCGGCTCTTTACCTTGATCTGCCTGCTCCATATCAGGGGATAAGGGGTCGGGACCCTTTGAGGGCCGCAGCAGGGATCGATGGGACGCAAACGAACATTCGGCTGGCGCCGGCGGCTTGCCGGCGTGGTGGTTCTCGCCGTGCTGATCGGCGGCGGCTGGGGCTGGTGGCGCATGCAGCACTGGCGGCCGGACGCGCAGGCTTATCCGATCCAGGGTGTGCTCGTGAGCGCGAGCGACGGGAGCGCGGATTTCCGCACCTTCCGCGCGATCGGCGCCCGCTTCGCCTATCTCGAAGCCAGTGACGGCGCCAACGCGCGCGATCCGGCTTTCGCCCGCAATCTCGCCGCCGCGCGGGAGGCGCATCTGAAGGTCGGCGCCGTGCACCGCTACGATCCGTGCGTTCCCGCCGACAAACAGGCGGCCAACTTCGTCACCGTGGTTCCGCGCGACAAGGCGATGCTGCCGCCGGCGATCGAGCTCGACGCGCTCGCCGACTCCTGCCCGAACCGGGTGAGCGAAGCGGCGATCGAAAGCGAACTGACCACTTTCCTCAACGAGATCGAGGGGCATGTCGGCCAGCCGGCGGTGCTCAAGGTCTCCAAGGCCTTCGAGCAACGCTATCACATCGCCGGCATGATCGAGCGCAACCTGTGGCTGACGCGCGACTGGCTGCAGCCCGATTACGCCGGACGGCCGTGGACCCTGTGGACCGCCAACACCGCCTACCGTAACGACGGAAGCGAAACGCCGGTGCGTTGGGTGGTGTTGCAGCCGTGAATTTTTTCTCTCTCGTCATTGCGAGCGGAGCGAAGCAATCCAGGGCGGTGCCGTGCGGCCTCTGGATTGCCACGGGGCCTTCGGCCCCTCGCAATGACGAGGATCGGGAATGCTCATGACTGCTGACGAAGAGCTGATCCAGGCAGCCCGCGCGGCGGCGCGCGGAGCCTATGCGCCTTATTCGGGCTTCGCGATCGGCGCGGCGCTGCGCTTCGCCGACGGCGCGATCGTTTCGGGCGGCAATGTCGAGAATGCGAGCTACGGCCTGTCGCTCTGCGCCGAAACCCTCGCGACGGCCAAAGCGCTGGCGGAAGGCCGCCGCGACGGCTTGCTCGCCGTGGCCGTCAGCGGGCCGGGTGAGGCGCCGGTTACGCCGTGCGGGCGCTGCCGTCAGGTGCTCCACGAACTGGCCGCGCTCGGCGGCACCGATCCGCTCGTCTTGTGCTGCGGCACAGCCGAGATGTGCGCGGTGCGTCTTTCCGCACTGCTGCCTCATGCGTTCGGGCCGGACAGCTTGGCGACAGGTAAGGCCTGACAAGGAAGCCCCATGTCTCGCCTGCTTCGAATCGCCTTCTGGGCCGCCGCGCTGTTTGCTTTCGTGATGGCCACCCTGCCGGCTCCGCCGAACCTCCAGGTGTCGGACAAGCTGCAGCATATGACCGCCTTCTTCGTCATTGCGCTGCTCGGCTGCGCCGCCTTCCCGCGGCTCTCGCGCCTCAAGCTGCTGCTGGCCCTGATTGCCTTCGGCGGCTTTATCGAGCTGGTCCAGATGGTGCCCGCGCTGCATCGCGACAGCGAATGGGGCGACTGGTTTGCCGACATCGCCGCGGCGAGCCTGGCCCTCGTCGTCGCCGCGCTGTCCGCGCGTTTGCGGTCCGCACGGACAGACTAGGCTTTCACGCCCCGCGTCCGGCGTGATAGGTTCCGGCGAAGAGAGGCGGCGCGAACCGCCCCCGCACGGGAAGAGGAACGCCAGCGATGATGAATCCGGCCGACAACGAACTGCTCACCCGCATCGGCCCCGGCACGGCGATGGGCGCGATGCTGCGCGAATACTGGATCCCCGCGTGCCGCTCGAAGAAGCTGGAGCGCGACGGCGCGCCCGAGCGGATCCGGTTGTTCGGGGAGAACTTCGTCGCCTTCCGCGCGACGGACGGCCGCGTCGGCTTCATGCAGGAGGCTTGCCCGCACCGTTGCGCCAGCCTTGCCCTCGCGAGGAACGAGGATAACGGCCTGAGGTGCATCTTCCACGGCTGGAAGTTCTCGGTGGACGGGAAATGCGTCGATGCCCCGACCGAGCCCGCCGGCCAGCGCGAGAAGTTCGCCGCCAGCGTGCCGGTGCGCAGCCATCCGGTGCATGAGGCGGGCGAACTGGTGTGGGTCTATCTCGGCGCGAAGGAAACGCCGCCGCGTTTTCCCGACTACGAGTTCACCGCGCTGCCCGAAGGCCACGTCCAGCCCTATCGCGGGATCATCCGCACCAACTGGCTGCAGGGCCTGGAGGCGCTGCTCGATTCGGCGCATGTGACCTTCCTGCATTCGGCCAATCTCAACAGCGCGATCGGGCGCAACTATTTCAAGAACGAAAGCAACTACATGCTCGCCGACGGGGCGCCGGTGTTCGAGTTCGACGAGCGCCCCTATGGCTTCCGCGAAGGCGCGATCCGCAACGAGGCCGCGGGCCGCCGCTACGCCCGCGTGCGCGAAGTCTCGCTGCCGTTCTTCAGCTTCATTCCCTCGGCGCCCAAGGGTCCGCGGATCGTCTGCTGCTCGATCCCGATCGACGACGTCACCACCGCGCAGTGGTACATCGCCTACGACACCGACGCGCCGATGACCCGCAGCCTGATGGGCGCGTTCGGTACCTGGAGCGAGAACCCGGACCACTTCAACGCCGACATGGGGGATTCATCGAACCTGTGGCACCAGGACCGGCAGGCGATGAAGGACGGCCACTGGTCGGGCATCATGGACCGCGGCAACGCCTACGAGGATTTCGCGGTGCAGGAATCGATGGGGCCGATCGTGGACCGCTCGAAGGAATACCTCGGCACCTGCGACCGGGTGATCTACCGCGCACGGCGGCAATTGCTCGACGCGGTGAAGAAGCACCGCGAGACCGGTGAGCTGTCGTTCGCCGGCGACGACATCGATTTCGCCGCCATCCGCGCGGTCAGCTTCGCTTTCCCGGGCGAAGCCGACTGGCGCGAGGTCGATCCCGTCGAGATGATGGAAGCGGCGGAGTGAAATTGCCCTCTCCCCTTCAGGGGAGAGGGTTGGGAGAGGGGAGAGGCCAATTGCGGTCCCCTCTCCCTCCGCCCCTGCGGGGCTCCTCCCTCTCCCCTGAAGGGGAGAGGGCTAGAGCCTGCAACTACCGCCGCCTGAGCAGGTGCTCGACGCTGTCGTCCACCGTGGCCGCCTTCTCGTCCTCACACACGCCGGCTTCCTGCTCGAGCGCGGTGCGGATCTGCTCGATCTGCACATCCGTCAGGTGCTCGATGCCGATGAACTCGGAACGGGCTTCCTTGATCGCGCGGAGAATCTCGTCGAGCTTGGCCTGCATCGCCGCGCCGTCGCGGTTCTGCGAATTCTGGATCAGGAACACCATCAGGAAGGTGACGATCGTGGTGCCGGTATTGATCACCAGTTGCCAGGTGTCCGAGTACTGAAAAATCGGCCCGCTGACCGCCCAGCCGATGACGACGCCGAGCGCCAGAAGGAAGGATAAGGGTTGCCCGGCGGCGGTGGCGATCAGCGTGGCGATGCGCGTAAAGAGTCTTTCCATCGCTCGCACAACACCGCCCGGCGCCGTTTGTGCCGGAAGCCGGAGAGTTATGCTGCCGGCCGGTTCGTCCAATCTTGCGACAATCCTGTCGTTGTCGGCGCACCGCGAGAGCGGTAGATTGCGCGTTCGCGGCAATGTCTGCCGCCGAGAGGGGAGAATTTTCATGCGTCAATTGCGTTTCGCCGTGCTCGCGGCTGCCGGGGCTTTGTTCGCCGCAACGCCGGCGTTCGCGGCCGATTCGCCGGTCGTCGGCACCTGGGCGACCGAGGCCAAGAGCGACTACGGCACTTTCAAATCCACCTGGACCGTGGCCGAGAACGGCGGCGCCTACACGATCGACGTCAAGGACGCGCCGATGGAGGGCGGCCCCGGCGGTGGCGACGGCGCTCCGCCCAAGAGCACGATCTCCGACGTCGCGGTGGATGGCAACACGCTCACCTTCAACCGCGAACTGGTCATGGCCGACATGACGATGAAGCTCGCCTACAAGGTCACCGTGGACGGCAACACCCTGACCGGCCAGACCCACAGCGACTTCGGCGACATCCCGATCACCGGCACGCGGCAGTAAGCAGGGTCTCGCTCCATCCAAGGTTCGTCATTGCGAGCGTAGCGGAAGCGAAGCTGGCCAAAGGCCAACCAATCCAGAGGCGGTTCTGCGCCGCCCTGGATTGCCGTGGACCTCCGGTCCCTCGCAATGACGAAAGCGGGGAGGACGGAGCGCCTTCACCCGACTCCGGCTCGACGGCGGAGTCGCCAACGTGCGTATCCCTCTCCACCACGGAAGAGCGTTTGGTCCGCTTTCGACCGTTGCTGGCATCAGCTTCTGTGTTAGACTGGCGGAGGAATGGTCTCGCCCACCGTCAAACGCGCACTGATGCGGATCACTAACCTCACGCTAGGCCTTTGGCTCTTCGCGGTGCTGTTTGCCTACCTCGGCGTCTTGAAGCTCACAGGCATCGTTGCCGATTTGGCAATGGTTACTCTGCTCATGGTGATCGCGGGTATGATTTGGAAGTATGCCGCTCGGCCTTTAATGAGGCTACACCGGAAGCAGTTCTAAGCGTCCGCTTCCCACCGAAAGCGGACGTTGCGTTAGCCTACCCCTCCAGCCACTCCACCAAACTCGCCAGGCAATCGCGCGCCAGCAGCTTGCTGCGCTCGGGGCTCCAGCCCTGCTCGGGGTCGGGCAGGTCGGCGTTGTCCTTGAAGGGCATTTCCAGCGTCATCGAGCAAGCGCCAAAGCGTTCGGCGAGCTGGTTGGTGCTCATCGTCAGGTTGGCCTTGCCGGCGGCGGCAATGCCGTAGCCCTTGGCGGTCTGGAAATCCGGGCTGCGGCGGGCGAGGATCTGGCGGAAGCGCTCGTACTTGTCCTGCAGGTCCTGGCTCCACGAGGGGATGCCTTCGAAGCCGGCGAGGAAATTGGCGGCAATGGCTTCGTCGCCGTGGACGTCCATCGCGAAGTGGACGCCGGTTTCGTCCATGGCATTGCGGATCGCCAGCACTTCGGGCGCGCGGGCGGCAGTCGGCTCGTGCCATTCGCGGTTGAGGTTGGCGCCAGCGGCGTTGGTGCGCAGGTGGCCGCGGCGGCTGCCGTCGGGGTTGCAGTTGGGCACCAGGTGCAGGCGGCACTTCCGCCTGAGCAGGCGCGCCACCGGGTCGGCCGGGTCGGTCAGCACTTCGAGCGCGCCTTCCATCCACCATTCGGCCATGCTCTCGCCGGGATGCTGGCGGGCGTAGAGCCAGACTTGGGTCTCGCCTTCGCCCATCTCCAGGCAGTCGATCGGCTGGCCGTCGAGGCTGAGGCCGAGGCAGCGGTAGGAAACGCCCTCGGCCCCGGCGGCGTCGGCCACCAGATCGTGATGGCGCTCCATCGAATAGGGCGCGAAATAGGCGAACCAGGCAATGTCGGATGTGGGCGTATAGCGGATCGTCAGCGCGCCGCCGTCCTCGCCCTTGTCAAACGTGGTCGGCGCGCGGTCCCAGTATTCGCGGTCTTCCGACACGGCCGCGTTGTAGTCGATCCATCCGCCCGGATAGGCCGAGGCGTTGAGGTTGACGATGCGCAGCGTCAGCTCGCGCCCGGCCGCGCCGGAGACGCGGAAATGGAACCACTGGTAAAAGTCCGACTGGTGGTCCTTGCGGATTTCCAGCCGGGCGTTGGCGCCGTCCACGGCGACGACTTCGATGTTGCCGCTATCGAACGCGGCGTTGATCCGGATGGAGGCTGGGGAGGTGCTCATCACCCCCGGATAGTCTCTGCGTTCTTTCCGGGGAAGCCCGCGAACAGCGCGCCGGCCAGCTTCGTCGCGATCGCCTGGTCGGTCCACTTGGGATCGCCGTCGCGCGTGGCGATATCGGCGCGACCTTCCCACAGCACGGCGCCGGTCGCCTTGTCGCGAATGCGCGCTTCGAGCCGGGTTGAGAGCAGAGCCTTGCGCGGCTTGGAGAGATCGATGTTGAGCCCGAGTGCTTCGTAAGAGCCGCCGCGGCTGGAGACGCCGACGGCCATCTCGCCGCTGACCGGCTTGTGCGGGGCTTCCGCCGGCTCGGCCTCGGCGTGGCGGATATTCAGCTCCACCGTCTGGCCTTCGTCTCCGGCCTTCGCCGCGGTGTCGTAGCCGACGCCGGCGAGGCGGTCGATCACCGCCGCTTCGTAAGTCGCCCGCTCGCGCTCGTCGGCCGTGCCGTCCTCCGCCGCCGAGACGCTGATCGCTCCGCGGCCGAGCGCCTGCGCGGCGGTGCCGTCGGCGAGGAAGCGGGTGACCTCGACCTTGCCTTCGCGGCTGCGGTCGGATGATGCGATGGAGCGCGCCGGCCGGTCCCAGCCAAATCGGTCCCCGCCATAGGGATAGGCACCGGGATAGCCCCAGCGTTGCGCGAGAGCCGGCGCAGCGGCCAGGGCGAGGAGAGCGAAGGCGGAGACGGGAAGCAGGAAACGCATCGGGGATCTTTCCGAAACGGGAGAAGCGCTCCGGCTACGGCCAGGCGCCTGTCCGGCGTGTGAATGGACTCGCCGATCAGCGGACTTCGACCGTCTCGCCCGAACGGCCCGGGAAGCCGGCGAACAGCGCGGCGGCCATCTTCGCCGCGGCGGCCCGGGCGTTGCCGAACTTGCTGTTGACGCTGGCGGAGAACTCGGCGCGGCCTTCCCACAGCGGCTTGCCGCTGGCGCCGTCGTGGATCGTCACGCCCATCCGCGTGGCGGTGATCTCCGGCGGCGGGCCGGACAAGTCGATGCCGACGCCGAGGCCGAGCACCGACCCGTAAGAGCCCGTCGCGCCGCCGACGCCGACGCTCACCGGATTGCGGCGGCCGCCGGGCTGATCGACCACCCGGGCCACGCGCACTTCGGCGACTTGCGCCGCCGCATCGCCGGGCACGACCCGATAGCCGAGCCGGGTCAGCTCGCCGGCGACCGCCTGCCGGTAGGGCATGAACTCCAGCGAGTTCCCCGGCGTGCCCGGCGCCGCGCGCACCGCGATCGGCCCCTGGCCGAGCCGCGCCGGCTGATCGCCGAGGAAGCGCGTGACCGAAACCGGCGAGACGTAAGTCTGGGTGCAGCCCGCGAGAAGCAGCGCGGCAGCGACGGAAAGAGCGAAGCGGGTCATGGGCGGTGAACGTCCGAAAGGCGATGAAGTTGCTGTGCCGGAATAGGGCGCGCGGCCGCGATCGGCAATTATCGCCTCGCGCCGCGCAAGGTTCATGCTATCCGCGCGCGATGACCCAGAAGCTCCCCGTCCTCGTCACCGGCGGCGCCGGCTATATCGGCAGCCACGCGGTGCTGGCTCTGCTCGACGCCGGCTGGCCGGTCGCGGTGATCGACAATCTTGTTACCGGCTTCCGTTTCGCGGTGCCGGAGGGCGTGCCGTTCTACGAAGGCGACATCGAGGACGCGGACCTGCTGGCGCGGATATTCGCCGAGCAGAGCACGCGAGCGATCATGCATTTCGCCGGTTCGGTGGTGGTGCCGGAATCGGTCGAGGACCCACTCAAGTATTATCACAACAACACCGCCAAGACGCGGGCGCTGATCGCGGCGGCGGTCAAGGCCGGGGTGCCGCACTTCATCTTCAGCTCGACCGCGGCGACTTACGGCATTCCAGAGGAATCGCCGGTCCGGGAAACGACTCCGCAAAGCCCGATCAATCCCTACGGGTGGTCCAAGCTGATGACCGAGCGGATGCTGGCCGATACCGCTTTCGCCCATCCGCTGAACTATTGCGCCTTGCGCTATTTCAACGTCGCCGGCGCGGACCCCGAGGGGCGCAGCGGGCAATCGACCGCCGGGGCGACGCATCTGATCAAGGTCGCGGTCGAGGCGGCGCTGGGCAAGCGCGGCCATGTCGCCGTGTTCGGCACCGACTTCGACACGCCCGACGGCACGGGGGTGCGCGATTACATTCACGTCAGCGATCTGGCCGCCGCGCACGTGCTGGCTCTCGAAGCGCTGATCGCCGAGCCTGAGCGTTCTTTGACGATGAACTGCGGCTACGGCCGCGGCTTCTCGGTGCTCGAAGTGCTCGACGCAGTGGACCGGGTTACCAATGCGCGAATCGAACGGCGCATGGAGCCGCGCCGCGCCGGCGATCCGCCCTCGCTGATTTCCGACAACGCGCGCATCAAGGCGACCCTGCCGTGGGCGCCGCGTTACGACGATCTCGATACCATCGTCGGCCACGCCTTGCAGTGGGAGCGCAAGCTGGGCGAGATCCGTCCGCCTGCTTGACTTCGCGCGAGGCTGCCCGTAACGGCGCGGCCTGAGATTGCGGCATCGGGGGCTTGCTCCGGTGCCTTCGTTTTTTGGAAGACCGACCATGAAGATCGTCAACAGCCTCAAGTCGCTCAAGGGCCGCCATCGCGACAACCGCGTGATCCGCCGCCGCGGCCGGGTCTATGTGATCAACAAGACCAACCGCCGCTTCAAGGCGCGCCAGGGTTGATGCTTGCCGCGCCGCGACTCGCTCGCGGCCGCGATGACTGGCAAGGCCTCCGAGCTTTCGGGGGCCTTTTGCATGTCTGACGGACCCAGCGCCGTCGTCTTCGATATCGGGCGCGTGCTGTTCGACTGGAACCTCAGGTTCCTGTTCGAGAAGCTGATCGACGAGCCGGAGCAGCTCGACTGGTTTCTGGCTCATGTCGTCACCGAGGAGTGGCATTTCCAGAACGATGCCGGCCGGCCTCTTGCCGAGATGATCCCCGAACGGCAGGCCAAGTTTCCCGAACACACGCCCCTGCTCGCCGCTTACGCTGCGCGTTTCAACGAGACGATCGACCGCCCGATCAAAGGAACGCATGAGATCGTCAGGCGGCTTCATCTGGAAGGCGTGCCCCTTTTCGCGCTGACCAATTTCGGTGCCGAGTTTTTCGCCGGCTTCCGCCCGACCGAGCCGATCTTCGAGCTGTTCGAGGATATCGTCGTTTCCGGCGAGGAATGCGTCGCCAAGCCCGACCCGGCGATCTTCGCCATCGCCGAGAAGCGCTTTGGCCGCGCGCCGGAAGAGCTGTTCTTCACCGATGACAACCCGGCCAATGTTGCCGCGGCGCGAGCGCGCGGCTGGCACGCGCATTTATTCGACGGCTCGACGGGGCTGGAGGCGGAACTCGTCCGCCTGGGCCTGCTCGGCTAGTCCTTCTTCTCGGCTTCTTTCTCTTCCGCTTCGATCGTCACCTTGCTCGGCGGGGCGATTTCGGGGTGCTTCGAGGCGAGCTTGCGCTCGCGGTCTTCGTCCTCGTCCTTCATGCCCTTGCGGAACTCGCGCATGCCCTTGCCGAAATCGCCCATCGTTTCCGACAGCTTGCCGCGCCCGAACAGGATCAGGATGACGATCGCGACGACGATCCAGTGAAGCGGACCAAACGAACCCATGACAAAAGACTCCTTGCGTGGCGCGCGCCATAGCAGGCCTTGCGTGAATGGGAAACTAAGCCCGCGGCGGCTGGCGGCGGTAGCTGAGCGCTTCGGCGACGTGGATGCGTCCGACCTGCTCGGCTCCGGCCAGATCGGCGATGGTGCGGGCCACGCGCAGCATGCGGGTGTAGCCGCGCGCGGACAGGCGCATCGCTTCGGCGGCTTGCATCAGGAGCTTGCGGCCGGGCTCGTCCGGCGTGGCGAATGTCTCGAGTGCGCCGCCGTCGAGCTCGGCATTGGTCCGCGCGCCGGTTTCGGCCGAGCGGGCGGTCTGGATCACGCGCGCCGCCGCCACCCGCGCGGCGACGTCGGCGCTGCCCTCGGCCGGCGGCGGCAAGGCGAGATCGATGGCGCTGACCGGGTCGACTTCGACATGGAGATCGATGCGATCGAGCAGCGGACCCGAGACCTTGCTCTGGTAATCGGCTGCACAACGGGGCGCGCGGCTGCAGGCGAGGGCCGGATCGCCGAGATGCCCGCAGCGGCAGGGATTCATCGCCGCGACGAGTTGCACCCGCGCCGGATAGGTGACGTGGGCGTTGGCGCGGGCGACGCTGACCTCGCCGGTCTCGAGCGGCTGGCGCAGCGAATCGAGCACCGCGCGCTGGAATTCCGGCAATTCGTCGAGGAACAGCACGCCGAGATGGGCCAGGCTGACTTCGCCGGGCTTCACGCGCAGGCCGCCGCCGGTAAGAGCGGCGATCGACGCGGAATGGTGCGGATCGCGGAACGGCCGGCGGCGGCTGATCCGCCCGCCTTCGAGCAGGCCGGCGACGGACTGCACCATCGAGGCTTCGAGGGCCTCGGCCGGGGTCATGTCGGGCAGGATGCCGGGCAGGCAACTCGCCATCAGCGACTTGCCGGCGCCGGGCGGGCCGACCATCAAGAGGTTATGCCCGCCGGCGGCGGCGATCTCCAGCGCGCGTTTGGCGGTTTCCTGGCCCTTGACCCTCTTCAGGTCGGGCCCGGGCTCGGGCGGCTCGGCTTCGCCCTGCTTCGGCTCGGCCAGGGTCTGCACGCCTTTCAGGTGATTGAGCAGGCTGACCAGGTCGGGCGCGGCGCAGATCGGGATGCCGCTGGCCCAGCGAGCCTCCGCCCCTTGCGCGGCGGGGCAGATCAGGCCGCGCCCGGCGGCGCTGGCGTGGAGCGCCGCCAGCAGCACGCCGGGCGAGGGGACGATGCGGCCGTCGAGCGCCAGCTCGCCGACGGCGATCCAGTCGGCAAGTTGTTCGGCATCGGTCACGCCCATCGCCGCGAGCAGCGCCAGCGCGATCGGCAGGTCGTAGTGGCTGCCTTCCTTCGGCAGGTCGGCGGGCGAGAGATTGATCGTGATCCGCTTGGGAGGCAGTGCCAGCCCCATCGCGGCGAGGGCCGCATGGACTCGCTCGCGGCTTTCGCCGACCGCCTTGTCGGGCAGCCCGACAAGGTTGAACTTCGGCAGACCCGGAGCGATCTGGCATTGCACCTCGACGGCGCGCGCCTCCAGCCCGAGATAGGCGACTGTCGATACCAGTGCGACCACGTGTTTCCCCTTAAGCGACCGACGATAGCGGCGGGCAACCCGTTGTCGAGACGAGAAAAGGCCGTTTCCGGCGGATATTCCAACCTCGTGCGCCCATTCATGGTAAACAGGCCGTCAACCGGATTCGTTGATGGAAGGTCATTCCTTCCGTGCGCAGCGTGCCCGTATGACGCCGCCGATTCCGGCTCAACCGGCAATCGCGCGACGAGCCTCGCCGCGAGCGTGCCGAACGGGGGCTCGGCACGCTCGGGCGAGGTGAACCTCTCACTTCGGCTTGACTCGGCGGGCGCGCTCAACTAACCGCGCGCCCATCGGGAGGCCGCCCACTTCGGCGGCCGTTTTTATTGAATTCGAGGACGTACCGCCATGAAGCGCACTTTCCAGCCGTCGAATCTCGTGCGCGCCCGCCGCCACGGCTTCCGCGCCCGCAAGGCGACCGTCGGCGGCCGCAAGGTCCTGCGCGCCCGCCGCGCCCGTGGCCGCAAGAAGCTCAGCGCCTGATTTAAGCGGTTCGCAGAGGGCTTGCCCACGGCCGGCTGGCCGCAGGGCGAATCCCTGCCTACATCGGCGCCTGCGATGAGTGCCGACCTCCATGTCCTGCGCAAGCGCGCCGAGTTCGTCGCGGCCAACAAGGGCCTGCGCAACGCACGCGCGGGTTTCGTGCTGCTGACGCTGCCGAACGCCGGCGAGGGCAAGCGCTTCGGCGTCACCGTCACCAAGAAGATCGGCAACGCGGTCGTCCGCAATCGGATGAAGCGGCGCTTTCGCGAATTGCTGCGCGCGGCACTGCCGGGCGAGGGCCTGCCCGACACCGACCATGTGCTGATCGGCCGCGAAGGTGGGGTCGAGCGCGATTTCGCGACGATGCGCGAAGAACTCTCCGCCGCGCTCGCCCGCGCGGCGGAAGGAAAGGGCGACCCGGCGAGGAGACGCCGCCGGTGAAGCACCTGCTGATCCTCCTCGCCCGCGGCTGGCAGCTCGGCCCCTCGCGCGTGCTGCCGCCCTCGTGCCGCTATCAGCCCTCGTGCAGCGAATACGCCATCCAGGCGCTCGGCAAATACGGCGCGATCAAGGGTGGATGGATGGCGGCGAAGCGGCTAATGCGCTGCCACCCCTGGGGGGGACATGGCTATGACCCGGTGCCCTGACGCACCGCATCTGACTAGGGACCTTCCTTGGATAACAACCGTAACCTGATCCTTGCCGTCGTTTTGTGCATCGTGCTGTTCTTCGGCTGGGAGTTCGCGATGGACCGGCTGTATCCGCAGCCGAAGCATCCGGCCGCGCCGGTGCCGACCCTGAACACGGGTTCCGTCGACAAGATGCAGGGCACCGCGCCGCCCCCGAAGGTTCGCCGCACGCGCGAAGGCGGCTTGCAGGACGCGCAGGACATCGCGCTCGAGCAGAAGGACCTGACGCTCGACCTCGCCGCCCCGGGCCGCGTCAGGATCGATGCGCCCGAAGTGCTCGGCTCGATCAACCCGCTCGGTGCGCGGATCGACGACATCGAGCTGAAGAGCCACCGCCAGACGGTCGAGAAGAACTCCGGCCCGATGCGCCTGTTCTCGCCCGCGGGCACGCCGGCGCAGCAGTTCGCCCAGTTCGGCTGGGTCGGGCCCGATGGCGATCAAGGCGGCGTGAAAGTGCCGGACGCCAACACGCTATGGCAGGCGAGCGGAGGCCCGCTCGCGCCGGGCAAGCCGGTCACGCTAACGTGGGACAATGGCCAGGGCCAGCGCTTCGCGATCCGCTTCACGATCGACGATCGCTACATGATCACCGCCGATCAGACGGTGGCGAACACGTCCGCCGCTCCGGTGGTGGCGCAGCCCTATGCCTTCATCAACCGCACCAGCCGCACGGCCAGTCAGGATACCTGGACGGTCCATTCTGGTCCGATCGGTGCGTTCGGCGGTGCGGTCGATTTCTCGAACAACTATGACGACGTCGCCAAGGCCGGCGAAGTCACGCCCGCCGGTGCGGCCAACTGGATCGGCTTCACCGACATCTACTGGCTCTCGGCACTGGTCCCGCAGGACAAGGCGGGGACCAAGGCCGACTTCCGCGCGCTCGACCCGGAGCACTACCGCGCCGACATCATTTACAACCCGGTCACGATCCCTGCCGGCAAGGCGCTCACCCGCACCACGCGGCTGTTCGCCGGCGCCAAGGAAAGCGACGTGCTCGATTCCTATCAGGACGCGGGCGTCGCCAAGTTCGGCCTGTCGATCGACTGGGGCTGGTTCCGCTGGTTCGAGGTGCCGATTTTCTGGTTGCTCAAGCACCTGAACGCGCTCGTCGGCAACTTCGGCGTGGCGATCATCCTGCTCACCTTCGTCATTCGCGGGCTGATGTTCCCCGTGGCGCAGAAGCAGTTCGCCAGCATGGCGCAGATGCGCGCGGTGCAGCCGAAGATGAAGGCGCTGCAGGAACGCTACAAGGACGATAAGCAGCAGCTTCAGCAGGAGATGGCCAAGCTCTACCGTGAGGAGAAGATCAATCCTCTCGCCGGCTGCCTGCCGATCTTTTTGCAGATCCCGGTGTTCTTCGCCCTCTACAAGACGCTGCTGCTGGCGGTCGAGATGCGCCACAAGCCGTTCGTGCTGTGGATCAAGGATCTCTCGGCGCCCGATCCGGCGCACATCCTCAACCTGTTCGGTCTGCTCCACTTCACCCCGCCGGTCTTCCTCGCCATCGGGCCGCTGGCGATCGCGCTGGGCATCACGATGTGGCTCACGTTCCGTTTGAACCCGGCACAGATGGACCCGATGCAGAAGCAGATTTTCTCGCTGATGCCATGGGTGATGATGTTCGTGATGGCCCCGTATGCGGCCGGCCTGCTGCTCTACTGGATCACTTCGAACCTGCTTTCCGTGGGTCAGCAGCAATATCTCTATTCGAAGCACCCGCAGTTGCGCGCCCAGGCCGACAAGGACAAGGCCGACCAGGAACGGGCGGCGAAGCGGGATAGGAAGTGAACCCTTCTACCATTCGTCATTGCGAGGGGCGACGCCCCGCGGCAATCCAGAGCGGCGCAGAACGGCCCTGGATTGCCGCGCCCGCTTCGCGGGCTCGCAATGACGAAGAGAGGTGAGGCAATGGCCGAGGAACCGGACCTCGCCAGCGAAGCCGCGCGGCTGTTCTCCGGCCGCGTGGAGTTCCTGCTGTCGGCGCCGCAGCTCAAGTTCCTGCCCGAGCCCGATGTGCCCGAGATCGCCTTCTGCGGACGCTCCAACGTCGGCAAGAGCTCGCTGCT
>Ga0164242_10002815_pt1 | contig 20039 bp, 18 predicted proteins | sample OricomgcompostMG_FD_108783 | JGI IMG/M metagenome (GOLD analysis project Ga0164242, IMG submission 108783) | Miracle-Growth compost microbial communities from Emeryville, California, USA - Original compost - Miracle growth compost (MG) ... | reverse complement strand
TTTAGCCGAGAAGGAGCCCCCTCGTCCACCCACGATTTTGGTGTTGGGTGAAGGCGCGCTCGCGACTCAAATTCAGGAAGATTTAAGCGAGCTGGGCTTACACTCCCTTTGTATCGCGGATTTACCGCTTTCGCCAGAAGAACGGGCGCTCCCGAAGCTGACCGATCCGGACGCGAGTGTGCGATTTCAGGCGATTTTCGAGGCATTCCGCGACCTCGACCGGCGCGAACCCTACGATCATTCGTGGGTCCACCCCGGCGTCACCGTCTGGGGCGAGCGGGCCGAGTTCGAGGGATGGGCTCGCCGGGCCGGACTCTTTGCGATTACGGCGTCCGCCAAGGTTCTGCATCTGTTCTGGAACACGCACCAACTGATGAAAACCGCTCAAAGTTTAGAGATTCCGACCCTCGTTTTGAGCGATGACCCCGTGACTTCGATCCGTGAAATCGAAGTCTCGATGAAGAAGCTTTTTCAGAATCAACAAGCGACGCTTCCGTTCGTCTTAAAGAGCGCCTACCGGGTGCGCGGCGGTTACGCCCAACGCGTGATCCGCGACGTTGAGGATCTGCGCGAATGGGTTCCGATTTGGATGGATCACATTCGCGAAAGTTCGGGAGCGACCTTGCTCTTCATCGAACGTTACCTTGAAAGCGCGCGCTGTTACGTGCAGCCGTTCGCGCGACTGAAAACCGGCGAGATCGAGTTTTTTCCGGTGGTCGACGGCTCGTTGATTTTCGAAGGCAAAAACTGGGTCGAGGTCTGCCCCGCCCAAAGCTTGGACGATGAAACCCGAGGCAAGATCGAAGCAAACTGCCGCAAGATCCTTGATCATTCCGATTTCGTCGGTGTCGGGAATTTGATTTTTCTCAGCAACGGAGTCGAGGTCTATCTGACCGAGGGCTTGGCTCGACCCAATTTCGCTTATCGCCTGTGGGAAAGCGTCGGACGGACGAAGGCCCTTCAATGGCAGCTGCATGCGCTGGCGCCCCGGCTTTTGGTCGAACATCCGAAGCCGCGTCCGAGGCTGCAAAGCGCTTCGAAAATTTGCGGCTTGAATCTGAAGTTTTACGCCGAAGACACGAGCCTGAAGATTCCGCATCCGGGCATGATTCACGAGCTTTCGCAAAAAACCGAATGGAGCGACGGCTACGACGAAGGGTCGTTGATCTGGGATGTCTCAAGCGGAGAGAACGTCGATTGGAAATCGAGCGGGGCCCTGGGGCTCCTCACCGTGTTTTCAAGCGACTGGAAAAGCGCGCTGTCCGCCGCGCGGTCGATCCTGAAGCAGCTTTGGGTCACGGGTGGAATTCAGACGAACGAGCGTTTTTTGTACGAATTGATCTCGCATCCTTGGGTCGAAGAATCGATGTTCTACACCGGTTTCGTGGACGAAGAGTTCATTCCGAAGCAGCTGCCCGAGGCCGAATGGTTTCAGGTGTTGGCGAATCTGTTGGCGGAAGTGACCGAACCGCTCAACGAGCAAGAATCGTGGATTTGGATGAATCGGCGGTTTCCGGCCCCCACGGGCCGCGTGCATTGGACTCAGCGGCTGGATTTCGAAGTCGACGGACTTCGAGGCGTGAAAGGGTTTTTTCAAATCGAGCCCGGACGGACCGAGCGGGTTTGCGTGTATCCCTTGAGCGGGCCCGCCAATCGGGGTCGTTACGTGATTCGGCTGCAAAACTGGTTTTTTTCGGTCCGTCGATCTGAAAAAGGACGGCCATTGCAACTGATGGCCCTGACCTCGGGTCGTGTGCATTCGATTTTTTTCAAGGAAGGCTTGAAAATCGAGCCCAAACAGTGTGTCCTCATCATCGAGTCGTTTCAAAATCTGGTTTCACACCGCCTGCCGATCGCGGTGACTCTCAAAAAATTGAAGGTCAAGGCAGAAGATGAGGTGATGATCGGACAAGAGCTTGCGGAACTGGAAAGATGGGGTAATACTTGAGCCATGGCTAGCTTTTCAAAAACTTTTCCGGTTCCAGGTAAAGACGCCGCTGCGATTTATTCGGCGGTTTCGTCCGGAATCGAACATTTTCTCAGCAAGACTCCGTTGGGAAGTTGCGAAATTCAGCGCAATGAACCGACGAAGTCTGTTTCGTTCAAGGCTTCGATGGCCAGTGGAACGCTCATCGCCCAAGAAAACGGGCTCAAAGTCGATGTTTCGTTAAGTCTTCTGGCTTCTCCTTTTAAAGGAAAAGTCGAAGAAGGCATTAGTAAATGGATTTCAAAAACCTTCGGAGGTTAATGCGGTGTTTACAAAAAAAGAACACGTCAAGATTTTGGCGAAAAATGTCGTCAGTCGCTTAGAGCAAGATCAAGCGATTGTACTCAATCCCCGTGATCGTCAGGTGATCTACGAGGATTTGTTCACGGCCTTGTCGCCACAAATTCTGACCGATGACGAAGTTCGGGTACAGATTTTGGCTCAATTGGGCTTGAAAGCCGATACCTTGGTCGAATCCGGGGCCAATGAGTCTGATCAATATAAAGCCGCGAGAAATGTGATCATGAGCAAGGTCGGCGAAAACGCCGTCATGGGTCTTTATTATCAAAAATCCATCAAATCGATCGCCCTGGAAATCGCTCAGTTTTTGATGAATCACAAAGCGGTCGAAGATGTTTTTCCGTCGGATGAAGAGCTGGAAAAGACGATTGTCGATTTTTTAAAGCGCTTTAATCCCGAACAGTTGCATTAGGCTTTTTCAAGTAGCTTAACTCATTGGACCACGTTACACTGAAACTGTTTCTTCCGGTTTGGCCAGAAGGGCTGAAATCGGGGGCGTGCACGGCCAAAAGTATGCAGTTCGTATGAAGGCTCGTCATCATCTAGGATCGGATTTTGAATAGGAGTTTAGCTCAGTGAAACCACATTCTTTCTCTTCAGCCGTGATCTGCACATGGGCCGGCGTCGCCATGATCGTTTCCGGGTGCGCCAGCACCAAGATGGAAGATCTTTTTACGGGCAAAGATCAAACGATCGCGACCAAAGAATCTCCTTCCTCAAACGACTCCGGTGACGACTCCCTCGTTCTTTCTTCCGAAAACGGCGCTCATTCCGTCGGCGAACTCGTCTACAAGGGAATGAAGCTTAAAAACACTCAATTCGACCTGCCGATCGAGATGAACAAGGCCGTCGAAAAGTGGATCGATTACTTTACCGGCAAGGGTCGCGAACGTTTCAAAAATTATCTCGAACGCTCTGAAATCTTTATTCCCTTTCTCCGTCCGATTCTGAAAAACGCGAAAGCGCCCGAAGACTTGGTTTATCTCGCGATGATCGAAAGCGGTTTCAACAACAACGCCCGCTCGCATGCTCGTGCAGTCGGAGCTTGGCAATTCATTACTGCCACCGGCCGTCGCTACGGGCTTGACGTGAATTGGTGGGTGGACGAACGCCGCGATGTCGAAAAGTCGACCATCGCCGCCGTTCAATATCTGAAAGAATTGAATGCGATGTTCGGAAGCTGGCCCTTGGCCGCCGCCGCCTACAATGCTGGCGAAGCGAAAATCCAACGCGCAATCAAACGCTACAAGACTTCCGATTTTTGGGAGCTCTGCACCCGCAAACGCCGCTACTTGCGCCTGGAAACGAAGAATTACGTGCCGAAGCTGTATGCGGCCGCCATCATTTCGAAAAACCGCACGCAATTCGGTTTCGAAGAAAGCTACTCGAAGATCAAGAACGTGAATGCTGCCCTGGTTTCGGCCGAGGCCGAGGAACCGGATGATCTTGAGCGATTGCCCGATCAACTCGATAGCGACAAGGCCGCCGATGCTGCGGCTGCCTCAGCCGAGAAAGACGATTCGGACGATGTCGCGGACGTTCCTCAAGATCCGACGATCGAGATCACGAAAGACTCTCCGGCCGATCCCGAAGAAGAAGCGATCATTGCTCCTGATTCGGTCGAGACCATGCTTCGGGACATGTCGAATCCGATCCGCACTCCGCACGTGAACAAAAAAGGCGAAGTGAACGGCGACATCCTGACCGAAATCGAAATTCCTTCTCCGGCCGATCTGTTCAAAGTGTCTTCCGCCGCCGGGCTGACCTACATGGAGTTTAAATCCATGAACCCCGAGCTGTTGCGATGGGTGACTCCGCCGGACGTTCAGACGTATAAGATCCGCATTCCGCTCAGCCAAAAAGAAATGTTCATGAAGAAGTATTTCGATTCTTCTTTCGAGCGCGAAGTGGTTTTCTTGAACTACAAAGCGAGAAAGGGCGATTCGCCGAGACGGATCGCCAAGCGCTTCGGGATCAATCCCGAGCCGATCGCTCAGATGAACCACGTTTCGGTCCGGTCGAACTTCGTGCCGGGCAAGATGGTCGAGCTTCCGATTCCGAGCGATTTTGTCCGTTCGATCGCTTCGCTGAAGTCACTCGATTTGATTGATCCGCCGAGCCCGAGACGTCGCCGCCATTACCGTCGTCATTATCGCCGCCGCGCAAGTAGCCATCACGTTCGCAGCCGTCGCCCGGCGAGACAAAAACAGGCTAGCTCGCGCCCCATTCATTCGAGTCAGGCTCAATCCGAGTCCAAACACCATAAAAAACGCCTGTAAACGGCATTTCAAGCCGGTCCCGGCTATGTTACGTTTTTTCCATGAATTTCGAAAACGACGACCTGTTCTCGGCGAATCTCAAGCCCGTGAACGAACCGCTGGCGCATCGTCTTCGTCCGAAAGCACTCGAAGAGTGGATCGGCCACGAGAAGGTGCTGGGCGAACGGGGCTTGGTGCGTACTTGGCTGAAGTCGCCGCGTTTTCCTTCGATTCTGCTTTGGGGGCCGCCCGGAGTCGGTAAGACTTCGCTCGCCATGTTGATCGCCGAAAGTTTGGGCGAGGCCTTCATTCAGTTGAGCGCTGTCAGTTCGGGGGTGAAGGACATCAAGGAAGCGGCCGATAAAGCTCGCTCTTATCAGCGTATGGGCCGCAAGACTGTTTTGTTTTTTGACGAGATCCATCGCCTCAATAAATCGCAGCAAGACAGTCTGCTTCCGCACGTCGAAAGCGGCTTGTTCGTGTTGATCGGAGCCACGACCGAAAACCCGTCGTTCGAAGTCAATGCCGCCTTGCTTTCGCGCTTGAGGGTGGTGCGGCTCGATCGTTTGACCGAAGAAAATTTGAAGCAAGTCCTCGATCGCGCGTTGACGAGCGAGGCCGGGCTGAACTCGGAATTCGCATTCAGCGACGAGGCAGCGAAGCGTTTGATTGAGCAAGCCGAGGGCGATGCACGCCGCTTGCTCACTTTGTTAGAATCGATCGTGCTTCTGAAACCCGATCAAAAAACCTTCGACGAAGAGTTGGTAAAAGACCTGCTCGAACAATTGGGCGATCGGGTATTGCCTTACGACAAGGCCTCCGAAGAGCACTACAACACGATCTCGGCCTTTATCAAATCCATGCGCGCTTCCGATCCGGATGCCGCCGTTTATTACCTAGCTCGGATGTTAGAAAGCGGCGAAGACCCGATGTTCATCGCCCGCCGGATGATCGTTTTTGCGAGCGAGGACGTCGGCAACGCCGAGCCTCGCGGCTTGATGATGGCGATCGCCGCGAAAGAGGCGCTGGAGTGCGTGGGTCTGCCCGAAGCGCGGATCAATCTTGCACATGCGGCGATCTCGCTGGCGTTGGCAAGAAAAGATCGCGCGGTCTACAACGCGATTGAGGCGGCCATGGGTGAAGTGCGCGAAACCGGTGCCCTTCCGGTGCCGATGGTGTTGAGGAATGCGGTGACTTCGCTGATGAAGCGCGAAGGTTACGGAAAGGGCGATCCGAGCGAGCGATTGCCCGAAGGCCTGAAAAATCGCCATTTTTATCGTCCCGCTTTGCTGAAAACCAAACCTGAGTCATGAAAAAGAAGCTCGCATGTTTCGGCTTGGGCTTCGTTCTGGTTTTGATCGCGATAGCGGTCGTGATGAACCGGCGCGAGTCCATTCAAAACCGGGTACTGGATACCATGATTCGCAAGCTTCAGCCGTCGCTTCCGTTTCAGGTGAAATCTTATCGTTTGGCGAAAGATTTAAGCACCTTGCAATTTGAGCTGTTGTGGAGCGGTCATTCTATTTCTATCGACGGTGCACTTCAAATGAACTGGCTCAGTACTGCCGAAGGGTGGACCATTCATTACACTCCGACCGTGACCGTCGACGGGACTTCACCGCTTCATCTCGTGGTCGAGGGAAAAACCCCGACCGATTTTGCATCCTTGAAAAGTCTTCAGGTGCATTCGGACTCGGCTCATCCTGATGCTTCGTGGAAATCGAAAGCCTTGGGGCTTGAGATTCAAAAGCCGAAAGTTGATTTTACGGACGACCCCGCGAATGATCGTTTGCAGATTCATCTCAGCGCCGACGGAGTTGCTTGGAGTGCCCCTCACGCGCAAGAAGGGGACGATCATGCCATCAACCTCACCGCACTTTCCGTCGATGGAACCCGGGAAGGGGATCGGTATCAAGTTCATCTAGCGAGTCGGGGTGCCGAGGTGCTTTGGGGCTCTTTTTATGCCGATTTACCCCTGAAATCACTGCCGCTTTCGGTCGAGACTTCCGACTTCCACACCTTTCAGGCCTCGCTCGGAAAGGCAGTGCAAATCAATGTCCAAGACTCGGGCATGGTCGCCTGGAAAACGAACGAAATCGCGTTCGCCCCTCTGGCTCGGTGGGCTTCGCAAACTTTCGGGTTTTCGGATCTTCAGTACGAGAAAGGCACGCTTCGAAGTTCGGGGTCGGCCCGGATCGATCCGGCCACTCGTTCGGTTCGAGTTCAAGAGCTGAAGTTGGACGGGAAAAATATTTCCTTCCGCGATCTCGCGCGCTCGTTGTGGATTCGCGGAATGAGTTTTTCGGTGCACGATCATTCGGGATGGGTTGAAATTCCGAAAATCGCTTTGAAGCGCATCACCGCGACGCTTCGAAGGACGAAATTCACCGCCTCTGAAACGGCGCTTCGGACGGAAAGTGCGATTCCGCTTGAAATCGACGGCATTCCACAGTTTCGACTCGGGGCTTTGAATTTGAAGTTTCATCCTAACGCTGACGATGCCTATATTGCACATACCTCATTGTCGCTTTCGTCGCCGAATCTGGATTTCCTTACCCGAGGCCTATGCTTGAACCCTGCGCATGTGCCGCCTGCCGGTGTTCGTGTCGATTTTTCGGAGGTGACACTCAGCCCGGGAGTGATCGATCCCACCGGGACGGCTGAGGCCGATCTGTTCGGCGGAACGATTCAGCTACACGACTTGGGGCTGTACGACCTGGCGACGGATGTTCCTGAAATCGATTTCGATGTCGATTGGAGCCGCATTGATCTTGAGAAGCTGACCCGATGGGCGAATTTCGGGACGATGAAGGGCACCCTTGAGGGTTATGCCCACGACGTGGTTTTTCAATCCTTTTTGCCGACGCAATACGAATTTCAAGTCGATCTTCAATCGCTTGATCAGAACGCATCGTTGCCTCACATCGACGTTTCGCCCGAGGCGATGAAGAACATCGTCATGCTGTTTACCGGAGCCGATCTCGACGAGCAGATTCCGGGAATCGCAAGTTGGCTCATGTTCGGTTGGCTTCCGCACCTGATCGGGGGCTACGACGTCTATTATGCGGGTTTTGCGATGACGTCCGAAGACGGCCTGATTCGGCTCGAAACGCTCGATCTGCCGTCGATTTACGAGAAGACACAAAAACATTTCTTTCTCTATGGTCCTCGGTTTAAAATGCCATTAAAGGCATCGGAATACCCGTTGATCGTCGACGCGACTTCGATGAGCAATTTTGTGCATCGAATGCTGATGTGGCTTGAGCACCTGCAAGATCAGAAACGAGATCAGAAAACAAAAGGAGATTTTGAAAATGAAAACGATTCGAACGAATGTCAGCCGCTTGGCTTTGGTTTTGACGATGGGGGCGGTCATCGGCGGTTGCGTTACAGTGAACGTGAACTTTCCCGAAAGCGCGGTCCAGAAGGCGACCGACGATTACGTTCGCGATTTATATCGTAGCAAGGAGCAGAGCAAGACTCCGAAGGCGACGCCGACTCCGGTCTCGGGCACGTTTTCATTGCCGAACTGGATTCTTCCGTCGGCCGATGCCGCCGATGCGAGTTTTCATCTGAAGTCGACTAAAACTGAGGCGATCAAGGCCCGGATGCGAAGCCGTGTTTCTGAGATCATCGCGCACAAGAAGGACGGCCTGATCGGAGAATCGAACGACGGCATGCTCGTGATCCATGACCCGTCGAAGGTGAAACCGCTTTTGAAAAAGAAAATCGAATCGCTGGTGAAGACCGAGAACGCCGATCGCAATAGTCTTTATCAAGAGATCGCCGATTCGAATCACCTATCTTCGAGCAATGTCGCCCAGATGAAGAAAAGCTTCACTCGTTCATTTCAGGCAGAAAGTCCGTCAGGAACCTGGGTGCAAGGCACCGATGCCACCTGGTCCCAAAAACGCTAAAAGGACCGTTGAAAAGGGTAAATCTGCTGCGTTTTCGATTCGTACGGTAGCTGAAACCACTTCGTTTCGGCCTTCGCCTCGTTACTTCTCTGTTCCGAGGGGTTATGAAGCCGGAGGCGATCATAAGACAAGGCAGGACGCCGTCCCCTCGGAACAGAGAAGTAACGAGGCGAAGGTGCTACCGAAACAGGTTGAATGAGTTATTCAAAGCAAGAATGATACGCCGTGATGTAGGAAGTATAACTCCAAGTCAGATCGTGAGCGCCCTGCTCATAACCCGAATCGCGGTTGAACTGTTCCGACATCGCTCCGCCCGCAGGCAAGTGGTATAGCACTCGATTGAATTGCTTCACCGCCGTGTCGTTTAAGCGCGTATTCTGCTTTTCCGAAAAGGTCTGCGTCTGACTCAGATCGCATGAAAATTCGGCTAGGGCGAGGGTCGATAAAAACCACGGATTCCCCGTGCTGAAATCAAAGCCGCTGTATTTATCGTCGGGGTACCGGCCGAGAGCGATCCCCAGGGGTTTTCCGTCCGGGGTGGTCTGAATCCGGTTGATCGCATAAAGCGACTGAAAGGTCTGCGCAAGCTGGTTCACCGTATTGATCATCGCTTCGACCGGAACGTAGAACTGGCCGTCGAAAGTTTGAATCGCCGCGAGCAAAACCGCGATATCGAGATCGCTCTTTTTGTGTGGAAGGGGCGAGTCCTTGTCGATCGCGTATCGGATGATCCCGCGCTTGCCTTCGACGAATGCGCCCAGGTATTGATCGATCGCTTTCGACTGAGTGGCGTAAAAATCGGCAGCGGCACCGTCGCCCATGTCTTTCGCGAGCTTGGCCCCCTTGAGGAGCGCCACTTTCTGCACGGTCAGGGTATAGAAATGCATGGCGCGTTCTTCTTCCCAAAGGTCGAAGCTCGTTTCGTTCCAATGATGGGCCACGTATTCAAGATCGCGTTTGATCATCGTGCGGGCCGGGATTTCTGAGCGATACAGCCGCGCGCGGATGTCGTCGAAACGGCCTTCTTTCATCCATTGATTTGCGATTTCAATTCCGGTCAAGGCACGCAAGGCCGGGCCGTCGTTCTGCGGGCGCCCCCAGGGTTCAAGGTCAGCCTTGCCCGTGACGTAAAATTTCGGCTCACCCAGATCGGTCAGTGTCGGCGTCGTCTGGCGGGCCAATTCAAAATCGATCCAAGTGCTGATCCGATCCGTCAGTTTTTGGCGAATCGAATCCGAAATCGACGGATCTTGCGACAGTTGCACCACCATTTTCATGGTCAGCGAGGTATCACGAACCCAGTCGTAGGCATAATCGGGGTTCGACGTCGACGGAGAAGCAACGGTAGCACCGTTATCGAGCATGTTTGCCATCGCTCCCTGAACCGCGCGGTCGAATTGATCGCGGTAAGCGTCGGCGTGGACGATTGCCGGGCAGACGATCGGCAGAAAGAATAAGGTGCTAATCCAGAACGGTGATGGTTTCATTTCGGTTTCTCTCTCTCTTTAAAAAAGTAGCGAGCTTAAACTTCACTTCTTTTTCGTCCCGCGCCGCCAGCACCTCTTGAAGTAGCCCACGACAACGCGCGAGGTTCAGGTTGCCGACCAGCGAACGTCGGTTCAAGACTTCGGACGGAATCATGCTGAGCTTCTGATACCCCATGGCCAGCCAAAGCGGGATGAAGTCTTCCTTGCCTCCGAGTTCGCCACAGATACCGACGTCGAGCTTCGCGCGAGCCGCCTCTTCGGCGAGCAATTTCATCATTCGCAAAAAGCCCAGGTTATAGGGCGAGTACAGGTACTGAAGTTCGGGGTTCATCCGATCGACCGCCACCGAGTACTGAAGCAGGTCATTGGTGCCGACGCTGACGAACGAGACGGATTCTTTCAGCTCCTGCATCTCGAAAATCAACGCGGGAATTTCAATCATCACGCCGACCTTGAACGGCATCGCACGGTATCCCGAAGTGCCCTTGAGCTCTTCGTGGCAAGTACGAATCAGGTCCGTCGCCTGCTTGGCTTCGCTGGCCCGGCTGATCATCGGGATCATCACCGATAGATTGCCTTTTTCATTCGCGAGCAGCATTGCTTTGATCTGAGTTTTGAACAGGTCGAGGTCTTTCAGGCAATACCGGAACGCTCGAATCCCCAGAAACGGATTTTCTTCCTTTTCGATGCGGATGTACGGAATTGGCTTATCTCCGCCGACATCGAGCGTGCGGATCACGACTTCGTTGGGAGCGATCGTGTTCAAGACGTCGCGGTAGATTTGGCGTTGCTCTTCAAGCGTGGGCGCTTGCGGGCGAGACATGAACAAAAACTCCGTCCGAAACAGACCGACGCCTTCGACGTCTCCGTCTTTGGCGGTCTGAGCGTCGGCGACGCTCCCGATATTTCCGTAAAGACGGACAAAGTGCGCATCGTTCGTGATCGTCGGTTTCCCGCGCAGCGCAAGCAGGCGTTGACGTTCGTCGTGTTGATGCTTCGAGCGTTGTAAAAAATATTCTTTGGTTTTGGTGTCTTTGACGATGTAAATGTTTCCGGCTTCGCCGTCGAGCGCGATCGGATCATGAGCATGAAACAGGCGAGTCGCATTCGCTACGCCGGTGATGGCGGGAATCCCCATGGTTCGGGCCAGAATCGCGGTATGCGAAGTTTCGCCGCCTTTTTCAATGATCATGCCGAGCACATTCTTGCGGTCCATGGTGATGGTCTGCGATGGGGTCAGGTCTTCAGCCACGAGGATCACGGGCGAGAGGAGCTTGTTCAGCCCCGTTTTTTCGGTCGGGTCGAGCTCTTCCAACAACTGATTTTTCAAATCGCGCAAATCGAGCACGCGTTCGCGTAGGTATTCGGTTTCAGCAAGTTCGAAAATTTCGATCTGAGCGCGGAAGGCACGTTCGAGCGCCACTTCGGCCGAGACGTTTTCTTTTTCGATCGCAGATAAGATTGGCCCGGTCAGCTCTTCGTCCTGAACCATCATTGCATGGGCTTCGAAAATCTGAGCTTCGTGTTCGCCGACTTCGGCACGCGTTTGAGCGATGACTTTTTCGATGTTTTGCACGACACGTTTTTGTGCCGATTTGAAGCGGCGGGTTTCGATCTCAACCCCCTGGCTTTTTTCGGCGTGATGATGAACGTGTGGAAGAAACACCCAAGCCTTGCCGACTGCGTATCCGCGAGAGACGCCCTTTCCGGAAGCAAACGGCGTTTGATCGAACTCTTGAATGATCATGCCGTTTTGAATTCTTGGTCGACCAGATGACTGATCGCCTGATGTGCGGTTTCGGCGTCGGGGCCGTCGATGATCAGTTTAAATTCTTGATCATGCTTGAGGCCCAGGCTCATGATTCCCATGATCGATTTGGCGCTTTTCGTCACCCCGTTCACCGAGATTTGAATGTTCGACTGAAACTCAGAGGCCTTTTTAGCGAGCACCCCCGCCGGACGTGCGTGCATGCCTTCCTGATTCTTGAGTTTTAAGAGTACTTCCATAGTTCGTCTCCTGTCTGAATTGAGGTTCCGGGCTGAGCTAAAAGATGGAGCTGCGGAAAAGCATCCGGATTCGTGATCACGATCGGGGTCACGAGCGATTTCGCTTTCTCTGAAATCAGATGAGGATCGAACTCGATGAGTTTCTGACCTGCCTTGATTTCTTCTCCGTCTTTAACGAAGGCTTTGAAACCTTCACCGTTCATTTTCACGGTGTCGATGCCGATGTGGATCAGTAATTCCAAACCGTCTTTCGACATCAATCCGATCGCGTGATGAGTGTGAAACAGCATCGCGACGCTGCCGTCGAACGGCGCGATGACGACGTTGCTGGTCGGAATCAGTGCCATGGTTTTGCCCATGATCTCGGTCGCGAACGTCTCATCGGGAATCTCGTTCAGCGCGATTATTTTTCCGTCAAGCGGTGATCCTACCGTTTTTTCCGTGGTCTTTTCGCGGTCGATTACGTTTTGAATTTCGGTTTTAAGAAAATCGGATTCGACGCCGAACACGATCTGGACGTTTCCGCCGCCGGCCTTCATCACACCCGAAGCACCCAATCGTTTCAATGCCGGCTCGTCGATCGCCTGATCGTTTTTCAAAATCAAACGCAGGCGGGTGATGCACGCACTCATGTTGACGATGTTGGAAGATCCGCCGATCGCGACCAGAACCTTGCCGGCCTTCTCGGTGAGGTTTGTCGCGGGCTTCTGGTCCGAAGGGTCCGAGATCAGGTCTTCATCTTCGCGGCCCGGCGTTTTGAAATCAAAAAACCCGATGGCCCAATAAAACACGCCAAAATAAAGGGCGAAGGTAATCGGTCCGACGACGAAAAACAAATAGCCAATGTGCTTCTCGTTAAAGAGGCCTAAGACCAAGTCAATCAGGCCCGATGAAAACGTATAGCCCAGATGGATGTCGAAAACGGTCGTGAGGTATCCCACGAAAAAAGTCAGTACCGCGTGCGCAAGATACAACGGAGGCGCCACGAAGGTGTAAGCAAACTCAATCGGCTCGGTAATGCCGGTAATAATCGAGGTCAGCGCTGCCGAAAGCATCACGCCTGCGATCAGTTTTCGGTTCTGCGGTTTTGCCCGTAAGGTCATGGCCAAGGCCGCAGCCGGTAGCCCGAAGAGCATGATCGGAAACTCAGAGGCCATGAATCGGCCGGCCGTCGGGTCGCCCGCAAAGTAGCGGGTCGCATCCCCGTGCACGACGGCTCCGGTCGCCGTAGTGAACGAGCCGAATTGGTAAAGGAAGCTCGGGTAAAAGACGTGATGAAGCCCGACCGGGATCAACAAGCGTTTCGTTGCTGCGTAGATGCTCGGGCCGAAGGGCGAGCCCATGACCGATTCACCGAAAGACTGAATGCCGCCTTGGATCGGGGGCCAGATCACGACAAAAAGCAGACCCAACAGAACGCAGGCAAAGACCGAAAGAATGGGGATCATCCGCTTGCCCGAGAAAAACCCCAGTACCGGATGCAGTTTGACTTGATGATAACGGTTGTAAAGCCAGGCGACGAGGAATCCGACACAGATCCCGCCGAAGACGCCCGCATCGATGGCACTCGGAAGGTGAAGGGCATCGCCCACGGTTTTTAAAACGCTAGCGAAAGCGAAGTAGCCGGTGACGGCTGCGAGGCCCGAGATACCGGCGGTGTTAGTGAACCCGAGCGCAACACCGACGGCGAAGATCAGCGAGAGCTGTTCGAAGACACTGAGACCACTCGCGTAGAGAACTTTTCCGAATTGATAAAAGAACCCGCTTTCGGTCTTGGTGAAGTCCGTAAACATCCGGCCCAAGGCGACCATGAGACCGGCGGCCGGAAGGACGGCGACGGGAAGGGTGAGTGCCTGACCAAGACGTTGGAGGGTGGCAAACGAACTGTTCATGAAACGGCGAGTTGCCGTAGAAGAAGCGGTTTGGGCCATGCCCCCTAAGCTAACGGCTGAGTCATGAAATTGACAGGAAAATTTATTATTTGACCAAAATTATCGATCAGTTACGGGTGTCGCGTTTGGATCTTGGAGCCGACTTCGAGTAAAGGCCAATCCTTCCGAAAATCCTGCGCTGAAAACGAAATCTGGTTCGACTCAATGGTCATTTGAAAGCGGTTGTCGTTCGAAACATCCACCGATTCGACGGCCTTTAAAAAGGCCTCGCAGTCGCTCAAGGCCTTAAACTTGATCTGAAGCTGTTGGGTGGGGGCCATGCTGCTCGAAGTCTGATCGATCATTCGATAATTGTTCAGATACAGCGTCACATTGAGCATTCCCCGAGCTTTTCCGATGATGTTCCAGGTACAATCGGTATCCATCACGCCGGTCAGATTCGCGCTTTTCGACGAAAAATAAAAAGCCTGACGAACGAAAACCCCCGAGCTCCGAATCTGAAGCGTTTTATCAACCGCGATCTGAAGCGGTTGCTTGAACGAGCTGGCGAAAACCGCAGTCGGAAGAAGGCTAAAACCCCATAAAATTTGAATCCAGAATCTCACCAGTACCCCCTGAATGAAATATTGCATTGTGTCATATCGGGGAACGATTGAATTTTCAACTCATTTTTAATGCCTTGAATTTATGCAGTTTTTACGAATCAAGAGAACCGGTGTCAAAGTTTTTACTAGACTCAAAGGCGAAGGATCAGTTCTAATTGAGAAGATCCATCCCACCCCATCCCGGGGTGAAGGATGGGGTGGGGGACTTACGCATGAGTTTCAATCAAGATTTACCGGTTTTGGTATACGGCGAAAGCTCGGCTGCCGTTTTTCTGATCAGCCAGCTGGTTAAAAATGGCGAATCCGTGATTTGGGCAACGGGATCGGGCGCGAAGCTCCTTCCTGTGATGCCGTATGTAAAAAGCGAACTGGCATTAGGAACGCTGTTGGATGCGCGCAAAGTAATTTCAGACGAAATTTTTGCCCATCCGGTCGAAAAGGGAATCTTTCACCGGGTTTTCCGCAACAAAGGGTTTAAGCTTCCGAGCTGGAAGAAGACTTCGGATTTTGAAGCACAAAAGCAAGCCTTCGAAGACTTCGTTTGGGCACCCGAACAAAGCTGTGTCGGCGTGCAAGAGCTTCGCATCGCGGGCATGACTCCGGCGCAGATCGAACAACAGCTTCGCCAAGTATTTGAAACGCATCCGCGCGTGAAGAAGATTGCGGCTGCCCCCGTTTTAGAACTCGAAGTGTACGAGCACGGCGGAAAAATCCAGTTTGCGAACGCTCAAGGCGAAAGCGAACGGATCACCGAGTTCAAACAATTTTATTTCTGTGATTCGCTCACTGAATTGAAAATGCTTCCGAAATTGGCGACCGTGTTCAAGCACCAGCTCGCGAACGTGAAGATGTCAGACCGCGTGAGCGCGCTTCAGGTGGTTTTCCATCATGCCGAACCGCTTCGCCAGTCGATCGAAACGGGGATCGTGATTCCGATGAACCGCGACGCCGGCGATACCTTCGACCGCGACGTTTTGGGTTACTTCATCGAGCCGACGAAAAGTGTGTGGACGGTCTTCATGCAAATGGACGAGATCGAAGAAAACCACGAGATCATGAAAAAGCTTCGCAAGCTGAAGCAGTCGCTGAACAAGGCTTTCGATAGCCCCGAGTTTTTGCCCGAAGGTCATACCGAATTCATGTCGACGGTACAACGCGAACAGGTCCGTTTCGAAGAAGGTTGTCTGATGACGGAAGGCTCGTTTCGTGAAAGCGAGGCGAACCCTGACTTCGCGATGATCACCGACGCTTTCGGATTCACGCAAGCGCTCGAATCGATCGCTCATCGTTTTCAGATCGAAGAAGTCGGTTTCACTGAAATGGACGGCGATTTTTCTGCCGGTTCCGCTGAGGACGATAGCCCAGGCTTCCTGCCCACAGGCGAAGGTCAGGACGCTCCGTCCGTAGCGCTTCAGTCGCTCGAATAAGGGTATTGCCCGACGTAATCAGATCGTCCGCGATCAGGACTCTCGCATTCGGTTTTAAGCGCTGAAGCCAAGGCCGCATCTGAGGCACCGTTCGAAACGGATTTGGTGCTTGGTTGCGCTCAAAACTATCGAAGAGTGCTTGCTTGGACGTAGGCTCGTCTTGAAGTTGAATCGCCTTCCGAACGGGGAGCGAAAGCTTTCGCGCAAAATACCCGGCGGTTGCTTGTGCCGATTCATGGCCCCGTCGCCAAGATCGATCGAAGGCTTGGGGAATCGGAATGACGGCATCGAGGTTTAAGTCCAGCAGCTTATGCCGAAGGCGTTCATCCATCCGAAACAAAATCGATTCGAGATGATGGCCCCGGTGTTCTTTCCAATATTTCAACAAGCCGTGGGCCGGTTGAAACGAATAAAGAATCGGCGCAAAGGCTTCAATTTCAGAAGTGCTCGAAGGTAAAAGCTCGATATTGCGTCGGATGGACCGGATACACGACTTGCAGATGCCCCGCCAATCGGCGCTCAAGCAGCCAGGACAGAGAAACGGAGCGGGAAGAAGATCGACCGAAAGGTGAAGCAGTGTTTTCATGCTCCGGCGTGATGCAAGCTCTTGGCCAGGTTGAGGCGGGAGGTGTTTACCCTTCGTTATGGTAGGGATGTCCGGTCCGATAAGAAAGAGCGCGATAGAGTTGTTCCACCAAAACAAGCCTCGCCAATTCATGCGACAGGGTTTGAGGCCCGAATGAAATGCGTCGATGGGCGTGTTTCAAGAGATTATGCCCGACTCCGAGACTTCCGCCGATGACGAGAACCAACTCGCCCGAACCCCGGTCGGCGATCTCGCCCAAGGTGTCCGCCCATTCGGTGGTTTTCATCGCCTTTCCGGTCTCGTCGAGGCACCAGATTTGAGGGGTGCGTCCGTATTGAGATTTAAAGGATGCCGAGGCAATGAGATCTAGAATCTCTTGGCCTTCTTTTTCAGGAATCGAATCGCGAAGCGTGTCCGATTTTTCGGTCACTTTCGTCGGTTTCAGCTCCACGACCTTGAAGTCGGTGTAGCGAGACAAACGCTTTGTGAATTCACCGACCGCGTCTTCGAATCCCGGCGATTTCAACCGGCCATAACAGATGAGCGTGACCTTTTTCATTGTCAACGAGCCACAGGCTTAATGCTGAGTCGAGGTGATGTACAGCTCTTGCGGGATCGGAACCTTCTTGGCGTCGTACCAAAGCGATTCGATGTCGTAGTAATCTCTTAAGGCGTCAAGGAAGGCGTGAATCACGACGTCGCCGTAATCGACCACGATCCAGCGGCCTTCGCGATAACCCTCGACGCTGATCGGGGCAAAGCCGTCTTCTTTCAGCTCGATTGCGATTGAGTCGGCGATCGCCTGAACTTGGCGATCCGACATCCCCGAGCAGATCACGAAATAATCGGTGAAGCTTGAGACCCCACGAAGATCGAGAACCTTGATGTTCTCGGCTTTTTTGTTGGCCGCAGCCTGCACGCTTAAGAAGGCCTTCGCTAACGAGATTTCTTCGACTTCGATGATAGTGGTGGTTTCAGGTGCCATAAAGATGATTCCTTTCGATCAATTCAAAAACTTTTTCAGGGACGAGCGCCTTCGCCTCTTGTTTTTTGCCGAGGGCCAGAAGTGAGCGAACGTCCGACGACGACACGTTTCGGGCCTTCGTGGGAACGAGAGCGAGCGAGCGTCGCCGATTCCCGATTTCGACGTGGAACTCGGCCGTATTCGACGTCTGTTTCACCGGCTTCATCCAGCCCTGGGCCGAGAACTTTCGGATGGATTCGTCGAAATCCGACAGCTTTCCGGGCTTCCGCACCAGAACGATCCAATCGCTTAACCCCATCAGTTCGGGGTAACGGGCCCAGTGTTCGAGTTTTTCGAACTGGTCGGTTCCGATCACGAACACCATGGGTTCACGTTCAGAATCGAGCTTCGGCCCCAATCGTTCCAATACCTGCCAAGTATACTGAATTTTTTCGCGTTCTTCAAAGTCGCTGACAATCACGCGGTCCGAGATGCCGGCAAACGCCGCGCGGGTCAGGGTCATTCGTTGCTCGAACGACACTCCGACTTGCTTGAGCGGGGTTCCGAACGAGGGTAGGACGATGACTTGTGACGGAACCTTCCCGAAAACCGGGGTTTCGAGCAATCCTGCTACGGCCTCAATGTGCCCCCGGTGCGGGGGATTGAAGCTTCCGCCGTAAATCACATTCATGTCGAGAGCTTCTCCCAAATCACGTGAATCAGGTCATGAATGCCTTCGCCGGATGCGCATGAAATTGAAAGTGGTTCTTTCGCCAAAAGCGGACGATGAATTTTTTGTGGACCTTTTTCAAGCAATCGATGGAACTCGGCCTTCACTTCGTTCAAAAATTGCGGCTGTCCTTGAAACAGATCGGCCTTATTGATCACGATGATTTCGTCTTTGTCGGCAAGATCGGGGTTAAACAGTTCAAGCTCTTTGCGGATGGCGAGATAAAGCCGTTGCAGCTCCTTCGCCGCCTTTTTCACCGATGCGCCTTCTTCGTCGTCGGGAATCGTGCTGAAGTCGAGCAGGTGAGTCCCATCCAACAAGTGGACGTTTACCCGGGTGCGTTCGATGTGCTTCAAAAATTTGTGCCCGAGGCCCGCCCCTTGATGGGCGCCTTCGATCAGTCCCGGAATATCGGCCACGACGAAGCTTTTGAAGTCGGCAACCTTCACCACACCTAAGTTCGGGGTCAGGGTTGTAAACGGATAATCGGCGATCTTGGGATGAGCGGCACTCATGCGCGAAATCAATGTGGATTTCCCGGCATTCGGGTATCCGATCAGACTCGCGTCGGCGAGAAGTTTCAGTTCGAGTTGCAGGTCGCGAATTTCGCCTTCTTCGCCGGGCTGGGCGAATTTCGGCGCTTGAAAAGTCGCGGTGACGAAATGGGCATTGCCTTTTCCGCCGCGTCCGCCTCGTGCGGCGACCCAGCGCTGACCGTCTTCGGCGAAATCAAACAGAATCTCTTGGCTTTCGAGGTCCTTGATCACGGTTCCGACCGGAATCTTCACTTCGACACTTTGGCCGTCGCGGCCGGCTTTGTTTTTACCTGCCCCGTGATGGCCGCTTTCGGCCTGATAAGAACGTTTAAAACGGAAGTCTTGAAGGGTACCGAGCTGACTGGAAGAAACGAAAACGACATCGCCGCCGCGACCGCCGTCGCCTCCGTCCGGTCCGCCGCGAGGAACGAATTTTTCGCGGCGAAAGCTGACGCTTCCGGGGCCGCCATGACCGGCGGAAATTTTAATCTTTGCTTCGTCAATAAAACGCATAAAAGGAGCCCATAAAAAAAACCGAACAGAATCTGCTCGGTTTTTCTTTACCTGAATTTCAATTTTTTGTCTCGATTAAGGATTAAGCGGCGTAGACCGAAATTTTCTGGCGCTTTTGATCCTTGTATTCGAAGGTCACGGTGCCTGTGATCTTCGAGAAAATCGTGTGATCGCGGCCGATGCCGACGTTTTTACCGGGATGGAATTCGGTTCCGCGCTGACGAACGATGATCTCGCCTGCTTTGACCACTTGGCCACCGAAGCGTTTCACGCCCAGCATTTTCGGATTACTGTCACGACCGTTTTTGGTGCTACCACCGGCTTTTTTGTGTGCCATTGTATTACCTCATCTCGAGCTGCCCAGGTCGGATTTCCCTCCCTCGGGCCACACTCTTTTAAAGTTTTTCGTTACGCTTTTTTCGAAGCAGACTTCGTTGCCGTCGCTTTGCTTGCTGCGGGTTTTGCCGCTTTCGCTGCGCCGGTTTTCAGCGCCGCTTTTTTAGCTGCGAGCATTTTCTTCCGCGAGCCCAAAGTTTTCGTTTGGCTTGCAGGGCCTTTCGGTTTCAAGTTCGTGAAGAACTTCGCAAGCTTCACTTTTTTGTCTGCCGCCGAGATCGTTGCCGATTTCGAACCACCATCCGTCAAGCTGGTCACGAGAAGCTGAGTTTGCTCCTGGCGATGACCTTGGGTACGGCGATATTGCTTCCGGCGCTTCATTTTGATGATGGTGATTTTCTCACCACGGCCTTGAGCTAAAATTTCCGCTTCCACTTTGGCATTGCTGATATAGGGCTGACCGAGCATCACCTCAGAAGTCGCTTCCGAAGGAT
>Ga0164242_10002814_pt1 | contig 20039 bp, 19 predicted proteins | sample OricomgcompostMG_FD_108783 | JGI IMG/M metagenome (GOLD analysis project Ga0164242, IMG submission 108783) | Miracle-Growth compost microbial communities from Emeryville, California, USA - Original compost - Miracle growth compost (MG) ... | reverse complement strand
TGCATACATCGCCTACTCCACGCTAAATCTGGACGGTCTTGCTAAGAAAACGTGGATCTTCGACAACCGCCTTCGACGACGTCTGGGAGAAGGCCATGTTGAGGGATATCGCCAAGAGTTTCACGGCAATGGCTGTCGATTTGTCGAAGTTCAAAGGGGAGACCACGAACTGATTTGGGAGACTGAGTCCGGAGTTAGCATCTTTGATCCTATGCGCAACCCCGATGAGTTGTGGTATTGGAGTGGAGACTACGACAGGGATCGAAATAGACGGGAATTTGGTGTCCTTGCTTGAGAAATGTTGGACTCATAAGTCCCTTAGGCGTATGAAAACGGAAACATGGCTTGCCCAGGCTTGGAGTGTTGTTGCTAGAAAATTAGAGCTAAATAACCTGTTCCCATGAATTTTGCATATCACCTTGGTGATCCCTGAACAGCTCATACGGCGGTCCTGCTCAACTCTTGAAGTGACACTCCCTGCCACATCCAAATTTCCTCCGAGTAGGCTGACAAGATGTTGCAAGCTCGCGAAATATTTGTAATAGGTAGTATCTACCAAGTAGGTATGTTTTATGAAGGTATCAAGCTGGTCCCTTCTTACTACCCAGTGTTGAGCCCACAAACTCGATGGTTAGTGATACTGTAGGAACTAGATGTCCTTGTAATACTGTGGCGAATATGGATTCAAAGGGGACCCACGCTACACTTAACACACCGCTACTCAGGATTGAAAGTTCCTGTGCTAAGTCCCCATGAGCGGCTGTTTACACCTCTCTATTCCGTTTTAAAAGACTTCTGCGATAAATGATTCCCTGCTTGAACTAGTACAGGGGTGGGTTTATAGTTCGATCTCGAGTCGCACCAACTCATCCACATCGCACTAAGACACTGCACCGAGGTGCACAGGCCACTCTCAACGCGGGGAAGGTATATAAGCGTTAGTAATAGACAAATCTTCAAATCCAGGGTCTAGTGGTCTAGTGGCATGATTCCTCTTTCGGGTTTTCCCGTAAGGTTACCTTACAACCATAGAGGAGGTCCCGCGTTCGAGTCGCGGCTAGACCCTTCTTTTTGCCTTTTCCTTTTTGGTCCACGTCAGGAAAGCTCTTCTGAACAGTTTGTTGATGTTCTCTTTCATTTTTATTAGACGAGCATTGTAACTATCTGCATTGCAGCCTGTTGTATCCTAAAGTGGCTGTGTTAGTGGGTGACAACCTGTTGAGCCTAATGGGGTCTCTAATGGGTTGTTTTGAGAAAAGTTTCCTGAGTGACAATGATGTTACAGTGTCCCTGGACTGATCTATGTCAGGGTGCAGCAAGAAGGCCTTAAGATGAACACGAATGTGGATTTCATTGGTAGAGTAACTGTGTCTGTGAGAGTGTGGCTGACACCAAGCGGCACTGCCCAATCTTAACCAGGCACAGATAGGAGGCTTTGTGATTAAACACCTACTTTCTCTCCAAGGAGAAACGACGCTTTCAATTGATCCCAACAATACATTTCTAGGTGCATCAGCAATTGACTCTGGGTAAATGTGGTCGATGCAGGGCAGACTAGACTGGCAATCTTTGACAAGGGGCAATAGACTTGACTAGCAACAAGGGATGATATCAAGCTGTTAAGGTTACAGCTTGGTCCAGGGTAACAGCTTGATCCGGGGTTAGTAATGTTGAGCTATGGTAGCAACTATTCCCCTATTACCTGTCAAATAATTCCCTGCCGATTGGCCTACACCTCTATGTGTTCTGGCGTCTGTCAATTTAAGCCGACGAGGAGATATGTTGGGCTCAACTTCCACGACTCGGTCGCAAGTGAGTAATATTTCGGAGCATTAGATATGCAAATGGTGCGGCATGAAGGCTCCTCGGTGGCACTCTGGAAAGGGTCCCTCAAATTGGATGTGCAAGGCTATGAGGGAATCGTTGCATGGACGGCAGTGACACTTGTCACTATCTGGCGGACCGCTCAGCCCCCTATTTCAACATTCCGGCAATGACACCCATCATCTTGTTGTTGCGCCTGTTACGATAGCTAACTGGAGAGGGTCATTCGCTTAGCTCTTTAGGCAAGCGGAGAAGGCCCTTAACAAGAGCCGGATACGGGATTTAAGGGGAAAGGGTTTACGCATCAGGTCGTGCTGCATCAGCTCTAGGAAGAAACGGCTGAGTGTTTTAACAATCATTCTCCAAATTTCGAACACTTGTCACTTGAGACACTAATTCCAACGAACGAAGGTAAGAAGAGCCAATTCCTATATCTGAGATTTGAGTTGCCCGTGGTTATGTCACAGCCTTGGAGCCTCTTTTTTGGCCGTCTCTAATGCCTACCTAGCAGCACTACAACACACTGGATGGTTAGAGAAGACAACATAATAGGGATACAACCCTAGTCGGTTTGCATGGACGATTAGGCGCGTAGAAGGGAGCTTCAGCCGTCGTTACAGCTTAAATCGTACAGCAGAGAAGGTGCAACGTCGTGTTGACTCTAATGGTATTTTTCAATCAACTAAACAAGGTGATTAAAGTATGTCACTAAGCATAACTCCGGCTATTTACACGGTGGCATTTCCGATAAAGTAAATGTAATGTTCCGCGGCTAATTGAATTACGCAGCTGTGTGCTAGGGGAGAAGCAGAGGTCGTGGCTAAAATTAGGAGAGGTGCTAGTTGAGATCAGATCCTGCGCAGACCGTGCATTGGGAATATGCATTTAGAATCCTTGGAGTTACCGACAATGTAGCTGTAACGTTTGATCAAGCTGGGAACGACCTTGGATTGTAACATCTGGGGTGAGGACGAGTGATGAGGGCTTCAAGAGATATCTACGACCTCGTGAGAAATTATTGCGCCACGACTAATAATCATTACTCCAAGCATTTAGAACCAACAGGCCCGGGTAAGCACCGAAGAGTAAAATACAGCTGCCAGAATGGTTCTCCGACTGTGGTTGACTGTCGCAGCTCTTGCCTCCACCCTCTCCAACGCTCAGAACCAGACCACTTGGGTTGTCACCAGCCATATCACTGAGAAGTTCACAAGTCGGAGCACGATAAAATATGGCAGCACAGAAGTCATCCCTCTCCAAAGGTCTACTACCCTTGATATCGAGAGCTCGTACATTAGCGAAACGCCGACGAGCAGAGACACAACTGTGACACACTGGATAACCGAACAAACGACATTGCCCGTCTTGACGTTCATGTCCCCCGTCTATACCACATTGTCCACTCCGCTTTCCGTTACGAGTAATGGGACATCTACCATCACGCGACAAGTCAGCCCGGTCATAGCCACGGTCACCCTTTTGCCGACCGCATGCGCTAGTACCATACTGCCCGCTAACAGCACATCGCCTGCCAACGGCACGTCGGCCACCAACAGCACACTACTTGTAGAGACTGTGACAGAGTACACGGGTACATACATCCCGTTCCCGGGCCAAGTCACGACGACGCCTACCGCCTGGCCAACCGCCGTGACCACCTACATCACCATCACAGAATCTTACCGCTTGTTCACATACGTTGGAAGCACTGTCACCGTCACATCAACTGTGACTGGGCAAAACTGGCTGTCGACAGCAACGGTATCGGAAAACAGGACCGTCACCATTTCGCCGTTCCGGTATAACCATACCGTCTACCTAAATACCGTCACCGTAACCAACAGCGACTGGCAGCTCGTCTACACCACCAAAAGTGCGCCCACCGCGTGCCCTGAAACACCAACCGTGACCCGCGCGATGCAGTGCGCCCCCACGAACCTCATCGCTGAGCGCGACGGCCACGGCACCACCGTCCAGCTGCTGCCGCTCGACTGGCGGTTCCCGATCGGGTTCCCGGACACGCTGATCGGGATCCCCGGCATGGATGCGAGCGCTTGCTGTCAGCTATGCCTCGACAACCCTGGGTGCGCGGCGAGCGAGTGGACTGTCTCCTGGCCCGTCGGGTGCCGGCTGTACTACTACGGCCACGGCAACGACACGTGCGGCGGAGGCGCGACGTTGGAGTACTATGGGGATGTGTATGAGTTCCCACGGCAGGCGGGCTTCGTGCAGGCTGGATGTGGGCAGTTGAGGTATTCTGGAGTAAAGGATCCTTTCTGTCCGACATGCGAGGTCAGTAGGTAGATAACCTCGACTGAATAGGCCCGTTGCCGTGTTGCCTAAGGACCAGTCAGAGCCTTGGCAACCTGTAGCAAAGTATTAATTATCCGCATGTCTAAGTCCGTTCTAATTACGCTCCTGGGAATGGATTAAGTAGCGCCGGAGTAGAAACCTACTCTGCAAAAGCAGTGGGAGACAGCGTTGGGCACCCAGGTGCCGCCCGGGAGAAGAGCGCAGCACTTATTCTACAATACTTTGCGAGTCAAGTCTCCAGCACCTGTTCCCAGTGCCACTTACAAAGACCTCTAACCTAGCGCCAATGCATGTGACGACGCAGTGCATGCAGGCTTCGGAGCTATCGCTCAGCTTTCATGCACATCGTTGCTTGCCAGCTGGCGTGGCTTAGGATCTTGACACCTATCACAGCTTCTCCCTCCACGCAAATATCCTCTGTGAGGTTAATCCAGCTGAACGGTGGAGACAATGGATCGGGCTTTCTCCACGTCGCTGGCGGTGAAGGGTAACCAATGCGTGGATCACGACGTCATTCTTGGTCATAGCTCCCCAGGCTTGTTTTACTGAGGTGAGGTGGAGTGACAAGAGTGAGTTGACAGGGAGAGTTACCTAGCGAGGTGGGTTAAGTACTCCATAATTACTTGCCTTTTTGTATCGTAAGTTGCCAAGGCGCCTTGAGATTCAGTTGGATTTCTGGTCTCGGAGGAGCGCACACCATCTCAGCGCTCGTCCAGGGGGTGATATGCACGAAGCTAGGGACCGAAGGAGGGTTAGGGTTGGCAAAAGGGAATGTGCCGCAAGCTTGTCGCGTGGACAGTTGAAGCTAGCAAATTGAATGAGTACGCATAGTTTAACATCCGACTTAGCCCGAGGTTGAGATGTCGAGAATCTGGATTCGTCCCGTGTTAGCCGTATTATCCAAGAGCTCTGCATAGTGGTGTACGTGTAACAGAAGTTGGCAAAGATATCAGGATCCACCCATAGCACTCATCCCGTTTCCATGCAGTGACATCATAGATCACCCTTTCCTGAAAGCCCATTTTTCGTCCCCCATCAAAAAAGTAAACAAGTCGAATTGGCTGCTTCCGGAAAGTGTTCTAGATTGCAGATTGAAGCCCACGAGCTCATGCGCATGTACGGCTAATTATTCAGCGGCTGCACGGGGTTGCCGCTTGAGGATGCAGCCGCCCCGGTGCTATGGGATGGGACCTGCGCCAAGGCTGCACTTGTTCGTCCCCAAGGATGGATCTAGAGATGAATCCGAGAATGGCTGGGAACTTGGGCTGAAGTTGGACAGGTAGACAGGGTCGGGAGGGGGATGGGTTCTTGTTTTACAACTTTTGCTCCTGACCTAGGCGATCGATCGTCATTCTTTCGGCGCTACCTGGCCACTGGTAGCACCTTGCTGTCGAGCAGCGCTGGCAAGTCTTGTCCAAATTACCTTGGTTGCTTGGCTTGCTTGGGTATGTACTCTGGTACTATACTTGTGTTTCCAACCATAATATGACCATATCCATGTCACCTACCTAGCGGTGAACTACCGTAGTAGTCGTTCCTGCCATCTCCCAATGACGTACTCTTATCTCAAAACCACGGCGCCTTTCACGTCACTCCTACGATCTGTTTTGCTATAAACCCCCGTCGTCATCGATCAACCGCCGAACTTCCCGCCCCGAAGACCTTCCCCCCTACCCTCTTCATAAGTCGAACACATCTCCACCCATTGCCACACCCCCCCGTGCATGATACCATAGAGACGTGTCTCGCATTCCAGCTGATCGCTCCCCCTTGTCAAACTCAAGATACAGCACGTCCACGAGTGACTGCCAGAACCGCAGCCATGGCTACTCCAGGGCCTACTGTCAATAGGCCGATGAATCCCAAGGAGAGGGATGCCGACGTTAATAGGAAGTTGCAAATATATGGAATCATCAGTGCCTTCCAGAACGGCAAGCTTCCCACGGTAGGTTTAAAATCACTTTTAAGCTTGTCCAGTACATGCGCGGTGCTAATGGTGTCCGATCGCAGAACGACCAGATCGATGTCGCCCTGAACAGCTTCCTGGCGTCTCGGGCGCTCTCAAGCCCATCCACCAAACTCTCCGGTGAAGGCAGAGAGCTCGTTACCGATGTCAGAGAGGTCGTCAAGCAGTCGAAATACCTGCTGCTCTCCAAGAACCAAGGGAATCTGATACAGGATTTCGTCTGGCAGACCCGGCACTTCGACCCCAAGAGCATCAGTGTCCCTGGAGCTCCAGTCGACAAGGAAACCAGGAAACGCCATGGCGACCAGACCCTGGAGGGCATTAGGACTCTTGGGAAGCTGATCATTACTAATGGCCAGTTCCGGAAGCTTCGTAGGTTTATCCCCGCCAGTCAGCCGCTGTCCTCATCCTAACATAATGATTAGTTAGCGACGCTACCGTTCTCCTCCGGGACATGGCAGGAGATGCCGCTACCAATGCTGCTTCTTCTGCCAGACCTTCAGAAGAACAGCTCGCCCAGATCGACCGCCCTGCCGAGGACAACACTTGGCATGAGGCGCCCGCCTTCTCGAAGGCAAACTGGAAGCAACAGGCCCAAGGTGTTTTCAAGAAGAAAAAGGCCGACGGTTCCAGTGGTACTGCTGCCGATGGTACCGCAACTGCAGCCACCGCCGTTCCGGTCGAGCAGCCCGGTGCGCCCTCAGCTGCTGGTACCCAGGGGCCGCCGCCCTCTGGAGTTGAAGTTGGCGCCGACGCCAAAGAAGCATCACAAAAGAAGACTAACGAGTACCAAGCCAAGTTGAAGGCATATCTCTCCAAGAAAATGCCCCAAGAGCGCCGCGACCAGACAGTCTGGCGTCTCAAGGTTAGCACAACCCACCCATATTTGATGACCTTGTCGCTGACGAAGGATAGAAAATGGTTGTCGAATGCCAACAACACCCGGACTATCAGCGTGCTATCTCCGCACTGCTAGACCTGGCTGATCAATATGGCGACCACGCAGGCAAGATGGCAAAGGAAGGCTCCGGTACCGTTAGGGACACTAGGTCCAGCTTGGCCGAAGCCGAGGCCGACCTCAGGGTACGTCAGCATGATCTGTGATACAAAGACCCGTCGCATCTGCTAAGACATCATAGACACTCATCGAGCGCTTTGCCAACGGAACATCGACCGGGGACCTATGGAGCTCGATCAACACTATTTATAGTGATGCCGACAAGGATCCGGAACTGAAAGACTGGTTCAAGTCTATGAACCGGTACATCCGAATGTGCCTGCAGGAGCAAGGCTACATCGTGGACGACCAGTCGACCCAGGACTGGCACCGCCTCTACGACCACGGGAATTATCTGCTTCGCCAGAAGTACCGATCCCATACTAATCGTATCGTGGACGAGATAAAGTTCCTGGCCCGCCAGTTCGATGAAGACCCGCTGAACAAGTCCTACGGTGCTTCGATGAACAAGCTCTTCAAACACCTTGGAACTGACACGGAAGGCAAGCCCAAGTTTAAGCCCCATCTGGTGAAGGATTTGACGCAAGTCATCATTCCTGCTATCTTGTCCAACACGAGATACATCCCGTTGCCTCGCATTGAGTACTCGGACGCGCAGTTCGACGCCGTGATCGACAACCTTGTCCTTGAGAGCGACAACTTCATGCCCAACGTACTGGACGTTGCCAGCGAGAACTACGCCCGTTGGGGCCGCAAGCAGATCTCCAACAAGCACAAACACACGGCCGACGTCATGATCGCCGGAATCCAAATGGATCTCCGCAATGTCAGCTACCACATCAAGCGCAAGCAGGGGTTCCCCTCCATTTCCGACACGGGCGTTGCCAACATCTTCCTTGGCGGCGAAGGCTTCACTTCGAGGCTGAAGCTATCTTCGGCTGATAAGCAGGATGCTCAGAATTTGTTCAAGGCCGACAAGGTCGACGTTGATCTGAAGAACCTGAAGATGAAGCTGGTCGAGTCTAAGCACAAGCTACTCTTCAATTTGGTCAATCCCATTCTGATCAGGGTGCTCCGACCGGTCCTGAAGAAGGTTGTCGAGAAGACCATCCGTGATCAGCTTCACGACCTCGACAAGAGCCTATTCCAGGTCAAGAAAGAAGCAGACCGCATTCTTGAAGAGTCCAAGGCCCATCCAGAGGATGCGCCCAATGTATACAGCCGATATGCGAGCGCGTTCCAGAAGCAGAGGGAGGAAAGCAAAAAGGGGAAGCCCAAGCCCACGGGCGAGAAGAAGGTCAACTTTGCCATTACCAAGGAGTCGAGCATCTTCCCCAACCTCGTCCTTCCTGGCGAGACCAGCGCCAAGGCTACCGAGTTCAAGGAGCTGGCGCGCAAGGGAGACCGGTGGGAGAGCCCCGTGTTCTCTATCGGCGATGCACCCCGTAGCACTGATATTCCCGCGGCTCCGAAGATTGCTCGGAAGGCTCACGCCGCTAGTGGCACTGCTGCGGTTGCCAATGGTAATCGGGTTATTAATGGCAACGCCCCTTTGAAGGGCGACGCGACGGTCAACCCCGCCGCCATCAACCCTGCTGCCGCAGTCCCCGTCGGCAGCATCTAAGGTTTGAGCGAAGGGCGACACAAGATATATACATATTGTCGTCCGCGAGAGAGTGGATGCTTATGCGAGGCCGGGAAAAATATGGAGATCAGCGGTATACCCAGGTGGAGATGCGGATAGTGGAATGACACGATACCTAGGAATCAGAGAAAAACAAGGCGAAAATAAGACTGTTGGAACCGAGAATGACCGCGGGTTTTTTTTTCTCTTTTTACTTAACCTAATTGGCAACGGCTTTATAATTCCCTTTGTACTACAATGATAGTGTCAGTAGTTTGTATTACCATTTTGGTTCGGCTGGCTTTCTTGAAGCACAAGTCTTTGAAAGTGACGATGTCGAACGCAGCACCGTCAATCGTGAGGAAATAGGGGTAAATCTTGGCATTAGGCAGCACCCCTTACCGAGTGACTTAGTCAGCAGTCGCCGTCCCACCTTCGCGCTTCCATCCACTCACCATCATTGAATGACATCAACTATTGCCTTGACAGGCAGAAACAACCCCGTTTTATCAGTCAAGTTCTAACGAAGAAACAATGTATCCCCATGACCTCTTGTCTCTGGGAGCCCACGGTTGAACTGGCCAACATTTTGGGCGTATTTGTGTTGGAGCAATCAGCAAGTGCTGTCTGTTTCTCGGAGAATCGCGATTGAAGCATTAAGCTACCGCGTCAAAGGTTGAAGCACGTGAGCGACCTTCGCCGGAATCACGATGAGCCAAGCAAAACGACCACGAGCATCCAACGATGACGCAAAGACTGAGGATGAGCGGCAATATGGATCTGGCACCGTCTCGCTTGAGGAACTTGATGAGAAGTGAGTGCCGACTAGGCTCGGGCACGATCACGCTCTTACTCTGAATTCTCTAGATACCCCAACCGCCCCCGGAACCACTCCGAGACCCTACTGTTCTCTGAACTTTACCAAACCCTGTTCAACCCGCTCAATGAGAACAAGAAGCAGCCTACGGGTGGCCGTCCCCTCCCGCGCTCCAAGGCCGGCCCCCACGGCCCGTCCAAGATCTCTCCGCACGAGCAGCGACGCCACATCATCGAGCGGTTCATCGCGCGATGGCGCTCCGAGGTCGGCAACGACTTCTACCCGGCGCTCCGCCTGATCCTGCCCGACAAGGACCGCGATAGAGGTGTGTACGGCCTCAAGGAGCACACGATCGGCAAGCTCCTCGTGAAGCTGATGAAGATCGACCGCAACTCCGAGGACGGCTACAACCTCCTGCACTGGAAGCTTCCCGGCCAGACAGCGGCGAGTCGGATGGCGGGCGACTTCGCGGGCCGCTGCTTCGAGGTGCTGGGCAAGCGGCAGCTGCGCGCCGAGCCGGGCGACATGCGCATCGGCGAGGTCAACGTGCTGCTTGACAAGTTAGCGGGTGCGAGCGGCGAATCGGAGCAGCTACCTATCTTTGAGCAGTTTTACCGGCGGATGAATGCCGAGGAGATGATGTGGCTGATCCGCATCGTTCTCAAGCAGATGAAGGTTGGTGCCACGGAACGCACGTTCTTAAGCATGTGGCACCCGGATGCCGAGGCCCTGTTCAGTGTCTCGTCTAGCCTTAGGAGGGTTTGTTGGGAGCTGTACGATCCCGAGGTCCGGTTGGAGCAGGAGGAGACCGGCATTACGCTGATGCAATGCTTTCAGCCGCAACTGGCGCAGTTCCAGATGCCCGCCTCGTTCCAGAGGATGGTGGAGTATCTGGGCGTCACCGAGGACGATCCGGAGTTCTGGATCGAAGAGAAGCTTGACGGGGAGCGTATGCAGATGCATATGGTTGAGGATGACCAAATGCCCGGTGGGAAGCGCTTTAACTTCTGGTCCAGAAAGGCCAAGGATTACACGTATCTTTACGGCTGTAGCTTGGAGGATGACAATTCTGCTCTTACTCGGCATCTGAAGAAAGCATTTGCGGACGGTGTCAGGAATTTGATCCTTGACGGCGAGATGATTACCTGGGATCCTGATGTCGACAAGATCGTCGCGTTCGGAACGCTGAAGACGGCGGCGCTCTCGGAGCAGAAGAACCCTTTCAACCAGAAGGGGCCGAGGCCACTCTATCGTGTTTTTGACATTCTATACCTAAACGACGAGCCCCTCACTCGCTACACACTGAGAGACCGACATCGAGCCCTGGAGAAAGTCGTCCTCGGCGAGCCCCGCAGGATGGAGATCCACGCCTACGAGAGTGCTACTTCGGCTGACGCCATTGAACCGCTCCTCCGTAAGGTCGTAGCCGAGGCGTCGGAGGGTCTCGTCCTCAAGAACCCGCGCTCCATGTATAAGCTAAACAGTCGTAACGACGACTGGATCAAGGTCAAGCCTGAATACATGTCCGAGTTCGGCGAGTCCCTCGACTGCGTAGTTGTCGGCGCTTACTACGGCTCGGGGCGGCGCGGCGGCACGCTATCCAGCTTCCTGTGCGGCTTGCGCGTTGGCGAGAATTACGTCAAGGCGGGCGCCAACCCGGAAAAGTGCCTCAGCTTCTGCAAGGTTGGCGGCGGGTTGAAGGCGGAGGATTACGCCGAGATCAGGCACCACACCGAGGGCAAGTGGGTCGACTGGGACGCCGCCAACCCGCCTTCAGAGTACGTCGAGCTCGGCGGCGGCGAGCGCCACCAGTACGAGCGGCCAGACGTATGGATCCGCCCCAGCGAGTCGGTCGTCATCTCGGTGAAGGCCTCCTCGATCGGCGCTTCCGACCAGTTCGCCGTCGCGTGGACGCTGCGATTCCCGCGCTTCCGCCGCCTGCGGCTTGACCGCTCGTGGGACTCGGCCCTCGACGTGGACGGCTTCGACCAGATCCGGACCCGCGCCGACGAGGAGGCCAAGGGCCGCAAGGAGATGGTCATTGAGAACAGGCGGAGGCGGCCGACCAAGAGGGCGAGGCGCGAGCTCGTCATCGCCGGCGCGGACGGGCCCCCGGTGACAGCGGTACCGTCCACGGCGGCCGGGACGAAAGTTTTTGAGGGCCTCGAGTTTTGCGTCCTGTCCGAGGCGGTTAAGCCGGCCAGGAAGACGAAGGGTCAACTTGAGGCGCTAATCAAGGAGAATGGGGGCCGAATTAGCCAGCGGCCTGACGCCGGCGGAGGGATGATCCTCGTCGCGGACAAGAGAGTGGTGAAAGTGGCGAGTCTGATCAAGGGCGGCGATGCAGATATCGTAAAGCCGAAATGGATACTTGACTGCATCGCCCAGGCGAGCAAAGGAGGAGAGAGAAGCTACGCGCTTCCGTTCGAGGAAAGTCACCTGTTTCATGCGACGGACGCCATGAAGGAGGTGGCGAGGAGGAACGCGGATCAGTTTGGAGATAGCTACGCGAGGAACCTCGACGTGGACGAATTATCTGAGATTATCAAGGGGATGCCAAAACCGGAACGCGACGGCGATCGCACGTTCGACCCGGGCCGCTTCCTCGACGAGCTGGAGGAGCACGGACATCTGCTGAGCGCGATGAAGGGCACCATCTGGCGGCGGTGCCGAGTCTTCTTTGCGCTGGGCGAGGGGATGTCGGATCTGGCGACCTTGAGGCTGAAGCATTATGTCCGGTTTGGCGGGGGCGCCGTGGCGGACGAGATTGAGGATGAGGGTATCACGCAGATAGTCATCGCCGCTGGCGATGATGCGGCGATGCGTGAGGTGGCGGCTGATGTGAGATATCGGATTAGCTCTAGGAGTACGGTGCCAAGGATTGTGACGGGGAAGTGGGTTGAGGATTGCTGGAGGGAGACTACGCGTGTTGACGAGGAACCGTATGCACCTGTCTAAGTAGCGAGCCGGGGATAATCCATAGCTACCTTTGTGCACGAAAGGAATGAAATATGACACACAATGCTTGAAGCTACCTTGAGCATCCATTATGAGTTCTGTCCTGTAATATCAAACGCAATAACGCCCCGCCCTTAGAACAACCACCGAGACCGCGACCGAGATAGACCCTCACAAAAAAAGCCGCAACCACCATCCATCCCAGGCCACGACAAGCCCCCTTAGTCTCCCACCCTCCCGGGCCCCTCACTTCCCGATCGTCAAGAACAACCGATCCCCAACATCACCCAGCCCGGGCTTCAGCATACCGCGGTCCGTCAGCTCGTCGTCGACGGCGGCGAGCCAGATGCTGACACCCTCGGGCCACTCGGCGGCGGCGCGCTCGACGCCCTCCCGGGCGCCCAGGACGGACAGCACGACGACGCGGCCGGCGCCCCAGTCGCGGAGCATCTGCACGGCGGCGGCACAGGTGCCGCCGGTTGCGATCACGGGGTCGAGGATGATGGCGAGCTTGCTGGGGCCCGGGCCGGACGGCGAGGCGGCGTGGTTGGAGAGGTTGTTGTAGTACTCTACCGGTTGGAGGGTGGTGGGCTCGCGGAAGAGGCCGAGGTGGTGCACTGGGACGGGGTCGGGGAGGAGGGTTTGGAGTGCTGATGAGAGGAGTTAGCGGAGTTGTTTGTTCTAGGGGTGGCCGGGCGGGCGATAGTTCACCTTCTACCATGCCCAGTCCAGACCGCAGGATGGGGACGAGGGAGATCTCCTCGGGGCCCAACTTGGTCGTGGTATACTCGAAGCCAAGGGGTGTTTCATCCTATTCAATTTACAGAGTTGCGGTCAGCCTGCGCCGGATGGGAACGTCCGCCCTTGCTCCGAGGAATGACGGTTGTATGTACCTTGGGCCCTTCGAGAGGCGTGACGGCAGCGGCAAGAGCCTCACAGCCCAGTATGAGGGCAATCTCGTGCACCAGCGCCTTCACTTCCTTGGGGCTAGTATTCTTGGATCGGAGCTGGCCGAGCTTCGCCAATAGACATGGGTGGGTCGATACGCGGACATTGGGCGGCAAGGCCATGATGGAGCGCGGTGTGAGGGGACGACGGGAGGGTTTGAAGTTCTGGGAAGGGATATTATCTAGAAGTGGTCTTTGTAGGTGTGTAGAGGACTGAAGGACGCTGCCCTTCAAAGAAACGATCTACGCACGGCAGCTGTTTGTTTGTCGGACATTGAGGCGGCGAGGCCTGAACCGTTGCGGTGTAGTGTGGTGGGATGGCGGGGTTGATTGTGGCTTGAGCTCCGATAAGGCCTCCTCAGATCCTCTTTCCCTGGTTCGAGATACCTAGCCCCGTCTATCACCTATCATCTAGCGATAAAGCTATGTTTCCTTCGGCTATATCGTCATTCCCGTCGCATCCGGGCCGGGTGGCGAGAGATCGGGTCGAGGTTTAAAGTCCTCTCTGAGAAACGTTGAGATACAGTTGCTAATTACCATCCAAGTCCCCACTGATAAGGAGCTCAGGATCTCCAGCAATAGGGTTAGTGTCGCTGTTTGCGCCATCTTTTTCGGCAGGCCGTTGCCTCAATTCTCAACAGGCCGGAACGGCCTGAAAGGAGTACAGAGTAAATATCTATCTTCTTTTCTCCTTTTGTCCCGGAGCTCAAGGACGCCTACATCGGTTTCACTCTTACCCTTGTGATACCACCTGATCTCAAAATATCCTTCCACCACACTCCAGGTATATGACGAGGCCTACATTTGTTGGATGAAGCAAACTGCACTGCTCGAATCCCAAGATGGTCTTCTGCAATAAAAATCCTGCGGGTAGTACCCTTCTTTTGTACATCTAATAACTGTTCGTCACTCTTACCAGTTCCCGACTTCGAATTCTGAAGGGTTTTGAGATACAGAAGACCCTCAAACTCGCGATACCGCGCATATATATATTGCGGGTAGGGTCGAGGACAAAATCAGAATGTAAATAAACAAAATCGTCCTCAAGCATTTGTTCTTGGGCTGTCACAACTGCACATTCATATACAAGCAACTCAGCGATCATTGCCAATATCTCAGGTGGGAGCCTGACTGGCAAGGCTGCTGACAAGTTTTGCGAGAGACCTGGCCCTTGTTCCAGGTTCCGCTGTATCGGGAATGCTCAGTAGTCCGTAGTTTTGTCATCTTTGTCAGCAACTTTCGAAAACTCATTGGGTCAAGAGATCGCCAAGCGCCCACCTTTTGACCACCAGCCGTCTGTACTACGGTAGTACGAACATGCGAGAGGTGGCAAAACCTGACTAAGCGTTGGCCGCCAAACCCCGACGACGCGTCAAATTCCAGACGCCGCGTTCTCTGCGCCAGTACCTAAAACTAAAGGGCCGTAATAGCCATGGCATCTAACGTCGTTGGCGAGATATGTGCATCCGGCAATAGTAGAGTACAAAACGGAAATACGTACTTGACTCTACAAGTTCAAGTACCTGACAACATTATTGATCTTACCGGCGGTATGGCCTCCGAGCTCACCTCTTGCTCTGTGACTAAACGGTATTCTGTTTAGAACCATACCCGCCACACACGACTCACTTGGTCGATATGGCAACTAGTAGGTGACCAAACGTTGAAGTCTACTAAAACTAACCTAAAACTGTAGGTCCGCCTGTTGTCATACCACGAGAAGTGAGTCGGCAGTTGGAGCATATACTGCACCAGACGCTTGGTGGCCGTACGAGGTCCGTCGCACCGGCCGCTCTCCGACCAAAATCAACACGCCGACGCTTCAGATGCTACAAGTGTGATTCAACGAGTCATGGACTCCCTCATTGTTTCGCGTCTCCGGAAACCGTTCGCAACGGCCGCTACGCGAGGTTGTTGTCTAATCGCTGCTTGAACTGCGGAGATGGCGATCACTGGCAATCGGACTGCCATGTGACCTACTGAGAAATGGCTGCGGATGTGTTGCCGGCAGATAGATAGTTGGAATCACCATTGATGGAGGCACTTGGGGTAAAACTGAAACAGCATTCGTCAATGCAAATGACCTAATTCACCAAGGTTGTGCAGCATGCGCTTAGTAGAGATGTTATCCCGTGTTGAAGAAAAGAAGAGATGACTTTACGCAAGAGCTGCAGTCAGCCGTGCGGTCTGGCACTCGTCGAGGGCGTCCACCACCAGATACAAAGACCGCAGAGTGGGGTCGCCCAGGATGTCCAGGAAACTCTCGCGGACGGCGACCTAGGCGTTGACATCTTCGAGCGGCCGTCTGCTAGCATGATCGTATCTTTTCTGCAGGTACTGAAGAAGAGACGCCTGCCGGTCGACGAACATGTAGATCAAGCCGCGCAAGACGGACGTAGCACTGTTGATGCGCGCGTCGGTGGCTTGGCAGAAGAAGTAGGACAGGACGCTGTCTTCTTTGGCCAGCTCGCTGGTGATGCCGCAGAGTAGCATCGCCTTGCCATTGCCGGGGTCCCCCTTTGACCCAGAGCAGTCTGTTTTGTTCGTCGTACCGCCACTGGAGGAATTCGTTAGTGACGAGGACCTACTGGTTCACGTCGTCCAGCAGACCCCCTTTATGCCTATCGATCCGTGCCTTGTCATGTCTGGGATCGGTGGTCCGCAAGGTGTCGAGGCAGGCATTTTCCAACTGGTAGATAGTGTCCCCAACCTAAACGCGGGCATTTCCAGCAGCACTGAGATGATCAACCGTGTTAGGCGCCATATTAGTGCTTATACCCGTGGGTATCGGTGTTGTCGACTGCGTCGGTCGTGTGTGCCGGGACGTGGGCTTCCTGAGGTAGCACGAAATGCGTCGTTCGAACGGGTGCGACGTCGCATCGACTGGGGACGTGAGGCAGCTGGCTGGTGATTAGGCGACGGCCTTGGCGAGGTGGGACACGTGCATTGAAGGAGGATGCCACGGCATTGGGTTAGGTCGAGGCGGGTGCGTGTTGCTGGAGGGCGAGGAATTCGGGGAGGGCGTATGCGGCTGTGTGGGCATTGGGACGCTGCCCGCCAATCGTCAACCCTACGATATTGCGGACACACGTTTCGAAGGCGTGTGAGTGCTGACGGCGTGGTCGGTTCGAACAGGGAAAGTGTGAAAAGTAGCAGATTTAGCTCGCAGTCTACGCCGTGAAGAGCAGCAGGGTTTGCTCACAATCCGTGACATCCGTACCGCTAGCTGTGTCAGACCGGACTGTGATCCGGCGCAGTTCCGCTCGTGCCCACCATGTTAGTCTCTGCCCAACACATGGACATGCAGAAAAAAAAGGTTAAATTGATCATATGCATCGCCTCTGCTCTTGCCCGAGGACTCGACTAGCAGCTACACAGCACGCGGAACTACCTGTAGGATGCTCTGCATCCACCGATATTCTCAGTCTTCGAAAAAACCCCGTCCCCCATACGTGTTTCCGATATGGACCCTCGACCTACCCTGGGCGTCGACCGTGTCGACAGTGTTGGTCGTCTGATCCGCGATGCCGCCGCGGCCGAAGACGCTCGCGTCCACTTCGTTGCCAACTTTCACCTGCGCTTCCTCTCGAGTGCCGACATTCCGTATGTAGTTCTTCACTGCGATTCCCTCAGCCTTTTCTGCCGCGGCCTCGGCCAAGACGGTGTCTATCCCAGCAGCAGCGTTGGACACGGCCGTCAGATCCGACACGTCGTCGACCGCTTCGATTTCCACCTCCACCAGCTGGCGAGTCGCTTTGGCGGGGTATATTATCTCTAGGTCGTTGACGGAGCTCGTGAGCTGCTCGACCAGCCGGTCCAAGTTCTTGCCGTCGTACAGCGCCCACGCTGCCTTCTTCACGAGACCTGTCTCCTTCTGCCGCCGACGGACGATGCTCTCGAGGCGTCCGCAGAGTCGTTGGAAGGCCGGCTGCATGTCTCCCTCTTGAAACAACACCAGATCTTCTTGCTTAGCGCCCAGTTCATACCGCTTCGACGCCTTCTGAACTGACTGGAACAACATCTCGATCTCCTCGAGAATCAACCGGACCTGTTGAGTAGGCGCATCAATGGGCGACACCGTGGTAAACCGCGCATCCTCGTTGATGGCGACCGCTAGGCCCCACCTACTCAGTCGCGTCTGGGCGATCTTGACCTTGAGCTGGCATCGTTCGTAATCGCGACCGAAGCGACGGCCCAGTTGGATGTACTCGAAGCAGTCCACGCAGTTGTTGAAGAGAGCCGCTACGCTCAAGGTGCCCGCGACCGTACCGAAAATCTCCGCCATGCTTCGACGATTCGTACACTGGCCGATAGGGACCCGAGTACCAGACGCTGTAGGGAACGGATGCCGGAGAAAGCAGCACAGCACAGAATGAGATAAATGTGGCTGAAGCTCCACCAATCCCGTTGGTCCGTTAGGCGCCCGCGGAAGAAACCCTCAGCCTATATCGCCGATGTGGTCGGGGACTGGACAGAAGATTGGCCTACGGCCACCCCAAAGATGGATTCCGGTACAATCGCGACGAACTCCGCCAACGTCAGGGCCGACGGCAGTTCGAGGGTCCAGATATGGAACAGCTATTCGACCACCGTTCATAATCACGCAGACTCGGATCGCGACAGCTGCCTGGCTGATCCTCACCTCGCCGGCCCCCGCGAAGAAAATGCCCACATCGAGCAGACCAAAGGCAGCCTCTTCCGAGACGCGTACAAGTGCATTCTTGACAACGACAAATTCCAGCGATGGCGGTACGACAAGCGCCGTCAGGTGCTATGAATCAAGGGTGATGCCGGTAAGGGCAAGACGATGCTGCTGTGTGGCATCATCGACGAACTGTCGCGGGGCTCCGTGCCGGCCTCACAGACATACGAGAATAAGGAGCAACAGGTGTCGTCAGCTGGTTGTCGGACCAGCAGTCAATGTTTCTAAGACATGCCGACCGCCACCCACGTGCTACGTAGTAAAAGATACCCACAATTTTAGCTGCTTATCGGGTTCCTTATCAGACTAACGCCGACACGAACATTTCGCCGCGGCTAGTTTATTCAGTAAACGCTCCATAAAACTGACATCCCCCTTTCCAACTGCTCATACGCGACGATGCCATCGATGAGTTGTCACCGTCTACTACCATGAGTGCGTTGATAGAGCCGGCTGGTAGCCAACCTCTCCATACCAATTGTCGAACCGGCATCACACAATGACGGAGGCCGAAACGAGCGACGAGCCGCCGCCACCGAGCCGTAGCGATGGCGACGGTCCCCCGGATGACCACACCACGATGCGCGAGGGCAGCAGGTCGCACGACTCGCGCACCCGCAGAAACATGCGTCGCGCGTCGAAATCATCCGTGGAATACGACCTCCCCGACACGTTTCAGAACCTCGACGAAGTGGCCGCACAGCCACCCGTCCAGAACCCGGATGAGGAGTCCCTGCGGCATACCAGGACACTCGAAGAAGTGGGCAACTGGCGGCGAAGCGTCAGCGGTCGGAGGAGCAGCCATTTTGAACCGGACGACCTGCCCCGGCACCTATCCCGCGAGTCTACTGCGCGAGAAGCACGCATGGCGCGCCGAAGGTCGTCCATCGCGGCGACGGAGTCAGGCTACGATGTTCCAGATGCCTTTGCCAACCTTGACGAGATGATGGATGTGTCGCCGGTGCAGAATCCCGACGAGGAGAATATATATCGGCACAAGAGCTTGGAACAAGTGAGAACTCGTGAGCAGGATTACATGCATGAGCAGCGACGTCGGTCGTCCGTCATGCATGAGCGAGGAGAGGAGCCAGTGCTACCTGAAGTGGAGGAAGAGAAGACTGAGAGGTTCAATGTCTCCAGGCTTGCAACGCACATCTACACCATCTCATACTTAATATTCTTCTCTATCCTCGGCACCCTAGCACGGCTAGGGCTGCAAGCCATAACGTTCTATCCCGGTGCGCCGGCCATATTCCCGTCGATATGGCCCAACTTCGGCGGTAGTCTATTTCTTGGCTTTCTAGCAGAGGATCGCATGCTCTTCAGATACGAATGGGGCACGCCTACTTCGTTCGACAACCCAATCGAGCTGACGAGACAGAATGGAGGAGATGAAGAGGCTGCTTCCGGGTCGGAAACGCTGCCGGTTAACATGGAGGCAGCAAAGAAGGCCCACAATGCCACGAAGAAGACAATACCGCTCTACATCGGCCTGGCGACTGGGTTTTGCGGTTCTTTTACGTCGTTTTCATCGTTTATACGAGACGCGTTCCTCGCGTTGTCGAACGACCTGTCCACGCCGGGTATTGCGTCAAACGCCTCGAGAAACGGGGGATACTCATTCATGGCGCTTCTGGCTGTCATTCTACTCACAGTCTCACTGTCCTTGACAGGACTATTCATCGGGGCCCACATCGCCATCGCCCTAGAACCCTTCACCCCGACCCTCCCATACCCCCTCACCCGCAAAGTCCTCGACCGCATCGCTGTGCTCCTCGGGTGCGGGTGCTGGGTCGGGGCGATCCTCCTCTCCGCGCTCCCGCCAGACCGGCACTCCGGCTCCGCCGAGACGTGGCGCGGGCGCGCGACGTTTGCGCTCGCGTTCGCGCCGCTCGGCTGCCTCGCGCGGTTCTACGCGTCGCTGCACCTC
>Ga0164242_10002813_pt1 | contig 20042 bp, 36 predicted proteins | sample OricomgcompostMG_FD_108783 | JGI IMG/M metagenome (GOLD analysis project Ga0164242, IMG submission 108783) | Miracle-Growth compost microbial communities from Emeryville, California, USA - Original compost - Miracle growth compost (MG) ... | reverse complement strand
AGTTGAGCGACGGTAGTCGCCAGACGGCCGAGCGGCGCTTCGGACGCGTCAATCACATACCATTTGCGCTCGACATCGGTTGGTTTGGCGCTGAAAGTCTTCATTACTTGGTCTCCTTGGCGGCGGTTTTGGCAGGTTTGGCAGCCGGCTTCTTGGCATCAGCTGCCGGCTTAGCGGTAGTCTTGGGCGCTGGCTTTGCCTCGCTGGCAGCTTTAGCTACCGGCGCGGATTTTAGATCGTCCACGAAGCTGACACGGGCCAGCTGGGCCTGGTCGCCGCGGCGCAACCGGGTTTTCTCGACCCGCAAATGGCCGCTGCTACGACCCTTGAGCTTGGGAGCGATTTCATCGACTAATTTGTGGGCGCTCTCTATGGTCTGCAGCCCACTGACAATTTGCCGGCGATTGTGCAGATCGCCCTTTTTGGCCTTGGTAATCAGTTTTTCGACGTACGGCACCACTTCCTTAGCCTTCGGCAAGGTCGTTTCGATGGACTCGTACTTCACCAGCGAATCAGCCAGGCCCTTGATAAGGGCGCGGCGCTGATCGCGTTCGCGGTGCAGTTTGCGGCCTTGATATCCGTGGCGATGCATTATTAGAGCTCCAACTCCGCTAATTTCTCTTTGACTTCATCCAGAGCCTTGCTGCCGAAGCCCTTCAGGTCGCGCAGCTCGGCGTCGTTGAGGGCAAACAAGTCGCGGATGGTGTGGATGTCGTTGTTGATGAGGGCGTTGGTGGTGCGGGCGGACAGATTGAGGTCTTCGATGGAGGTGTTCAAGGCGCCGGCCTCATCGCCGATCATGTCGCCGCTGCCGAACTCGGCGTCCTGCGCGGTCTCGGCCGGCTCTTCGTTGGCCACGCGGGTCTTGCCGGCCAGCGCGGTGTACTGGTTGATCAGGATAGCGGCGGCTTCCTCGAAGGCGTCCTGCGGCGTGATCGAGCCGTCGGTGTCGACGGTGATGAGCAGTTTGTCGAGGTCGGTGGTTTGGCCGACACGGGTATTCTCAACCTTGTAACGGACGCGCAGCACCGGACTGAAGATGGCGTCCAGCGCGATCATATCGGCCGATTTCTTGGCGGCGCCTTCTTCGATGGTACGGTAACCGCGGCCGACTTCCACCTTGAGATCGGCTACGAACTTACCTTTGGCGTCGTCGATAGTGGCGATTACGTGATCGGGATTAACGACTTCCACGTCGGCGTTGGTCTCGATATCTTTGGCGGTAACGGTACCTTTGCCGGACTTGTTGATGCGCAGAGTCTGCGGTTCGCCGCCGTAGACGCGGAAACGGACGCCCTTAAGGTTCATCATAATGTCGACGACGTCCTCTTTGACGCCCTTGACGTCGGTAAACTCATGACTGACGCCCTCGACCTTAAAGGCCACCACGGCAGCGCCGGAAATGCTGGAGAGCAGGACGCGCCGCAGGCTGTTACCCAACGTCATGCCGTAACCGCTGTGCAGCGGCTCAACCGCGAACGTGGCGCTGGTGGCGCTGTGCTCATCGACGTTGATGAGGCCGGGGGTATGAATGTTGTTTGACATGCTGCTATTCTCTCCTTATTTAGCGTGAATAATATTCCACTATTAGTTGCTCGTTGATGTCGGGTTCGGCGTCGTCGCGCGACGGCAGCGCGGTTACGGAAACCTGGACTTTCTTGCGATCGACTTTCAGCCAGCCGGGCGTTTCGCTTGGAGCCGGACTGTTGTCGTCCAATTTCTTGAAATACTCGGTCTTCAGGGCATGCGGGCGGGCCGTTAAAACATCGCCGGGCTTCAGGCGGATTGACGGGATATCGACGCGGCTGCCGTTCAGCAGGAAGTGACCGTGGGTGACCAGCTGGCGGGCAGCCCGCCGTGAAGGCGCCAAACCGGCACGATACACGGCGTTGTCAGCACGCTGTTCCAGTAGCTGCAGCAAGACCTGACCGGCCTGGCCCTGACGGCGTTCGGCCTCTTTCATAAGGTTGCTGAATTGCCGCTCCAACAAGCCGTACAGACGCTTAACTTTCTGCTTTTCGCGCAACTGTAGCGCGTACTGGCTGGTTTTGCCGCCGCGCGGGCCGCGGCTCTGCGGGCCCTGACCGGGCTTGGAAGCGCGCTTGACCAGCGCCTTGTGAGCCTTGGGGTGCAAAGCGTAGCCTTCACGTCGGCTCATTTTAACGATGGAAGATCGGTCGCGTGCCATTAGATTCTCCTCGCTTTCCGTGGGCGGACGCCGCCGTGCGGCACGCCGGTTACGTCGCGGATACTTTCAACCTGAATATCCAGCGTGCCGAGCACGCGAACGGCCGCGTCGCGGCCCAGGCCGATACCTTTGATGAAAACATCAGCCTTATTGAAGCCGTACTGCTGCTTGGCGGCGTTGGCGGCACGCTCGGCGGCCACTTGGGCGGCATAGGCCGTACCCTTTTTGGAGCCGCGGAAACCGCAGGCGCCGGCGCTGGAATACGTCAGCACGTTGCCCTTGGGGTCGGTAAAAGTAACGATGGTGTTATTAAAGGTCGCCAAAACGTGGACTTGGCCGCTGGGCACGCTGCGCTTGGTACGACGACGCTTCGGCGCCGTTGCCGGCTTGGCGGCTTCGGTCTTCTCGGTGGTTTCAGCTGGTGGGGTGGTGGGTGTATCTGCCATAAAATCTACGTCTTTGATGCTACTTTCTTGGCCGTGCCGCCGACGGTAACCTTGCGGCCGCGACGAGTGCGGGCGTTCGTCTTAGTGCGCTGGCCGCGCGACGGCAAATTGGCACTATGACGTTGGCCACGATACGATTTAATGTCCTTCAGGCGCTTGATGTTGCCGCTGACCAGCCGTTGCAGCTCACCTTCCACGACATAATCGGCGTTGATGATGTCCTGGATGCGGCCGACTTCGGCATCAGTCAGGTTCTTGACGCGCGTCGTGGCTTCAATCTTGGCCTTTTCCAAAATGTCATAGGCGCTCTTCTGGCCAATGCCGTGCACATAGGTCAACGCCACCCATACCTGCTTGGCGTCTGGAATCGTCACGCCGGAAATACGAGCCATAGCTAACCCTGCCTCTGCTTATGCTTAGGTTTCATCTTATTGATGACATACAGCCGGCCCTTGCGGCGGACGATCTTGTCATCGGGACTGATTTTCTTAACGCTGGCACGCACTTTCATGCGGATCATTGCTCCTTTGTATGCGAATGACACACTGCTTTAATGAATTATTAAGCGGGCTTCTAACCCTTGCGATAGGTGATTCTTCCCTTCGTAAGGTCGTAAGGGGTCAACTCGACCGTCACGCTGTCTCCGGGGACGATTCGGATAAAGTGCTTCCGCATCTTGCCGGCGACGTGAGCTATAATTTTATGGCCGTTTTCGAGCTCTACCCGGAACTGAGTGCCGGGGAGTGTTTCGACGATGGTTCCCGTCAGCTCGATTACTTCCTTGTTGGCTGCCATAAATATAACTAGCTAATTGTAGCAGAGGCTACCACAGTTTGTAAAGAGTTTTTATATACCTTAGCAATTCCCGCCTTACGGCCGGTTCTTACGCTTTATAATAGCATGTGCGGCTAGTCTTTTGAAGGCGCCCAGCTTATCTGTTATCAGGATTATATCTGTTATCGATGAAACTGACAGCCCGCTTGTCTATAAATTCTACCTCTGCCATGCTCGTATTTTCCCAAGTTTCACCCTGCATGGTATCAAAACGGGGGTCATAGAGATGGTGGAAATCAAAGTGGTCAACACGCCATCCCTGTGTATATGCATTGCCCGGAACAGATGAGCATTTAGCCAGCCCGAGGCCTTCTGGCGCCTGGAAAACTGACTGGCCATTTTGATCATACACGGACATGATCCAGGGATGAGGATGGGCATAATAGGTGCCGTCACGGTAGCGATAGATATTATCCACGACTTCTTGCTTTATCAGCTTGCCGTCATCGTCCCGCACGTCTCTCCATAACCATCCAAAGCCTTCATAATCATCAGCTACCGGATTCAACCCGTAATCATTTAAGAATACACCGTCAAGGAAGGCGCCTCCTCCGCCCTGGTAAAACGTGTACGTTTTATCGCCAGCGTTAGCGCGCGCTACCATACCGGCGGCGAACCGATTGACTTGATTCTCTATGTGACGGGTACGTTCTGGAGTAATTTTATACGCTTCCGCCTGTTTCTTTTTCTCTATCGAAAATAAATTCTCCTTGTCGCGGCGCGGGGTGAAATGAGCCGCACCTCCCCAGTGTTGAATACCGAAGTAGTCATCAAAAGTAAGACCAGTTGGCTGCGGGGGATAATTGGCCGCACATTTCTCGGCGAGAGCCTGACGGCGATTAACAGGATTCGCTTTGGTTGACGGGCCGGGTGCTACCGCTACTAAAGTGGCGACAAACACGCCCGCCGCAAACCTAAGCCTTTGTCCCGGCGTAAGGTTAGGCGTACTGGTGGGCGCTTCGGGATTTGCCATAAAGACTACCTTTGCTTACTTCCCTTGTCACGCTTCAGTAAACGCGAGCCGAATTTCAGACGGCGGCCGCCGGTGGCGGCGTCGGCGGGAGCTTCCGGCTCATAGAAAAAGTCCGGCTGGGAATACTGGTCGTAGGTGACCATCAGGGCGCGTGACTCGACGGCGCGCAGCGTCTGCAGCGCCACCGAGACCAAGATGAGGACACTGGTGCCGCCGATGGTGATGTTGGTATTGATGAAAATCTGAGCGATGACCGGCAAAACCGCCAGTAAGCCGAGGCTGAGCGCGCCGAACAGCGTCAGCCGGTTAACGATCTTGCTGAGGTATTTCTCGGTTTGATTCCCGGAACGCACGCCCTCGATGAAGCCGCCTTGTTTATGCAGATTCTCGGCGATCTCCTTGGAATTGAAGGTGATACTGGTGTAAAAGAAGGTGAACACGAAGACCAACAGGAAATAGGTCACCGGATAGATATACGCTTTCAGCCCTTCGGTGGCGAAGGTGGTCGCCGACGGCGTCTGGAACCAGGTGACGAGGTTGGTGCCGATTTGCGCCCAGTGCGCATTATGGCTGCTGGTAAGTAACTGACCGGCGAAGCTCGGCACGCTTAAGAATGCCACCGCGAAGATGATCGGCACCACGCCGGCCGTAATCAGCTTGACCGGCAGAATGGTGGTGACCCCTCCATACGTACGGTTACCTTGCACGCGTTTGGCGTAATTGACGGTGAGGTTGCGCGCCGCCTCGTTGAGCATGACCACCAGCCACGTCACGATGAGCACCGCCGCCAGCACGCCCAGGGCGGTGAACAGGCCGCTCTTATTGAACGGCAGCTTAAGGCCGAATACCACGAAGTCATGGCCCTTCTTAACGACGGCGCTGAAAATCTCGCCGATATTGGCCGGCAGACGACTGACGATACCAACGGTGATCAAGAGCGAAATACCATTGCCGATACTCTGCTCCGTTACCAGCTCGCCCAGCCACATCAGCAGCATGGAGCCGCCGGTCAGCGCGGCCACCATGAGCACCCACTGCATCATCGAACTGCCGGCCGTGATGTCGCCGACGCCGCCAATACTCTGAGCGGTCTGGCGAATTAGATAAATCGAGCCGATAGACTGGATGATCGCCAACGGCAAGGTCAGAATACGGGTATACTGATTGATTTTCTTCTGGCCGAACTCGCCCTCTTTGTGCAGCGCCTCGAGCTGCGGGATAGCCTTGGTGAGCAGCTGCATGATGATCGAGGCGTTGATGTACGGTCCCAGGCCGGCAATCATGATCGACAGGTTGGCCAACGCGCCGCCGGACAGCACGTTGATAAAGCTCAGAAGTTGCGGCGAATTACTGGAATTAAAGAGGTTTTGCAGCACCTGGTGCAGCGTCTCGGGATTGTTCAGCGGTACCGGGATGTGCGCCAGAATGCGGAAAATCAGCAAAATACCAACCACCGCCAGGATACGGTTGCGCATATCCTTGTGCGTCAGCGATTTGGCGATGATTTTCCAGTTCATTGCGTTTTCTGGTTGTACCCTCTCTGCTGCCAGTTATTATCGCATACCGGCGGCGATATTACTTGTTTTTGGTAGCTTCGCGCTTGGCGGTCGCTTTTTCTTGGCCGGCTTCCTTCTTAGCGGTCTTCGCTCGAGCCAGGCGTTTGGTTTTTTCAAAGCTGCCGCCGGCCTTCTGTACGGTCTCGATGGCACTGGCACTGGCCATGGGCAACTTGACGGTGACCTTCTTGGTCAGGTCGCCCTTGACGAGCAACTTGACACTGACGTACGCATTGCTAATCAAGCCCGCTTCGGCCAGTGTCTCGGCGGTAACGGTTTTGCCGCTAAATTGCTCCAGCTGGCCGGTATAGACGGTCTCGGCCGAGACGCGATGGCTTTTGAAGCCAGGCAGCTTCGGCAATTTCTGCATCAGCGGGTTGGTGCCGCCGGCGAAACCCGGCTTGGCGGATGAACCGGTGCGGGCTTTTTGACCCTTGGTACCACGGCCGGCGGTCTTGCCGCGGCCGGCTGAAATACCACGCCCGACGCGGCGCGTTCGCTTGCTTGAGCTGGCTTGTAATTCGTGGAACTTCATACTTTATGCCTTCTCTGCTTTCTTAGTCGGCTTTTTAGCGGCCGGAGTTGTCTTTTTTGCGGCCTGCTTGGCAGGAGTGGTGATCCATTCCTTGGAAGGAACCAGATTGTCCAGGGCCCGCAGGGTGGCGTAAGCGGTATTGGCTTTGTTGGACGAGCCGAGCGATTTGCTGAGCGCGTTATGCACGCCGGCAACTTCCAGAATGGAACGGACGACGCCGCCGGCGATCAAACCGGTACCGGCGCTAGCCGGCTTAAGCAGGATGTGCGCGCCGCTGACCTTTGCTTCGACCTCGTGCGGCAGGGTGCCTTTATAAAGCGAAACGCTAATCATATTCTTCTTGGCCACGTCATTGGCCTTGTTGACGGCCGACGTGACGTCGGCGCCTTTGGCCAGACCGATGCCGACGCGGTGCTTGCGGTCGCCAACGACGACCAGCGCGCGGAAACGGAAGCGGCGGCCGCCCTTGACGACGCGGGCTACGCGGTCGATGTGCAGCGTGCGTTCATCAAATTGCTTTTCTTCGGCCGGCATGTTCGGGCGCCGGGACGCGTCGGGACGACGGGGCGTCCGTTGCTGGGCCTGGGTGGTGGCTGGTGCGTCTGCCATGACTAAAACTCCAATCCTGCTTTACGGGCGGCTTCAGCCAGGGCCGCGATCCGGCCATGGTAGAGCTTGCCGCCCCTGTCAAATACGATCATCTTAATCTTCGCGTCTTTGGCCTGCTTGGCAATCTCGGCGCCGACCCATTCCGCCTTCTCCGTCATGGTGCCCTTAAGGGTCTTCTGACCGACGGTCGTTACCTGCGCCAAAGTCTTATGAGCGGTATCGTCAACCAGCTGCGCCGAAACGTGCAGATTACTGACGTGCACGCTCAAGCGCGGGCGCTGAGCGGTGCCGCTCACGACCGAGCGGATGCGACGCTTGCGCTGTAATTTGTTCTGGATCTTATGTGCTACTTTACTCATGGTTTATTCCTTACCGCTCTTTCCGCTCTTACGGATAATGCGCTCGTCGGCGTATTTAATGCCTTTGCCCTTGTACGGTTCAGGCTTTTTGAGAGCGCGAATCTCGGCGGCCACCTGGCCGACCTGCTGCTTGCTGATGCCGCTGATGGTGATGGTATTCTGCTCGACCGCGGTCGTGACGCCCTGCGGGACATGGAAGATGACGTCATGCGAAAAGCCCAGGTTCAGTTTCAGGTCGGCGCCTTGCTGGGCCACGCGGTAACCGACTCCGTTAATCTCCAACTTTTTATCAAAGCCCTGGCTGACACCTTGAACCATATTGTTCAGAAGCGCGCGCATCAGACCGTGTTTGGCGCGATTCTTCGGCTCGTCATTAATGCGGGTGACGATCAGCTCGTCGCCCTCCTGTTTGACCGTCACGCCCGACATGGTGAACTGTTCAAGCGTCCCTTTGCTACCGGTGACGGTAATCTTGTCAGGGTCGACAGTGATTGTCACGCCGCTCGGGATCTTGATCGGCTGTTTTCCTACTCGACTCATAGTTATTCCTTAAATTCTCCTAATAGACCTTACAGATTAATTCGCCGCCGACGCGCTCGGTCTTGGCTTGATCGCCGGTCATCAGGCCCTTGCTGGTCGACAGAATGACGATACCGCGGCCACGCTTGACGACGGGGATTTCTTTGGCGTTCACGTATGCCCGGCGGCCCGGCCTGCTCAGGCGGACGATCTCGGTGATGCGCGCGTTGCTGTCGCCATCATTGATCTTGATGGTCAGCGTTTTGCCGACGGACGCGTCGCTCACGGACACATCGTCCAGGAAGTTGCTCTGCTGCAGCAAACGGGCGACCGACTCCTTTATATTGGAGTGCGGCAGGCTCACCTCGTTCTTCCGGACGGCGATGGCATTACGGATGCGGGTGAACATATCGGCGATGGGATCGGTGGTTGTACTACTCATATATCTCCTACCAACTCGACTTCGTTACACCAGGGATCTCTCCCTTGCTTGCGTGCTCGCGGAAACTGATGCGGGAAAGGCCGAACTGGCGCATGTAGGCCCGCGGGCGTCCTGTTTCAACGCATCGATTAGTGCGGCGGGTCGGACTGGAGTTGCGCGGCAACTTGGCCAGGCCTTCCTGGTCGCCCAGTTCCTTTAATTCGGCGCGCTTGGCAGCGTATTTTTCGATCATCTTGATACGCTTAGCGTCGCGGGCCACGATTGATTTTTTAGCCATTTAGTTCGCTCCTTTCTCGAAGGGCATGCCGAACTTTTCGAGCAAAGCCCGGGCGTGTTCCTTCGTCTGACACTTAATGACAAAGATTACTTGTAAACCATGTGCGGGCGAGGTTTCCTCGAAGCTCAACTCCGGAAAGACCGACTGGTCGGTGAAGCCGAGACTATAGTTGCCCTGGCCGTCGAAGGCCTTGGCGGACACGCCGTGGAAATCGCGCAAGCGAGGCAGCACGGTCGTGATGACACGGTCCATGAATTCGTACATCTTATCGCCGCGCAGCGTCACTTTGAGGCCGATTTTGTTGCCTTCACGCAGCTTGAAGCCGGCGATGGAATTCTTGGCGGTGGTTTGGATGGGTTGCTGACCGGTGATCTTGCGCAAAGTGTTGGTGGCGACCTCCATCAGTCGCTTGTCGTTCATGGCCTTGCCGAGACCGCTGTTAACGACAATTTTCTCGAGTCGCGGTACCTGATGTGGGTTCTTCAGCCCAAGTTCTTTCTGCAATTCCTTGGCGAATTTGTCATTGTACTCTTGGCGGAGACGAGCAACGACAACAGTCTGCTTGGCTGGCTTGGTAGCTGTTTCGGCCATTACTTGATCTCCTTTCCGCTGCTCTTATAGATACGGATCTTTTTGCCGTCGGCGTTCACTTTGTAGCCGACACGCGTCGGCTTCTTGGTGGTCGCTTCGACGATCGAAACCTTGCTGACCCAGATCGGCTTGGTGATTTCCACGATGTCGCCCTGCGGATACTGCTGGTTCGGCTTGATGTGCTTCTTGACGACGTTGATGCCTTCCACGGTCACCTTGTTCTCACGTGGGTGCGTGGCGGTAATTTTGCCGGTCTTACCCTTGTATTTACCGGAACGCACCACCACCAGGTCGCCCTTCTTGAGGCGAATCTTGTACGGCTTGGTCGATTGACTACTCATTACAGTACCTCCGGGGCTAGTGACACGATGCGGGCATAGCCCTGGTCGCGCAATTCACGCGGCACGGGGCCGAAAATACGGGTCGCGCGCGGCTGCTTTTCGTCGTCTACGATGACGGCGGCGTTATCGTCGAACTTGATGGTCGAGCCGTCTTTGCGGCGGATCTGATCGCGGGTGCGGACAACTACGGCCTTGACGACCGACTTCTTGCTGACATTGCCGTTCGGGCTGGCCTGTTTGACCGTCGCCACGATAACGTCGCCCACGCGGGCATAGCGCCGGCGGGTACCGCCGAGCACACGGATACATAAGATTTCCTTGGCACCGCTGTTATCGCAAACGTTTAGGCGTGATTCTTGCTGGATCATGACGCGGCCTCCCCGGAGCCTTTATCCTCGCTTGCTTTTTCAGCCTTCGGGGCTGTGGCGGCCTTTGCGGCCGCCGCTTTAGCGGGGGCTTCGGACGCCGCTTCTTCGTCCTGCGGCTTGGCGGCCCTGCGCGTCACGCCCTTGTCTTCGGATTGCGTGGCCGCCAGCGAGTCCTCGCGCAGCTTCGGCTTTTCGATGATCCGATCCAGCGTGTAGCGCTTGCGGGCGCTCAACGGACGCGTTTCCACGATAGCTACCTTGTCGCCGGGCTGACACTCGTTCTGCTCGTCATGCGCCATGAACTTATTGGTCACAGTGTACTGCTTGCCATATAGCGGGTGAGTTTTGCGGGTATGCGTCGTTACCACGATAGTCTTATCGGTCTTGTTCGAAGTTACGATACCTACGATTGTCTTGGCCATTAGTTTGTCTCCTTCTGCAGGGCTTCGCCCAGTACGGTCAGCATGCGAGCCAGATCTTTGCGCTTGGTGCGGATGACGCGGACGTTCTGCATTTCACCGGTGCTGAGACTGCGGCGCAGTTCGGCGATCTCCTCGCGCAATTTTGTGCTCTCAGTAGTCAGTTCGGCGGTTGATAGTTTGCGGATTTCAGCGACTTTCATATTACGCCTCCTCCCGGACTAGGAACTTGGTCTTGATAGGCAGTTTGTGCGCGGCCAGGCGCATCGCTTCGCGGGCGGTCTCTTCCGGCACACCTTGCATTTCAAACAGGATGGTGCCCGGGCGGACCTTGGCCACGTAAAACTCGGGGTTGCCTTTGCCGCTACCCATCTTGACATCCTGCGGCTTGCGGGTCACGGGCGTGTGCGGGAAAATGCGAATCCAAATTTTGCCGCCGCGCTTGATGTAGCGGGTCATCGCCTGGCGAGCGGCCTCGATCTGGCGGGAGGTAATCCGCTCCTGGCCCTGGGCCTGCAGCGCGAAATCACCGCAGGCAATATAGTTGCCGGCGGTAGCAACGCCGCGGATGCGGCCTTTGCGCACCTTACGGTGCTTTTGACGTTTCGGCATCAACATGACTAGCCCTGTACCTCGCCTTTATAAATCCAAACCTTCACGCCGATGATACCGGCCGGGGTTTGGGCGTTTACCTGCGCGTAATCGATATCGGCGCGCAGCGTGTGCAGCGGTACCGAACCGGCGACTTCTTTCTCGCGACGTGACATTTCGGCGCCGTTCAGCCGGCCCGAAACTTCGATGCGCACGCCTTTGGCGCCGGCCCGCATGGTGGCGGCGGCCGTCGACTTGATGGCGCGGCGGAAGCTCATGCGGCGTTCCAGCTGGTGAGCGATATTCTCGGCGACCAATTTGGCGTACAGATCAGGCTTCTTCACTTCTTCGATGTTGACGCGCACCGGCACGCCGTAGATTTTCTCGATAGCGGTTTTCAACTCGGCGGCACTCGAACCGCCGCGGCCGATAACTACGCCGGCGCGGGCGGTAGCGATCGTGACGGTCACCAGGTTCGGCGTACGGTTGATCTCGACCTTGTTGATCGAGGCCCGGCTGCCCATCTTATCGGCGATCATCTTGCGCACCTTCAGATCGTCCTGCAGGAATTTGGCGTAATCGCGCTTGTCGGCGAACCACTTGCTGCGCCAGTCCTTGTTGACCTGGAGGCGCATGCTGATCGGATTAACTTTCTGTCCCATTATTTGGCCTCCTCTTTAGCTGCTTCGGTCTTCTTGGCAGTCTCGGCCTTCTTTGCGGCCGGCTTCTTGGCGGCGCGCTTTTCGCCGTCGACTACTACACGGATATGCGCGCTCTTCTTCTGATACGGCAAGGCGCGGCCATGAGCGGCCGGGCGCCAACGCTTGATACGCGGTCCGGGCGTCACGGAAATCTCGGTAATCTGCAGGCTGTCGGGCTTGTAGCCATGGTTATGGTCGGCGTTGGCCTTAGCGCTCGCTACGACCTTTTTGACGGCCAAGGCAGAACGGCGCGGCGTATGCTCCAAAATAGTCAAAGCGTCTTCCACGCTGCGGCCGCGCACCAAAGCAGCCACCACGCTCACTTTGCGTGGGCTGATACGGACTCCTTTTGCGATTGCTTGTACTGCCATAATTATTCCTTAATTTCCTTTAACCTTTGGCCAACTTACCGCCGTGCGAGCGGAATTTACGGGTCGGCGCGAACTCACCGAGCTTGTGGCCGACCATGTTTTCGGTGATGAACACCGGCACGTGAACTTTGCCGTTGTGGACGGCGATGGTCTTGCCGACGAATTCCGGCGCGATGGTGCTGGCCCGGGCCCAGGTCTTGATGATGGTGCGGTCGTTATCACCGAGCGCGTTGACCTTCTTGGCCAACTTGAAATCGATGAACGGACCTTTCTTTAATGAACGACTCATGCTGTTATCTCCTCTTCCCTTGATGTCGCGTGCGGACGATGAACTGGCTGGTGTTCTTGCGGCGGCGCGTCTTATAACCGAGCGTCTTCTGGCCCCAAGGCGTCTTCGGCGCGGCGCCGTGGTTCTTGCCACCGCCGATACCGTGGCGACCGCCGTCACCACCACCGTGCGGGTGGTCAGCGGCGTTCATCACTACGCCGCGCACGGAAGGACGCTTGCCCTTGTGGCGGTTGCGGCCGGCTTTGCCGATCTTGACGTTCTGATGCTGCTCGTTGCCGATGACGCCGATCGAGGCCATGCAATTTTCATTGATCAGGCGGACTTCGCCGCTTGGCAGGCGCAGCTGGGCATAGCCGTTGTCACGGCCCATCAGCTGGGCGCTGTTGCCGGCACTGCGCACCAGTTGGGCGCCGCCGCCAACCTTCAGTTCGATGGCGTGGACAGTGCTGCCGATCGGGATATTTTTAAGAGGCAGGCGATTGCCGGTCTCAATATTTACTTCTTCGCCGCTGCTGATCTTCTGGCCGACTTTCATGCCATTAGCAGCCAAAATATAGTGGTAAGTACCGTTATCTTCTTTAACCCGAGCAATACGGGCACTGCGGTTCGGGTCGTACTCTATGTGTTCGATGGTAGCGGTCACGCCGTCCGCCAATTTGAAATTGACCAATCGGTAAAACTTCTTAGTGCCGCCGCCCTTATGACGGGTCGTAATGCGGCCCTGATTGTTACGGCCATTGCCGCGGCGCTTAGGCACCAGCAAGGAGCGCAGCGGCTTCTTGGTAGTGATGCCGTCGAAATCCTGGGTCGTCATGCCGCGGCGGGCGGGCGTGGTCGGCTTGTACTGCTTGATAGCCATTACGCGGCCTCCTCTTTCGATGACTTATCGTCTTTCTTGCGGCGTAAACCACCGAGTCGCGGCTTCTTATCCGCTTTGGCGGCTTGCTTGGCGACAGCCTTGTCCATCTGTTTCTGCAGCTTCTCTTCTTTCTGCTCTTCTTCCTCGACAGCAGCGAAGAACGGCAGACTATTGCCTTCGGCCAGCGTCACATACGCCTTCTTAAAGTCGGAGCGCTTGCCTTCGGAATTCAGCGACCGCTTGCCGGTCAGACTCATGGTGCGCTTGGCTTTGCCTTTAACGTTTACGATGTTTACCTTGACCACCTTGACCTCGAACTGCGCTTCGACGGCGCGAGCCACGGTGTGCTTGTTGGTGTCTTTCGGTACTTCCACGACATAAACACGGCTTTCACTGAGGCCGTAGGTCTTTTCGCTCAGGCGAGGGCGCAAAGTGATGGACTTGCTCATTACTTGGCCTCCCCGCTCGGGCGAGCGCTTTTAGCGGCACCGAGCCAGTCAGTGGTAGCGGCGAGCGCCGGCTGCGTAAACACCATACAGTCGGCGTTCAGCACGTCGTACACATTCACATACGTAGCGGTCACGACTTTCACGTTCGGCAAATTGCGAGATGCTCGGTCGAGCTCATCGGTTTTCTTGTCGACGACAATAAGCGTATTACGATCCGCGCCAATCTTGGTCAACAGCTTGGCCAGTTCGGCAGTTTTACCTTCTTTGGAAACGATATCTTCGATAACGACGATCTTGCCGGCGGTAGAAGCGGTACTCAAGGCCTGGCGGATAGCCTGGCGCTTGGCTTTGGTATTCATGTCCTTGCGATAGTTTTCTTGGCCGGTCGGACCGAAGGTAATGCCGCCGCCGCGCCAGATCGGCACGCGCGAAGAACCGAAGCGGGCCCGGCCGGTGCCTTTTTGGCGCCAGGGCTTTTTGCCGCCGCCGCGGACCAGGCCGCGGGTCTTGGTGACGGCCAGATTTTCGCGGCCGTTAGCCAAATACGCGGTATATGCCTGCTTGAGCAGTTCGTGATTCTTGGCCTCCACGCCGAAGACGGCTTTGTCCAGTTTGGCCGGAGTGGCGGCTTTGGCGCCGGTCTTGGTATAAGTAGCGACCGCCATTACAGAGCCTCCTTCACGATAACCACGCTCTTGCGCGGGCCCGGCACGGCGCCGGTCACACCGATGACGTTTTGCTCGGTATCCACCAAGGCGATTTTCAGATTCTTGACGGTCACTTGTTCATTGCCCATCTGGCCGGCCATCTTGGTGCCCTTGAAGATATGCTGCGGATACATCGAGCCGATCGAACCGGGTTTGCGAGTATTGCCCTTACCACCGTGCGTCTTGCGCTGGCGGTGAAAGTTGTGGCGCTTGATGGTGCCGGCCCAGCCTTTGCCTTTGCTGGTACCAGTCACTTGCACGTTATCGCCGACACTAAAAACGTCGGCGCTGATTTTGCTGCCGACGTTTAATTCCTCAGGGATTTCGGTAATGCGGAATTCACGAATGAGCTTCGGCATCACCTTGGCGTTCTTCACGTGACCAGCCACGCTCTTAGAAAGCTTCTTGGTGGCGCCTTCGCCGACCTGTACGGCGGTATAACCGTCTTTTTCTGCGGTTTTGTGCGCCAAAACGGTGTGGTCGCCCACCGAAAGCAAGGTAACAGCCTGCACGCTACCATCTTCCGCGATGGTAGAAGTCATGCCGACTTTTCGGGTGATGAGTGCTTTCATCTGAGCCTTTCGTGTAATATTTCGTGCTCGAAGTAGACATAAAAACGCTTGGCTGCGAGCGGTTTCTACCCCTGTTTTGGTAGACCTGCTGGCGCTAAAGCCAAGTAAAAGTCTTTCGAGATACCGTACTAGAGTATCACGTTTTCGCGACCTCTGTCAATGTGTTGCAAATTCTACAAGCACACTTTACTGCGCGCCTTCGATCCAGGACGAGGTGTGCTGGAGTTCGTATCCGTGAGCCTCCTTATAGCCGCTGGGAATACCCGTTTTACATCCATATGTCTCGAGCACATTCCGAGTCTGAGCATTGGCGGGCTTTAGCGGGTCTCCGCTCTCTAAACCGGAAAATCGAAGATTTACTGAATCACTATGCCCTGACTCAACGATAAGATCATCGTGGTTCTTCGGATCAATCATGGCATACGCGGCGGCGGTAGGAATATTACCTTGCGCTTGCGCCGTCGCGGACGAGAAGAAGCCGTCGGCTTCCGCCGTGAGATTCAGCGCACCGCCGGCTGTATCGTATGCGGTATTTTGCAGACAGCCATTATTAAAGAAGAACTTGTGCCAAGTGCTTGTCGGCCCGTCGTGTATAAAGAGGATCATGTCGTCGGATTTTTTGATATCAATCTCGGTAGTTCTGAGATATTGAAGCATATACTTTCCTGCGGGGCTGGAATGCTTGAAAGTATTGTCATAACGCGCGACCGCTTCTTCTTTGGCGACTTCCTTGGACCCGATGCCGGCACCGCAACCGGCCGCAAATAATGCGGTCCCACCGATTGCAGCAAGCGCCAAAGGCTTTTTAAGGCTTTCTTTTATAACGTGCAATCTTTCACCCATAGCGTAGAGGTCTCCTTATTTATTCTAGATGATTATCATACTTTTATTTTATATATGAAGCAACTTTATGTTGCAGCATAAGCTATTTGATAATGCCGGCGGCTTTGACCGCTTCCAGGTTGCCGAGCAGCTGCGAATGCTTGGGCGACGGCAGATCGTCGAGCGTAAACCAGCCGATGTCGTCTATCTTGTATGGTTCATTGTTTTTAGCCTGTTTTGGGTCGATCCGCACGGCATAGAGGACGCCCAGCCAATGGGTCGGCGTGCCGTCGTCCAGCTTACGATGCAGGTCTTTTATTTTGATAAACCGCAGGTCTTTGGCATCGGCGCCATACTCCTCTTTGATCTCGCGGCGAACGGTATCTTCGAGCGAGTCGCCGAACTCGTGCGCGCCGCCGCCGTTATCCCACCGCCCCTGCTCGTCGCGGCAATTTTTACTGCGCTTGTGCAGTAGCACGCGCCCCTTATCGTCATAGCAGACGAAGCCGCAGGTCACGCCGATAAAATCAACGCCGCGCCTCAGGTCGTGCTTGCCGTTGGCAAAAGCTTTATCGTTCATTATGCCACTTGGCGCTGCTCGACCGCGAGCGACGGCACCACCTCAGTAAATAATGACATCGAGCCGAGCACCCGCTTAATAGCCACTTCGCCTTCTTCGATGTGCTCGGCGGCCTGCACGGTAACACGCTGCAGCCGGACGCGTCGTAGATCATTGTCAAAATCAATTTCTGACTGAAGTGCGTCCTCTAGTTGAGGAATAACCAGGTCGGCTACATACGTATAAAAATTTCGCTGTCGCTCTTTGCCCGTGAAACCAAAGCCAAGCTGCAACCATTCCGCTGTTACGCTTCCATCCTCATTGCTGTGGAATTTCACCGGCTTGTATCCCGCGCCGTTCCTAAGCGAAGCGCCGATCACGTCTTTGCCGGGGTAAAAACTATACCCCAGATAGAAGAATTCGTCTTTCTGGTCACCGATCCTAACAGCTAGCGGCTCACTCATGCGCCGCCCCCACTGCCACTGCGGCCCCACCGGTAGGGTAAATTTCCATATCAAACATGAGACCGAGAGGCCTGGCGAGAGAATGGTAGACGAAATCCAATAGCTCGTTCTCTTGCTGAGCGACGGTTTCACCAAATTGGCTTCTATCGTGAACAAACACTTGGCTCCCGTTAGCTTCCAAGTAACGGATGTCCTTGGCCTGGCTGGCTAGCGTGGAATATTCACTGTCGCTCTCCAAAAGGGGCGGCCTCACCATGATGTAAAAGTCATCGGCATCAGATCCGAGGCCTATCTTTCTGCTCGTTGAGAGTGGCTGCTCTTTCATGGGCAAACGCCTTACATCTTGATTTCGACGTCGCAGCCGGCCGGCAGGCTCAGGTTCATGAGCGAGTCGATGGTCTTGGGAGTCGGGTCGAAGACGTCAATCAGGCGCTTGTGGACGCGCATTTCGAATTGCTCGCGGCCCTTCTTATAAACGTGCGGGCTCTTGACGACCGTGAACGTGCTCTTGCGAGTCGGCAGCGGGATGGGTCCGGCCAGCGTCGAGCCGTTACGAAGAACCGTATCGACGATCTGCTTGGAAGCCTGGTCGATCACTTTGTGGTCGTAGGCCTTCAAACGGATACGGATACGCTGCTTACCGTCACTGGTGGTATTAGATGATTTGGTAGAGGTTTTGGCTTCTGCCATAGGTGGTGTTCCTTTCTAGCTTATGCTAGTCCGCTGTAACATCTCGTTATATTTCACACGCGACTTTTAGTCAGCGAAAATTAATTTATAGGCTTATTTTAACAGATAGGGCTCAGAAGAAAAGTGCTTGTACTTATATCTCGCCAGACACATCAGGCTCAGCAAGCATCAAATAGATCTCCTTGACGTCATTCTTCAGCATATCGACGTCACTCTCCAGCGGGTTGATTTCTTCGCGGACGATGGTGCGGATAGCCTGCAAATCATCAAAACTCAAACTCATAGTGCAGGTATTATAGAACTCGACCAACTACATCACAAGCAAGTTTAAGGATTATTTAACAGTTTTGGGCGATACCGTTTTGGTGTTGCTATATGCTTCCCGACAATCTGTTGAGACCCGGGCTAAGGTCTGACTGGCCTTTACGATGAAGAATAAATTATTTGTCGGTGCAACTATTAACGAAGCGTGGATTAGACGGATTGGGCTGAGCCGAGCAAGGGAGAAGCTAACCGATCGACTTTGAGCCACTTTTATTTTTCTTTCTCGCTTCACTCCCCTTTCTTCGCCGACTATTTACTACCCTCATTTCAATCTGACAATAACAAAAGAGCCTCAAGCGAGGCTCTTTTGGGTGATCGTTAAGTGGAATTACTTATTGATCTTGGTGACGACGCCGGCACCGACGGTGCGGCCGCCTTCGCGGATAGCGAAGCGCAAGCCCTGCTCCATGGCGATCGGAGCCAACAGCTTAACCTTGAAGGTTACGGTGTCGCCGGGCATGACCATTTCTTTGTCGGCTGGCAGCTCAACCTCACCGGTCACGTCGGTGGTACGGAAATAGAACTGCGGCTTGTAGCCCTTGAAGAACGGCGTGTGGCGGCCACCCTCTTCTTTAGTCAGGATGTAGACCTCGGCGTCGAACTCGGTGTGCGGGGTAATGGTGCCCGGCTTGGCCAAAACTTGGCCGCGTTCGATGTCGTCGCGCTCGATACCGCGGAGCAGGATACCGACGTTGTCGCCGGCCTGGCCCTGGTCGAGGTTCTTTTTGAACATCTCCACGCCGGTCACGGTACTCTTGGTGGTGTCTTTGAGGCCGACGATCTCAACTTCTTCGTTGACCTTGATGACGCCCTGTTCGATACGACCGGTAGCGACGGTGCCGCGACCCTTGATCGAGAAAACGTCTTCGATCGGCATCAGGAACGGCTTGTCGAGCTCACGCTTCGGCTCGGGGATGTTTTCGTCCATAGCCTTAACCAACTCCATAATAGCGTCTTCGTTGGCGGCGTCGCCTTCGAGAGCCTTGGTGGCGGAGCCGCGGATGATCGGCGCGTCCTTATCAAAGCCGTTCTTTTCGAGCAGCTCGCGGACTTCCTCTTCGACCAGGTCAACCAAGTCAGGATCAGCCAGGTCCATCTTATTCAAGAAGACCAGGATATATGGCACGCCAACCTGCTTGGCCAGCAGCACGTGCTCGCGGGTCTGCGGCATCGGGCCGTCAGCGGCAGAAACGACGAGGATAGCACCGTCAACCTGGGCGGCACCGGTGATCATGTTCTTGACATAGTCGGCGTGGCCGGGCATATCGACGTGCGCGTAGTGGCGCTTCTCGCTCTCGTACTCCTGGTGCGAGGTGGCGATGGTGATACCACGCTGCTTTTCTTCGGGCGCGTTATCGATCTCGTCATACTTGATAGGCTTGTTAACGCTGCTTGGCAACTTCTTAGCCAGAACAGCGGTGATAGCTGCGGTCAAAGTGGTCTTGCCGTGGTCGACGTGACCCATGGTACCGACGTTGACATGCGGCTTACTGCGGTCAAAATTTTCTGCCATTTCTTAGCTTCTCCTTGAATTAACCTTAATGATTAAATATTTTTGCGCAAGCAAATAGCTAAACCCACGCAACTTACCGAATAATCTTAACTGAAGTTAAGAAGTTTGTAAAGGGTTATTCTTCCTTAACTGTCGCGTCCGCGATAAGTGGACGTAGGGTCTTCGGGATCTATATAACCGACGCTCTTGTCGGGGAAATTTCCGTTCCATTCGAAATCAAGCGCTTCGGCATTGTGCTCGGCGTGCACGGCGGCGGCATGGTTCAGGTCGGTCTCAACGCCTACGGCGATGTCACCGAGCGTCGGCCGGGTGTCTCGGATTTCTTCCAGAGCCTTATCAAGTCTCTGGCCCGGAGTATAGACTCCCAGCTTCTGCCGCATAAGCGCGATGGCGCCTAAGAAACCTGGGCGTTCGACCGCTCCCGTTTCAGGGCGTAAGACATCTAATCTTTCAGACATGCTGGCATTATACAACCATTAGCAAAATAAGTCAATACTGGGTTGTCTTTTCTCGGCGTTGTCAAGACTTTCTTTTTCACCATAGGCCGCCTGCGCACCACCCAAATTAAACCGCTGGGTAAAGTGGCTCCGAAGACTTTTTGCGGTCGTCTTGTCGCCCTCGACCCGGGCTAGAATCGCCAGTCCGGCCAGCGACTTGTTGGCGTCGGTCGGACT
>Ga0164242_10002812_pt1 | contig 20059 bp, 1 predicted proteins | sample OricomgcompostMG_FD_108783 | JGI IMG/M metagenome (GOLD analysis project Ga0164242, IMG submission 108783) | Miracle-Growth compost microbial communities from Emeryville, California, USA - Original compost - Miracle growth compost (MG) ... | reverse complement strand
CGGCCGGTGGTCTCGAAGTAGTGCCGGGCGGCGTCGAGCGCCTCGTCGACCTTCCAGCGGTCGTTGATGGGGATGAGGTCGTCGCGCAGCTCGTCGTCGGGGGCGTGCAGGCTCAGCGCGAAGGTGAGCGGCAGGCCCTCGTCGGCGAGGCGGCGGATCGCCGGGGCGAGGCCGACGGAGCTCACCGTGATGCCGCGGGCGGACATGCCGAGCCCGTCGGGCGCCGGCGCGAGCATGACCCGGATGGCCTGCATCATCCGGTTGTAGTTCGCCAGCGGCTCCCCCATGCCCATGAACACGATGTTGTTGACCCGGTGATGGGCCGGGACCGGGTCGTCCTCGATCGGATCCGACTCCGGCTCGACGTCGAAGGCGGAGGCGAGGCCGGGGATCGACGCCTCGGGCGCGCTCGGGCGCCGGTCGCGGGCGTCCTCCATCCCGCCCTCGCGGATGTACGCGTTCGCCGCGACGACCTGGGCGACGATCTCGGCGGTCGACAGGTTCCGGGTGAGGCCCGCCTGGCCCGTGGCGCAGAACGGGCAGTTCATCCCGCAGCCGGCCTGCGAGGAGATGCAGAGCGTGATCCGGCCGGGGTAGCGCATCAGCACCGACTCGATGAGGGCGCCGTCGTGGAGTCGCCAGAGGAACTTCGCGGTCGCGCCGTCGTCGGTGCGCAGCACCCGGACGGGCGTGAGGAGCCGCGGCAGCATCCCGGCGACCAGCTCCTCGCGCCCCTCCTTCGGCAGGTCCGTCATCCGCGCCGGATCGTCGGTGGCGTGGACGAACCAGTGGGTGGCGAGCTGCTTCGCGCGGTAGGCGGGCAGCCCGAGCTCGGCGATGCGCGCGGTGCGCTCGGCGGGCGTCAGGTCGGCCAGGTGCGTCGGCGGCTTGCCGCGACGCGGGGCGGCGAACTGGAGCAGCGGCCGCCCCTCGGCGTCGCGCGCCTGCGTCCATCCCTCGGTCGCGGGCCGGACCTGCCGTCGGTCGTTCACGGGACCATTCTCGCCGACGCGCGGGGGCCGTCACGGCGAGAATCACGAACGCCCCGGGTCCGAGGACCCGGGGCGTTCAGTGATTCGAAGCGCTTCACGTCACCTGTTTGCAACCAGATGGCGCTCCGTCCGGTCGACTCTCGAGAGGGGGCGTCTCGTCGACCACCGGAATGCTCCGTCTGCGGGGCCCGAGGGCTTCGCGTCTGGAATCCGATCCGGCCGATCGGTTGAGTCGCTCCTCGCAGCTCCGCCGGGCCGGTCCGTCGTCCTGGTCCGAGGCCCCGAGGGGTCCCGGTCCGGTGCCGACGCTACCAGCCCTTTGGATCTGCGAAACGAGCGATGAGGAAACCGGCAGGAAACCCGCCGGAGACTCATCACTCAGGCTTCGGATGCACGGCTCCGGGGCCGAACCGCCGAGGGCTCTCACCCCCGAACACGCGGTCCCGGTGCGCAGATCCACCGGGACTTCCACCGGGCGAAACGCCCGACTCGAGATCACCGATGAACCCGCATCCTCCACCAGCGAGAGCGCTTTCCAGGTCGAGCATCGGGTCCGACTGACGTCGATCCCTCCGCTGTCCCCTTCCGGCATTCGCCGTTTCGGTGCCAACGACATTACTCAGCCCGGAGACGGGCACAAGCCGTCAAGTCTCGCTAGATAGTTGAGGGTTCGTGCGCACCGGATCGCGAAGGAACCCCAGATCAGGAGCCGGTTCGCACCGAGATGTGCAGCACCGCGGCGACGACGTCCGGATACCAGACCAGCAGCACGAAGATCGCGACGTTCAGCACGGCGAGGCACCAGAAGGCCGCCTGGAAGTCCCACTTCCGGGTCTTGTGCCGCAGCACCTGCTGCGCGATCGCACCGCCCGGCCAGCCGCCGAGCAGGCCGGCGATGAGCAGCGTCGCCTCCCGCACCCGCCAGGTGCCCGCGAGCGCCGCGCGCTTGTCCAGCAGATAGAGGAAGTAGGTCGCCACGCTCATCGCCGGGTACAGCACGATCCCCCACAGCGGCACCTGCCAGCCGATGACGACGACGAGGAACAGGACCGCGAAGAGCGGGACCAGCACGAACGGCAGGACGCTGAGCCGCCCCCGGCGCCGCGCGGCATGCCGCTCGCCCTGCTCGGCGGCGAGGCGGGCCGAGCGCTCGGAGCGCACCACCTCCACCTCGCGCGCCTGACGGCGCCCGTCCGGCCCGGCGCCGACCACGAAGGTGATCTCGTCGCCGCTCATCGGCCGGGCGGCGCCGCCCGGGTAGGCGCTGACGTGGAGGAAGACGCGGCGTGCGACCCCCGGCTGCTCGACCCAGCCGTACCCGCGCTCGTCGTCCCAGTCGACGAGCACGCCGGTGTGCCGGGGCGTCGCGCCCGTCATGCCGATCCCCTCCCCGGCGCGCGGTCGCGCCTCCCGTCCGTCCTATCGCATTCCGCCGTGAGCGGCGTGACGGCGCTCAGCGCACCGTGCGGCGCCGACGGGCGAGGAGCAGGGCCCCGGCGCCGGCGAGCAGCGCGAGCAGGGCGAGCAGCAGCGCCGGGAGCGGCGTCGTGCCGGTGGCCGCGAGCCCGCCGGGGGTCGGCAGCGGGCCCGGGCCCTCGTCGTCCGGCGGCGCCAGGAAGGCGTCCTTGAAGAGGTTCACGTAGACGTTGCGCACGTCGGTCCCGTCGAAGTCGGGATCGGCGCTGGCGACCGTGTGGCTGATCGTCACGACGCTCGCGCCCGCGGGCAGGTCGTCGAGGCTCGCGACCGTGCCGGCCCAGCGCACCAGCACGGTGTGCTCGGCGATGTCGCGCGCCGGGATGGCGAGCACCGCGCTCGTCACCCAGGTGAGGCCGCCGTCGATCGAGAACTCGGCGAACGGCGTCCCGGCGCCGTAGGCGGAGGTGAGCGTGATGTACACGGTCGCCGTCGCGGCGCGCGAGAGCCGGATGGTGTACGAGTCGGTGAGCGGGCCGTCCGGCGAGACGTTCGTCCAGTTGCCGGTCTCGGTGACGATGACGAGCCCCGAGCCGCCGCGGCCGAGGAAGACGTAGGGCGGCGTCACGTCGCCGGCCGCCAGCAGCATCAGCATGCGGACGTCGGTCTCGTTCGACAGGCCGTACGGGGTGTCCAGCGGCAGCGGCGCGACGATCGCCGGGTACTCGGCGAAGCCGTAGAGGTCGAGCGCGAGGCCGAGGCCGCTGACCGTCCACCACAGCACGTCCTGCAGCGTCGTCGCCGTCGTGATCGCCGTCGGGTCGGCCGCCTCGACGCTGACGGTCGAGTGCCCGGTGCCGGCGTCGACGGAGACGAAGCCCTGCTGGACCGGGGCGACCACCGGGTCGCCGTTCGGGTCGTTCGGGTCCTGGGCCGTCACGGTCGTGGTGCGGAACAGGAACTCGTCGTCGCCGGTGCCGGCCTCGAGCCGGAGCTCGGCGAGGTTCGAGCTGACGATGAAGCGGTCGTCCCCCGCCTGGCCGTAGAGCACGGCGGGGCGGCTCACGCCGTTGCTGAGGTAGCCCTGGTCGGTCTGGGTGGTGTCGAAGGCGTCGACCGGGTCGACGAAGGGCGCGGTGCGCGGGTTCGTGTAGAGCTGGCCGACGAGGAACGTGTCGTCGCCGTCGCCGCCGTTGACGGTGAGCGGGGCGCTGGTGTCGTCGAGCACGAAGGTGTCGTCGCCGCCGAGGCCGTTCACGACGACCTTGCCGTTGACGCTGCGGTCGTAGCTGATCCGCTCGACCGTGCCGTCGCCGCTCGCGACCGCGACGAAGGCGGGGCGGTCCGCCGGCAGGCCGGGGATCTCGGTGACGGCGCGGAACAGCACGAGGTCGTCGCCGTCCGCGGCGTTGACGGTGAGCGTGTTGATGGCGAGCGGGTCGTCGCCGGTGCCGACGACCTCGATGCGGGTGTCGTGGTGGTCGGCGTCCTCGATGCCCCAGGCGTTCACCTCGACGTGGTTCGAGCCGTTCTGGCCGTCGACGCGGAGGGAGTTCGCCACCGGCAGGCCGTCGAAGTCGTCGCCGCCGGTGCCGAGGTGGGTGCCGGGGAGGATCGTGATCCGGGTGATGGTCACGAGGTCGTCGCCGTCGTCGCCGGCGGTCTGCACCGCGGGCCCGCCGTAGACGCTGGTCTGGCCGCCGATGACCGTCTCGAAGAACTCGACCGAGTCGGCGGCGAGGCCGCCGAAGACCTGGATGTCCGGGGCCGCGTCGGTCGCGGTGAGCTCCCCGCCGAAGTAGGCGTCGGTGCCGACCGGGGCGGCCGGGTCCTGCCCGTAGGCGGTCCGCACGATCACCTGCGCGCCGCGGATGCGCGTGCCGAGCGGGGCCATCAGGTCGTTCCCCGTCCGCAGCTCGACGACGCCGGCCGCGTCGGCCCCGCCGGTCGCGATCGTGCGCGTGCCGTCGACGGTCTGCCCGGTCGGCAGCAGCGTGAGGTCCGCGTCGGTGCGGCCGGCGACGTAGGGCACCGTGATGCGGACCCGGCCGGCGGTGGACGCGGCGAGCAGCAGGCTCAGCGGACCGGTCGCCTCGGTGACGAACACCCCGTCCTCGCCCTCCGCGAGGAGGCGTCCGCTCGTCGCGGTGTCGACGTGGAGGTCCGCCGAGCCGTCGGCGCTGCCGAGGTGGCCGCCGACCGCGAACAGGTCGATCGAGACGCCGCGCACCCGGACCGTCTGGTCGTCGACCTCGTTCACGATCGAGCCGTCGAGGGCGCCGAGCGAGACGTCGCCCGTCGCGGCCTGGCCGAGCACGGCGGTGGCGGAGCGGAGCACCAGGTCGCCGGTGGTCTGGTCGATGTAGATCCCGAGCGGCGCGGTCGCCAGGAGCCAGCCGCGCGCGGCGTTCGAGGAGCGGATCTCGAGGTGGTCGGCCGGCTTGCCGATGGTGCCGTTCGCGGTCATCGTGACGTGCGTGCCGATGACCCGGGCCGCGCCGTCGTGCACCGCGTCGACGATCGAGGCGAGCGTGTCCGGCGCGGTGAGGGTGACGTCGGAGCGGGTCGACTCGATGGTGCCGACGAGCAGGTCGCCATGGGTCTCGGTGTCGCGGATCCAGCCGTTCGTCCGGAGGTCGATCCGGCCCTTGCCGTCGCTCAGCGCGTACATCTCGCCGGGGGCGTACGGGTTCGGGATGTTCGCGTCGACGTCGCTCGTGACGGTGAACGTGATCGTCGTCGCGGTCGAGTCGTGGCGGATGCCGATGACCTCCCCCGCCTCGACGTCGGTGAAGACGTAGGCGCTGTCGGTCGGCGTCGCCGGCTTCGTGCCGAAGGCGACGAGCACCGAGCCGGGGTCGCGGGCGGCGAGGGGGGTGGGGTCCGGGTAGAAGAACTGCGAGAAGCGACCGGTCGGGTAGACCTTCGAGCCGTAGTCGCTCGCGTGGTACACGTCGTCCTGGATCTCATAGGCGGTGAAGTCGGCCGCGTCGGTGCCGATCGCGCTGTCCTGCACGACGAGGTCGATCGTGTCGCCGGCGATGATGCGGCCGATCGTCCAGCTGAGGGTGCCGCCCTGGCCGTTGCGCCGCACCGCCTGCAGGTCGACGACGACGTTCTTCGCGGCGTCGAGGGCGATGCCGATCGGCAGGCTCGTGGTGCCGTTCTGCGCCTCGACGAGCAGGACGCTCACGCCGACGCGGCCGGTCCCGCCGGTGCCGAGCGTCCCGACCGAGCCGCGCCGGGCGGAGAGCACGACCTGGTTCGCGACGATCGTCGGGCCCGCCGTGTACGCCGAGTCGCGGAGGACATCGCCGTTGCGGTTGTCGACCGTGGTGTCGCCGATCGGGTTGTAGACCTGCCCGGCGAGCGTGATCGAGTTGTGCGCGACGCCCTGCTCGAAGTCAACGATCGCGACGTGGGTGATCGCGAACTGCGGCGGACGGATCGTGTAGTTGAAGGCCTGGACCTGGTTGTAGGCGCGCTCGGAGACCGTCGCGGCGAGGTCGCCGAGGTTCACCACGTTCACGCCCTGGACGATGAGGTCGCGGTCGGACCAGTTGTAGATGTGCACGAAGTCGAAGGTCGGCTGCACCTGGAAGGTGCCGAGGGTGCCGTAGAGGCCCCGGTCGCCGCCGGCCTGGTCGTTGGTGTTGATGGTGAAGTCGGCGGTCGTGCCCCCGTGGTTCTCGATCGCGGCGACGTAGACCGTCTGGCCGACCGCGAAGGTGCCGCCGACGCCCACCTGCGCGCCGCCGGAGCTCGCCGAGGCGACCACGTTGTACGACTTGATGACCTTGCCGTCGGCGTCGATGAGCAGCTGCGGGTCGTCGTCGTGGAGGATCACGTCGGCGTTCCAGGTGATCGTCCGGTTCCCGGTGTAGCCGCCGTCGCCGCTGCGGCTCACGTCGCCGCCGTCGAAGGCGCCGGTGCTGTGGTCGACGTAGAAGCTCCGGGCGCCGCGCGTCTGCGTCGCGTTGACGTAGAGGTGGGCGGTCTGCACCAGCACGTGCTGGTCGGCGGTCACGCCGGAGCTCGTGCTGTAGTCGATGATGCCGGTCGAGTCGGTGTCGCCGCCCAGGCAGCCGCAGTTCGAGAACGAGTCGACGCTCGCGTTCAGCCCGACGTTCTCCGCGGTGAGGGTGATCCGCTCCCAGCCGGTCAAGGTGACGCCGGTGTGGATGTGCATCGAGGCGCCGCCGCGGATCACCACGCGGGCGGTCGCGTCGGAGTCGGCGCCGAGCGCCTTCGCGTCGCTGCGGCCCTTGGCCGAGAGGCTGCCGCCGGCGCCGTTCGCGTCCTCGCCCATCCGGGCGAGGATCTCGATCTCGTCGCCGCGGAGCTCCACGTGCGGGCCGGGCTGCGCGACGTCGATGTTCACGTTGCCGGTCGCGAACACGCCGCAGTCGCCGCAGTCGTTGCCGCTCGAGTCGGCGCCGAGGCCGCGGGCGGTCGCCAGGCCGCTGGAGGAGCCGTTCGGCTGCACGTAGCCGGCGATCCGCAGCACGTTCTCGGCGATGAGCGAGCCGGCGATGTCGATGTTCGTGGTGAGCGTCTCGTTCACCCGCGACTCGGCGTTCACGCCCGCGCCGAGGCCGCCCGCCTTCGCGGAGCTCGCCGCACGCGTGTCGCCCCGGGTGGTCGCGGAGAGCTGCAGCAGCCAGCCGGACTCCAGCAGGGCGCCGGTGCCGATCGTCACCGTGGTGGTGACCTTGACGTCGCTGCGGGCGTGGGAGGCGCCGACGGCGACGAAGCCGGCGCCGCCGTTCGTCGAGTCGGCGGAGCCGAAGCCCATCGCGTCGGTGGTGATCGTCAGGTCGTGCCCGGTGTCGCGGATCGGCTGGTCGTAGCCGCTCGTCACGTGGGCGCCGTCGCCGATGGTGACGTCGATCGTCACGGTGACCGTCGCGGAGGTGTCCGCCTTCTGCACGTTGACGAAGCCGCCGCCGGAGGAGGTGACCGTCGCGGCGCTCGGCAGCACGCCCGCCGGCACCACGCCGAACTGGGCGAGCGAGGTGAGCCGCTGGGTGCCGCTGCCGGCGCTCGTCAGGTCGATGACGATCCGGCCCGTGCCGGTGCCGACCCCGATCGGGACCGGACCGGAGGCGAAGGAGCCGCCCGGGAAGATCGGGAGCGAGAACGTCGCGCCGAGGTGGATCGCGGCGCCCCCCGCGGTGGTGGCGAGCTGGAAGCTGCTGCCCGTCGCGTTCACGACGTAGTACATGCCGCCGTCGACCAGGCCGTCGATCGGGCGGATGTACGTCGAGAACAGCTTGTGCTCGACGGCGCCGCCCTCGAGCGAGAGGTCCGGGGTGAGCGTCAGGTACTGCTGCGGGATGTAGACCGGGTCGTGGTGGTGGACGACGATCGGGTTGTCGTCGGAGTCGTAGCCGGTCGTCTCGTCCCAGTCGTCGTAGTGGTCGACGCAGTCGGTGCCGCTCGTCGCGCCGATCGCGTGGCAGTAGCTGTCGGCGAGCCGGATCTGGTTCGCGTTGATCCGGATCACCCAGTAGGGCTGGCCGCTGACGAGGCCGCCGATCGGCGCGCCGGTCCCGGAGCTGTAGTAGACCTGGTCGCCGGTGTTGAAGCCGTGGTCCTGGATCACGATCATGTCGTTCGCCTGGGCGGTGATCGCGCCGGGCGTCGGCAGGCCGTCGCTGCCGGTGGCGATGTTCACCTGGCCGCTGGAGAACTCCGCCGCCGGCGTCGGCGCCGAGTAGATGACGGTCTGGCCGTCGTGGAAGCCGTTGCTCGCCTGCACGGCGTCGCCGTCGACCGAGCTCCCCGCGATGACGACCGGCGCCGTCGGGTCGTCCGGGTCGAAGAGCTGGATGGTCGAGTCGTCGATGACGACGACGCGGTAGCGGTGGCCGTCGACGAGGCCCGGGACGCTGCCGCCGTTCGCGTAGTAGACGACGATCTGGCCGTCGGCGAGGTTGTGCGAGCTCTCGACGAAGTCGCCGTCGATGTACTGGCCGAAGGTGATGGTGTGGGCGACCGGGTCGATCTGCGCGCCGGGGAACTCGCTGCCGAAGAGCAGGGTGTCGTCGCCGGTGACGATGACGTTGTAGGTCGTGCCGTCGCTCAGGCCGCCCGCCGCGGCGCCGTCCGCGACGTGGTAGACCATCGTCATCCCGGTGCTGAGGCCGTGCGCGGCGGTGAAGGTCACGCTGTTCGCGTCGGTGTCCACCGACTGGAACACCCGGTCCGTGGTCGTGGCGGCCGGCGCGTTCGTGTTGAAGATCGAGCGGATCGTGACGGCGCCGCCCGCGGTGAGCGTCGACCCCGCGGCGACGGTGAGCGAGACGCTCGGGGTGACCGTGACGCTCGCGGTGTTGCTGCCGACGCGGACCACGCCGCCGCCGCCGGTGCGCAGCGCCGAGGTGGCCCCCGGGCTCTGCTCGACCGTGAGATCGACGGAGCCGGCGGTGACGACCTTGCCGCCGGAGCGCCCGAGGGTGAGCCCGACGCTCGTGTTCACGACGCCGCTCGCGCTGCCGGTGTCGACCTGCACGACGCCGCCGCCGTCCGAGGCGAGCGCGGCCTCGGCGAGGTCCACCGCCTGCGCGGTCATGCTGAGCGAGGCCGCGCCCGGCGCGGTCGCGGTCGCGCCGACGACGTCGGCGAGCAGCTGGGCCGTCGTCGAGGTCTGCAGGGTCGCGAGCGGCTTGCTCGTCGACACCGCGACGACGCCGCCCGCGATCGAGCCGGCGCCGGCGATCGCGTGGTTGTTCGCGACGGCGGTGACGCCGATCGCGGCGCTCGGCGCGTTCACGGTGGCCTGCGCGGTGACGAGCGCGCCGGTGACCGCGTTCGCCGAGATGATCGCCTGCGGCGAGACCGCGTTCGTCCCGACGATCCCGCCGGAGATGCCGCCGGCGGTGATCTCGGCGAGGTTCTCGGCCTTGGCGGAGACGGCGAGGCTCGTGCCGCCCTGCTGGTGCCCGCCGAACTCGGCCGTCGTCGCGGCGTCGATGAGCGCCGTCGGCTGGCCGGTGGTGACCCCGACGACCCCGACCGCGAGCGTGTCGGTGAGGACGTGCACGTGGTTCGCCGAATGCGCGGAGACGGTCGCCGCGCCCGTGGTGACGAGCCGGCCGGTCCCGAAGCGGGCCGTCGTGTCCGCGTCGTCGCCGAGGGTGCCGAGCGCGTAGCTGGTGGCGACCGAGGCGAGGCTGATGCCCGTGGAGTGCAGCTCCGCGCCGACGTCGTTCGTCGCGTCCGCCGTCACCGCGACCCCGGTGGAGCCGAGGACGTCGCCGTCGAGCGTCGCCTGGGTGAGCGCGTGCTGGCTCGCCGTCGAGGTGAGCACCGGCACGTGGATCAGGCCGCCGCCGGTGCTCTTCACGCTGCTCGACACCGTGCTCGCGGTCGTCGCGCCGACCGTCACCGCGCCGCTCGCGGTGAGGCCGCCGTCGCCGAGGGCGAGCGCCAGGAGCGTGTCGGCGCGGCCGGTCACCACCGCGTTCGCGGTGAGGCCCGAGCCGCCGACGACGCTGAGCCCGAAGAGGTCGACCGAGGCGCTCGCCAGGTTCTTCACGTCCGAGGACATCCTGAGGTCTCGGGAGGAGGCGGTGCCCGCGGCGATGCTGCCGCTCGTGAGGGCGTCGATCCGGGCGGTCGCGTCGAGCACGCTCACCTGGATCGCCGCACCGCCGGCACGCTTCACCGAGGCCTTCGCCTGGTTGTCGGCGCTCATGGTCATCACGACGTCGCCACCGGCGGCGAGGAACTGGGACGCGGCGAGCGGCACCGAGGAGGTCGTGTCGGCGTCGGCGGTGATCTCCGCGAGCGCGCCGGTCACGCCGACGTCGATGCCGGCGATGCCGACCGCGTGCACGTCGACCGAGACGTGGTTCACCGAGCTCGCCCCGAGCACGGCGCCGACGCTGCGGCCCGGGTCCTGGTAGCTCGAGGTCGTCGCGGCGGCGATGCGCGCCGTCGGCGTGGAGGTCGTGACGCCGACCACCCCGACCGTGACCGAGTCGGTGTCCACCGAGGCGGTCTGCACCGAGGCCGCGGTGGCCGTCGCGGCGCCGCCGGCGGTCACCGAGCCGCCGTGCACCGTCGCGGTCGTCATCGCGTCCTTGTCGATGATCGCGGTCGAGCGGGTGACGCCGACCGTGATGCCGCCGGCACCCACCGCGATGAGCTTCGCGTAGGCCGAGCGGTGCGAGGAGGCCGTCGCGCCGACCGCGCCGCCGGCGACCACGGAGCCGAGGAGCTCGGCGGTGACCGGCGAATGGAGGATCGCGTCGACCGTGAAGTAGCTGCCGCTGACCGTGCCGCCGGCACCCGCGCCCGCGGTCGCCGCGGCGCGGCTCTCGCCGGCGCCGTCGGTCGCCTCCGCGGCCGCGACGAGCACGGAGCCCGCGCTCACCACGGTCGCCGGCGAGGCCAGCCTGGCCACGATGCTCGCGGTGGGCGCGACCGTGCCGCTGACGACGAGGCCGGCGCCGCTCGCGATGAAGGACACCGCGGCGAGGACCGCGTCGGCGATCGCACGGTTCTGCCCGGTCGCGGAGACCGACACCGAGCCGGAGCCGAGGATGCGGCCGAGCGCGAAGGCGCCGGTGCCGCCCGTCGAGGACGTGCCGGTGACGTTCGCCTGGACCCGCATCACGGTGACGCCGACGGTGCCGAGCGAGCCGCCGTCGCCGGTGGCCGAGGCGGCGTTCCGGGTGTCGGCGGCCACCTCGACGGCGCCGCCCGCGGTGATGCTCGAGCCGGCCGAGGCGGTCGCGGTCGTGGTGCGGGTGAGCTCGGCGTCGGAGGAGATCGCGCCGCCGGTGTAGGCGCCCGTCGTCGCGGCGAGGGTCGAGGCGGTGACGGTGTGCCGGCCGGTCGCGCTGATCTCGGCGCCGCCGCTCAGCACCGCGGTGCCGTCGAAGAGCGCCGAGGTGGCGCCCTCGACGGTCGGCGAGGCCGCCGCGCCCGTCGCGCCGCCGGCGATGCCGCCCTGCACCGAGAGCACGCGGCTGCTCGCGCTCAGCGTGGAGCTCGCGGCGACGCGCAGCCCGCCCGCGGGCGCGTCGCGGCCGACCGTGACGACGCCGATGTGCGCCGTGGTGTCGCCGTGGACGTGCGCGACGCCGACCGCGGCGCCGAGCGCCACGGCGGCGAGCGCGACGCCGGCGGCGAGCACGTCGACCGAGCGGTTCGCGGTCGAGGCGACCTCGACGGTGCCGCCGGCCGTCGGCACGACCGCGCCGGAGTCGATGTGGGCGCTCTGGGTGGCGTTCGAGTCGATCACGACGATCTGGCCGGAGAGCGTGACCCCGCCGGCGGCGCCGGCGACGGCGGAGCCGCTCGTCGACTCGTTCGCGGTCGCCGTCACCCGGATGGCGCCGCCCGCGGAGAGCGAGGCGCCGGTGAGCACCCCGGCGTCGACGTTGCTGCGGAGGTTCGCGATGAGGACCGAGCCGCCGATCGCGCCGAGGCCGACGGCGAGCGCCCCGGCGACGCCGAGGTAGCCGTTGTCCTCGGCCGCGGCGACGCCGATGTCGCCCCCGGCGACGATGGTCGCGCCGACGCCGATGCGGGCCGTCGTGCCCTTGGGCAGCGTGCTCGAGGTGAACGAGGCGTCCACCCCGGTGCCGCCCGGCAGGGTGCCGGCGAGGGCGCCGCGGGCGTCGGCGGTGGCCGAGGCGACGTGCGCGTCCGCCTTCGAGCCGGTGCCGGTGTTCTGCGAGGTGCCGTCGAGGATCGAGCGGTAGCCGCCGGTGCCGTTCCCGGAGCCGACCTGATCGGCGGTGCCGGTCCCGGTGCCGTTGCCGGTCGAGTTCGCGTTCGCGCTGTGCTCGCCGTCGCTGTAGCCGTCGCTCGGGGTCTCCCCCGCCGTCCACACCGAGACCGAGCCGGCCGCGCCGACGATCCCGCCGCCGGCGCTCAGCCCGAACGTCGTGATGTGGGAGGCGGCGTGCGCGCTGAGCGTGAAGTCACGGGCGACGCGGACGCTCGCCGCGTCGCCGAGGTAGGCGTCGGTCTGGGCCGCGAGCACGCCGATGTCGATGCCGCCCGCGACGCCGACCGCGCCGCCGGCGACGCCGCCCGCGACCGTGAGGGTGCGGCTGTCGCTGTCCGCGGCGATGAGGACCGACTGCGCCGGTCCCGGGGTCGAGGCGAGGTTCACCCGGGTCGGGGTCGCCGTCGTGCTGTCGATGAACGCGCTCGTCGTGACGGTGAGGATCGTGGTGGTGACGCCGCCCGCGACGCCGACGAAGCCGCCCGCGAGCGCGACGGCGAGGCCGAACAGGTCCTGGCTCGACCGCGCCTGCACCGCGAGGCCCACGAAGCCGGTCGGCAGCGCGGCCGCGAAGGCGGGCCGGTCCGTCCCCGTCGCGAGGCTCGGCGCGGTGGCCGCCGCGTCGACGACCGAGCCGGCGGCGACCGAGGCCCGGGTGTCCTTCGTGACGACGGTCACGCCGACGCCCATGCCGACGCCGACGAAGCCGCCCGCGGCCCCGCCGGAGACGACGACGATGCCGGTCGTGTCCGCGGCGTCGACGAGGACGCTGCCGCCCGCCGAGACGACGACCCGGGCGAGCGTCGCGTAGGTGTGGACGTCGAGGGCGAGCACGACGACCGCACCGGCGACCCCGACGACGCCGCCGGCCCCGCTCGCGGCGAAGGCGACCGCGCTCTCCTGGCCGTGCGAGCTGACGATGACGTCGCGGCTCGCTACGACGACCGCGCCCTGCCGCAGCTGCGCGTCGGTCGTGACGTTCACGACGCCGACCGCGGCGCCCGCGCCGACGCCCACCGTGCCGCCGCCGAGCGCCGCCGAGACCATGAGCAGCGAGACGTCGTGCCCGGCCGCGACGAGCACCGAGCCGGGCTGGCCGGTGCGGCCGGCGGTCACCTGGGCGATCCGGCCGATGAAGGCGTTCGTCGTGGTGGTGACGATGTCCACCGTGCCGCCGACCGCGACGCCGGCGGTGCCGGAGACCCCCGCGCTCGCGCCGACCGAGCCGATGTCGGTCGTCGAGGTCGCGGTCACCGCGATCCCGACGAAGCCGTCGAGCATGCCCGGGGTGACGATGCGGACCCCGGAGCCGGCGGCGGCGTCCGGCGAGGGCTGCTCCCCCTGGGCGACGATGCTGTGCGCACGGCCCGTCGCGACCGTCGGGTCGAGGGCGATGAAGACGCCGGTGCAGTCCGCGGGGACGGGGCTCTCGGTGAGGCACTCCGAGGTGGTGAGCCGGACGGTCGAGCCGGACACCACCACGTAGTAGGTGCCGCCGTCGACGAGGCCGCCGATCGGGTCGCCGCCGCCCGCGGAGTAGATCACCTTGTCGCCGGTGGCGAAGTCGAAGTCGTAGGGCAGCGTGATCGTCGAGCCGGAGACCGAGGTGCGCGGGTCGAAGTACGGCTGCTCGCTCGCCGGCACCGCCGCCGACTGGCCGTCGATGACGCGGTGCGACTGGCCGGTGGCGACGCCCGGGGTGAGCGCGATGATCGTGCCGGGGGTCGCGACCTCGGAGAGCTGCACCGCGGTCGGCGAGACGACGTGGACGATGTACTGCTGACCGCTGACGAGGCCGCCGATCGGGTCGCCGCCGCCCGCGTCGTAGAGCACGCGCTGACCGTCCGTCAGGCCGTGCACGTAGCCGAGCTCGATGGTCCGGCCGTCGGTGATCGCGCTCTGCGGCGTGAACCGGGTGTCGATCGCCTGGGCGGTGTAGCCGCCGGTCGAGACCCGGATGCCGGCCGGCAGCCCGCCGAGCGCCTGGACGATCGAGTTATCGCCGATGAAGGCGATGGTGCGCTGGGTGACGACCGGCACGGCGGCGGCCGCGCCGACGCCGGCCGTGCCGCCGACGGCGACGGAGCCGGCGATGACGTCGAGCGTGAAGTCGTCGTTCGCGGAGATCCGCGCGCTGCCGCCCGCGTAGACGGTCGCGCGGGAGCCGGCGCAGTCCGTCTCGGTCGCGACGGCCGCCGCGCACTCCTCGCCGATGGTCGCGCGGGTGGTGACGTCGATGACGGAGACCGCCGCGTTGACGGCGACCGCGGCGGTGCCGCCGACGGCGCCGCCGGCCGAGATCGAGACGACCTTCTCCGAGGACTCGGCGTCGACCGTGACGTTCCCGTTCGCGGCGACGGCCGCGTCCGGCGCGATCCAGGCCTGGGTGTCCTTCGTGATGACCTGGACGTCCGCGCCGGCGCCGACGCCCGCCGTGCCGCCGAGGGCGAGCTGGCCGGCGCGGCCGGTGCTCGTGGTGCGGTCGGCGGCGGCGACGGCGACGCCCTGGGTGGCCGCGGCCCCGAGGTTGTCGCCGTTCACCACGACGCCGGCGCCGATGTAGGCGTGGGTCGTGTCGGTGTGCACCGCGACGGTCGCCGAGCCGGCGACGCCGGCCGTGCCGCCCGCGGCGCCGGCGACCGCGGTCGCGTCGACGTCCTCGGACTGGTTCGCGGTGATCGACAGGCCCGTCGCGCCGAGCGCGGCGACCTCGTCGTGGTCCGCGATGCCGGCGACGACCGAGCCAGTGCGCACCAGCACGATCGAGGAGACCCCGACGCCCGCCGTGCCACCGGCGGCGACGCCGCCCGCGAAGAGCAGCGAGTCGCTCAGGTCGTCCTGGGCGCGGATCGTCATGTCCCCGCCGGCGAGGACCGTGCTCGGCGCGGCGTCGCCGCCGTCGATGAGCGCGAGGGTGCCGGCGTCGGCGCCCTGGTTCACGATGAGCACGACGAACGATCCGGTGATGCCCGCCGTCTCCGCCGCCGCCGCGCCCGCGGCGAGCATCGTGAACGACTCGCTGGCCACCGCGGAGACCGTGACCGAGCCGCCGACGATCGCGTGCACGCCCTGGCCGATGACGGCGCGAACGTCCTTGTTGAAGACGTCGAGCGCGAGCGCGAAGCCCGCGCCGACCGAGCCGGTGGTCAGGCCGAGCGCGCCGGCGAGCTCGGCGAAGCGGGTCGTGTCGCTGGCGACCGCCGAGAGCGACTGGCCCGGCAGCGAGCCGATCGTCTGGTTGATCGAGGCGGCGTCGGCGACCTCGGCGCGGGTCGTGACGCTCACCACGTCGACGATGAGCGCGCCGCCGATCGCCGCGCTTCCGCCGCTCACGGAGCCGGCGATCGCGACCGAGCTGACGTCGGGGACCGCGATGCCGAGGATCGGGTCGACCGAGAGCGCCTGGATGCCGGACTCGGCGCGCAGCGAGATGGCGCCGGCGGCGTCGACCACGACCGGGTGATCCGCGGTCGTGCCGAGGCGGGCCCGCGTCGAGGTGGTGATGACGTTCACCACGACGGCCGCGCCGACCGCGGCGGAGCCGGTGCTGAGCGCGCCGCCCGCGGCGATCGACTGCAGCCCCATCGGGTTGCTCGCGGCGAGCGCGAGGCCCCCGCCGGTGGCGATGACGACGTCGCCGCCGATCGTCGCCTCGTTCGTCAGCAGCAGCACCTGCACGGCGACCGATCCGGCGACGCTCGCGTTCTGGCCGGTACCGCCGGCGGCCGCGAGGCCCCAGGCGGTGAAGTCGTTGCGCAGCCCGCTCGGCGTGATCGCGGTGACCGTCACGGTGTCGCCGGCGTGGATGACGACGCCGTCGCCGATCTCACCGCGATCGGTCACGTCGACGTAGTTGAGGGCGATCGCGGCGCCGATGTTCGTGCTGCCGGACTTGAGCGAGGTGCCGGTGGCCTTCGCGGTCGCCGAGACGCCGTTCTCGGCGAGCACGCCGACCGTGCCGCCCGCGGTGATCTCGAGGTCGGCGGGGATGCGCGCCTCGGTGTCGATCGTCACCCAGTTCACGGTCACGGCGGCGCCGAGGCCGACGCCGTCCGACTTCTGGCCGCCCTGCGTCTCCGCGGTGCCGTTCCCGGAGTCGACCTGGCTGCCCGACTTCGGGAGCGTGATGCCCTTGCCCTGCGTCGCCGGCGTGCCGTCGACCTGGTGCTGCGCCTGCTCGTCGGAGTTCGAGCCGCCCTCGGTCGAGGTCGACTTGCCCTGCGCGCTCGCCTCGGCGGTCGCGACGGCGACCGTCGCGGTGTGCGCCGCCAGCGTCACCGAGCCGGCGGCCTCGAGCGAGCGGCCGGTCTCGGCGAGGGTGTCGATGTCGACGACGTTCACGACGACGATCGCGCCGACCGCGACCCCGTCGCCGGCCGCCTTCGCGTCGCCCGTCGTCGTCGTCGAGCCGTCGTGCCGGGCGCTGACCGTGATCGAGCCGGTGACGCTCCAGGTGTCGGCGGAGGTGCCGATCCGGGCGATCGTGGTGTGCTGGACGATCGTGATGCCGACCGCGGGGCTGATCGCCGCCGTGTTGCCCGCGGAGCCGGCCGACACCTTCGTCACGACGGTGTCGGCGGAGATCGCCTCGACCGTGACGTCGTGGCCGCCGGTGATGACGGCGCCGTCCTCGATCTCGGCGCGGGTCACGTTCTCGAGCACCGGGTTGATGGCGACCGAGGCGCCGACGCCGGTCTTCCCGGCCGTGGCGTCCGCGACCGCGTTCGCGGTGTCGGCGCGCAGGTTCTCGGCGCGCAGCACGACGTCGCCGGTGCCGGCGGCCACGATCGCCGAGGCGGGGATGACCGCCTGCGTCTCGGCGGTGACGACGTTCAGGGCGAACGAGCCGGCGACCGCGATGTCCTTCGAGCCGGCGCCGGACGTGCTGTCGGCGGTGACGGTGTGCACCCGGTCGCCGTCCACGTCGGTCATGGTCGCGGAGGCGGTGAAACCGTTCGCGTCGATCCGGGTGTCCTGCCCGAGCCCGGCCCGGTTCACGAGGTCGAGCAGGCTGAGCGAGACGGCCGCGCCGATGCCGGCGCTCGTCGCGTGCACCGCGCTGCCGTCCGCGGTCGAGATCGCGTCCGCGTTCTGGCTCGAGCGGAGCACGACGGCGCCGCCGGCGGTGATCGAGCGGCCGTCCGGCAGCTCCGCGATCGCGGAGACGTCGGCGATGGTGAGCGCGATCGCCGCGGCGACCGTCACCTCGCCGTCCGAGCTCTTCGCGCTCGGGTTCGCCGAGGGGTTGCGGACGCCCTTGCCGCCGTTCGTCGTCGAGGTCCGGTCCGCGAAGTCGCGCTGCGTCGTCAGCTTGTCGCCGACGGTGCCCTGGCTCGACGGGCTCGTCTCGGCCGCGTTGTCGGCGGAGGACTTCGCGCCGGAGGCGGAGGCGGTCGCGCTCGACTCGTTGTGCGAGGAGCCGACGGCGCCGAACTCGACACCGCCGCCCGCGGTGATGTCGCGGTCGGTGCGGGCGAGGACCGCGTCGTTCGCCAGCGTGAGCGCGAGCGAGACGCCGACCGAGGCGCTCCCGCCGCCGACCGCCTCCGCGGTGGCCTTCGTCACGGCGGAGGTGCGCTGGGTGGCGACCGCGCTGAGCGAGCCGTCCAGCTCGATGAGGTTCGTGCCGGTGAGCGCGCCGATGCGGACCGTGGTCGCGACGTCCGCGCTCGTGACGGCGATCGCCGGTGCGACGGCGGCGCCGCCGGAGCCGGAGCCGCCGCCCGAGCCGCCGGAGCCGGAGCCGCTTCCCGAGCCGGAGCCGGAGCCGGACGCGGCGATCGCGGCGCCCATCCGCGCCTCGGTCGTCGCGTCGACGCGGGCGGTCGCGCGCATCGTCAGGTCGTGGGCGCCGGTGAGGACCGCGTCGGGCTCGATCGCGGCGGTCGTCTCGTCGTCGACGAGGTTCAGCGCGAAGGACACGCCGACGCCGACCGAGCCGCCCGTCGTGACGGCGCCGAAGCCGACCGGGAGGGCCTTGACGTCCGAGGCGAGCTGCGAGGCGGCCGTGATCGTCGCATCGCCGCCGGTCAGCTCGACGACGCCGGAGATCCCGGCGTAGGTCTCCTGGTTCGCGATCGCGATCGCCACCGAGCCGGCGACGGAGACCGAGGCCGCCGCACCGGAGGCCGACGCGGCGCCGACCGTCGAGGTGTCGTCGGTGCCGACGACCGTGACGATCGCCTGGACCACGAGCGCGTGGGCGCGGACCGTGAGCCAGACCGGCACCTCGGCGCGGTTCGTCACGTTGGAGATGCTGAGCGCGACCGCGGCGCCGACGGCGACCGAGGAGCCGCCCCCGCTCCCGCCGGAGCCGCTGCCGCCGGTCCCGCCCGATCCCGATCCGCTCGAGGCGGGCTGGGTGGCCGAGGAGTCGGCGCTGCTGACCGCGTCCGTGTTCGCCGAGGAGGCCAGGGTGACCGTGCCGCCCGCCGTCAGCAGCGTCACGTCGGTCGTGACGCGCGCCGTGGCGACGACCGTCGAGACCACGATGCCGATCGCCGCGGCGATCGAGACGCCGCCGTCGGAGGTCGCCGCCTTCGGCGACTCGGCGCTGCCCGAGCCCGCCGCCCCGTGCTTCGCGGAGACCTGGTCGGCGTAGCCCCGCTCCGCGCCGACCTCCTTGTCGACGCCCGTCTTCCCCGAGGCGTCGGGGTCGTCCTCGGTGCCGGACGGCGCGTTGCCCGAGGCCGAGGCCTCGCCGCTCGCGTCCGCGACCGAGCGGCTCGAGGCGTGCAGCGTGAGATCGCCGCCGGCGTCGACGTCGCGGGCGAGCTCGGCGAGGGCGCCGTGGTTCGCGATCGTGAGGGCCAGGCCGACGCCGACCGCCGCCTGCGAGGCGGCCGCCTTCGCGCCGGCGACCGTCGAGGCGGAGGCGTCCTGGGCGGCCGAGACGAGCAGCGAGCCGGTGAGCTGGAGCGGGACGGCCGCGCCCGCCCCGTTCACCGGCGCGAGGCCGATCCGGGCGTCGGTGGTGATGTTCGAGATGATCAGCGCGATCGCCGGGGTCACCGCGACGCCGCCGGAGGAGCCGGAGCCGCCGCCGGTGCCGCCGCCCGTGCCTGTTCCACCGCTGCCGCTCGAGGAGCCGGTCGCGGCGGCGCCCATCCGAGCCTCGACCGAGGCGACCGTGAGCGCCGAGGCGCTCAGCGACACGTCGTGGGCGCCCGTCACGGAGACCCCGTCGGCGAGCAGCGCGTGCACCTGATCGGTGACGATCGCAAGGCCGAAGGCGACGCCGACGCCGACGCTCTTCCCGCTCACGCCGTCGGCCGCCGGCAGCGCCGTGACGGTGACCGCGAGATCCGAGGCGGCGGTCGCGGTGAGGTCGCCGCCGCCGAGCACCACCGTGCCGTAGACGGCGGCGTCCGTCTCCTGGTCGACGATGACGACCGCCACCGAGCCCGCGATGCCGACGCCGCCGGCCGCGCCCGCCGTCGAGGCCGCCGAGACGGTGGCGGTGTGGTCGGCGCCGTCGACGGCGACCGTCGCGGAGAGCGTGAGGTTCTGCGCCTGCACGAGCAGCCAGGCGGGGATCACCGCGTGGTTGCTGACGTCGGCGAGCGTGAGGGCGACGCCGGCGCCGATCGCCGCCGTGCCGCCATCCGTCGCGGCGCCGTCGGCCGTCGACGCGGCGTCCGCGTTCGCCGCCGAGGCGAGCTCGACCGTGCGGCCGGCGACGAGGAGCGTGACGTCCGCAGTGACGCCCGCCTCCACCACGACGTCGGAGATGACCACGCCGACGGCGGCGGCGACCGCGACCGCGCCGCTCGAGGTCTCGGCGTTCGGCGACTCCTTCGTGCCGGAGCCGGCGAGGCCGTTCTTCGCCGCCGCCGAGTCCGCGTAGTCGCGCTGCGCGCCCACCTGCTTGTCGACGCCGGTGCGGTCCTTCGAGTCCGCCGCGGCG
>Ga0164242_10002811_pt1 | contig 20074 bp, 23 predicted proteins | sample OricomgcompostMG_FD_108783 | JGI IMG/M metagenome (GOLD analysis project Ga0164242, IMG submission 108783) | Miracle-Growth compost microbial communities from Emeryville, California, USA - Original compost - Miracle growth compost (MG) ... | reverse complement strand
CGGAAGGTGGCCCTCGGGGTCGGGCTGGTGGCGGTCGCCGCGACCGTTCTCGCAGCCTGTGGTAGCTCGGGCGGCAGCAAGGGCAACAACACCAATGCCAACACCAACACCAGCGCGACCAACAGCAGCAGCCCGAACACGACGTCGGGTTACAACTCGGCCGCGAACAACGTCATCAACAAGTCGACCAAGACCGGTGGCACGCTGAACCTGCTCAGCACCGGTGACTGCGACTCGTGGGACCCCGCGCGCACCTACTACGGCTGGTGCTGGAACATGCAGCGGCTGTTCACCCGGACCCTGGTCGGATTCTCCAAGGTCAACGGCGACAAGTTCACCCTCGCGCCCGACCTGGCCACCTCGCTGGGCAAGTCGAGTGACAACTACAAGACCTGGACGTACACGCTGAAGTCCGGCCTGAAGTACTCCACCGGCGCGGCGATCACCCCCGCCGACATCAAGTACGGCATCGAGCGCCTGTTCGCCACCGACGTCATCAACGGCGGCCCGTCCTCGTACTTCCTGGACACCATCGCGCACCCGAAGGGCTACAAGGGCGTCTACAAGTCCGGCCCGCTGCCGGACAGCTCGATCTCGACCACGGCCGACTCGATCACCTTCCACCTGACGCAGTCCTACGCCGACTTCGACTACCTGATGGCGCTGCCAGCGTCGGCTCCGGTGCCGGCCAACGTCGAGGGCGGGGCGAACTACAAGGCCGCCACGTACACCAAGCACCCGGTGGCCTCCGGCCCGTACATGATCCAGTCGTACTCGCAGAACCAGCAGATCACGTTCGTGCGCAACCCGAACTGGCAGCAGAGCACGGACACCATCCGCAAGCCACTGGTCGACAAGGTCGTGCTGACGATCGACAAGGACGCCAACGACATCGACCAGAAGCTCCAGGCCGGCACCGCTGACGCGCGCGCCGACAACACGGTGCAGGCGACGTTCCAGTCGAAGATCCTCACCACTCCGTCGTTGAAGGCCAACGCCGACGACCCGGTCACGCCGTTCACGCGGTACCTGGCCGTGATGCCGTCGGTGATCCCGAACGTTCACTGCCGGCTGGCGATCTTCTACGCCACCGACAAGCAGGGCATCCTGCGTGCGTACGGTGGCCCGACCGCCGGTAACGTCGCGGGCTCGATGACCCCGCCCGGGATCGAGGGCAACGACCCGTCGTACAACCCGTTCCCGGTGGGCTCCGGCGACAGTGGTGACCTCGCCAAGGCGAAGAGCGAGCTGCAGCAGTGCGGCAAGCCGAGCGGCTTCAGCACGAAGTTCGCCTACACCACGTCCAGCCCGCAGGCCCTGAACACCTTCAAGGCCGAGCAGGCGGCGCTGGCCAAGGTCGGCATCAAGATCACCGGTGCGCCGGCGGATCAGTCGACCTACTACAGCACCTGGATCGGGTCGCCGAAGAACATCAAGAACCAGGGCCTGGGTATCGCCATCGCCGGCTGGGGCGCGGACTTCCCGACCGGCTACGGGTTCTACAACTCGATCGCCAACGGCGCGAACATCCTGCCGAACGGCAACTCGAACTACCCGAGCCTGAACGACCCGACGGTCAACTCGGTGCTCGACGCGGCGCCGTCCGGCAAGAACACCGAAGCGGACTGGAAGAAGCTGGACACGGCGATCATGAACGCCGCGGTGTACCTGCCGCTCTACTGGGGCAGGGACCTGTACTACCGCAACCCGCGGCTGACGAACGTCACCTGCAACAACGCGCAGGCGTTCGGCATCTACGACTTCGTGAACGTCGGCGTCGGCGGCTGACCCCGACCCATCCGTTCACGAAATCCCAGTAGAAAGGTAGGGAGGTGACGGCCGGTCCGGTTCGTCCGGGCCGGCCGTCACCGGCCAGAGGCCGATGATCCAGTACATAGTCCGCCGGATACTCGGGTCGATCCTGGTTGTCTTCGCCGTCAGCCTGGTGACGTTCCTGATCTTCCAACTCGCGCCGAAGCTGTCGAAGACCTCGCCGGCGTACTACTACATCGGCAAGAACCCGCAGCCGAGCCAGGTCAAGGCGATCGAGCACCGCTTCGGCTTCGACCTGCCCTGGTACGAGCAGTACTGGCATTACATCAAGGGCATCTTCGCCGGCCAGTCGCTGTCCAACGGTGACTCGACCATCCACTGCGCGGCGCCGTGCCTGGGCTACTCGTTCCGGTACAACTCCTCGGTGTCCTCGCTGATCGTGCACGCACTCCCGGTGAGCCTGAGCCTCGCCGTGGGCGCGGCCATCCTCTGGCTCGTCGGTGGCGTGCTCGTCGGCACGCTGTCCGGCCTCAAGCCCGGGTCGTGGATCGACCGCATCGGCATGACCGGCGCGCTCGGCGCGGTGTCGCTGCCGATCTTCTTCACCGGCCCCATCCTGCTGCTCGTGTTCGAGTACAAGCTCAAATGGCTGCCCGACGTCAGCTACGCGTCGCTGACGAGTGACCCGGTGCAGTGGTTCAAATGTTTCATCCTGCCGTGGATCGCGCTGTCGTTCCTCTTCGCGGCGCTCTATGCACGGCTCACCCGGGCGAACATGCTGGAGACGATGGGTGAGGACTACATCCGCACGGCGCGGGCCAAGGGCCTGCCCCGGCGCACCGTCGTCGTCAAGCACGGGTTACGGGCGGCGCTGACCCCGATCGCCACCATCTTCGGCATCGACGTCGGTACCTTGATCGGCACCACCGTCATCACCGAGACGGTGTTCAACCTGCACGGTCTCGGTGGGCTGCTGATCCAAGCTATTCAGACACAGGACCTGCCGATCATCATGGGCGTGACACTGATCGCCTCGATCGCTCTGGTGGCCGCGAACCTGGTCGTGGACATCTTCTACGGCTTCATCGATCCACGAGTGAGCTACGCCTGATGCCCAACACACCCGAGTCAGACATGATCGACGTCCGTGAGGGTGTCGTGGAGCCACCGGAGGCGTTCCTCTCGGTGCGCGACCTCCACGTGCACTTCCCGACCGGCGACGGCCTGGTCAAGAGCGTCGACGGCCTGAGCTTCGACGTGCACCGCGGCAAGGTGCTCGGCATCGTCGGCGAGTCCGGCTCCGGCAAGTCCGTCACCAGCCAGGCGATCATGGGGCTGCACAAGGGCTCCCGGGCGCGGGTGTCGGGGGAGATCTGGCTGGAGGGCCGCGAGCTCAACGGCTACTCCGAGGAGCAGATGCGCAGCCTGCGGGGCCAGGAGATGGCGATGATCTTCCAGGATCCGCTCTCCTCGCTGCACCCCTTCTACACGGTCGGCAAGCAGATCAGCGAGGCCTACCGCGTCCACAACGACGTCTCCAAGCGCGCCGCCCGCAGGCGGGCGGTCGAGGTGCTCGGCATGGTGGGCATCCCGAGCCCGGACCGGCGCTACGACGACTACCCGCACCAGTTCTCCGGAGGTATGCGCCAGCGCGCGATGATCGCGATGGCGCTGGTCAACAACCCGACCCTGCTCATCGCCGACGAGCCCACCACCGCCCTCGACGTCACCGTCCAGGCGCAGATCCTGGAGCTGTTGAAGAACCTGCAGCGCGAGTTCGACTCGGCGATCATCCTCATCACCCACGACCTCGGCGTGGTGGCCGAGACGTGCGACGACGTGGTCGTCATGTACGGCGGCCAGTGCGTCGAGAAGGGCGCCGTCACCGACATCTTCTACCGCCCGGACATGCCCTACACGTGGGGCCTGTTGGGCTCGATGCCGCGGCTCGACCGCACCCGGCAGGCCCGCCTGCAGCCCATCGCCGGCACGCCGCCGTCGCTGATCAACGTCCCCTCGGGCTGCGTGTTCAACCCCCGCTGCCGCTTCAAGGACCGCGTCGAGGGTGACCTCTGCGTCACCGAACACCCGGACCTCATCGAGCAGAGCCCCGGCCACTCCGCACGCTGCCACATCGACCCCGCGACGCGCCGGACCATCTGGACCGAAGAGATTGCGCCGAGCCTGTGACCCAGACGCCCGACCTCACCAAGCGCAGCACGCCCGCGCAGGAGAACCACACCCCGCCGGCCGACGGTGACGCGCTGCTGTCCGTGCGCGACATCCGCAAGCACTTCCCGATCAAGGGCGGGTGGCTCGGCCGGCAGGTCGGCGCGGTCAAGGCCGTCGACGGCGTGAGCTTCGACGTCCACGCCCGGCAGACGCTCGGGCTGGTGGGGGAGTCCGGCTGTGGCAAGTCGACCGCCGGCCGGGTCATCACCAAGCTGCTGGAGCCGACCTCCGGCTCGATCGTGTTCCAGGGCCGGGAGCTCGCCAACCTGTCCCGCAGCCACATGCGGCCGCTGCGCAGCGACATCCAGATCATCTTCCAGGACCCGTACTCCTCGCTGAACCCGCGGCACACCATCGGCACCATCGTCGGTGCGCCGTACCGCATCCAGGGCACGCGTACCGAGCACGGCATCAAGGCCGAGGTGCAGAAGATCCTCGAACGCGTCGGCCTGAACCCCGAGCACTACAACCGTTACCCGCACGAGTTCTCCGGCGGCCAGCGGCAGCGCATCGGCATCGCCCGCGCGCTCGCCCTGCGCCCGAAGCTGATCGTGTGCGACGAGCCGGTGTCGGCGCTGGACGTATCCATCCAGGCGCAGGTGGTCAACCTGCTGGAGGATATCCAGGCGGAGTTCGGCCTCGGCTACATCTTCATCGCCCACGACCTGTCGGTGGTGCGGCACATCTCCGACCGGGTCGCGGTCATGTACCTCGGCAAGATCATGGAGATCGCCGACCGCGATCAGCTCTACTCCGCGCCGATGCACCCGTACACGCACGCGCTGATGTCGGCGGTGCCGGTGCCCGACCCGGACAAGGAGCAGGCCCGCCAGCGGATCCTGCTCACCGGCGACCTGCCGAGCCCGATCAACCCGCCGAGCGGCTGCGTCTTCCATACCCGCTGCCCGCTCTACCGCGAGGTGCTCGACGACGCGCAGAAGGAGCTGTGCCACTCGGTCGAGCCGCAGCTGACCGAGCACGCCCCGGGGCACCTGGTGCACTGCCACTACCCGATCGTGCGCCAGGACATCGCCTCGGCGCAGGACGCCGGCATCGACACCGGCGCCGCGCCGGTCGAGGGCGCGGTCGTCGGCATCGACGGGGCCGGCGGCAATGCGGCCGGTGGCAATGCGGCCGGTGGCGTCGCGGGGGCCGGTGGCCAAGCCGGGGCCGTCGACAACTGAGCAGCCGCTAGCGTAGGCGCCATGAGTGAGGGGGCCGGGCGTACGGGTGGCTTGCTGCTCGTCCATGCCCACCCCGACGACGAGACGATCACCACCGGCGCCACCATGGCGCACTACGCCGCCCGCGGCGTGCCCGTCACCCTGCTGACCTGCACGCTCGGGGAGGAGGGCGAGATCCTCGTCCCCGGCTACGCGCAGCTCGAGGCCGCGCAGGCCGACCAGCTCGGCGGGCTGCGGATCGGCGAGCTCGCGGCCGCCATGCGTGCGCTCGGCGTCACCGATCACCGGTTCCTCGGCGGCGCCGGCCGGTTCCGCGACAGCGGCATGCTCGGCACCCCGGCCAACGACCACCCGCGCGCGTTCTGGCGGGCCGAGCGCGACGCCCGGGTGTTCGACGCCGCGGTGGCGGCCGCCGTCGCGGTGGTGCGCGAGGTGCGGCCGCGGGTGGTCGTCACCTACGACCCGGCCGGCGACTACGGCCACCCCGACCACGTCATGGCCCACCGGGTGGCCACCGCGGCGGTCGAGCGGGCGGGCCACCCCGCCTACGGCACCTGCACGCCGTGGCACGTGGCCAAGACGTACTGGACGGCCACCCGCGCCAGCGACCTCGACCGGGACGCGCAGGCCGTCGCAGCCAGCCCCGAGCTGCCGTTCCGCGCCGACCCGCAGGCCAGGGGCGTCCCGGACGACGCCGTCACCACCACGGTCGACGCCGGGCCGTTCCTCGCCGCGAAGGCCGCGGCGCTGGCCGCGCACCGCACGCAGGTGGTCGTCGACGGGGCGTTCTATGCCCTGTCGAACCTGATCGGCCGGCAGATCAGCGCGGTCGAGCACTACCGGCTGGCGTCCGGCAGCATGGGGGTCGAGCGCGACGCCGCCGGCCACGAGCCGGACCTGTTCGCCGGCCTGAGCGGAGCGCGGGAGGTAGGGCGATGAGCAGTGACGACGCGCCGGTGGGGCCGCGGGACTGGTGTGGCGTGGCCCTGCTCGTGCTGGCCGGGCTGCTGGCCGGGCTGCTCGAGACGCTGCTCGTGCCGCTCTACGCAGGCTCGGTGATCGTGCCGGTGGCCGTGGTGCTCGCGGTGGCCAGCAACATCGCGCTGCCGACGCTCGCCCGCATGCTGGTGCCCCGCACGTCCGCGGCGGCGCTGCCGTTCCTCGCCTGGCTGGTGGTGGTGATCGGCTTCGGCACGATCACCCGGCCGGAGGGCGACGTCATCCTGCCCGGAGCGCCGGACGGCGCCAAGTGGGTGACCTACGGGATGCTCCTGCTCGGCGCCGTCGCCGGGGCCGGCACGCTGCTGCGGCAGTCGACCCCGCCGCGGGTGGCGCCCACTCCGCCGCCGCCACCGCGGGCGCAGCGCCGGCGGGTCAGCCGCTGAACGGCTCGCGGTTGGCCTCGGCCAGCGCCTCGCGCACCGCGTTGACCGCGGCCGGCGGCAGGTCGGTCTCGACCAGCTCGGCCTTCGGGAAGCGGGTGAGTTCGCGCTGCAGGTCGCCCATCGACAGGTGGCTGACGAGCAGGGCGATCGCGGTGCGGCCCGGCGGCACGGCCTTGCGCAGCTCGCCGATCGTCTCGTCGCGCACCCCGGTGTCGCGCAGCTTGGCGTAGAGCGCGCCGCCGCCGGCCGTGGCCGCGCCCGCGATCAGCCCGCCGATCGGGCCGCCGAACAGCGTGCCGAGCAGCAGGCCCCACACCCCGGCGCCGACCCCGGCCTGCGCCGGCGTGACGTCGGTGGTCTCCCGGACGTGCGAGGTGCCGTCCTCCTCGCGCTGGACGACGACGGCGTCGTGCAGCCGCAGTTGCTCGTCGCGCTGCATCCGCGCCGCCGCGATCAGGAACTCCTGCGCGCGCAGCGGGTCGTCGAAGGAGATGACGAGCAGGCGGCTGTTGTCCGGGGGCTGGTCCACGACGCTGATTCTAGTGCCGGGTCACCACGGGCGTTCGGGCACGAAGCCCGGCGGCGGCTCGAGCCGGTAGCGGTAGTCGTGGTGCACCCAGTAGCCGAGCTTGCCGTAGAGCGCCACCGCCGCCGCGTTGTCCACCTCGACCTGCAGGTAGCTGCGGGTGGCGTCACGGGCCAGCGCCCAGCGGCTCAGCGCGTCCATGACGGCGGCGGCCAGGCCCTGCCGGCGCGCGTCCGGCGCCACCTCGACGCAGGAGACGCCGAGCCACCCGTCGTCCACCACGCCGCGGCCGATGGCCAGCGTGCGACCGCCCTCGGCCAGCCGGGCGAAGGCCACGGTGTCGTGCCGGGCCAGCAGCGCGCGCCCCGCGGCCGGGACGTCCGAGCCGCCGCGAAAGCCCGCGAACCACTCGTCGCCGGGCGAGGCTGCCAGCTCCACCCTGGGGTCGGCGGCCGCGCCCGGGTCGGTCACCACCAGATCCAGCCGGACGGCCATGACGTGCGACTCGCCGACCGGCTCCCAGCCACGCTCGCCCAGGCCGGCGTCGAGCAGCCGGCGGGCCTCCGGCAAGGTGGCGACGACCAGGGGCAGGCCACGCTCGGCGTACCAGGCGTGTGCGCGGGCCAGGGCCTCGTCCAGGGGCAGGCCGAGCTGGCGCAGCGGCAGCACCGAGTTCGCCCGCCGGAGGAACCCATGGTCGGCCCGCAGCAGCCAGCCGCCCAGCTCCTCGGTGTCGGCCGGGCGCACGCCCCGCGTCGCCACCGCCTCCAGCGCGAGCTCGTCGGCCGTCGACGTCGGGGCCTGGCGGGCCGCCACGACGTGGGCCACCGGCACCTCCACCGGGCCGCCGCGGGTGTCGACCACCGCGGTCTGGGCGTCCAGGCCGAGCAGGTCACCCACCACGTCGGCGGTGCGCAGCGAACCGTCGGGACCGCGTTGTGTGACACGTCGGACGCTGACGCGACGGCCGATCCAGCTAGGCTCCAGCACGGACGGCATACTAGTGACCGCCCTGAACCTGCCTGACCTACTGCCCCGTTCCGCCGGAGGATGTTCGTGACTTACGTGATCGCCGAGCCTTGCGTCGATCTGCTCGACAAGGCGTGCATCGAAGAGTGCCCTGTCGACTGCATCTATGAGGGCAACCGGATGCTCTACATCCACCCCGACGAGTGCGTCGACTGCGGTGCGTGCGAGCCGGTGTGCCCGGTCGAGGCGATCTTCTACGAGGACGACCTGCCGGAGAAGTGGCGTGACTACACCGCCGCTAACGTCGACTTCTTCGACACCCTGGGCTCGCCGGGCGGCGCCTCCAAGGTCGGCAAGACCGACAACGACCCGGAGTTCACCAAGAACCTCCCGCCGCAGGAGCACGACGAGTAGTCCTCCCGCAACGTCCCGAGGGGCCGGCCCGCCGCGTGCGGGCCGGCCTACTTCTTGTTCTTGACGACGGCCATGGTGGCCACCACCGCGGTCGACGTGCTCGCCGCCGGGGTACTCGACGCGCCGGACTTCGGTGTCGCCCACCCGCCAGCTCGCGTCCAGGTGCGGTCCGCGTACTCGACCTGCGCGATGCCGTAGCGGTCGGCGTTGGCGACGAACCACGCGGCCGTCTGCCACCCGGCGCCCGGCACCCGCACCGCGGTGGCCGAGGCGACCGGCGTCGTCAGGCCGAGCTGGTGCTTCAGCGCCGTCACCACCGTGCTGGTGCCCGCGACGAGGGACGGCGCGTCGAACGTGCAGGTGATGCCTGCCGCCTCGGTGCCGAGCAGCGCCTTGGCCAGCGCCGTCGCGATCGGCTCGTGCTGGGCGTAGAGGCTGCCGTCCGCGCTGACCTGGACGTCCTGGATGGCGACCGCGGCGTCCTCGGTCCACCAGCCGTCGAAGGTGACGAGCTTGTCGAGGAACTCCCGGGTGGCCTCGGTGACGTCGTTGAGCCGCTTCTCCCGGGCCGCGATGGTGTCCGCCTCGCCGGGGTTGCGTGCCTTGCCCCAGTCTTGCGAGGGGCGCTGCTGGAGCACGCCGACGGAGTCGCGGTCGCCCTCGCCGGGCGGCAGGTTGGCCAGCTTGCTCTCCTGCATCGCGGCGGCCAGCACGAGCACCGCCGCGCGGTCGCGGTGCGCCACGCCCGACCGGTACACCTCCGCCACCATCTGCGCGGCCACTGACGCCTGGTCGGTGGAGATGTCGAAGCCGCCGGCGGTGCAGCCGGTGGCCTGCGTGCCCGAGGAGTTGTCCGTCAGCTTCTCCACCACCTCGTCGATGCCCCACGCCGCGACCGAGAGCATGGCCACGACCGCGACGAGCAGGATGCCGAGTCGGACCCGGCGGGTGGCCGCCATCGTCTAGGTCAGTTCGCGTGCAGCGCGTCGTTGAGGGCGATGCCGTCGCCGGCGCGCTGCCGCACCTGCACGGCGCCGGTGACGCTGTCGCGCAGGAACAGCATGCCCGACTGGCCGGACAGCTCCCGGGCCTTGACCACCGACCCACCCGGCAGCGTGACCTTGGTGGACGCGGTGACGTACAGGCCGGCCTCGACGACACAGTCGTCGCCCAGGGCGATGCCGCAGCCGGAGTTGGCCCCGAGCAGGCAGCGCTCGCCGATGGAGACGCGCTCGGTGCCGCCGCCGGACAGCGTGCCCATCGTGGACGCGCCGCCGCCGATGTCCGAACCGTTGCCGACCACGACGCCCTGGCTGATACGGCCCTCGACCATCGAGTTGCCGAGCGTGCCGGCGTTGTAGTTGACGAACCCCTCGTGCATGACCGTCGTGCCCTCGGCCAGGTGCGCGCCGAGCCGCACGCGGCTGGCGTCGGCGATGCGCACGCCGCTCGGCACGACGTAGTCGGTCATCGCCGGGAACTTGTCGATGCCGTACACGTGCACCGGGCCCTTGCGCCGCAGCGCCACCCGGGTCTGCTCGAACTCCTCGACGGCACACGGCCCCACGCTCGTCCACACGACGTTGGCCAGCAACCCGAAGATGCCGTCCAGGTTGACCGTGTTGGGCTGCACGAGCCGGTGCGACAACAGGTGCAGCCGCAGGTAGACGTCCGCGGCGTCGCGCGGGGCGGCGTCGAGGTCGAGCTGCGTGGCGACGATGTCCAGGCGCACGTTGCGGTCGGCGGCGTGCTCCTGCATGCCGGTCAGCGCCGAGAGCTCCCGCGGCGGCGCCGCCTCGGCCGGCTGCGCGCCGAGCGCGGGCGCCGGGTACCAGGTGTCGAGCACCCGCCCCGCAGCCGGCCCCGAAGCCACCGTCGTCGCCAGTCCGTATCCCCACGCCAGTCTCTCGCTCACGGGTTGGAGGGTAACGAGCCAACCGTGAGAGCGCCGAAACGCGCGCGACGCCGCGCTTATGGGTCGACGGCTACGGATACCCTCGCCAGCATGCTCGACCTCAGTCAGGACGCCGCCGCGCTGACCGCCGCGCTGGTGGACGTGGAGTCCGTCTCCGGCGACGAGGCCCGCCTGGCCGACCTCGTCGAGGCGGCGCTGCGCGGGTGCGCCGGCCTGACGGTGGAGCGCGACGGCAACGTGGTGCTGGCCCGGACGTCGCTCGGGCGCGCCCGCCGGGTCGTGCTGGCCGGGCACCTGGACACCGTGCCGATCGTCGACAACGTGCCGTCCCGGCTGGCCGACGGCGTGCTGCACGGCTGCGGCTCGTCGGACATGAAGTCCGGCGACGCGATCATGCTCCGGGTGGCCCACCTGGTCGGCACCGGCGTGCTCGACCCGGGCGTCGACCTGACCTGGGTGTTCTACGACTGCGAGGAGGTCGAGGCCGCGCGCAACGGCCTCGGCCGGCTGGCGCGGGCGCGGCCCGAGGCGCTGGCCGGCGACCTCGCGATCCTGCTGGAGGGCACCGACGGCGGCATCGAGGGGGGCTGCCAGGGCACGCTGCGGGTGGTCGTGCGGACCACCGGCGTGCGGGCGCACAGCGCGCGGTCGTGGCTCGGCTCGAACGCCATCCACGCGGCGGCGCCGGTGCTGCAGCGGCTGGCGGCCTACGAGGCGCGGACGGTCGACGTCGACGGCCTGACCTACCGCGAGGGTCTCAACGCCGTCCGCATCGAGGGCGGCATCGCGGGCAACGTCGTGCCCGACGCCTGCGCCGTCACCGTCAACTACCGCTTCGCCCCGGACCGGTCGGCCGACGAGGCGGTGGCCCACGTCCGCGCGGTCTTCGACGGCTACGACGTCGAGCTCACCGACCTGGCGCCGGGCGCACGGCCGGGCCTGGACTCGCCCGTCGCCGCCGAGTTCGTGGCCGCGGTAGGTGCGCAGCCGCGGGCCAAACTCGGCTACACCGACGTGTCGATGTTCGGCCGGCTCGGCGTGCCCGCCCTGAACTTCGGCCCCGGCGACCCGAACCTCGCCCACCGCGCCGACGAGCACGTGGCGGTGGCGAAGATCCTTCAGGCCGAGGGCGCGCTCGTCCGGTTCCTGCGCGGCTGAGGGTGCCCGATACCGTCCGGGTATGACGAGTTCCGAGCCCACCGAGCCGCGCAGGGAGCACCACCGCGGGCCGGTCATCCTGCGGCGCGCCCAGATCCAGGCCGGTACGACGGACCAGCGGCTGCTCGACTCACCCGGCTCGTCGGACTGGGTGCACACCGACCCGTGGCGGGTGCTGCGCATCCAGAGCGAGTTCGTCGAGGGCTTCGGGCTGCTCGCCGAGCTCGGCCCGGCGGTGTCGGTGTTCGGGTCGGCGCGCACCAAGCCCGACAACCCCGAGTACGCGGCCGGCGAGCAGCTCGGCGCGGCGCTCGCGCGGGCCGGCTACGCGGTGATCACCGGCGGCGGCCCCGGCGCCATGGAGGCCGTCAACAAGGGCGCGTCCCAGGCCGGCGGCGTCTCCGTCGGGCTCGGCATCGAGCTGCCGTTCGAGCAGCGACTCAACGATTGGGTCGACGTCGGCATCAACTTCCGTTACTTCTTCGCGCGCAAGACCATGTTCGTGAAGTACGCGCAGGCGTTCGTCATCCTGCCCGGCGGCTTCGGCACGCTGGACGAGACGTTCGAGGCGCTGACGCTCGTGCAGACGCACAAGGTCACCCGCTTCCCCGTCATCCTGTTCGGCACGCGGTACTGGCAGGGCCTCGTGGACTGGATCCGCGACACCGTGCTGCCCGCGCAGAAGGTGAGCGAGCCCGACCTGGAACTGATCCACGTCACCGACGACGTCGACGACGCGGTGGCGCGCATCGTCGAGTCCGCCGTGGCGCGGTCGGCGCAGGTGACGCGCGAGCAGGCCGCCGGCACGCCCGAGAGCCACGACGGGCAGTGAGGGTCTGCGTCTACTGCGCGTCCTCCGAACGGATCGACGCGTTGTACCGCCGGCTCGCCACCGAGGTGGGCGCGCGGATCGCGGCCGACGGGCACTCGCTGGTGTCCGGCGGTGGCCGGGTGTCGATGATGGGCGACGTCGCTCGGGCAGCCCGGGCCGGCGGCGCGCACACCCTCGGCGTCATGCCGCAGAGCCTGGTCGACACCGAGATCGCCGACGTCGAGGCCGACGAGCTGCTGGTCGTGGCGTCCATGCGGGAGCGCAAGCGGTTGATGGACGACAACGCCGACGCGTTCCTCGCGTTGCCCGGCGGGGTCGGCACGTTGGAGGAGCTGTTCGAGGTGTGGACGTCGTCCTACCTCGGCATGCACTCGAAGCCGGTGATCGTGCTGGACCCGTTCGGCTTCTACGAGCCGTTGTGGGCGTGGCTGACCTCGCTGCGGGAGACGGGGTTCGTGTCCGAGCGCGCGCTGGCCGGCCTGCACCGCGCCAAGTCGGTGGACGAGGCGTTCCACCTCCTGGCGTGACCCTCGCTGTCCGCGTCTTTGCCTCCCGCGTCGTCAAGAATCGACCGCGAAACTGACGACACCGGAGGCAAAGACGCGAAACGAGGGTTGACCCGGGGTCAGCCGCGGGGCAGGCCCGCCCCGTGCTCCTGGAAGCGCAGCAGCAGCGCGTTCTCGTGCTCGACACGCGCGGCGGTGCCGTCGAGGTCGCGGAACATCGCCTTGAGCACCCGCACGCCGCCCGGGTTCTGCGCCGCCACCGCCCGCGCCAGCTCCACCGCCACCGACTCGGCCTGCGCCGCCGGCGCCACGCGGTGCAGCAGGCCGAGCGCCAAGGCTTCGTCCGCGCCGACCACCCGTCCGGTGTAGACGAGCTCCTTCGCGCGCGACACCCCGATCAGCGGCGCGAGCCGGGCCGGTCCCACCGGCACCCCGAGCCGTGCGCCGGCCCACGCGAGCTTGAGGTTGTCACCGCCCACTCGCAGGTCCGCGCCGGCCACCAGCTCCGCACCCGCGCCCACGCAGTTGCCGACGCACACCGCCACGACCGGCACCGGGAACGCGTCGAGGCCGGCGTACATCCGGGTGAACGCGGCCATCCGCGCCGCCCCGCCGGCGTGGTCGAGCGGCTCGCCGACGTCGGCGCCGGCGCACAGCGCGGTGACGTCGGTGGTGGAGACGACCAGTGCGCGCAGGGTGTCGTCGGCAGCCAGCTCGTCGAGCGTGGCGTTGAGCAGATCCAGGCTCGCGGTGTCCAGCGCGTTGCGCTTGGCCGGGCGGTTGAGCCGCACGAGCGCGACCCCGTCGTCGAGGCGGTCGGTCAGGACGGGCGCGTCACTCGATGGCATGCTCCGGAGTCCACCACACGGCTGCGGCTCGTAGGGTGAGGGCGTGGCGAAGCGCATGACCGACGACGAGCGCCGCGAGATCAGCGACGACCCGGACGTCATGCTGCACTGGGCCACGGTCATCGGCGGGCGCTACATGGGGGAGGAGAACGCCGAGCAGTTCGGTCGGCGCAACGCGGTGCCCGAGGAGATCCTGGCCTGTCTCGTCCCGGACAAGGTCGTGGCGCTCTCGGCCATCGCCGACTGAGCGGGCGGCCCGTCGGTGCGTCGTGGGACGATCGTCGGGTGCTGCAGCTGATCGGGTGGGCCTTCCTGGCCGTCGTCGTCGCCGGGGCGTTGTGTGCGCTCGCGGTGCTCGTGCTGCCGCGCGGCGAGCAGATCGCCCCCGTGCTGCGGGACGAGGCGCTGTGGTCGCTGCCGCCGGAGCGGGCGCTGCTGGCCGAGGACGTCGACAGCGTCCGGCTGCCCGTCGCGCTACGCGGATACCGCTTCGCCGAGACCGACCAGCTGCTCGACCGCCTGGCCGGGGAGCTGCGCGAGCGCGACGCCGAGATCGCCCGGCTGCGGGGCACGGCGCTGCCCGAGGCCGGGGCCGGAGCAGGGATCGGGCAGGAGGCCTGGGCCGGGCCGGAGGGCGCGGCCGAGACGGCGTGGCAGCCACAGCACGCCGACCCGGCCGGCGATGCCTGAGCCGGCCGACGGCCGCCCGCGCTGCCCGTGGGCCGAGGCGGCGCCGGCGGACTACGTCCGTTACCACGATGAGGAGTGGGGCACCGTCCTGCACGGTGACACAGCGCTGTTCGAGCGGATGTCGCTCGAGGCGTTCCAGTCCGGCCTGTCGTGGCTGATCATCCTGCGCAAGCGGCCCGGGTTCCGCGCGGCGTTCGCGGGCTTCGACATCGACACCGTCGCCGGCTTCGACGAGCACGACATCGAGCGGCTGCTGGCCGACGCGGGCATCGTGCGCAACCGCGCCAAGATCCAGGCCACGATCGCCAACGCCCGGGCGGTTCGCGACGCCGTGCCCGAGGGGCTGGACGCGCTGCTGTGGTCCTTCGCGCCGGCCGGCCCGCGCGCTGCCCCGGCCGCGATCACCGAGGTGCCCTCCACGTCACCGGAGTCGGTCGCGATGGCCAAGGAACTCAAGCGCCGCGGGTTCCGCTTCGTCGGCCCGACCACCGGCTACGCGCTGATGCAGGCCACCGGCATGGTCGACGACCACGTCGCCGCCTGCTGGCGCGCGGCCGGCCGCTGAGCTGTCCGGGCCGGCGACCCGACGGACGACGCGGCTCCGCGGCCGAGGTGGACTGAAGGTCGTCATGGTCACGCTCCAGACTTGGGTGGCGGCCTGCCGAAAACCGTCGGTAGCAGATGCCACTACCGTCGGGAGTTCGGAGGTCTGAGACATGGCGGTTCACGCCGGTAGTTGCTGCTGCGCTCAGCGGCGCCTCGACGGGTCAGTTGGCCTACTGGCGATCGAGCCCGGACTACCGAGCCGCTGCTTGCCCCCGAACACCACGCTCCGCGCCCTCGCATGGCGTACTCCGTCCGAGACGTCGTCGCGCTGCGCACCTTTGTCTACCTCCGCAGCCGAGATGTTCCGCTTCAGCGGATTCGAAAGGCCGTGGCTAGTCTCCGCAAGCCTGGCGAGGCGGGACATCTGTCTGAGTACCCATTGGTGGCCGTGGGTCGGGACGTCGCATGGCGGATTTCGAATGGCGAAGCGGTCGACCTCACGAACAGCCCCGGACAGGCGGTACTCGCCCGTATGGTCGACATCGTCGCGCCGTTCGTGAACATGCGCAGCCAGAGTGTCGTCGATCTGCGTCGTCCAAGTCGAGGGATCTCCGGGGACACTAGAGGTTCGTGGCGGATTCCCGGTCCTGGAGGGATTCGCGTGCCGTATGACCTCGTGGCGAGCCTGCTGGATGACGGTCTCGTGCCGGCGGCGATCACCGACATCTACCCCTCCGTCTCGGTGGAAGCCGTGTACGACGCTGCCGAGTTCGCGCAGTACGTCGAAAGCTTTGATCGGCTTCGAGCGGTCGCATAGGGATCTTTCGTGAGGCTGCTTCTGGACGAGGACGTTCCGAAGCCGTTGCTTCCAGCGTTGCGACGCGCGCTGGCGGGCCATGAGGTCGTGCACGTCGAGGATCTGCGCTGGAAGAGCAAGAAGGATCTGCAGCTCCTGCCTGATGCGGCGGCTCGTGGTTTGATGCAATCCTCACGAACGACAGCAAGCAGCTCGACGATGCGGACGGTCAACGGCTGGTGCTGATCCAAGAGATTCGCAACGAACGTCGGCACGAGACAACCGACCCGACGACCGATCTGCCGCCTACTGGCCGACCAGGAAGACTGTGCGAGGCCACGCGTCGTGTCGCGGTCGGCGAGCGGCGAGCGGCGAGCTGACCGTGAGAAGCAGGGTGCGGGCGTGTGTGGGCGTCTCTTTCGAGGAGGCGGTGGCCTCTTCGCTGCGGCGGCAAATACCGCGAAAAGGAGCAAAGCCGGGCGATGTTCACCAGGCCGTTCTCGGAGTCCGGTCAGGTTCGTCGCCCCCTGGGTTGGGCGAAAGGCCCCCGATGCGGGAGAATGACAACCACGCAACCCCAGGTGCCGCCCCGCGCGGCACCTGTTTTGGCAAGTCTCGTCGGAGATACGTGGGTGCAGTGCCCACTAGGAGGTACACATGGCGGCCATGAAGCCGCGAACGGGTGACGGCCCGCTCGAGGTCACGAAGGAAGGCCGCGGCATCGTGATGCGCGTGCCGCTGGAAGGCGGCGGTCGCCTCGTCGTCGAGCTCACCCCCGACGAGGCCGATGCCCTGGGTGACGCTCTGAAGGGCGTCGGCAAGTAACGCTCAACCACCGGCCCCGGCCTGTGACCCCGCGTCGCGGCCGGGGCTGAATGCTGTCCGGGCTGGGTGTCCGGGCCGAGCGCTGTCCGGCCCGGCCCCGCGGCCGGGCTGCCCGTGCGGCAGGATCGAAGGATGCCGCCCGCTGCCCGTGCCCGCCAGCCCACGCCCTCGTTGGCGGCCACCGCCGCTTCGGGCGACGCCCGGCCGCTGGACGCGCGCGGTTCCCTGCCCGCGCTGCGGGAGGCCGCCGGGGCGCTCGCCCGCAAGCTGCCGGCCGGCCGCAGCGCCGTCGACGTCGCGGGCCTCGACGCCGAGCAGCTGCAGGCCGCCGTCGAAGGCCTGCTGCTCGGCACCTACCGCTTCACCCTGGCCACCGCGCCCGAGCCCGGCCCGTCGCGGATCGAGCTGGCCGGCGCCGACGCGATCACCGGCGCGGCCGAGGCGATCGCCCGTGGTCAGCTCGTCGCGGGCGCGGCGTCCTGGGCCCGGACGCTCGCCAACACCCGCTCCAACGTCAAGACGCCTGCCTGGCTCGCCCGGCAGGCGGTGGCGGGTCTCGAACCCCTCGGCGTCGACGTCACGGTGCGCGACGAGGCCTGGCTCGCCGAGAAGAAGTTCGGCGGCGTGCTCGCGGTCGGTGGCGGGTCGGCGGCACCGCCACGGCTGATCGAAGCGCGGTGGAAGCCCCGCGGCGCGCGGCAGGGCATCCACGTCGCGCTCGTCGGCAAGGGCATCACGTTCGACACCGGCGGCGTCAACCGCAAGCCCGGCGCGGCCATGAACACGATGTACACCGACATGTCCGGCGGCGCGGCGGTGCTCGGCGCGCTGCAGGCGATCGCCGCCGCGCGGGTGCCGGTGCACGTCACCGCGCTGGTGCCCGCGGCCGAGAACATGCTCTCCGGCGGGTCGTTCCGGCCGGGCGACGTCGTGCGCCACCACGGCGGGCGCACGAGCGAGATCGGCAACACCGACGCCGAGGGCCGCCTCGTGCTGGCCGACGCCATCGCCTACGCCGCGGCAACGCTGCGTCCCACCGCGATCGTCGACGTCGCCACGCTGACCGGCGCGGCGAAGATGGCGCTCGGGCTGCGCACCGGCGGGCTGTTCGCGACGTCCGACCCGGTGGCTGCCGGCCTGCTCGCTGCCGGCGAGGCCACCGGCGAGCCGCTGTGGCGGTTGCCGATGCCGCGCGAGTACGACGCGCTGCTCACCTCACCGATCGCTGACGCCACCAACTCCGCGGGCAACCCGGGGGCCACCACCGCGGCGATCTTCCTGCGGCCGTTCGCGCGCGACGTCGAGTGGGCGCACCTGGACATCGCCGGCCCCGCCCGCGCAGCCGCCGACGACGGCCTGCGCTCGCGCGGCGCCACCGCTTTCGGCGCGCGGCTGCTGCACGCCTGGGTCACCGGCCTCGCGTGAGAAGCCTGAGTCTCGCGTGACCGAGTGGGCGCTGCCGCTCGTGCTGCGGTTGGAGCGCGACGACCCGCCGCTGCGCACCGACGCGCTGGAGGCCGCGGCCCGCGCGGTGTTGCTGTTGCTCACCGACGGCCGGCCGGAGTGGGCGGACGCGATCGCCGAGTGGGACGCGCACCGGATCCGCAAGGTGATCCGCCGGGCCCGCGGCGCGCACTGGCGCCGGGCGCACGACGTCGACGGCCTGGACGTGGTGCACCGCGGCGCGCAGGTCTACGTCTGCCCGCCGGTGCCGGTCGACGCCTGGCCGCCCGACCTCGCCCGGCTGCAGGTCGGCGGCACGAACCTCGAGCCGGACGGGCCCGCGCCGCCGCCGTCCGGCGCGCCGCTGATCCTGCTGTCGCCGCACGCGCAGATGTCCACCGGCAAGGCCATGGCGCAGGCGGGACACGCGGCGCAGCTGGGCCACCGTGCGCTGTCCGCGGCTGCCCGCGCGGCGTGGCAGGCTGCTGGGTTCCCGCTCGCCGTGCGCGACGCGACGCCCGCGCAGTGGGCCGGGGCACTTGACGCGGGCGCGGTGGCGGTCGCGGACGGCGGGTTCACCGAGGTCGCTCCGGGCACCGTCACGGCGGCCTTCGTGCCGCCTGCGGTTCGTCGTTCTCCTCGGGCGCGATCAGTCGATGGAGCCGCGGGGGACGACCCAGCGGGCGGATAGCCGCGGGTAGGCGTCGTGGATGTGGTCGTAGTCGGAGTCGTAGTGCAGGACGGTGGTGTGGTGGTGCACGGCGATGGCGGCGATCTGGACGTCGATGACGCCGGCCGCTCGTCCCTTCCCGGCGGCGAAGAGGGCGGTGCGGATGTCGATGACGAGCTGGTCGATCACCGGTGTCAAGGGTAGGTACAGGAACGAGTAACGCAGCCGCCGTACGGTTTCGGCGTGTTCAGCGCGGGAACGAGTGCTGTACGCGAGTTCGTCCAGGGTGGCCGTGCAGCTACACAACTCGTCGTCAGCGTCCAGGATCCTGGTGACCACAGCGCGGATCCGGCCGCTGCGGGGGAGTCGTTGCAGGACGCTGTTGTCGACGAGGTAACGGGTCACCGACGGGCAGCGGCGCGGATGTCGGGGTCGCGGAGGTCGGCGGCCGGATCGGTGTCGATGACCCAGTCGATGGTGGCGCGTTGTTCGTGCAGACGGACCAGCTTGGACAGCGCGGTGTTGACGGCATCCTTCTTGCTCGTCGCCGGTCCGAGGATTGCGCGGGCGCGGGTGAGCAAGTCGTCGTCGATGTCGATGAGAGTCTTGGACATGGTGCCCCTCCTCCGCCTTATATATCTCGTGAGTATATACAGCAGGGGGCTCTGAGATCGTGGACGGATGCAGACGACCCACGGCGACTACTCCTCGACGACGACCGCGCCCGCCTCGACCTCGACGCGATCTGGAGCTTCCTGAGCACGCACGCGTACTGGTCGCGCTGGCGCACCCGCGCGGACGTCGAGGCGCAGATCGCCCGCTCGTGGCGCGTGGTCGCCGGCTTCGCTCGCCGGACCGGCTGCCGGTGTACGGCCGGGCCGTGGACGCGTACGTGGGCGATCTTCGGCGACCGGGGTAACAGCACGGCAGGTCGGAACGTCGCCAGACCTCGTCATTCGTGAACAGGGTCAGAGCAACGACGAGTACAGCTCGACGGTGCGGTGCGCGATGGTGTCCCACCCGAACTCGCGCACCGCACGGTCGCGTCCGGCCAGCCCCATCGCGGTGGCGCGCACCGGGTCGGCGCACAGTGCGTTGACCGCATCGGCGAGGCCCTGTTCGAACTCCTCGGCGGGCACGCCGTGGTACGGCACGAGCGTGCCGGTGAGCCCGTCGGCGACGACCTCCGGGATGCCGCCGACGGCGCTGGCCACCACCGCCGTCTCGCACGCCATCGCCTCGAGGTTGACGATGCCCAGCGGCTCGTAGACCGACGGGCACACGAACACCGAGGCGTGGGTCAGCAGCTCGGACAGCTCCCTGCGCGGCAGCATGTCGCGGATCCAGACGACGCCGGTGCGT
>Ga0164242_10002810_pt1 | contig 20078 bp, 23 predicted proteins | sample OricomgcompostMG_FD_108783 | JGI IMG/M metagenome (GOLD analysis project Ga0164242, IMG submission 108783) | Miracle-Growth compost microbial communities from Emeryville, California, USA - Original compost - Miracle growth compost (MG) ... | reverse complement strand
GTATAAAAGGTATAAATTTGCTACGATGAAAGCATGAGGAGAATAGTCGTCTTATCTTTTATCAGTCTTGACGGGGTCATGCAGGCGCCGGGCGGGCCGGAAGAAGACGTTTCGGGCGGCTTCAAGTACGGCGGCTGGACCGTTCCGTATTCCGATGAGTTTTCCGGCAAGATAATGAGCGACCAGATGAGTATGCCGTTCGATCTGCTGCTGGGTCGAAAAACGTACGATATTTTCGCCGGCTATTGGCCTCACCAGAGCGGCGACATTCCGGCCGGGGTTTTTAATAAGGCCACGAAATATGTCGTTTCCAGTTCGTCGCCGGAGCTGAGCTGGGAAAACTCCGTGCTCGTCGAAGGTGATGTGGCCCGGAAATTGAAAGAGCTGAAGCGGCAGGACGGCCCGCTGCTGCAAGTGCATGGCAGCGGCAACCTTATACAGACGCTGCTTAAGAATGATCTGGTTGATGAGTTATGGCTCAAGATATTTCCGGTGACGCTTGGCAAGGGCAAGCGCCTGTTCGCCGAAGGAACGGCCCCGGCGGCCTTCGAACTTGTCGAATCCCAAACCACGCCGAAGGGCGTCATCTTCGCCAACTATAAGAGAGCCGGCAAGGTTAAGACCGGTTCGTTCGATTGATATGCTGCAAGCTACCCCGTTCTTATTGTTCGACGGCAATTGCGCCGAGGCGATGACTTTTTATCACGAGTGTCTCGGCGGCGAATTGAGGCTGACCAAACTCGCTGACACGCCCATGAAAGAACAGTTCCCGCGGGAAAAGCACGGACGGATCATCAACGCGCATCTCAAGAGCGGCGCGGTTAAGATATCGGCGACGGATTGGATGGCCTCGCCCGACTTTGACCCCGTGCAAGGAAATACCTTCGCCATCTTTGTCACCGGCGATACTTATGACGAGCTCAAACCAGTTTTCGATAAGCTCAAAGACGGCGATAATAACCAACGGCTACAGGAACTGCATGAGATGCCCTTCGGAATCTACGGACAGTTCTATGATAAGTACGGCGTGCAGTGGATTTTTAGAGGTGATAAAGCCTGAGATAGCGGGGATTGACCATTGACTTTATTACTATAAGACAGTATAATTAACATCATTACCAGATGTCCGGGGTGGTTATCGTTATCCGCGACGGACGTGTTAAATAAAGAGCTAGTGGTAAAATAAACAGATGAGTCCGACCAAGCACGAACAGGCTGCGCTTGACCAGGATATGGTCATGCTGCTGCTTCAGGTGCCGCGCACCAATGACAAGAAGGAGCTGGCCGCCGAGCAGATGTTCGCGGCGCTGCACGGTCTGCTGATGTTCCCGCCCGAAAAGCGCTTTCAGGCGGCCCGCCGGGTCCGCATCAGCTTTGAGATCGCCGTCAAGCAAAAACGCATCGGTTTTTACGTCTGTGTGCCTCAATATTTGAAGGATTTCGTGGAAGAACAGATTTACGCGCAGTATCCGAGCGTGCAGATCTCCGAAGTGGCCGACTTTTCGCGCGAAGATGTGCCGGGCGCGGCCCTGTTGGGCGCCGAAATGCGGCTTTCCAACAATCCGGCGCTGCCGATCAAGACTTTTCAAAGCTTCGAGGTGGATCCGCTGGCCTCGATTACCGCCACGCTGGCCAAGTTCGACGAAAATGAGGAGGCCTGGATCCAGCTGGTCATGCAGCCGGCCGCCAAGAATTGGCACAAGAAGAGCGAACGTTATATTTCCGGCTTGCGCGGCGGCGGTTCCGGCTCGACCTCCGGCGCTATTTTGAAGGCTTTTTGGGCGCCGCCCGAACAGAGCGGCGGAGCAGCCCCCAAATTGACCGAATACGACCAGGCCCGGGCCAGCGGCGCGGAGGACAAGAGCCATAAACTGGCCTTTGAGACGTCGCTCAGGATCGTTTATCGCGGCACCGCTTCGCCGCACCAGGCCACGCTGCGCATCCAGTCCATCATCGCCAGCTACAAGCAGTTCAACACGACGTATCTGAACGGTTTCGAGCAGGCCAAGGTCAGCCAGGATCACGCCATGCTGACACAGTATCAGGAGCGCAAGATGGGCCGCCAGCCGCTACTGCTTAATATCGAGGAAGTCGCCACGATTTGCCATTTGCCGCATACCAACGTCGAAACGCCGTACATCTTGTGGGCGCGGGCCCAGACGGCTGAACCGCCGGCCAACCTGCCGATCGTCACCGAAACCAATCAACAGGAAATCAGCCCCGTCGCCTCGACTAATTTCCGCGGTCAGAACATGCCCTTCGGCATGCCGCGCTCCGACCGCGGCCGGCACCTCTACATTCTCGGCCAGACCGGCGTCGGTAAGTCCGGCCTGCTGGAGCTTTTGACGATTTCCGACATTCACAGCCCGTTTGGTTTCGCGGTGATCGATCCGCACGGCGATTACGCGCTCAGCACACTGCGGCGCATCCCGGCCGAGCGGACGGCGGACGTGGTGTACTTCAATCCGGCCGACACCGAATTCCCGATTGCTTTCAATCCCATGGAAGTCACCGATCCGAAGTTGCGTACGCACACCGCCTCGGAACTGATCGGGGTATTGAAACGGATGTTTGAGTCATGGGGGCCGCGGCTGGAGTATATTCTGCGCTATAGTTTGCTGGCGCTGCTGGAATATCCCGAAGCCACCATGCTCGACATCACCCGTATCCTAACCGACAAGCCGTTCCGCAAGGAGGTCATGACGTTCGTGCACGATCCGGTGGTGCGGAACTTCTGGGAAGTGGAGTTCGCCACCTGGAATGATAAGTTCGCCGCCGAAGCGGTGGCGCCGGTGCTCAACAAGGTCGGCGCCTTCACGGCCAACCCGCTGGTGCGCAACATCATCGGCCAACCGAAGAGCAGTTTCAACGTCCGGCAGATCATGGACGAGCGCAAAATACTGATCGTCAACCTGAACCGAGGGCTGGTCGGCGAAGACAACGCCGCGCTGCTCGGCGCGCTCTTGGTCACCAAAATTCAGCTGGCCAGTATGAGCCGGGCCGACGTACCGGTCGATCAGCGCGTGCCGTTTTATCTGTACGTCGACGAATTCCAGCATTTCGCCACCGATAGCTTCGCCACCATCTTGAGCGAGGCCCGCAAGTACGCCCTGAACCTTACCGTCGCCAACCAGTACATCGCCCAGATGTCGCAGGACGTGAAAGACGCCGTATTCGGCAATGTGGGTTCGATGATCGCCTTCCGCATGGGCGCCGACGACGCACGCAGCATGCAGCGTTACTTCGAGCCGAAATTCGAGGAGTACGATCTGGTACACATGGACAACCGCAACTTCGTGATCAACATGACCATCAACGGTGAAAAGACCGCCGCTTTCTCGGCTACCACGCTCAACCTGCCACCGCAGCATCATGATTACACCACCAATATCATCCAGCACTCCCGCTCGCAGTTCGCCGTTACGCGCTCCGAAGCGGAGAATTACATACACCGCCGTTATGAGCTTGACCAAAGACCGCCGACCACACAGTCGCAACCGTCCAAAGCCGCTAAAAAACCGGCCCAAAAGCCAAAAGCAGGACCCAAGCCGGAGCCGCGTCCTCAAGCCGCGCGGCAGCCAGCGCCGCCGACCCGAGCTCAGCCTGAAGCGACGACTGTTCCGCCTGCTCAGCCGGCCGATCCGTCCACCATGGGCCACACGGCCGTCGGTTCGCTCGTGGAAATGATCAAGCCCAAGCGTCGCCGCCGGCGCCGCAACAAAAAACGCGCCGAAGAGACTGCTCAGGCTCACGTTACGCCCGAACAAAACCAATCACCTGAACCGGCATCGTTGCGCGCGCCGTCATCTTCACCCGTCGAGCGCAAACCCGAACCGCCGCCGCCAACCAGCCATAAGCCGAAGTCTGCTCACAAACCCAAACCCGCCGCCAAGCCCGGGCCCGAACCGTCGCCGCCGAAAAGCCTGGCCGAAACCACCGAGACGACCGAGCACACTATCTTCAAGCGCTAAAAAGCCGGCTACGTTAGAATAGATAGTGCATGCGAAATGATACTTACTGGCGCGACCAAACGATAGCTCTCGGGCTGACCTGCGCGACATGTCTGGCTCTGGTCGGAGCCATCTGGCTGGAAATCACGCTGCTGAACCACATGTTGACGGAAAAGATCGCACTGGTCATCCGTCCGACCGACGTGATTATCGGCGCTACGATCTATCTTAAAACGGCTATCGATTTCGCTATTTTTATCGCTCGGCTGATGGAAAAGAATCCCGGCCTGAAGGGCCGGATCGGCATCGAGATCGGCACGGCGCTCGGCAACGGCGTCGGCACCATGGCCATTCTGCTCATCTGGTCGTTCTTCAAGGAGGTCAACTGGCTGCTGGCGATCATGATCATCATAGCCTCGCTGGTGCTGCTGCGCCTGGCGCAAGATACGCTGACGCACGGCCGGAGCCGCCAGCCGGCACTGGTAAGAATCACTGGTTGGATAGAAAAATTCCTGCGAGCGGTCAACGCGGTCATGGCGCCGCTGCTGTCGCGGATCGTACCGTCGCGGAGCCTCAAAGTCGAGCACAAGAAGACGTTTATGGCGCTGCTTATGATGGCCTTCACGGTGCCGTTCATCTTAGGGCTGGACGATTTCGCGGGCTATGTGCCGCTGTTTAACGTGGTGAACGTCTTCGGCTTCAGCGTGGGCGTGTTCATCGGCCATATGGTGTTGAACATCGCCCTCTATATCTCGCCGAGCCGTACCATAACGCTGGTTCGCAACCCGGTCATCGCCATCCTCGGCAGCGTGGCCTTCATCGGCCTGGCCGGTTGGGGCTTGTATGAAGCCTTCAAGCTGTTGTTCTTGCACTAGCAGCGCCGTCCCCGCGAAGAGCTTTTCATGGTAGACTTGTAAGGTATTTGGCGCGGTGGCCGAGGAGTTAGGCAGCGGTCTGCAAAACCGCTTACACGGGTGCGAATCCCGTCCGTGCCTCCATACATTAAATAATCATTAACTTTTTTAGTGTCTGATGTCCGGCCGTGCTATGGTGCCGGTATGCCGAAGACCCGTTCCTGGACCAATGAGCAACTCAGATATGCCGTCAAGACGTCGCGAAGTTATCGCGCGGTAATTCAAAAGTTAGGACTAATTCCAGCCGGCGGCAACTACGAGCAGGTAAAGCGTACTATCGAAGAGCTCGGACTGTCTACGGAGCACCTTGCCGGTAAACAATGGAATAGAGGATTGCGCTATGAACCGGCAAGGAAGATTCCTTTGGAAGAGTTGCTTGTCGCGGGCAGTCGGGTTCAAAGCTTTAAGTTAAAAAATAAACTGTTCAGAGCCGGCCTGAAGCAGCCGAAATGTGAAATGTGCGGATGGCGCAGGCAATCAATCGATGGTCGAATACCGCTTGAGCTGGACCACATAAATGGTGACAGACACGATAACCGATTATCCAATTTACGAGTATTGTGCCCCAATTGCCATAGCCTTCAGCCTACTCATCGTGGTAAAAATAAAGGCATGCACTTGCGCGGGTGATGGAATTGGTAGACATTCGACACTTAAAATGTCGTGCCCACAAGGCGTGCGGGTTCAAGTCCCGCCCCGCGCACCATGAATACGAGGGGCGTGGAGTTTCTCCCGGACTTGTTTCAGGGATCGTGTCCATATATTTGGAAAATACTTATCCTTATGTATAATCGGCAGAGAGACTAGTAACAAAAAATACAACGAAACAGTTAAAATCATGGAACCGGACACGCCTAATCAAGATCAAAATCCCAACCAAGGATCTCAATCGCCCTCCTCGTGGTCCCAGCCTGTGCCGCCTGATCCGCAGCCGGCTGCTCCCGCGAGCGACGCCGCCCCTGTTCCGCCCGCTTTCTCGCCGGTAAGCGACGACGCGCCGTCCCAGACGCCGTCACCGGGCCAAGTGATTACCGGTGGATTTAATGCGTCTCCATCCTCTCCCGACGGCACTAATTCCAGTTTCTCACCAAATACGGCGTTGCCGTCCCAGAGCGGCCGGCCTATCGGCGACGTAGTCAATACGCCTCCGACACCAACCCCCATCGTTCAGCCGGCGGTCATGCCCGGCGGTACGCCGCCGCCCGTTCCAGCTCCGCGCCGCCGGTTCATGCGCAAGCGGATTATGATACCGGCAGTTGTCATTCTGTTGGCCGCTATCTTAGCCGGCGGTTATTTCGGCTACTACATGAACTCGTCGGTGATTCTATCGCAGTCGCTGTCGCGCACCGGCAAGGGGTATAACAAGCTGGTCGACTATTTTGATACGCAATCAAAGACGAAGTATAAAGGCAGTACCGCCAGTGGTACGTATACCCTAAAGGCCGGCAGTACTTCCACCGACGGCTCTCTCGATCTCAAAAGCAGCGGCGCTAACTCCGACATGACTTTCAATGTTGGCCTGGGCGCCACTCGGGTCAACGCGGAAGTGCGTTCCATCAAATCGGCCAGCGGCAAGACGCCGGATTTGTATCTTAAGGCCAGCGGTATCAAGGGGCTAGGAGACCTGCTTGGCTCGTCGGATCAGCAGACGGCCGCCGCCATAGACAGTCTCGACGGTAAATGGATCGCCGTTGATCACACGCTGCTCGATAACTTATCTTCGACCGACACGGGCACTACCATGTCGCTGCCGACCGAAGCGCAGGTAATGGACGAGCTAAAGGCCTTCGGCAAGGTGAACCAACAGTATGTCTTCACTACCGACAAGAAAAAATCAGTCACCACCGTCGTAAAAAAATACGGTACCGAATCGGTCGACGGCCACAAGACATATCACTACAAAATGGCTTTGAACAAGGCCAACGTGAAGACCTACATAACCGCTCAGCAGAAAGCGCTGAACGCCAGCCAGCTCGGCGCCTGGATCAAAAAGAACGATTATCAGGATACCGTCAACGACTATTTCAAGTCGCTCCAGACCTCGGCCGACAGCATTTCCAACAAGGATGATTTCGACCTCTGGGCCGATACGCATTCCCGGCTGATTTACAAAGTCCGCATCCCGGATGACAAGAACCCGGCTAGCAATTACGTCGACGTGGGCTTGAACTACAAGGGCGGCTCCAGCTATCCGTTCTTCATTGGGGAGCAAAGTAAGGACGACAGCAATACCAGCTCGGGTTCGCTGGTGGCGACCATCGATTCCAAGACCAACAGCCTGACGCTGCAAGTGTCGTTTAAATCGACCAGCTCGGGCTCAGGCGACCCTAGCAACTACAACTTCAAAGCTAACTTGACGTACAAGCCCACTAACAACGTTACTACGATCAGCGCGCCGACCGGCGCGGAGCCGCTGAGCCAGGTGCTTGACGAGCTTGGGCTGGGTGATATTCTGACCAGCCTCAGCCAATCCTCCGGCAGCATCCGTGAGGGTGAGCAAGATAAGGCTCAAGACACCAAGCGCCAAGTCGATATTCAGGCCATCCAGACTCAGCTTGAAGTGTTTTTCTCTGAAAACGGCTACTATCCCAGCTTGGCTGATATGAACAGCGGCGCCTGGGTGAATGACCATCTGAGCTCGCTGGATCAGGGTGCTCTCGAGGATCCCAACGGCAGTGCCCGGAAATTGGCCGCCCGTCCGGCCGCCAAGGTCTACGCCTATCAGGTTACGGACAGCAGCGGCAAAAGCTGTGAAAACAACGACACGCAATGCGCGAAATACATCTTGACCGCCACCTTGTCGGACGGCAGCGCCTACACCCAGACCAACCTCGACTGATATACTGGCATAGTGTCATATAGGTCGCACTCATGATTCCTAAGAAGTTCGGCAAGGCGTTTTTAAGCACGCTGCTGGAGCGTCAGGTCCGTCAGCTCCGCCGGAAAAATGATTTCAAAGTGATCGCCGTGGCCGGCAGCGTCGGTAAGACCTCCACCAAGCTGGCGATCGCCAAAACTCTGGGTAGCAATCTAAAAGTACGCTATCAGGATGGCAATTATAATGACCGGCTGACCGTGCCGCTGATTTTCTTCGGCCAGACCGAGCCGAATATTTACGACGCTCTCGGTTGGCGCAAGGTGCTTAAGGAAAATAAGCGCCAGCTGCGCCAAAAGTATCCGTACGATGTCGTAGTGGTCGAAATCGGCACCGACGCGCCCGGCCAGCTTGAAAAATTCGCTTATTTAAAGCCCGACATCACCGTCATCACTGCCGTGGCCGACGAGCACATGGAGTATTTCAAGTCGCTTGACGCCGTAGCCCGCGAAGAGCTGACGCCGCTCAAGTTTTCCAAGCAGGCGCTGCTCAACGTCGATGATATCCCGCCGGACTATTTGCCGGAACCGGAAAGTCACTATAAAGGCTACGGTCTGCTCGGCGGCGATTACCGGATCGCGCAGCGGCAATCAATAGCTTTGCAGGGCCAAAAAATGACCTTCCGTTTGCCAAGCGGCCCGGAAATCACCAAAGAGGTGGCCGTGCTCGGCGACCAGGGCGCCAAGATCGCCCTGGCCGCCGTCGCGGTCCAGGATATGCTGGGCTGCCCGGCGGCTCAAATAAAGAAAAGCCTGGGAGCTATCACGCATGTGGCGGGTCGCATGCAAATTCTGGCCGGCAAGCATGGCTCGATCATCATCGACGATACCTACAACGCCAGCCCGGTGGCCGTAGAGGCCGCGCTCGACGTGCTCTATGCTACCGAAGCGCCGCAGCGTATCGCCGTTTTGGGCAGCATGAACGAGCTCGGCGAGGACAGCGTCACGCTGCACACCGAAGTCGGCGGTTACTGTAACCCCAAAAAGCTCGATTTAGTGGTGACGATCGGCCGGGAGGCCCAGGAAAACCTGGCGCCGGCCGCCAAAAACCAGGGCTGCCACGTCGAAACCTTTGTGAGCCCGTACGAAGCCGGCCGCTTCGTAGCCACTAAACTGAAGCCGGGCGGGGTGGTGCTGGCCAAGGGCTCCCAAAACGGCGTCTTCGCCGAAGAAGCCGTCAAGCAACTATTGGCCAACCAAAGCCAGGCCCGCAAGCTGGTTCGTCAAACGCCGTACTGGCTCGAGGTAAAGCAGCGTCAATTCCCCGATGCTTAACATGTTAAGTAATGTGACCTTGGGCGCGTATAACGAGTTTGGCGCAAAGTCCCAGCATTGAAATGGCAGCCATCTTGGCTGCTTTCGGCACCAAGCTCTCTTCCGTGAGACCTGGTATTGTATTCGTTTCCAGGACGTATAGTTCGTCATCTTTGGTGATGATCATGTCGGTGCGTGACAGATCGCGGCAGCCCGCAAGTTCGTGGACTCGGCGGGCAAGAATTTGAGCTTTCGCTTGGTTATCCTCGCTAACGTGTTCGGGCGGACAGAGCTCCTGGGTTTTGCCATTGTACTTATTTTCGTAGTCGAATTCGCCGCCGGCCGGCGGGATGATCTCGATAACCGGTAACGGTTCTTCCGCGAGGATGGGCACCGTGATCTCCGTCCCCTCGATCAATTCTTGTAGCAATAGTTTTTTGTGCCGTGAAAATGCTTCGGCTATGGCGGTTTTATTTGTCTTGGCGGGATCGCGCATAATGAAAGTATCGATGCTCGAGCCGCCGTCATTCGGTTTCAGTACGAAAGGCCGCTTAATCAAAGATGACTGTTCGAACTGTTCGAATGTCACTTGTTTGGTCGCCGGCACCAGAATGTGATGTTTGACTAGAAGCTCCGTGTAGCGGGCTTTGTCGAAACACAGGGCGGAGGCCCAGCGGTCCGAGCCGACGTATCTGATATGGTGGTCCTCCAAAAATTTCTGTAGCGTGCCGTCTTCGCCACCGACACCGTGCAGCGCCGGGAAAACGACATCGGCCGCTTGCAACTCTGGCAAAAGCGCCTCCAGGCCGTCCGCCGGGTCGAGCGTCGTCACCTTATAATCAGCTTGCTTCAGGGCCCTTGCCACCGCCGCGCCGGAACGCAGCGATACTTCACGCTCGTCGGACATGCCGCCGGCCAGAACAATAACTTTTGCCATAAGCTCATTATACCCGCCTAGGAGTAACAGAGACGGTCTGCTACAATTACATCTGTTATGCAGCGATATAATCCACGAGATATTGAGCAGAAATGGCAGGCGCAGTGGGAAGCCGATAAGATTTATCAGGCCGGCGAGGACCCGGCCAAACCCAAGAAATACGTGCTGGAGTACTTCCCGTACCCGTCCGGCGCGGCCATGCACGTCGGCCATGTGCGCAACTACACCATCGGCGACGCGCTGGCCCGCTTCGGCCGGATGAGCGGTTATAACGTGCTGCACCCGATGGGCTGGGACGCCTTCGGCTTGCCGGCCGAGAATTACGCCATCAAGAACAAAGTCAGCCCGCGGCAGGCCATCGACGAAAACACCACGCGCTTCAAGCAGCAGCTGATGCAGATGGGCTTCAGCTACGACTGGTCACGCGAAATCGACAGCACCGACCCGGGATATTACAAGTGGACGCAGTGGTTCTTCCTGTTGCTTTATAAAAAAGGGCTGGCCTACCAGCAAGAGGCGCTGGTGAACTGGGACCCGGTGGAAAAGACGGTGCTGGCCAACGAACAGGTCATCGACGGCAAGGGTGAACGCAGCGGCGCGGTCGTCGAAAAGAAATCGCTCAAGCAGTGGTTCTTCAAGATTACGGATTACGCCGACCGGCTGCTTGACGACCTGAACGACCTGAACTGGTCCGATTCCATCAAGACCATGCAGCGCAACTGGATCGGCCGTTCGAAGGGCGCTGAGATCGATTTTGGGTTGGATTTCGGCGATCCGGCCGTGAATGACCGGCTTGGCCCCGACGGCAAAAAGGCGCATATTACCGTGTTTACCACGCGCCCGGACACCCTCTTCGGCGCGACTTATTTAGTGCTGGCACCGGAACATCCTTGGGTGGGGCTGGCACTCGAGCATAAAACAGTGCTTCAGAACAATGACGAGGTGGCCGCATACGTTGATCAGGCCGGGCGCAAAAGTGAACTGGAGCGACAATCCGACCAGAAAGACAAGACGGGTGTCAAGATCAAGGGTGTGGTCGCCGTAAATCCGGTAAATGGCGAGAAAATTCCGATCTGGGTAGCCGATTACGTGCTGGGCGGCTATGGTACCGGCGCCATCATGGCCGTACCGGCGCACGACGAGCGCGACCATGAGTTCGCTAAGAAGTTCGAGTTGCCAATCATACGCGTTGTAAAAAATAGTACACCCGATGAAGAGTGTACGCACGATGAAGGTACGATGATGAATTCCGGCGAATACGACGGCCTGGCGAGCGAAGCTATGCGCGAAAAAATCGTCGCTGATCTGGAGAAGAAGGGTGTCGCCAAAGAAATTACGAATTATAAGATGCGGGATTGGCTGATCAGCCGCCAGCGCTACTGGGGTGCGCCGATCCCGATCATCCATTGCCCGAAAGACGGTATCGTGCCGGTGCCGGAAGATCAATTGCCGGTAATTCTGCCGGAAGTGAAAAGTTACGAGCCGAGTGGCGATGGCCGCAGCCCGCTGGCCAATATCCCGGAATTTGTGAATACGACTTGCCCGGAATGCGGCGGCCCGGCCGAGCGCGAAACCGATACCATGGACGGCTTCGCCTGCTCCAGCTGGTATTTCCTGCGTTTCGCGGATCCGCATAATGACCAGGCGCCATTCGATAAAGCCAAGGCCGATTTCTGGCTGCCGGTCGATGATTACATCGGCGGCGCCGAGCACGCCGTGATGCATCTGTTATACGCCCGTTTCTGGACGAAGGTGATGTACGACGAAAAACTGATCGATTTCACCGAACCGTTCACCACGCTGCGCAACCATGGCATGATCCTGGCGCCGGACGGTCAGAAGATGAGCAAGAGCAAAGGCAACACCATCGAGCCGGACGGCTTAATCGAACAGGGCTACGGCGCTGACAGCATCCGCGTCATGGAATTGTTCATCGGGCCCTGGAATCAATCGGCCAACTGGAGCGTCGAGGGCATGGGTGGCTCGTTCCGCTTTTTGCAGCGGGTGTGGACGCTCACGCAGGAATTTTTGGAAAATGGTCGGCAAGCGGAGGCTTCATCGGAAGAGCTGCTTAGGTCGGTTCATCGTGCTATCAAAAAAGTCGATGAAGACCTGCTGGAGCTGAGCTTCAACACCGCCATCGCGGCGCTCATGGAATGTGTTAATGACTTGTATAAAATCAAAGCCGAGCAGGGTTATGAGGCCAAGGAATGGCGTTGGGCGCTGGAAACGCTGCTGCAGCTGCTGGCGCCGTTCGCGCCGCACATCACCGAAGAGCTGTGGCATCAGCTGGGGCACGAAGAAACCATCCATCTGAGTCCTTGGCCGAAGTATGACGAAAAATACCTGGTTCAAGCTGCCGTGACCATCGCCGTGCAGGTTAACGGCCGTCTGCGCGGCGAAGTCGAAGTGCCGGCCGCCGCTTCCGAAGAAGAGATCGTCGCTGCCGCCAAAGCCCACGACAAGGTCGCCGGTTATTTGCGGGATCAGGCAATCAAAAAGACCATCACCGTGCCCGGCCGGCTGGTAAACTTCGTAATTTAAGCGCCCGCCTCTTGAGAAAACCCCGAAAATCCGCTATGCTAGGGCTAAGAATTTAATGTAAAGGAAAAGGAATTTCAGCTATGGGCAAGCCCAAAAAGCGAACCTCTCCCCGAAAAACCGGCATGCGGCGCAGTCACCACGTGGTGAAACTGGCCCGCAAAGTAAATGCCACATCACCGGTCAAAGCACGTACCACTGTTCGCGAGAGCAGCAAGGTCGCTTAAAAGACCGCGGCGCACCTTTAGCTTAAAAATATTATGGCTTCCAACCGCCACCTCGGCCGCATCATCGCCCTCCAGACACTCTACGAGGAGGAGCTGCGTCGTGACGCCGATGACAAGCACTTCAACGTCGACGAAGTCCTGAAGCGCAACATCGCCCGCTACCAGGATATGCTTGATGACATTGATTTTATCAAACGGCTGGTGAAGGGCGTGATTAAACGCTCCGACGAACTGGACGCTAAGCTCCAGCCGGTAGCGCCGGAATGGCCGATCGACCAGATCGCTCGGATGGACCGGATCGTGCTCCGGATCGGTCTCTATGAACTTGAAAACGAGGACGACGTGCCGCCGAAAGTGGTTATCAATGAGGCGGTCGAACTGGCCAAGGCCTTCGGTGGCGACAACTCCTCGAAGTTTGTGAACGGCGTGCTCGGCACCTTGCTGCGTGAGCGTGAAGGCACTGCCCGACCGACCGAAGAAAAACCTGCTTCTGCTGCTTCGGCCAAGCGGGCGGTCGCCCAGGACGGTGCCGACGTTGCCAAGCCCAAGAAAGCGAGTAAATGATGGCTGTTAAACGGCCGCACCTGAACGGCTTCCGCAAGCTGGTCGGCAAGCGTCGACCGGTGATTGACGAAGTGGTGCATGAAACGACCTCCGGCGGCGTGGTTTTTCGTCGCGGCGCCAAGGGCGGTATCGAGATTCTGCTTATTCAAGACGCCAAGAACCGCTGGACGATCCCGAAAGGCCACGTCGAGCCGGGCGAGGAACCCAAGCAGACCGCCGAGCGCGAAATCCGCGAAGAAACCGGTCTGCAGGAAATGCGTGTCTACAGCTGGCTCGGCAAGGTTAATTTCCGCTATCGCCGCAATCACACGCTGGTACTCATGACCATGCACATCTATCTGGTGGAAGGCCGGGGTGATACCAACAAGCTGAACCCGGAAGACTGGTTGAACGGCATCAAATGGCTGCCCTCGAGCGAGGCTGTCGACAAGATCGCCTACGATGACATCGGCAAGCTCATCCTGGTCGGCATGAAAAAAGTCCGGGAGGGCCGGCCGTAACCATGGATATTTCGGCTTACCAGGCTTTCGCCAAAGAGAAGTTGGGCGTTACCTTCAAGGATATCGATCTGCTGGTAACGGCCTTTACGCACCGTTCGTACCTCAATGAGCACCGCAAGTCGGTGCGCGCGCACAACGAACGTCTGGAGTTCTTGGGCGACGCCGTGCTGGAGTTGGTGACGACGGAATATCTGTATAGCAATTATGACGAGCCGGAAGGCATCCTGACCAATTGGCGCAGCAGCCTGGTGCGCACCGAGAGCATCGGCGCGGCGGCCGCTCGCTACGGTTTCGAACCGCTGCTACGGCTGAGCCGCGGCGAAAAGCGCGGCACCGAACGGGCCCGGGCGCAGATTCTGGCCAACAGCTTCGAAGCGGTTACCGGTGCACTGTATCTCGACCAGGGCTACGAGGCCGCTAAAAAATTCATCACCGACAGTATTCTGAGCACCTTCGACGAGATCCTGGCAAGCGGTTCATGGGAAGATCCCAAATCCAAACTGCAGGAGCTTGCCCAGGCTCAGGAAACCGCCACGCCGAACTATAAGGTCATGAGCGAAGAAGGCCCGGATCACGACAAGACCTTTACCGTCGGCGTCTACGTCAACGGCCAGCTCAAAGGCAAAGGTACCGGCCCCAACAAGCAGACCGCCCAGCAAAAAGCCGCCACCGCCGCCCTCCGGCAGTATCAATAATTTTCCGTTTCGGCCGGCTTGCACGGCCTCATCAGCAATCTAAAGACTGGACGAAAAGTGACCCAGACCAGAAACATATAATTGCCCTGTAAGGAGCGGATGATATGTTTCTGGCACAGACCAAGAGCGAGTAGTCTCGAGCCCTTGCTGGGTTCTGTCTGTATTTTTGACGAAAGGGCTCACTGATCTTCACTCTCAATGACTATCTTGAGCGTGGTGATGATGCCCAGCGTGGCCGCGACTAACAGATACGCATCCATGCAGCCTTCTGAAAAGTGGTGACGTCCCACATAACAGATAGCGATGGCCGCCACGACCAACATCACTACGGAAAAAACCATCAGCCCGGTCTGCAGACGACTGAGTCGATGGTTCCTGTTGGTGAGTGCCAGTGGTCTCGGTATAAACAAGAGACCGGTAAGCGTCAGCAGCAACACGATTCCAACTGCCACCAAAGGTGCAGTGTCACCGATTACGGCCCGGACAGTCATGCCCTTACTCCTTGGGTAGATTCGGTTTTTTCAGGATTGCCACCAGCAGAATTCCTCCCACCGTGAGGCAGAAGGTGATGATGCCGATGCGGGTTTCGAACATATGGATCAGGTCTTCCATGATTTACTCCTTGATTCTTTGTAGGGAGCACTTCTTTGGGTTGTCGTCTCGTTCGACTTGGATCGCTATGCATCGCCTAGCGGCGGTTCTTTCCGTTCAATCTTCTCCGTTTCTCTCTTTCGCGGATCTCCAGGATTGCGAAAATGATTATGCAGACGCAGAACAGGATGATCAAAACTCGTTCCGGCAGGGATTGGGTATGTGCAACGGCAAACGAAATCATGCGAGCCACCTCTTTCATCGTAGTTGTGAATGTCCAAGAAAACCGAGTACTTCCAAGGTCCTGCGAGGTCTTCCTAAAACTAATTATAACTCCTTATAATAAACTTGTCAAAAGAGGCAAACAGACAATATGATTGACAACAGGGGAGCTAATCTGTAAAATACGATGGATTGTCTTTATCAAGCTTTAAGCACATGAGTGTAGAGAAGAGAGTTTAATCGATACATGTTAGCTATTCGTATGCAACGCACCGGCCGCAAGGGTCACGCCATGTTCCGCGTGGTTGTCCAGGACGCCCGTCGCACGCCCACCAGCGGCAAAGTCGTGGCTCGGCTCGGCAGCTACGATCCGCATGCCAAGACCGTTACCCTGGACAAGGAAAAGGCCGGCTTTTATTTGGAGCATGGCGCCCAACCGTCCGACCGCGTTGTCGTTTTATTGAAAAAGGAAGGTGTCAAATTACCTAAGTGGGTACAAGAGCCGACCAAGAAAGAGCGCGCCGTCCGCAACGCCGACAAACGCCGCAGCACCCGGCCGGAAGAACCCGCCGCCGAAGAGGCCGCGCCCGAAGCTGCCGGAACAGAAGCTCCCACTGACGAAGCCGCGCCGCAAGCTGAAGCCGCCGCAGCTCCCGCCGAAAACACCGAAGCCAGTGCCGAAACTGAAACCGCCGAAACTCCGGCGACAGACACCGCCTCCGAAGAAGAAAAATAGCGCCGCCGCCGGCGAAAAATCTCACAAACCCCTCAGCCGGGTTTGCTATAATTGAACGTACCTATCAGCCTTAACCGAGGAGTCCGTATATGAGTGAAATCGATCAGCAATTTATAGAATTTGTCGTAAAATCCCTGGTTGGCAAGCCCGACGCGGTGCAGGTAAAACGAACCATCGACGAAAAAGGCGTGCTGTTGGAGCTGACAGTCGATCCTGAAGACCTCGGTCGGGTCATCGGCAAACGCGGCGCCACCGCTCAGAGCTTGCGAACGCTGCTGCGTGCGCTCGGCACCAAGAATGACGCCCGCTACAACCTCAAAATCGTTGACAACGGCGTGGCCGGCTCCCCTGAAAAGAAGACGAACGAACCGGCCACGGATAGCGACAACGGCCCGGCTAAAGACGGCGCCGGCAACGACAGCGCCGAAGAAACGGTCGCCGAAGAGGCGGCCGAGGTAGTTGAGGATGAAGCCGCCGAAAGTTCACCCGCCGCCGAAGCCAAACCGGCGTCCGAAGAGGACGACGCCGCCAGCGACCGCCTGCGCAAAGCACGCGAAGAGCTGGCAGACCTCGACGATCTCGACGTCTAGTATTTTGCGCGCTAGTTCGGTATACTGAGGCGAACCAAAATAAAAGCTCATGCGAGTCATGAAAATGAGAGCTTTATGTGAATAGATGAGCCGGCCATGTGTGTCGGCTCGTTTATTTTTGATAGGATGATAGGATGAAGATTCAGATAATAACGCTGTTTCCGGAGATGTTCGAGGGCGTGCTGAACAACAGTATGCTGTGGAAAGCGCGCGACCGTGGCATCGCGACGTATGAATACATCAGCCTGCGCGAGTTTGGTCTGGGGCCGCGCAAGCAGGTCGATGATACGCCGTACGGCGGCGGCGACGGCATGCTCCTCATGATCGAGCCGCTGGCGGCGGCTATCGAACAGGCCAAAAAGGCCGATCCGGAGGCACGCGTTATTCTGCCGTCACCGCGCGGCCGGACTTACAAGCAGTCGGACGCCAAGCGCCTGGCCGCCGACGGGCGGGGCTTGATCATCGTCTGCCCTCGTTACGAAGGTTATGACGAGCGGATCATGGAGTGGGTGGACGAGAGTTTTTCGATCGGCAATTACGTGCTGACCGGCGGCGAAGTGCCGGCCATGGCAATCATCGACTCGGTAGTGCGGTTGTTACCCGGCGTGCTGGGCGGCGAAACCTCGGCCGAAATTGAATCCTTCCAGCAAGACGACGAAACCGTCGAATTCCCGCAATACACCAGGCCGGAAGTCTTTCGCGGCTGCAAAGTCCCTGAGGTGTTGCTGAGCGGTAATCACGCTAAAATCGAGGCTTGGCGACGGTCGCAGAGCAAGCGCAATTCTTAATAAGTTAAAGCACCTTCAGCAAACCGCGGAGCAGAGAGTGCGGCGAGCTGTGCCGGATGTTGATGGATGCGCCGGGGTTGGAGGCGGAAGTGTTGGGAATCGCCGACTGGACTTTGGGCGAGCTTGCCGATGAGCTGCCGGTGGCTTGTGGACTGGCGGTGGCGGTGGAATCGGCAGAGTTGTCGCCACTACCGTTGTCGCCACTGGCCGGCGCCGGCGTCAAAGTCGGCAACGTGGTTTGGGCCAGCGGCAACGGCGCTAACGTGGTCGCCGTGAGGCCCGGTGTTTTGTGGGCGTTGCTCGTCGGACGGCTCGCTGCCGCTGTTTCGCCGCCACTCTTAGCGGGATGCATCAAAACAAAGCTGAAGGCGAAAACCAGGACTAGAACAAGGGGTGTGCCGATAAGTACGCTGTGCGTCTGACGTGTTTCTGTTGGTTTATTGTGTGCGTATGTGACCAATGACAACCCTCGGCGCTGTGCCTTATTAATGACGCTACTATAGCACTTATGCTCGGCATGGCTGTAAATAATCTTACAAAAGTGGTATTCGTGTGCTATTTGCGGCGATACCGGTCTATTGTACCACTTGCCGTGATATCGACTCCTGATTCATGTCAAATCGGTAGCCCAGGCCGTGTACCGTACGAATGAGCGGCCGGCCGAACGGCTTGTCCACCTTGTCGCGCAGGCGTTTGATGTGGACGTCGATAGTATTGGTCCACGGCGTATCGGCGCCCTGCCAGGCGTAATTGCCCAGCGTGGAACGGGTTACTACCGTGCCGGCGTGGCGCATCAGGCACTCTAGTAGCGCAAATTCTTTCCGGCGCAGCGGAATTGTCCGGCCGTCGCGCTCGACTTGGTGTTTGGCGCGGTTCAGGGTCAGGCCGCCGACCGATAGTTCCGGCTGCTCGGGCGGTAATTGGCGGTGGCGACGCTGCAGACTGCGCAAACGGGCTTTGAGCTCGCCCAGACTAAACGGTTTGGTGACGTAATCGTCGGCGCCGGCGTCCAGCAGCTGAATCTTACTTATAATGCTGGTCTCGGCGGTTAGTACCAGTACCGGCACGGTGCTGCCGCCGGCCCGGATTGTTTCGCATAGTTCGAGGCCCGTGGTGTCGGGCAGGGTCAGATCGAGTATCACGAGGTCGTAAGTGCCACGTTCCAGGTGCCGCAAGCCGGCCGCACCGGTTTCGGCGAGCGTTATCGTATAATCGGTCGCCAGCACTTGAGTCAGGGCCGCGGCGATCTCGCGGTTATCCTCTATCAGTAGCAGCTGCATGCGCGTCCACCCATAATTCCACCATGCCGACCATTATTATCAGCAATATCTTAAATTAAAATGAAATTTGTAAAAAATGCAAGTATTTTTCTTAAAATATCATTAACCATGCATTCACACCTTGAGACGTACCCGAGGCTCCGCTATACTGGTTATATGAGCGAGTCTTTCAGTCAAAACGAGCCGGACGCTACGATCCGGGAAGAGCTATTGGACGGGCCGCAGCCCGGCTTTCGCCGCTATACGCAAGAGGAGTTGGAAGAAATAGAGGCTCGAGATGAAGCCCACTTAGAGCTACTAGCTAGAGGGCTAGAAGATAAAGAGGAAAACGCGGCTCGGGATATTGGCCGTAATATTATCCTTGGCCAAGACTAGTCGGCCGCTTATTTATTGCTTCTTTTTCGGAACTTTGGCGCCTTCTTTGCGGGCTTTGCTGAGGCCGATGGCGACCGCCTGCTTGGGATTAGTCACTTTTTTACCGCTCTGGCCGCTCTTGAGTTCGCCTTTCTTGTATTCGCGCATGGTCTTCTCGACCTTCTTTTGCGCCTTCGGTCCGTATTTTCGGTCGGCCATACTAGGCCGCCAGTGCTGAGATTAAGGCGTTGCTGAAAGCCGGAACGTCATCGGGCTTGCGGCTAGTAATGAGATTGCCGTCAACCACCACCGCTTCGTCTACCCAATCGGCGCCGGCGTCAACCATGTCGTCCTGAATCGTGAAGAAACTGGTCAGTTTGCGGCCCCTGGCCAGCCCGGCGCTCACCAAGACCCACGGCGCGTGGCAGATTACCGCCAGCGGCTTGCCGGCATCCATGATGGCACGCACCCATTCGCGGGCTTTAGGTTGCATGCGTAGCTGGTCGGCGTTCATGGCGCCGCCCGGCAATACCAAGGCGTCGTATTTGGAAATGTCGGCTTCCTCGAGCGTCTTATCGATGGGGAATTCATTGCCCATATCGACGTGGTTCAGGGCTTGGATATGCCCGTCTTGCGGCTCGGCGGCAATCACTTCGACCGTGGCGCCGGCCTCCTTAAGCGCCTTCAGCGGGCCGGTGAATTCGGCTTCCTCAAAGTAGTTGTCCACTAGAATAGCAACTGTTTTATCTGATAAATCGGCCATGGCGCACCCTCCTGTTTAACCTCTCCCATTATGAGGGCCGCCGGCAAAAGGGCAGTAAAATTTGCTACATCAAACCAGGCGCGTATTATTTACAGTATAAGCATAAATCAAGGAGGCATAATGAGCGCAGTCACAGTAACCCCTTATATTTACTTTAACGGCCAGGCTCGCGAGGCCATGGAATTCTATAAATCAGTGTTTGGCGGCGAACTACAGGTGGCGACATACGCCGATATGCCTGCCAGCCCGGAAATGAGTGAGGTCAACAAAGATTGGGCGATGCACGCCGCGCTGTACG
>Ga0164242_10002809_pt1 | contig 20081 bp, 18 predicted proteins | sample OricomgcompostMG_FD_108783 | JGI IMG/M metagenome (GOLD analysis project Ga0164242, IMG submission 108783) | Miracle-Growth compost microbial communities from Emeryville, California, USA - Original compost - Miracle growth compost (MG) ... | reverse complement strand
GTCGTCGCGTGGCATGCACCGTCCCCTATTCGGATCTTCGCTTCGAAGGCGTCGTCACGTTGTACGACTGACCATCGTCCCGGGGCGTCACCCGGCCACGACCAGCCATGATCACCACAGGTATTCGCTTGCTCGATCTTGATCACCGATGGCCTCATCTCATGCCTGCAACGGCCCGCACACCGTAATGAGGCAGCTTCGTGATCTTGGAGTCGGGGTCGGGGTCAGTTTTCGGTGTTGCCTTCGACTTCATCGAGTGTCAGAGTCTCGCGGTGTTGGCGGACCCAGCTGATCTCTTCGTCCTCGCGGTCGAGCGCACCGTTCCGGACCCAGGTCTGCTGCGGTTCTTGTCCTTGTTCGGCGCGTTGCCGGACCAAGTCGCGCGTGGCCAGCATTCGATTGGCGACGGCGTCCACCACGTCGAATCGTGGCAACCCGCCGTAGGCCTGGAGAAAGACCTCGGTGCGATGCCTTCGGTCGGGAACCTTGGGGAAGTGGTGCCAATTCAGCGCTAGCTCGTCGGAGCGCATCGGGACGAACCACCTCAGGGCGTACGCGATGTCGTCGACGCGAGGCCCGGGGTGGAGATAGTCCCAATCGATCAGGGCGATGGCCGTGTTGGCGTTCCAAACGAAATTCCACGGCCCGGGATCGCCGTGGCAGAAGACCACCTCGTCGGCCGGGACCGGCGGTGCGCCCCAAACGGCGTCGGTCGGAGGGTCCCAACCCTGGCCGGCGTCGTGGACTCTGCGCAGCAGGCGGGCCGCCGACGCAATGCCGTCATCCGTGTGTTGGTGGTACCAGCCCTCACCGCCGCTGGACCCGGGAATGTACCCCAATGTCTCGCGATCCTGGTCGTGGCCCAGCGGCTGCGGGACACAGTCCAGATCCTGGCTGCGAAGGAACCGGAGGAACGCCCGGACTGTCGCCGAGGCGGCAGTCGATGGCCGCGAAACACGAGCGCCGCTGATCACAACCGGCCTGAGCCGGCGGTTGCTCTCCTCGTCCCTGCCGGCTGCCTCGAGTGCATCGGTCACAACAGAACTCTCATCCCGACAGCGGGTGATCCGCAACCGCATTGTGGCCCGGTCGTTGCGATCGAACGACAGGGCGGCCACGCGACCAGGCATCTGCCCGGCGATCATACGGACTGTCCGGCGCCTGGCGGAGTCAGCGGCCCGCGCGGTCAGCATCCTGACTGCGGTACCAGTCGGCGAAGTCGTCCCACACTTTGCGGGTTGTCGCATCAATGTCGGTCCACGGCGTCAGCTGCAGCCCGCGTTGTTTGTTGAAGGTCCAATGCGCGACGACGGCACCGTCCGCCACCAGGCTGCCGGGCAGCCGTGCGGGCGTGAGGCGCGGGTCCTTCTTCGCACGATAGAGGTCACTGTCGGAAGACCTGCGGCAGAAGTAGATGTTGTCGAACTCGGGCAGGACGGTGGTCGGACCGCCGACAGATGCTGGAGATGCCGTGACCGAACTCGTCAAGGCAACCGACTGCCGCGCGGCTTCGCTCTTCGTCAGCCCTGACCAGTACGCGAAGTCATCCACGGCACAACTGCCGAACGCACTCGCGAAGGATCGAGCAAGATCAGCCAATCCATCCTCAACGCTCAGCGGTTGCCCGCTGCAAACCGCCGGCGCGTAGACGTACCTGGTCCGCGCCGGCGACCACAGGGTGGGTGAAGGCACTTCCACCAAAGGCAAGATCATCCGCATTGCAAACCCGAGGTGCGCCGGATCAGCACCTGGGAACTTCTTGCTGGCCGCCTGCCCCATGTCCCCACGAGTGAGGTGACGGCCATCGGAGACGAAGTCGGTGCCCCAACCAAGCAGGTCCTGGTAGTCGACGTCGTTCCAGAGGCCGCGGCAGAAGCTCCCGACGTTCCGCTTCAGGACCGCCCGCAGTGCAGGACGCCATGCCCAGTACTGCCGAGTGGTGAGTAGATGCACCGTTCCGCGCATGACATTGACCTTGACGATCTGGAACGTCCGACAGAGCTCATCCAGAGCGGCCAGATCCACACTGCCGGTCCGCGCCCACATACCGACCAGTGGTCCGCGCGCTGTTTGTGCGTTCAAGCCTGCAACGGATTCCAGCAACTCGGCCGGACCGCCACGGAAACGGCGATCAAGGTATTGCTGTGCCCATGGCAACGGCTGCGACGCTGTCATGTCGCCAAACAATGCCACACGCCAAGTCCGTTGCGCCGCTCACGGATCCGCGATGGAGCGGGCGGTTCTCTTGGTGACTTCACCGCGGATCAGATCAGCGCATCCAAGCGACTGCGGGCGGTGGCCGGGTCGCCCCAGGATTCGCCGCCCGGCGCCAGTTCGAGCAGCGGCCACAGGTTGTGGAACGTCCGAGCCGCGGCGCTCAAACCGGGATCCGCAGTGTCCATCGCCTGACAGATCTCAGCAACGACGACCGGACCGAGCTCGCCGTACAGGAAGGCAAGATCGACCGCCGGATCGTCAACTCCGATCTCTCCAAGATCAAGAATTCCGGCCAACCCGCCGTTGTCGTCAATGATCAGGTGTTCGACGCGGAAGTCTCGATGACACAGGACCCGGATCGTCCGGCGACCCTCCAGCATCTCGATCGCAGCTTCCGTCCGCCGGGCTAGATCGTTGTCCAGATCGACTGTGGCCAGAGCTTGCCGAAACTCCGCAGTCGGGTCTTCCTGGGGCACACCGCGCTCGATGGCGTCGTCGACATCGAACGCGTGCAACCGGTCGAGAACGTCGGCGATCTCTTGCACCAGTCGTGGATCGCCTTGCACCAACTCGCCGCTCAGCCGTTTCCCGACGACCCGCCGTTCGAGGATCGCGCTCGGCAGCCCGTTCACTTCTTCGATCACCATCGCGCCGTCCGGGACCGGAACGCCACGGCGTCGGAGTTCGGCCAGCAACCCCACCTCATGCCGGCGGCCACCGCGCCAGGTCCACGGCTCGGGATGGCGGCGTGACACGCGCAGCACCCACTCGCCGTCCGGTGAGGTCAGCCCGTACGTCAGGGTGCTGATGCCCTCACCGATCAGCATCGGCGACGTCTTGTCCATCCCCGGTATCCGACGGCAGGCAATCCCGACCAGCTTGTCCACCGCCGCAGGCGTCACGGTGGTGTTCCATCTGGTCACAAGATCATCCCTCCGGCTGCCACACACTCAGCTCCTGCCCGCGGCTGGACGCTACAGACAGAGACCTGTCCCGGCAAGGCGCTTTGCCCGTCACGGCAATTCCGCGAGGGTTATCGGCGGGCTGCAGGCGACGCGTTTCAGAAGAGCACCCTGGTAGCCAGCAGGCCGGTTCCGTCCTGCCGCCCGGAGAGGATCCGGGCGAACTCCACGGCGTCGAGGCTGAGGTGTTGGCCGCCGTCACCCTGCCGGTACCTGCCGCCCGCCGGCCCGGTCAGTTCGAGCTCGAAGGGGCTGCCGTGACGTCGGGCCCATTCGGCGACGACGTCCTCGAGGAGACGTGGGTTGCACGGATGGCTGAGGTCCGGCTGCCGCCCGGTTGCGCGGGCGATGTCGACGGTGTGCAGCCACGCGTCGCGGGTGTAGACGATGTCGTAGAGGTGGCCGCCGTTTTCTCGTGTCGGCATGCCGGGCGCAGTCGACCCGGACTGGTCGACAGGTGCGTTGACCAGGCGCAGGAACGGTGACCACCGCATCCGGCCGGCGACCGCCTTCGGCGCGATCGCTTGCAGGGCGGAGATCTGTTCAGCCGGGGCCGCACCGCCGTGCTCACGGACCTGCAGTGCGTTGTACGCGTCCAACGCATTGCCGCCGTACTGGCCGCGGTGACGGATTCCGTAGAGCTGCTGGCGCCCGAACTCCCGCAGCGAGGCATTGGAGCGAGCCGCGCCGATGAGGTGGCCGACGACGGCGGTGACGTCCCACCCGGGACACTCGGTTGGCGCCGACCAGTCCTCAGGACCGAGCGTACGCAGCAGAGCCAGCAGCTGGTCGTACACCGCAGTGGCAACCTCCGCGGCATCGCTGCGCCGCCGGATCGGGATGATCGAGCTGACGTCCCGTACGGTCCCCGAAGTCATGGCCTCCCCCTTGCTTAGGAACTATGGGACCGGCTGGAACCGCCGTCAAGGTCTGCCGAGGTGTCGCCGCCGCTCCGGTTGGCGATCAACGGCAGTACTGAACCGGGACCCGCTGAACGACTCCGGCCCGAGGGCAGCCGGTCGCCTGCGGGGAGCGATCAGTAGGATGAGCGCGCTTCGGACGTCGCTTCGAGGCACCCCATCTTCCGCGAGAGAAGAAGGCCGCCGCAGCATGAAGATCACGCACGTCGAACAGTTCGCTCCGAAACATCGCACCCGGCTGATCCGCATCGGCACCGACGCGGGCATCGACGGATGGGCGGAGAGCACGCTGGAGGGCAAACCGAAGTCGGCCCCGGCGGTCATCGACGAATATGCGCAGTACCTGATCGGCAAGGACCCACTTCGTATCGAGCATCACTGGCAGCAGATCTACCGGTCGGCCTTCTTCAGGGGCGGCGCACACAACATGAGCGCATTGGCGGCAGTCGATGCAGCGTTGTGGGACATCGCCGGCAAGCACTACGGGGTGCCCAGCTACCAGCTGATGGGCGGTGCCGTGCGGGACAGGATCAGGGTGTACGCGCACTGGGGCATCCACGACCTGTCCGACGAGGGACTCGAGTCCGCGCGGAAGCGGCTCGACATGCTGCAGCAGAAGGGCTACACGGCGTACAAGACCGGCCCTGCGGGCGTCTGGCGCGCCCACGAGCCGCCTTCGCGGATCGACCAGTTCGTGGAGGCTGCCTACAAGATGCGGGAGTGGGTCGGCCCAGATGTGGAACTGTGCTTCGACTTCCACGCCAAAATGACTCCGGCCCTGGCGATCGAGGTGTGCAACGAGATCAAGGGCATGCGGCCGATGTTCGTCGAGGAACCCGTGCCGCAAGAGAACCCGGACGCTTTGAAACTGGTGTCGGATCACGTCCCGTTCCCGATCGCCACCGGCGAAAGGCTCCTCAGCCGGTGGGAGTTCCGAGAGGTGATCGAGAAACAGGCCGCGGCGCTGCTGCAACCGGATGTGGCCCACTGCGGCGGACCGAGCGAACTGAAGAAGATCGCCAACTACGCCGAGGTGTACTACCAGCACATCATGCCGCACTGCGCGATCGGCCCGCTTGCGCTCGCCGCGTGCATGCTCGTCGATGCCGTCGTCCCCAACTTCCTGATCCAGGAGCAGGTCGACGCCGGGCTCGGCAACGGCCTGCTGAAGAAGGACTGGGAGGTGATCGACGGGCACATCCCGTTGTGGGAGACTCCCGGTCTGGGTGTAGAGGTCGACGAGGCCGAGGCCATGAAGGAGTTCACCGGCGAGTCGTACGGGTACCACGCCGAGCTGGGCGGGGAGACCTACCACGAGAACGACGGCTCGGTCGCGGATTGGTAGACGCCGTACGCTCCCCCGCAGCCTGACACCGGGAAGAGACTGAGTGGTGTCCGCCCGACCACGGGCGCACCAGTTGCTCGCCTTCGCACCGGTTACTCGTCCGCGCACCCAGTGCAGCCGGTGCGCCGCCGAGAAAGGGGTGCGGCGTCGACGAACTGGTGCGGGATGCTCGCGGTGGGACTGGACCGTGATCATGGTCAGGAGTTGATGATCTTGGCGAGTGTCACGGGATGATCAAGAACGGACCACACCGTGATCACGGTGTCGGCCGCACCGCCGTTGGGAAGGCACGACTGCTGGGTTGATCTGGCACCATGTCCTGGTGTCCCGACGCCTACTGACCTGGTTGGTGGTGGCGCTGATCGTCGTCGGCGCCGTGGTGATCGTGGGGCGGCGCTGGGACAGTTGCGGTGCGCCGGACGGATTGTGTTCTGCCGTTGACGAGATCAAGGGGTCGCCGGATGTCGTCGACGCCGAGTTCAGCTACGAGATCACCCGGGCCGATCCCAAGGACGGCGATGGCGCCCGGGCCGGCTGGACAGTCCGCCTTTCCTCGGACCTGACGCCGGAGCGGGCTGGCGCAGCCGCGCAACGGGTCAAGGCGATCATTCATCGACAGCAGGTCCGGCGCGTCGACATCCATCACTTCATCGACATCGTCGCAGGCGAACCGCGGGGCAAGGAGATCCCGATCCATCCGCTGGACATCGCCCTGAGCGGCGATCCCGCCGTCCAGGTGTCCCGCGGGTTCGCGTTGTGGCAGCACGGAGCATCCCGGGTGTCGGCCGGCACAGCCGAAGCCGACGACACGGCCGCGCTGCTGGCCCTCGCCGACTACGCCGCCTCGCGGGGCTACCCGACGTCGCTGTCCACCACCGACGGATCGGTGCGCTATCAGACCACAGAGGCCGTCGCGCCGGACCAGGTACGCCTGGCGATTGCTGCCGCAGACCTGGACAGCGTCGGCAGTGTGGTGCTCTCCGCCGACGGCAAGCTCAGCGTTCACACGACCCAACCGGTCCGTTCGCCCGCGACCGCGGCAGTCGTGCGCTGGCTGGAGAAGCGGCGACCGCCGGGCGGCGATCCGATGGCGTACACACTGACGGGACCGGGGTACGCGACGGTGCGTGAGGGCTGGGTCGGTGCCGTGAGCCCTCCCGCACCCAAGCCCCACCCGGCGCCCCTTCCGGCCGGCGTTGAGCCGTGGCCGGCGGACCCGGCCGCGTCCGTCTGCACCGGCAAGGACCTCAGGGTGGCCTGAGCGGTCCGGATGCTGCCGCTGGGCGCCGATTCATGGCGCTCGTGGCCCGGAACGTCTCCGAACGGCCGTGTGCGGTCAAGGGCACGCCACGCGTGCAGTTCCTCCAGGCCGACGGCGCGCGACAGACCGCCGTGTCCAGAATGCCGCCGAGTCCCGGTGTCGTCCCCTCACGGGTGGTCGTACCGGCCGGGGAGCGGCTGATCGCCACCCTGGAGTGGGGCGCATCGTCCGGCCCCAGCCGCGACGCGACAGCCGCGGTGCAGGTCACCGCCGTACCCGGTGCGGACTCCGTCCGGCTCGTCCCACGGATCGACGGCGAACCGACCACCTTGGACGTGCTCGACTATGCCGCGGTGAAGATCGGCCCATGGGCCCAGGCAGTCGACGGCTGGGCGAAGCGTTGACGCGTACGCCACCATCCGCATCGACGTCGTCCGGGCCGTTGCGACACGGGATCGGCCGTCCTGGATCGGCCGTCCTGGATCAGTCGATGCCGGCTATGTCGTCAGCGGTCCCTCGAGGGCGGTCATGCTGTCTGTTTCACGGAAACCGACCGCTCGGTTCAGCGCCAACATCGGGGTGTTGTCTGTCGCGGTGTAGGTCTGCACCCAGCGCGAGTTGGCTGCTTCAGGGACTTCCTGAAGCTGTCGGAGATTGGCAGCTTCAGCGCTCGACCGATGCCGCGGCCACGATGCGCCCGATCGACGAGGGTGTCGTCCTGGTTGACGATGTCGGGATCGTGGCTGGAGACCAGCATCTCGGTGTAGCCAACGGCCCGTCCGCCGATCCGGGCCAGGGAGACCAGCACATATCCCTGGGCGCGCATCCGTTCCTCGTTCTCTCGGACTGCCGCAACGTCGGTGACCCGCGTCGACCGCGTCAGCTCACCCATCGGCACATCGGCATCCATCTGCCTGGTCAGGCTTGCCCAATCGTCCACCAACTCCTCCGGACAGTGACCCGTCCACGCCGTGATGTCGACATCTGGTGACGGGCGCTCGAGCTGAGCGAGCCGTTGGGTACTCACGGGCAGATCCAGCAGTTGCCGCGATTCGCGGTTCCCCACCTCCAGCCCGAGGTGCTCAGCGAACGCGATCCCGGCATCGGAATAGGTCTCCACCTGGACCCGCGCCGCCCGACCGGCCAGCGACGTCCGGACCGCATCAGCCAGCGCCAGGCCCACGTGGTCACGCCGACAATCCGGCAGCACCGACAACTCGACCTCGGCACTTCACCGGGATCGACATGAGCCTCGGCGGCAGCCACCGGTCGACCATCGCGAGAGGCCAGCAGCGCGACGGAGACGCGGCCGGGTTTTGGTGACTGGAACTGGGAAACCGTCCGGCACCAATCGAATTCCGCTATCGACCGCCGAGATGACCTGAGACCTCGGGGCCGCCCTTCCCGGCGAGGGGTCGGATAATCCCGCATCTTGGCGGCGTGTCGTCGTCCGGGCGCTGGCGCCCGCGACGACACGCCGCTCAGATGCGGGATTATCTGACCCCTCGCGGGTGTGGGGGTTACAGCAGGCCGGTCTTCAGGCCGGCACCGCAGAGCGGAACGACGGTCTGCCGGTCGCGGAGCAGTCGCCAGCCGAGTTGATCACGATCCTGGTGATCACGGTCGGGATTCTCGGCGTGCCGGACGGCAGCCCAACAGACGGCGGCAGTGGCTTCGACATAGAAACCGCGGCCGGCAAGATCACGTTGGGCCGCGCGGACCGCAGCATCGGACACTGTGACGATGTCGCCGCCGGAGTTGTCGACGGCTGCCAGGATCTGCGCCGACCTGGCGGGCTCGGCAATGGCGATGCCCTCGGCGATCGTGTCCGCCGAAGCGGCGAAACCCGCCGGCACCTCGGCCAGACCCTCTGCCCGGGCGCGGGCCAACGGCGACACCGCCTCGGCCTGCACGGCGACGATCGGCGGCACCCGATCGATCAGACCATGATCGACAAGTTCGGTCAGGCACTGGGCGACGCCGAGCACCAACGTGCCGTTGCCGACCGGGACGACGATCACCTCGGGCAGCCGTCCGCCCAGATCCTCCCAGATCTCGTAGGCATAGGTCTTGGTGCCGTGCAGGAAGTACGGGTTGTAGACGTGGCTGGCATAGAAGGTGCCGGGTCGGTCGGCGGCCTGTTGCGCCGCCCGGGCGGTGGCCTCGCGATCACCCTGGATGATCATCACCTCGGCACCGTGTGCCCGGATCTGCTCGACCTTCTTGGCCGAGGTCGCACCCGGGACGAAGATCACGCACGGCAGCCCGGCGCGGGCCGCGTACGCGGCGATGGCGGTGCCGGCGTTGCCGCTGCTGTCGGCGATCACCAGGTCGGGCTCGACCCGGCGTGCCGCTTCCAGCAGCATCACCGCCCCGCGATCCTTGAAGGACAACGTCGGCATCAGGAAGTCCAGCTTGACCGACAGCCTGCTGTTGATCGCCACCAGCGGCGTACGTCCCTCACCGGAACTGATCACCGGTTCGTCCAGCGGCAGTGCCTCGGCATACCGCCACAGCGACGAGACCCGGTGCGGGAGAGCGGCCCGGTCCACCCCACCGGCCGTGAACGCCAGGTCCCACGGCGACCCGCAGTCCGGGCAGCGCCACTGCAACGCGTCGGCCGCACTGGTCCGGCCGTCGCGCGGGCAGATGTAGCCGGGGACCGCCGACCCGATCACGGCAGCGGTCTGGTGGACAGTTCGAGTTGATGTTCGGCCCGGAACCCCAGCAGGGTACGGGCGCGGGTCAGATCGACCGCCACCTCACGCTCGACGAACCGCCGCGTACGCGGCACCCGCGGCGCATAGCGGTCGAGCAGTTCCTCGGTCCGATATGGCACCAGTGTGTTGTCGGCAGCCACGTAGACCGGTACCGATCCGGTCGTCGGCGCGGTCAATGCCAGTTCAACCGCCAGCGCGGCATCGCGGACGTCGAGATAGGACCAGCCCTCCCGAGCCCCGGGAGCAGGATTCTTCGTCGAGCTCTCCGAATGCCGGGCGATCATTTCCGACGGCGCGACGAACGGGAACCGGAACCCGATCGAATCCATCCCCCAGTGCCGGTGCACCATCCGCGCGGTGAGCTCGTCGACGTATTTGCTCAGCGCGTAGCCGTCGTCGAGATCGGACGGCAGCTGTTCGTCCATCGGGTAGTACGCCGGCAGCACGTCGTGGGAGTTGAACGGCAGTCCGGTGTGGTTGATGCTGCTGGCGAACACCGCCCGCTGCACGCCGCGCTCGGCCGCCTGGGAGAGCACGTTGAACGTGGAGTTCACGTTGGTTCGGAAGACGGTGTACGGCGGATGCCCGTGCGGACTGGGAATGGCCGCCAGGTGCACCACCAGCTCCACGCCCTCCAAGGCGTCGGCAACGGTGTCGACGTCGGCGGTGTCACCGTGCAGCACCCGGTCCATCGGCGGTTCGGGGCGCCCGGCCTCGGCCGCCGGCACCAGGGACAGCCCGGTGATCAACGCACCGTGCCCGGCGAGTCGCCGACACACCGCACTGCCGATGTTGCCTTCGGCACCGGTGACCAGGATTCGCTTACCGGCAAGGGGATGGGCCTCAGACATCGGTCTCCTTCACGTCGTTGTTCAACTTGCTGATCATGGCATCCAGTGCCGTCTGATCGAATCCGAGGAAGCCGAATCCGGCGACCGTCGAGGCCGGCATGTCACCGAACATGGCGCGCATCGGCTCATCCATCGCCTCCAGAGCAGCGCCGACCCGCGGGTCGGCGGTCAACAGCGCCCGGGCGGCAGGATCGGCCAGCCACTCCGACATCGTGGAGTCCCGGTCGAGGGGGCCGGCCAGCGACGGGGCATCGATCAGGATCGTGGCCGAGCCGGCAAGATCACGCGAGGAGGGGCCGATGCTGATCACGAACTCACCGGACTCGACGGCCCAGCGGTTGAGCCGTTCGGACCAGAACGCGAACGCCCGCTCGTCCAGCCGCATGGTCACCGGCCTACTCTCCCCGGGTTGCAGCTCGACCCGCACAAAGCCTTTCAGCTCCCGCACCGGGCGGGGAACGCTGGACTCCGGATCGCCGACGTAGGCCTGCACCACTTCCGCGCCGGCACGACCACCGGTGTTGGTCACCGTTGCCGTGATCGTGACCTCAAGATCACCGGTGGCGACACCGCCGTCGACGGTGACGGTCGGTTCGGAGATGGCGAAGCTGGTGTAGGAGAGTCCGTGCCCGAACGGGAAACTCACCTCCTGCGCGCAGCGGTCGTGGCCGCGATAGCCGATGAAGATTCCTTCGCCGTAGCGGACGATCCCGTCGCCTCCGGGAAAGTTCAGGTAGGAACTGTTGTCCTGCAACCGCATCGGGAGGGTTTCGGCGAGCTTGCCCGACGGATTCGCCCGGCCCAGCAACAGATCGGCCACCGCTCCGCCGGCCGCCTGCCCGGACAGCCAGCATTCCAAGATCGCGGCGACGTCGTCCTGCCAGGTCGAGGTCCGCACGGCCGACCCGTTGGTCAGCACCACGGCCAGCTTGTCCCGGTGACCTCGCAGGGCCTCGAGAAGAGCCAGTTGGTTGTCGGGCAGATCCAGCCCGTTCCGGTCGAAGCCTTCCGATTCGGCAGCGGGCGGTAGACCCAGGAAGGCGACGACCACGTCGGCCTCCTCTGCTGCGGCGATCGCCTCCTGGCGCAGAGCGTCGTCGGCCGCGGCATCCTGCAGGCTGAAACCCCGGACGAAGTCGATGGTGACCTTCGGACCGGCCAGCGCGGTCAGTTCGTCCAACGGGATGTCGACCTTCGTCGGGTTGACCTGCGAGGATCCGGCGCCCTGGAAGCGTGGGGTGCGGGCGAACTCGCCGATCACCAGGACACGTTGCCCCGCCGATCCGAGCGGCAACAGGTCACCCGAATTCTTCAGCAGCACGGCTGACTGCGTGGCCGCCTCGCGGGCTATCCGATGGTGATCATCCTCGTCGACGGTGTGCTCTGCCTGCCGGGCCGGACGGGACCTGGCTACCAGGCGCAGCACGCGGCGTACGGTTTCGTCGAGAGTCGATTCCGGCAGCTCACCGGAGCGTACGGCCCGGACCACCGCAATGTCGCTGTAGCCGATCTGCGGCGGCATCTCCAGATCGAGGCCGGCGGCCACAGCTGCCGGACGATCATGGACCGCACCCCAGTCCGACATCACCAGGCCGTCGTATCCCCACTCCTCGCGGAGCAGCTCAGTCAGCAGCCAGCGGTGTTCGGAGGCGTACGTTCCGTTGATCTTGTTGTAGGAACACATCACCGTCCACGGGTCGGCGGCCTTGATCACCCGTTCGAAGGCCGGCAGGTAGATCTCCCGCAGGGTGCGTTGATCAACCTCGGCACTGACCCGCATCCGGTCAGTCTCCTGGTTGTTCACCGCGAAATGTTTCAGCGAGGTGCCGACGCCCTGACTCTGGATGCCCTGCACCATGGCGGTCGCCAGCTCGCCGGCCAGGTACGGGTCCTCGGACAGGTACTCGAAGTTGCGGCCGCACAGCGGCGACCGCTTCATGTTGATCCCGGGTCCCAGCACCACCGACACCTGCCAACGCAGCGCCTCCCGGCCGATCGCCTCCCCCACCCGGCGAACAAGATCGGGATTCCAGGAGGACGCCAGCGCCGAGGCGGTCGGGAAGCAGGTCGCCGGCACGCTGCCACTCAGCCCCACATGGTCACCGGTCCGGAACTGCGCCCGCAGCCCGTGCGGACCGTCGGAGACCATGATCTGCTCGATACCGAGCCGGTCGGCTGCCGCGGTGTGCCAGATGTCGCCGCCGATGCTCAGCGCGGCCTTCTCCTCAAGGGTCAGCTGCGCCAGAACGGCGTCGACATCAAGTTCCTGTCCGACAGGGCGCTCGGTGTCAGCGGTCATGGATCCTCCTCGATCGTGCTGCCCGCATCCTGCCACTGGTCACGCCAGGAAATCCCGGAAGGTCAGATTCATCCGGGGCCCGACCGGACGGGTCGTCTTGGGAACCGCGTGCCGATAGTCGGCCTGTGATTCGTCGCGCATGATCAACAGGTCACCGGCGCCGAGGTCGAGGGTCCACCGTTCTCCGGTGGCCAGCTGCTTGACGTGGAAGGCGCGGCGACTCCCGAGGCTGATCGAGGCGATCGTCGGTCGGTCACCGAGCTCGGGCTCGTTGTCGCTGTGATAACCGATCGAGTCGCGGCCGTCGCGGTACAGATTCGCCAGGCAGGAGTTGTACGTCGCCCCGGATTCGGCGACCAGCCGTTCCTGCAGCCGCGCCAGCGACGGTGGCAGCGGCCGGGGATCGTTGCGGACACCCGAGTAGGTGTAGGCGTGGTCGCCCATCCAGCAGGTCAGTCGCGGGGTCTTCGAGGTCCGCCCGGCGATGGTGATGTCCTTCTGTTCCCAGTCGAGGTGTTCGACCAGCTCGTCGAAGAGCTGTTCCGGCCGGTCGACCCAGGAGGGCAGATAGCTGAAGCAGTCGGGCAGGGCGGTCACATCGCCACGATAGCCGTCAGCAACCACCCGGCCGACGATTACGGATCGAGGACGGATCCGCTGCCGGGTTGGATCGGGCGTCGAGGCGGAGCACGATGAAGAAATGGCAATGACGGCCTCCCGACGGGGAGGCGCAACCCAGGTTCCGAGTGACTCCGGGCGTGGCTCGGGGCCCTCACCGCGGCTCCTGGCCTGGCTCTCCGGCGTTGTCGCCGGAATGGCCGGGCTGGCGACCGCCGAGGTGATCAGCTGGCTGCTCACGCCACTGGGAGATCCGCTCAGCGCGATCAGCGAATTCGTCGTCGGACTGCTGCCCGGCGGTCTGATCAACTTCGGCAAGGACACCCTGCGGTTCGCCGACAAACCGGTGCTGCTGATCATCGTGGCGGTCGTCGCGCTGGTGATCACCGGATTCGCCGGCCGGATGGAATACAGTCGCCGCTTCGCCGGTGTGGTCGGGCCGGTGGTGCTGTGCGGGTTGGCGATCATCGCCATCGGCACCCGACCAGACGTCGGCTTCTCCGCATTCCCACCGGTGATCATCGGCACGCTGATCTGCTACCTGGTGCTCCGGGTGTTGATCGGCCGACTGCACGGCTGGTCCGACCCGTCGGTACTGCAGCCGCCACCACCGGAGAGCCGGCTGCGTACCGACCGGCGACGGTTCTTGATCACCAGTGCAGCGATCGGTGGCGTGTCGATCGTCGTCGGTACGGCGTCCCGTGCACTGTCCAGCGGCAAGTCGATGGCCCTGAAGGCCAGATCGCTGGTGCAACTGCCCGCTCCGGCGACCCCGGCGGAACCGGTTCCGGCCGGCGCAGACCTCAAGATCGACGGGCTCACGCCGTACGTCACCGCGAACGGCACCTTCTACCGGATCGACACCGCGTTCCAGGTGCCGATCGTCGACCCGGACAGCTGGTCGCTGACCATCACCGGCATGGTTGATCATGAGGTGACGATCACCTGGCAACAACTGCTGCAGCTGCCGCTGACCGAGCACTACGTGACGCTGACCTGCGTGTCCAACGAGGTCGGCGGCGGGCTGGCCGGAAACGCCCGCTGGTTGGGCTATCCGGTCCGGGAGCTGCTCAAACTCGCCGGGCCGCACGCCGACGCCGACATGGTGCTGTCCCGCAGCGTCGACGGATTCACCGCCAGCACCCCGCTGGACGTGCTGACCGATCCCGGCCGGGAGGCGATCATCGCGATCGGGATGAACGGCCAGCCGCTGCCCGCCGAGCACGGGTTCCCCGCCCGGATGGTGGTCCCCGGACTGTACGGCTACGTCTCGGCGACCAAGTGGATCCGGTCGCTCAAGGTCACCACCTTCGCCGCGGACCACGGCTACTGGACGCCGCTGGGCTGGGCACCCCGCGGGCCGATCAAGCTCGCCTCGCGGATCGACACGCCGTCGGACAACGTCCGGGCCGGAAAGGTGCCGGTCGCCGGAGTGGCCTGGGCCCAGCACACCGGGATCAGCAAGGTCGAGGTGCGGGTCGACGACAAACCGTGGCAGACCGCGAAGCTCGCCGATACGGTCGGACCGGACACCTGGCGGCAGTGGGTGTGGGTCTGGGATGCCGAACCCGGCGATCACACGCTGACCGTCCGGGCCACCGACGCCGACGGGCGGGTCCAGACCTCGCAGCAGGCACCTCCGGCGCCGGACGGCGCGACCGGCTGGGACACCCGGACGGTGTCGGTCAGCTGATCGGTAGGTTGATCCTGTGCGGCCGGCGGACCGCCGGCTGCTTCGCCCACCGATGAGAAGGATCGTCAACGATGACTGCCATCGCATCCCCTGACCTTGATCAACTGGCCGCCGACTACCAACGCGACGGGTTCGTCAAGGTCTCCGGGCTGCTCACCCCCGAGGAAGCCGCCGACTACCGCCGGACGAGCCACGAACTGTTGCAGCGGCTGGACAAGGCCGACGACCCGACCTGGGGTTCGGCGGCGACGGTGTCGATGGGGCAGGCGACCAGCCTGCAGCACCTGCACGACGCCCAGTTCTACGACGCCGCGTTCAGCCGGTTGCTCACCGACCCGCGGTTCACACAGGTCGCCGCAGCGGTCCTCGGCACGCCGAACGTGCAGCTGCACCACACCAAGTTGTTCGTCAAGCCGCCGGAGAACGGGTCTCCGTTCCCGTTGCACCAGGATCATCCGTTCTTCCCGCACACCGACAACCGGGTCGCTGCGGCGATCTTCCACTTCGACGACGCCCCGGACGAGAAGGGCTGTGTCCGGGTCGTTCCCGGCAGTCATCTCGCCGGGCCACGGGAGCATGATTCCGAGGGCGGCTTCCACCTCACCGATGTTCCGTTCGAGGAGGCCGTACCGCAGCCGGCCAAGGCCGGAGACGTACTGTTCTTCAGCTGTCTGACAGTGCACGGCTCAGGGGTCAACGTCAGCAACGAGGCTCGGACCACCTGGCTGGTCCAGTTCCGCGATCCGGCCGACCCGCCGCTCACCGATGCGCACAGCCACTCGCTGGGTCAGGGCATGATGTTGGCCGGCATCGACCCGACCGGGCGCCGCCGCTGACCGGGTTCAGAACCAGCCGAGGTTGACCGAGACGCCCAGCCAGTCGAGGATCTGCGGCGCCCCGATGATGACCACCGGCAGGGCGATCAGGCCCAACGCCAGCAGGTAGATCCCGGCGCTGAGCAACCGGTGCGGGCGGACGTCCTCGGCCAGCCGGGAGACCCGGACGACGGTGCCGTAGCTGACCCCCATCGCGAACCGCGGTACCGGCGCGGCCGCCATCGCGACCAGCGCCCGGGCCAGCGGCACCGCGCCGGTACGGCGCCGGGCCGCGTCGTCGGCCAACAGTTCGACCAGCAGCCGGGCCTCGTTCAGCGGTACGTCGCTGCGGACCGCGATGGGAAACGCCCGGTGCAGTGCGGTGAACGTGTCCAACACCAGGTCGTGCCGGGCGCGGACGTGGGCTTCCTCGTGGGCGAGCACGGCCGCCACCTCGTCGCGGGACAGGGTGCGCAGCGCACCGTCGCTGACCACGACCCGGGAATGGCGGACCGACGGCAGGCAGTACGCGACCGGCATCGGTTCGTTCATCACCCGCAGTCCGGGCGGTCCGGGCAGTTCTGCCCGACGCCCGACCTGGTCGAGCAGGTCGACCGCACGCCGGTGCCGTGCCCGACGCGCCCCGGAGGTGCGGACGACGGTGATCAGCGACCAGATCAGCCGTGCGACCACGACAACGGTGAAGATCAGGATCAGCGAGTAGACGATGATCTCGGCGACCGAGGGGTCGGGATTGTGGAACAGCCCCAGGCTGAGTGCGAGGCCGGCTCCGACCACCGACAGCAACGCCGACACCGAGCCCGCCTGCCAGAGCGCCACCGCCGGGCGGGGTGCCCGGTGCAGGAAGCTCCAGCGGCCGACCCAGATGGAACCCGGGCCGACCAGGATCACCGCAAGGATCCCCAGCGCTACACCGATCATCTCGTCAGGTCCGGCGCGATCAGCTCTGCGGCGTCGGGTTCTTGGCCTCCAAGCGGGACAGCGCATCACGCATGGTTGCGGCCTCCTCAGGCGTGACCCGGTCGACGAACGCCACCAGCGCGGCGGTGCGGTCCTGTTCGCTGCCGTCCAGGGCGTCGTGCATCACCTCGGCGACCATCTCCTCGCGGGTCTGCACCGCCGAATAGAGATAGGCCCGGCCGGCGCTCTTCCGGATCACCAGACCCTTCTTGGCCAGGCGGTCCAGCACCGTCATCACGGTCGTGTACGCCAGGTCGCGGTCGCGGATCAGCGCAGCGTGGACCTCACGAACCGAGCGAGGTGACGGCGAGCTCCACAGCTCTTCCATCACCCGACGTTCGAGGTCACCCAAGGAACTCACCACGGCTTCCAGTCTAGCCGCTCGTACTACTAAACGCGTACTACGTTGTCTAGTACTACGTGAAGTAGTAGTTTCTGGACATGACCACAGGTCAAGCCAACGGGAGCCACTAACCAGACATGGACACACTGCTGCTCTCCCGATTGCAGTTCGGGATCACGATCGTCTACCACTTCTTCTTCGTCCCGGTCAGCATCGGTCTCGCAGGCCTGGTCGCCGGGTTGCAGACCGCCTGGGTGCGTACCGGACACCCCCGTTACCTCAGACTCACCCGGTTCTACGGCAAGTTGTTCCTGATCAACTTCACCATCGGTGTGGTCACCGGCATCGTCCAGGAGTTCCAGTTCGGGATGAACTGGAGCGAGTTCTCCCGCTTCGTCGGCGACATCTTCGGCGCCCCGCTGGCACTGGAGGGGTTGCTGGCGTTCTTCATGGAGTCGACCTTCCTCGGGCTGTGGATCTTCGGCTGGGACAAGCTGCCGAAGAAGATCCACCTGGCCTGCATCTGGCTGGTGGCCATCGGCACCGTGTTGAGCGCCTTCTGGATCCTGGCCGCCAACTCGTTCATGCAGCACCCGGTGGGCTACACGATCAACACCGAGCTGGGCCGTGCCGAGTTGATCGACTTCGGTGCCGTGGTGACCAACCCGGTGCTGCTGGCCACCATGCCGCACCAGATCTCGGCCTGCTACATGGTCGGTGCGAGCGTGGTCACCGCGGCCGCGGCGTGGCACCTGGTCCGGGTCGCTCGCAAGGACCGTGCCGCACAGTCGGCATTGGTGGCCGCCAGCGGCGACGCCGCGGACTACGTCCGCGATGCGGAGGACGACGAATCCCGGTCGGCCTTCCGCACCGCGCTCAAGATCGGCACCGTCACCATGCTGATCGCCGGGGCGCTGACCTTCATTGCCGGCGACACCCAGGGAAAGGTGATGACCGACGTCCAACCGATGAAGATGGCAGCCGCCGAGGCGCTGTACCACACCGAGAAGCCGGCATCGTTCTCGATCATCACCATCGGGACCCTCGACGGCAAGCACGAGGTCTGGGCGATCAAGGTCCCGCGGCTGCTGTCCTTCCTGGCACACAGCAACTTCACCGGCGAGGTGCAGGGCATCAACAACCTGCAGACCGAGTACGCCCAGAAGTACGGCCCCGGCGACTACGCGCCGAACATCCCGGTCACCTACTGGACCTTCCGGCTGATGATGGGTGTGGGCTTCGTCGCGTTCGCCGGCGGCGTCCTGATCCTCTGGTTGACCAGGAAGGACCGCGATCCGGCAACCACCGGGTTCTGGGGCATCGTCTGGCGCTACGGGCCGATCCTGCTGCCGTTGCTGCCGTTGCTGGGCAACTCGTTCGGCTGGATCTTCACCGAGATGGGTCGGCAACCCTGGTTGGTCTTCGGGCTGCTGCCCACCCGGGACGGGGTCTCACCCAATCTCTCCCCGGTCCAGGTGCTGATCTCGTTGATCATCCTGACCGGCGTGTACGGGGTGCTGGCGGTGATCGAACTGCGGTTGTTCACCCGCACGATCAGTGCCGGGCTGCCGGACCTGGAACCTGAACCCGAGCCGGACAGCGCGGACAAGCCGCTGTCGTACGCCTACTGATCGTTGAGGATGATCATGGATCTCGCCACCGTCTGGTTCGTCATCGAGGCCGTTCTGTGGATCGGCTACTTCGTCCTGGAAGGGTTCGACTTCGGCGTCGGGTTGTCCCTGCCGTTGATCGGCCGCAGGGATCGGGAACGGCACGCCGTGTTGTCCACGATCCTGCCCGTGTGGGACGGCAACGAGGTGTGGGTGATCGTCGCCGGCGGGGCGATGTTCGCCGCCTTCCCCGGCTGGTACGCAACGATCTTCAGCACCTTCTATCTGCCGCTGCTGGCAATCCTCTTCGGATTGATCATCCGGGCGGTCGGCCTGGAATACCGGGAGCATCGCGAGGACGCTGCGTGGCGGCGACGCTGGGACTGGTGCATCATCGCCGGTTCCTTCCTGCCCGCACTGCTCTGGGGCGTCGCCTTCGGCAACATCGTCCGTGGTCTGCCGATCAACGCCGGACACAACTTCACCGGATCACTGCTCGACCTGCTCAACCCGTTCGCCCTGCTGGCCGGTCTGGTGACACTCACGCTGTTCCTGACCCACGGTTCGGTCTTCCTGGCCCTGCGGACGACCGGCGAACTGAGGCTGCGGGCCAAGCGGCAGGCCTCCGTGGCCGGCGCGATCACCGTGGTACTCGGCGTCGGATTCCTGGTCTGGCTCAACCGCCTGCCCGGGATCGAGAACCGCGGCGCGGTGCTGGTCTGCTCGATCGTCACGGCAGCGGCATTGGTCTTCGGGCTCGGTATGCATCTGGCGAACCGGGACGGTTGGTCGTTCGCCGGCACCGCTGTCACCGTCGGCGGCGTGGTGATCACGCTGTTCACCGCGCTGTACCCGCGGCTGATGCCGAGCACCAGCAATCCGGCGTGGAGTCTGACGATCCAGAACTCCTCCGCGACCCATTACACGCTGACGATCATGACCTGGTCGGCTGCGGTGCTGGTGCCGCTGGTGCTGGCCTATCAGGCCTGGACCTACTGGACCTTCCGGAAGCGGATCACGCTGCCGCCGGTCGATGCCGACGCTGCGGACGCCGTCCGCGCCAAGGCCCAACCGTCGTCGGTGCGCTCCGCGATCGCGAAGTGAGCTGATCATGGCCATCAGCAACCTGGTCCGCACCTCATCGGAGCCGCCCGCCGATGCCGGGCCCGACGACCGCACCCGAGCATCCGGCCGGGACAGGCGCGGTCCGTTGGATCCACGACTGGTCCGCCGCGCCTCCGCGGTCCGCCGGCAGCTGGTGTTGACGTCCCTTTCGGGCACGCTCAGCGCGGGCAGCATCGTGGCGATCGCCTGGTTCATCGCGTACGGCGTCGGCCTGGGATTCGACCGGCACAGTGTTGCGCCGATCCTGGCCTCGGCGCCGTGGCTGGCCGCCGCGTTCGTCGCTCGCGGCGTGCTGTCCTGGCTCTCCGACCTGGTGGCGGT
>Ga0164242_10002808_pt1 | contig 20091 bp, 17 predicted proteins | sample OricomgcompostMG_FD_108783 | JGI IMG/M metagenome (GOLD analysis project Ga0164242, IMG submission 108783) | Miracle-Growth compost microbial communities from Emeryville, California, USA - Original compost - Miracle growth compost (MG) ... | reverse complement strand
GTTATCTGGCCGCGGCCTGCGTGAACTTCTATTACATTCGTTTCAAGCTCGCTTCATGACGAAGATTCCCGGCGCCCCACGAGAAGGCGCGCTCGCCGATGTCGCCGTGCTGATGCCCGCGTTCAATGGGCAGGCCGATGTCGAACGCACGCTGGCGTCGTTCGCCGAGGACGCGACCATCTATGCGCTTGTCGTCGACGACGGCAGCACGCCGCCGCTCATAGCACCTGCCGTGCCTGGCATGCTTGTCGAGATCCTGCGCATGGCGAAGAACGGCGGTATCGAACGCGCGCTCGAAGCGGGTATCGATGCTTTAGCCGATCGAGGCTTTCGCTACGCGGCCCGGATCGACGCGGGCGATCTCGCGTGCCCTCAGCGGCTCGCGAAGCAGCGCGCGCACATGGAAGCCGCGCCGACGCTCGCGGCGCTCGGGATGTGGACGCAGGTCGTCAGCCGGTCCGGTGAACCGCTTTTTATGTTGCGGCCAGCGGTGGACGCGCGGCAGCTCAAACGCGAGCGGTTTTTGCGCTCGCCGCTCGTTCATCCCTCGGTGATGCTGCGCGTGGATGCCGTTCGGGCGGTGGGTAACTACCGGCGGCTTTATCCCGCGGCCGAGGACCTCGATTTGTTTCTGCGGCTCATGGAGCGTTACGAGTGCGCGAATTTGCCCGAGCTCGGGCTCTACTACGAGCTCAACGAAGGCGGCGTCAGCGCGACGAAACGGCGGCGGCAGATCGTGTCCACGCTGCGGCTGCAGGTGCGATATCTGAACGTGCTGAACTGGCGCGACTGGGTTGGGCTCGGGAAGAGCCTGATGCATTTGGTCGTGCCGTACCGAGCGTTGCAGCGCGTGAAGCGCGTGCTGCTTGCCTGAATCCATCCTGATCCACCCTTCATGAAACCGTCTGCCGTCCAGGCCACCCGAAGCGTTTCTTCACTGCATATCGTCCTCGTCTGCAACACGGCCTGGGCGATCTACACTTACCGGCAAGGGCTGCTGCGCGCGCTCACCGAAGCGGGAGCCCAGGTCACCGTCCTGGCGGCGCGCGACCGCACGTTCGAGCCACTGCTCGCGATGGGCTGCCGCTGCATCGAGCTGCCCGTCGCGTCGAAAGGCACCAATCCCGTGGAGGATCTGCGCACGCTGCGCGCGCTCTACCGCCATTACCGCGGGCTCAAGCCCGATGTCGTGTTCCATTACACGATCAAGCCCAATATCTACGGGTCCATTGCGGCGTGGCTCGCACGCGTACCGTCCGTTGCGGTGACAACGGGGCTCGGGTATGTATTCATCCAGAAAAGCCGCGCCGCGCAGGTGGCAAAACGGCTCTACCGCTGTGCGCTCCGCTTTCCGCGCGAAGTCTGGTTCCTCAACCAGGACGACGCAACGGCGTTCAGGCAACAAAACCTGCTCGCCCATCCCGAACGTGCGCGGCTGTTGCATGGTGAGGGGGTAGACCTCGAACAGTTCGCCTTTACGCCGCTGCCCGAGCGGGAGACGTTTGCGTTCGTGCTGATCGGCCGGCTACTGTGGGACAAGGGCGTTGGCGAGTATGTCGAAGCGGCTCGCGCACTGCGCGGACGTTTCCCACGTGCGCGCTTTCGACTGCTCGGGCCCGTGGGCGTGGACAACCCGAGCGCGATCTCGCGCGAGGAAGTCGCGGAATGGGAGCGCGAAGGCGTGATCGAGTATCTGGGCGAAACGGCGGACGTCCGCCCGTTCGTCGCCGACTCCGACTGCGTCGTACTTCCCTCGTACCGCGAAGGCGTGCCGCGCACGCTGATGGAAGCGAGCGCAATGGGCCGCCCGATTGTGGCGACCGACGTTCCGGGTTGCCGCGAAGTCGTCGAACATGGGGTCAATGGGTTGCTCTGCGAAGCGCGTAACGCCGCCTCGCTGACGGCGCGGCTCGCGGAAATGCTCGAAACCGATCGCGCCGCGCGCGAAAAAATGGCGGCACTGGGCCGGAACAAAATCGAGAAAGAATTCGACGAGCGGGCTGTGGTACAACGTTACCGCGAACTCGTTCACCGGGTCACCGGTGTAACGTTCTGAATCTGAACGCATTGTTGAACTCGAGAACTGGACACCTCATGACTGCGGCGAACTCGCGGGGCGCAATCCTTGTTACAGGCGGAGCGGGCTACATTGGCTCGCACACCTGCGTCGAACTGCTGAACGGCGGCTATGAAGTGATCGCCGTCGATAACTTCGTGAACAGCCATCGGGAATCGCTCGAACGCGTCAAACGAATTGCCGGTAAGCCGCTGACGTTTTACGAAGCCGATGTTTGCGACGCAGAGGCACTAAACCGGATCTTCGAAAACCATGCAATTGCGGGCGTGATCCACTTTGCGGCGCTTAAGGCGGTGGGGGAATCGGTAGCGAAACCGATCGAGTACTACCGCAACAACATTGGCGGTCTGCTGGTCGTGCTCGATGTGATGCGCAAACATCAGGTGAAGCAGTTCGTGTTCAGCTCATCCGCAACGGTTTACGGCGTGCCCGAGCGATCGCCGATCGACGAGACGTTTCCGCTTTCGGCGACGAACCCGTATGGCCAGTCGAAGCTGATCGCCGAGCAGATTCTGCGCGACCTGGAGACCGCCGAACCGTCGTGGCGCATTGCCGTGCTGCGGTATTTCAATCCGGTCGGCGCGCATGAGAGCGGTTTGATCGGAGAGGATCCGGCCGGGGTGCCCAATAACCTCATGCCTTATGTCGCGCAGGTTGCGGTCGGCAAGCTCGAAAAGCTGTGCGTGTTCGGCGGCGATTATCCGACGCCAGACGGCACCGGCGTGCGCGACTATATCCATGTGGTCGATCTCGCACGCGGACATCTTGCTGCGCTCGATGCGCTCAATGCACGACAGGCCGGCATTGTCGTGAATCTCGGCACGGGGCGCGGATATAGCGTCCTTGAAATCGTGAAGGCTTTCGAACAGGCTTCGGGACGGGCCATACCGTATGAGATCGTCGCGCGGCGGCCCGGTGACGTCGCCGAATGCTTCGCCAATCCCAATCTCGCCAAGAGCGTGCTCGGCTGGGAAGCGCGATTTGGCATCGAGCGGATGTGCGAGGATCACTGGCGGTGGCAGGAGAAAAATCCTGCAGGGTTTGGAAAATCTGCTTAAGAATTGCCGCGCAGATGCGATTGACAGCCGCCGCCTGCTATCAGCGTCTGAAGCGGTAACTGCGCAGAGCGCCCTTATTATTCGAGCATTTATCTGCTTGAGCCTGGCCTGCCCCACGTCGCTGCCAGGTGCGCGCGTTGACAATTGCACCCTTTAGTCGGATAGAATGTGGTCCCCTACGCTGCGGTTTTTCCTGCCGAACCCCGACCTGAAACGTCAAGGCGTAGCTTATGAATTGCCCTCGACTTGCGGAGCGGGTGCGCCCCGAGTCGGTGTGCGCCGCAGAAAACGCCGCAGTAACGCCCCCCATGCACCTATGCGCGATTTGAGAACCATCGGCGTACTGGCTAGTTCGACGCTCGTGAAGGCACTCGCAGGTTTGGCTACCGCCAAGATCCTTGCGACGACCATGAGCATCGGGCAATTTGGTCAGTTGTCGCAACTCATGGCACTCGTCGCTTTCGCCGGGATGTTTGCCGCGGGTGGGATCAGTTCTGGCGTCACACGCGTTATTGCTTCGAGCAAGGGCACTTTGCTGGAGCGTGACTGGCTAACGGTAATTGCAAAGCTTTACCTCTGGACTTCCGTTGCCATTGGTATGGCGCTCGTTCTGTCCTGCGGGCCGCTCTCGACTTTGATATTCAAAAGCTCAGACTTTCGCTGGGCGATTTGTCTGCTTGGAGTCACACAGGCCATCGTGGGCTTTGGCTCGATTTATCAGGCTTATGCGTCTGCCTATGCGAACTATACGGTAATCCTTGGGGCCAATTTTGCAGGAGCAGTCGCCGGAACCGCGTTGCTCCTACTGTTTGCACACAATCATAACTACAGAAGCGCAGCCGTCGGCCTCGTTCTGGTGCCTGCCATGCCTGGTCTTTTCCTGCTGGCAACAAGACTGTCGAACCTGATCAAGAACGTCGAGATCCGCGGACGCGCCCTGGACGTCCCCAAAGCGGGTCACCTGCTTTCCTTTTCCATAGCGGCGCTGGCCGGCGCCGCAAGCATTACCCTTGGCCAAATGGGTACTCGGGACCTTGTCGGACACGCGGTGGGATGGGGCGCGGTTGGATATTGGCAGGCAACGATCCGCATTTCCGATGTATATATGCAGTTCGTCAGTGTTTTTCTGCTCAGCTATGCAATGCCGAAGCTGGCCGGTCTTGACGAAGGGGCGGTTCATCGCGGATTTATTTCGATACAGAAAACGCTACTTGCTCTTTATTTGACTGGCGGCCTGTTCATCTGGCTAATCAGGAACCAGCTTTATAAAATTCTTTACTCAGCAGATTTCGTTGCTGCGTCGCACCTGCTTTTACCTCAGCTCGCTGGCGATTTATTTCGCGTTGTCGCGGCCGGCATTTCGACATTATTTATGGCGAGAGGTATTGTCCGTGTTTCGATTACTTATGAGTCGCTCCAGGGAGTGTTACTTTTCACTGGAACGGCGTTGCTCGTTAGCCGTTATGGCGGCAACGCACCCGTTTACGCATATGGTATCGGCTATATGATTCTGGGAATCAGCATGATGATAATTTATTACATGCAATTCGGCACGTCACGGCCGGCAGCCACCTAGGATCAAATACCGGAAATCTCGATTTTCGCCCCGAATGACTATTTTTAACCAAAAGTCGACTACTCTTTCAAGAGCGATTTTTTAAATCAAACACGATCTATGGAACAAGCCTCCGAAAAAGAAATTTCTCTGCGCCAGATTTGCGATTTCTCTCACCGCTATTGGAAACGCATTCTTCTTGTGACTATTGCGGGTGGCGCTATAGGCATTGTCGCGGCTACATTTCTGCCCAAACAATGGGAGGCATCTGCCGATTTGCAGGTGGGCCAGATTCAATTTAGCGCTGATGGAGGCCCGACGCTCGTAGAGCCCTTGGCCCAGGTGGTAGCGCGGGTCCAGAATCGTGCGTTCGTCGACGACGTCGTCCAGGCAATGCATTGGGAGACCGACGATGGTTTCATGGGACGCGCAACGTTGGTACGACGCTCGCTCTCTGCCAAACCTTTGCCCGCAACCCAACTGGTTGCGATGACTGTGCGCGGGTACTCGCGCAACGATGCAATGGCTACCTTGACTCAAGTCGAATCGCAGTTGATCGCGGCGCACGCACGAACTGTCGATTCGGCGCTGGGCCAAATCAAGTCGCAGCTCGCCGAAGTCAATCAGGTACTGGCTTCGCGTCAATCGGCAGTCAATCGCATGGAGCAGAAGATTACCGGAGGCGGAGGCAGCACGCAGAGCGCGCCTGATGCATTGGTTATTGGTTCCATCGCGTTGTCCAAGCTTAGCAGTGAGGATCTTCTCAAGCTCAAACTGAGCCTTGAGCAGCAGGCAAGTCCGGAGCGTACATTTAATTCAAAGAACCTGACGCGCATTACCAGCTTGCGTCAGGCCGTCTTCCCAAGGAGGAGCCTGTTTGCCGCCGCTGGCCTGGTGGTCGGCCTTTTGCTGGGTCTTGGGCTTGCACTACTGAAGGAGTTGGGTCGGCTTGCACGCGGCGAAGTAACAACTGCCAAGTAACTCGGTCGGATTCCAATATGCATATCAAGCCTTCAACGGCCCGTCTGTAGAGATAAAGGCATGAGAATTCTCATACTTTGCACCAAGTATTCGTTGACGGAATCTGATGGCTGGCTGACGAACGATCTTGCCGCCGCCTTCTCCGAACACGGACACGAAGTTACCGTCGTGTGCCTGGATTGGACCGGAGCGTCCAATCCGACTACCACAACGATGTACGGTAAGGTGTCCGTTGTTAACGTGCCGGCCAGCGTCGATCGTTTCGCATTTGCGCCCAGGGTATTCAGGAATCTTTATAAGTGGTTTTTTTCGTCACACGATGCAATTTCTTACGTTGATGCGCACGTAACCGGAGAGTTCGACTTGCTAATCGGGTTCTCGCCGGCCGCAACGACGTACTGGCTGCAGCGCCACCTTATCAAGAAGTGCCGTCCGGGGCGTCGCTATATGGTGCTATGGGACTTCTTCCCGCGCTCGAACGCGGAACTCGGTCTCGTACCTCGGGGGCCGATCTACTATGTCGCGAAGAAGCTCGAAGCGAGAGCGATCGACGATTTCCACGTGGTAGGGCTCATGTCTCCGGCCAACGTCAAGTTCATGGCGAAGGAATTCTCGGGTTTCAAGGGCCGGTCCGAAGTGTTACCGCTTTGGGGACCGGCACAGTTTCCCGGGGACGTTTCGAGGGACGAGGTCCGCGACCAGTTCGGCTTACCCAAGGATGCCGTAATCGCCGTCTTCGGCGGCCAACTGACTCCAGGACGCGGCATTGAGCTCCTGTTACGTGTAGCGGATGCCAGCCGGGATGCGCTCCCGCGGGCCTACTTCGTTGTGGCTGGCCGGGGCCCCCTCGAAGGTTACCTGACCGAGCAATTAAAGCTGCCCCGGTACCAGAATGTGCGGTTCCTTGGGCAGATACCGCGGAACAGATACCTGGACTTCCTGACAGTCTGTGACATTGGGCTGGTTTTCAGCTCCGGAGCATTAACAGTGCCATCCTTTCCCTCCAAGACAATCGATTACTTCCGTGCCGCCGTCCCGGTCCTGGGTGCGGTCGAGGCGGCAACCGACTTCAGCCACATCATCGAAACGGAAATCGGTGCCGGATACTCGAGCACTAGCTCCGATTTTGCCAAAATTATGGAAAATCTCGAAAAGCTGGTTTTATCGGCAAGACTGCGCGCCGAAATGGGGCAGCGGGGGCTTGCTTATTTCAAGAGCCGGATGACCGCCTCCGCTATCGTCACGCAAATTCTTGGTGCATAGCTAAATGGGTTTTTATCTTGGGATAGCGTGGATTCTTGGCGTCGCTGGCGTGCTTTCCAGCCTGGCCCGACGGCACATTCCCCTGCTGAGCGCGATCATGATCTGCCTCTTCTGGGCCGTCGCTGCTCTTCGATACGACACAGGATTTGACTGGCTCGTTTATAAGAATTATTTCAATCAATTTTTGGGCATACCTCCGGTCGGGAGCGATATCGTTCCGATGGAGCCTTTATACAGGCTCCTGAATATCATAGTGGCCGCAGTTTTCGCGCATTTCCAGATGATTTTCTTGATTGTTGCAACCTTCAATGTCTGGGTGGCAACGAGAATCATCAGGAACACGCGGGCAAACGTGTTGTTCTGTCTGTTCTTTTATTTCTGCATGATATATCTGCCGCTGCAGATGGGCGTACTGCGGCAATCCATCGCGGTCTCGCTGGTGCTGCTCGCGATGCTATCGGCATCCTCACAAAGAAAATTTTCGGCAAGCGTGTTTTTCGCACTCGCGATTGGATTTCAATATTCGAGCCTGATGTATCTTCCAGTTTTCTGGCGAAGAGCTACGGAACTTATTTCGCGAAAAATGCCGGTCTTCCTGCTTGTCGTCGTCGCGTTTTACGCCGCCGGGGTTGGCTTCGCGTCCATTGTGATTTTTATTTTATCGCATGTGCCTGTATCATTTATATCAGAAAAAATCGCGATCTATGCACAGGCTGGACTGGCACCGCGCAGCCTCACATCCGGCGCATACTTTGCCGTTAACTGCTGCATCCTGTTTTGGGTAAATAGAGGCATTGCGAAGCGAACGGTTCTGCAGGACTATTTGCTGGGTAGCTTGATACTACTCGTCATTCTTCAGGGCCTGTTTTTTGATTTTCCGCTCCTGTGGAATCGAGTTCAATATCTCGCGGTCCTGCCCCAGTCGATACTTTTGTCTACCACCATTTCAGGAAAGGGTTTCGTTACCCGACTAACGGCTTTGTCGGCTTTGTTCGTGTTCGCCATTGTGTCACTGACATATCAATTAATTAGCCCCATCTCCCCCTATATTCCGTACTACTCCTATATTGAATATCTGATGACTGGGGATCCTGGGACCGGAATGGAGCGAACACTGTCTTATTATCGTGAAGTGGGCTCGCCCGGACAGGCTAGCCAATAACTTCGTTTGGCTCGGCACGTTTCCCCGGAGCTTGGGCAAGGTAGCTCGCTCATTCCTGGAGTCTTCCCTGGCTTCAGGAACGAGCGAGTCAATTGGTGTAATCTGATTTCAGACGACGACAGCCCGTGCCTGCGGCGCGTGCCGTCCGGCCGCTCAGGACCGGTCGCCGACCGTACTATTCGATATGTTCGTTGTGGTGCAGCCGAGAGCGGCTAACGCAAATCATCGACGAAGCGCGGACAGATTAACGGCAGCAGCCACGAGTACCAACGCAACGTGAATGTGTGCGTTCACCAAATCTACGTGAATCTGCTCGGCCACCTGCCCGCCGAGGTACGTCAACTCTGCTCAGGCGCTAATGTTTCTACTCCCTGCGGCCCATATCCGTGCACGTGCTGTCCAAGAATCGACTTGATTTGCACCTCGTCATTCCGCTCGGCGGCCTGCCGCATGGTTGAGAGCACGGGTGCCAGCTCAATCCATGGGACGTAATCTTCCCGGGCAGTCATGATCCGCTCATGCACTGTCGCTTCGGGATTGTCGCCAATCAGCAGTTCCTCATACAGTTTCTCGCCCGGCCGCAAGCCCGTCACCTTAATCTCGATGTCGCCCGAAGGGTTGTGCTCATCGCGCACGGAGAAACCCGAAAGCTTCACCATGCGGCGCGCCAGATCCATGATCTTCACGGGCTGTCCCATATCAAGGACGAATACTTCGCCACCACGGGCCATCGCCCCCGCTTGCAGAACCAGTTGCGCTGCCTCCGGGATGGTCATGAAGTAGCGCGTCACTTCTTCGTGAGTGACGGTAAGCGGACCACCCTCGCGGATTTGCCTGCGGAACAACGGCACCACGCTGCCGCTGCTGCCCAGCACGTTACCGAAACGCACCATGGCGAATACGGTTTGATTGCTCACGGCAGGACTGACGCGACCGTCCAATGCGTCGAACTGCAACGACCGGCTGGCAGCCAGCGCCTGCAACACCAATTCCGCCATGCGCTTCGTTGCGCCCATCACGTTCGTCGGACGCACCGCCTTGTCCGTCGAAATGAGCACGAAATGCCCGACGCCGCTTTCCAGGCCCGCACGTGCCACATTGAGCGTGCCGAAGACATTGTTCAGCACACCTTCACAAGGATTGCATTCAACCAGCGGCACGTGCTTGTAGGCAGCCGCATGATAGACGGTAGCTGGCCGATACGTTTTGCAGATGTCCCGCATACGGTCAAGCTTGGCTACGCTCGCAAGCAGCGGCACGATATCCACGGCCAGAAGGTTGTCCCTGCATAAACGTTCGAGCTCCTGATGAATCGTATAGAGTCCGAATTCGTTGTGCTCGACAAGCAGGATCTGGCGCGGCTTCTCGCATACGATCTGGCGGCAAAGCTCACTTCCGATACTGCCGCCGGCACCGGTCACCAGGACGCACTTGCCCGCCAGGTTCCGGGCAAGCAGCGCTTCATCCGGCGGCACGGGCACACGCCCCAGCAGGTCCTCCACGTCCAGTTCCTGGAAGTCCTGGATGGTTACCCGACCGGACGCAAGATCGGCCATGCCAGGGAGTGTGCGAATGTGGACTGGCAACTCGCGCAGGCTGGCGATGATTTCGTTGCGACGAGCGCGGCCAAGCGACGGGATGGCAAGCAGGATGTCCGTGACGCCCATCAGTTTCACGGCATCGTGTACATCCGACGGACCGAGGATGTTAAGGCCATTGATGGTGCGGCCGATCTTGGCAGGATCGCTGTCGATGAACCCCAGAAGTTCGTAGCGGCCGCCGTAAGCCAGCGCGGAAGCCGTCTGCACACCGGCCTCGCCTGCCCCGTAGATAAGCAGTGTCCCTTCCCTGCCGCGCCCCTTGACGGTATGGCCAGCTAGCCAGAAACGCGCGAGGGCGCGGCTGGCGACGACCAGCAGCAGAAAGAGCATCGGCTGGATCAGCGCGACGGTGCGCGGTACGCCGTTCCACTTGAACAGCGCGAGCACGGCGACGAACAGGGCGGCGTACACCGCTACCGCCTTTGCGGTAGTCACCAGCGCGGCGAAGCCCGTATAGCGAAAGATCGCGCGATACAACCCGAAGCGGACAAACAACGGGAAGGCGAGCAGCGGGGCCGCCAGGTAGACATACGGCTGCTGCAAGTAGGGCAAGCCGCTCTGGTCGATCCGGAGGTAGAACGCCAGCCAGACCGATGCCAGTGAGAACAGAAGGTCGAGAAGGACCACCACGGCCCGCTTGGCGGGTCTGGGCAGCCCAAGAAGGAAAGCCGTTAGCTTGTTCACCGCCCGGCCCGCTTGAGTACGTCGGAAATCACCGTGCAGCTCTTCTTGATCTCGGCCTCGGACAAAGTGGGGTGCACCAGGAACATCAGGCTCAGTTCGCCGAGCTCACGCGCCACGGGCAACCGTTCGTCGGGTCGCCAGCCGGTACCGTCGAACGCCTTTTCCAGGTACACCTCGGAACACGAGCCCTGGTAGCACGGCACGCCCGCGCCATTGATGACTTCGGCGATGCGGTCGCGAGACCAGCCCGGCGCCAGTTCCTCGGGATTTACGTACACGTAGCACTTGTAGTGCGCATGGACACTACCTTCCGGCACCTGCGGCACGCGAACACTGGCGAACGGCCTGCAGGCGTCCCAGATCGCTTCCGCATTCGCCGTCCTGCGATCGGTCCAGTCCTTCATGCGGCGCAGTTGGATACGCCCGACCACGGCCTGCATTTCGAGCATGCGCCAGTTCGTACCGAAGCTCTCGTGCAACCAGCGGAAACCGGGGGGATGCTGACGCTCATAAACGGCCGCGTAACTCTTGCCGTGGTCCTTGAAGGACCACATGGCGCGCCAGAGCGACTCATCGTTGGTCGTCACCATGCCGCCCTCCCCGCCGGTGGTCATGATCTTGTCCTGGCAGAAACTCCAGGCGCCAACATGGCCGATCGAGCCAACGCTGCGGCCCTTGTAGCGCGCTCCATGCGCCTGCGCGCAATCCTCGATTACCTTCAGCCCATGCTTGTCCGCAAGCGCCATGATCGGATCCATGTCGCACGGCCAGCCTGCAAGGTGAACGCAGATGATCGCCTTGGTGCGCGGGCTGAGGACGCGAGCGATCGTTTCGGCGGAAAGATTGCCGCTCTCGCGATCGACATCGGCAAACACCGGAATGGCGCCCGCGTTGACCACGCAGGACACGCTCGCGATAAAGGTCCGGGGCGTCACCACCACCTCATCGCCGGGACCGATGCCGAGTCCCTTGAGCGCGACGTCGAGCGCCAGCGTGCCATTGGCAAGCGCAACAGCATGGCGGCAGTCCGCCCATGCGGCGAACTCTTCCTCGAACGCGCGGCACTCCGTACCGGTCCAGTAGTTAACCTTGCCGGACAGCAGCACGTTATGGACGGCATCGGCCTCTTCCTGAGTAAAGCTCGGCCATGGGGAGAACGAAGTATTCAACATAGGAGTTCCGGCAGTTCCTGCAATGTACGAATCCACTGATTAGGCAGCGCAGTGCGAGGCAGATCTGCCTCGCACTGCGAGTGAATGTTTCGGCCCACGCCTCGTAAACCGATGGTTCTCCAGTTCAATGCGTTCGGGGCGATGAAGTCCTTTTGGGGGTTGTCTCCCACATAGACGTAACCGTGCCCCGGAAAATCGCGCATGATCCGTTCGAACCGCAAAGGCTCCGGCTTGACGGAGTTGTACTCCTCGGAAATGTAAGCCGGCAGATGCTGCAGGCCCAGCGCCTTCAGCTTGAGCCGCTGGCTGGCCGATCGCCCATCGGTGAGGATGGCAACCGTGAAGCGGTCCTGCAGTCGCGCGAGCGCATCCCTGGTATGCGCGGACAGTTCGATGCGAGGGCTGTGAAGACGGTAGTGCCAGAGCAGCGACTCCTTGGCCGTCGCCGGCAGCGATGCCATCCGGCAAACCTCGGCCAGCATATCCTTGCCGGCGCTCGCCGCCACCAGTACGTCGGCGGCGTCGACGGCCACGCCATACAGGTCGCGCACCCAGGCGCAGATGGAGCGGATCCCCGACGCCTGATAGTCGGCCTCGCTGTACAGCGTATCGTCCAGATCAAGGACGACCACAGTCATTGGCCGCCCCCGCGAACGAGCTTCTTGGCGTCGTAACGCAGCATCAGGAGGTCGCTTTCCCAACCATCGAAGAACCGCACGTCGCGGCCCAGCAGATACTCGTCGATCAGCCAGCCGGGGTAATTGGCGCCGGCGCTGTACGACAACGGGAATCCGCCACCGAAACGCGGGTTGATTTCGAGCGCGGCATAGCGTCCCGACGATGCGTTCGCAAAAAGCTGCAACGTGATGCAACCGCGCGCACCACGCACTTCGCGCAACTTCGGAAGCAGGTAGGCATAAACGTCATTGCGGCGGGTAATTCCCTTGCTTACCTCTCCCCCGCGTACTTCGATGCGCTCGCGCGGCACCGCACAAACGAGTTCCCCGCGCCGGTCATAGTAGGCATCCACGGTGTACTCGACATGGCTTGTGTCGATGTACTCCATGAACATCATCTTTTCGTCCGAGACCATGGCCGCGGTGAGATCCGACGGCTCTCGCAAAAGCGCGGCGCCGACACTGCAACTGCCGTCGTACGGCTTCGCAAAGCACGGAAACTCGAGCGCGGTCCGGTCGAAAATCGCGGGCGTATCAATGCCAATCGACGAAAACAGGTTGGTGGTGCTGCGCTTGTCCCGGCAGACGGTGACCAGCGACTCGTCCGATATGATCAGATGAACGCCGGCCGCGGCGAAGCGCTCGCGATGCTTCGACAGCAACAGCAGTTCCGTGTCGATGGTCGGCACGACGAGGCCAACCCCATTGGACACGCAGGTCTGCAGCAGAAAGTCGATGTACCCGGGCGCCGTCACCCTCGGCGCTTCGATGGCAAGGTCCGCAACCTGGCACGCCGCGGACAGCCCCGGATGCAAATCGGTGGCGAGAAGCCGTGCGTCGAGCCCGCGCGCGGCCAGTTCGGCCTTGAAGGCCTCGGCCAGCTCGACGCGCCGGCCCGCAGACAGAAGCAGAACGTTATTCATGTTTATCCTCAAACTCTCCGGTGCCCCGAAATACCGGCATCGTTGCGTCGCCAGGCGCGCTGATCCCATCCCGCTTGAGCACCTTCATTACCGTCATCCAGAGAATGCGAATGTCGAGCCACAACGACCGGTTGTCCACGTACCAGACGTCGAGCGCGAACTTCTCCTCCCAGCTCAGCGCATTGCGGCCATTCACCTGGGCCCAGCCCGTGACGCCGGGCGCAACTTCATGACGACGCGCCTGCTCCGGCGTATAAAGCGGCAGATACTCCATAAGCAAAGGGCGCGGCCCGACCAGACTCATGTCGCCCTTTAGCACATTCCACAGTTCGGGCAGCTCGTCGAGGCTCGTTGCGCGGAGCAGGCGTCCGAACGATGTCAGTCGTTCGGCGTCGGGCAGCAGGTTGCCGTTGGCGTCGCGCTTGTCCATCATGGTCCTGAACTTCACCATCTGGAATGGCTGCCCGCGAAGCCCCGGACGAACCTGCCGGAAGAACACGGGGCTCCCCAGCTTTCGGCGTACGAGGAAAATCAGCACCATCAGCGGAACGAACAACAGCAGCAGCGCCACCACCGAAACCACGATATCGAATACACGCTTCATTTGCCGCTCGCCTTCCTCGACGCCAGCCGATCAAAGATCGCGCCGAAGCGAGACGCCCCGACGTTTAGTGCCAGCCGCTCGCGATAGTACTGCTTTGCGTTCGCCCCCATTTCCGCCAGCGCCGCGCCGCTCAGCGCGGCCATCGCTTCGGCTGCCGATGCAATGGCTTCGGGGTCCTCGGAACGCGCGATCACGCCGCAGTCAGCATCGCGGACCAGATCGGCCGCATCGCCGTCCACGGCCATCAGAAGCGGCTTGCCCACCGTCATGTATGCCTGCGTCTTCGATGGGATCGTGATCTCGAACAACGGGTCCCGACGCAGATGCACGATCAACGCGTCGGCAGCATTGAGCACCGTTCCGACTTCCGACATGGGCATCTGCGGCACGAACGTCACGTTGCGCAACGCGCGCTCTGCCGCGATCTGGCGCAGCCTGTCCACCTCCACACCGCCTCCGACAAGCACAAAGCTCACGCGCGAGTCGCGGGCCTGAAGCAATCCGGCGGCATCCAGCACCGCCGTCAGGGCCTGGGCCTTCCCCATGTTGCCCGCGAATACGATGCGAAAACGATCGCTGGCCGGAAAGCACGGGGGCAGGTTGCCAGTCGGCTCGCCAAGCGCCGCCTCGTCTGCCCAGTTATAGATGACCTCGATCTTGTCGTGCGCCACACCGCGCTCGGACAGCAAACGCCGGAAGCCCGGCGAGAGGACGACGATATGGTCCATACGGCGATAGACCCAGCGACAGACACGTCCAACCATACCGAGGACCTTTTCGTTGCCGATCATGCCCGTCGCCCGCAGCGTATCCGGCCACATGTCCTGGATGTCGTACACGACCGGCACGCGTCGCAGCGAGCGGATCATGGCTGCGGCCACCCCTACCGTCAGCGGGGGATGGTAGGCATAGATCACGTCGCAGCGGCGCATCATGAACACCCCGTAGACAACGGCCGAGGCCGCGAAACTGGCGTAGTTCATGACCCGCCCGATGGCGGACTGATCGTGGCTCGGATAAAGCGGTACTCTCGTTACCCGGACTCCCTCAATGTTTTCGCGTTGCAGCCAGCGCATCCGGTACCTCGGATATAGCTTCCCACCCGGATAGTTCGGAAACCCCGTCAGCACTTCGACTTCAAACCCTTGCCGCACGAGCTCGCGGGCGAACACCATGCCCTTGAACGTCGGCTCCGGGTCGAACCACTGGGTCAGCAGGAGGACGCGCGTCGCCATCGATCAGTATTTCTTCCAGACCACGCGGTTCACGTAGTCAGTGTAGCTTTGGATGACTCGAACGACCTTGTCCGACACGTTCGGCATGCTGTAGTCCGCCACCTGGCGCAGCAGGCGCGCGTCTCCGCGCGACTGGTCCTCCAGAATGGCAAGACCCTGCATGACGCGATCGACCTCGAGGCCGACCATCATCACCGCGGCTTCCTCCATGCCCTCCGGACGCTCGTGCGCTTCACGCAAGTTCAGAGCCGGGAAGTTCATGATCGACGATTCTTCGTTGATCGTGCCGCTGTCGGACAGCACCGCACGCGCGCAAAGCTGCAGCTTGTTGTAGTCCGTAAAACCGAGCGGCTTCAGCAACTGCACGTTCGCGTGGAAGCGCGCGCCGATGGCATCCACACGCTTCTGGGTACGTGGATGCGTGGATACGATGACCGGCAGGTCGTAGCGCTCGGCCACGGTGTTCAATACCTGCACGAGCTTCCCGAAGTTCGCGTCCGAGTCGATATTCTCCTCGCGGTGCGCGCTCACGACGAAGAACTGGCCTTCCTTCAGGCACAGGCGCGAGAGTACGTCCGAGGCCATGATGCCCGGCTGGTAGTGCGCAAGCACTTCGGCCATCGGGCTCCCGGTCTTGATGACCAGGTCGGGCGGCAGACCTTCGCGCAGCAGGTATTCGCGCGCAATCGAGCTGTAGGTCAGGTTGACGTCGGCCGTGTGGTCGACGATGCGCCGGTTGGTCTCTTCGGGAACGCGGAGATCGAAGCAGCGATTGCCGGCTTCCATGTGGAAGATCGGAATCTTGCGGCGCTTGGCCGGGATCACCGACAGACAGCTGTTCGTATCGCCGAGCACGAGCAACGCCTCCGGCTTCTCGCGGGCGAGTACCTCGTCGACGGCGATGATGATCTTGCCGATGGTCTCCGCAGCATTGCCGCCCGCCGCGTTCAGAAAGTGGTCCGGCTTGCGAATACCGAGATCGTCAAAGAAGATCTGATTCAGTTCATAGTCGTAGTTCTGGCCCGTATGCACGATTACGTGCTCGCAGTACTGGTCGAGGCGAGCCATTACGCGCGACAGACGGATGATCTCCGGTCGGGTACCGACCACAGTCATGACTTTGAGTTTTTTCATCTTGATAGCAATGCGTCGAATCGCGCGCCGCCTACAGCGGGCAGGCGAAGGTATCCGGACGAGCGCGGTCGAACACTTCGTTCGCCCACAGCATGACGATCATCTCGTCCTGACCGATGTTCGTGATGTCGTGCGTCCAGCCGGGCACCGTTTCGACGATCTCGGCCTTGTCTCCACGGGTCACGAGTTCATGCGTCTCGCCGGTCTGCATATGCCGGAACTTGAAACGTGCCTGGCCCTTGATGACGAGGAACTTCTCGGTCTTGGAATGGTGGTAATGACCGCCGCGCGTGATCCCGGGATGTGCGGTGAAATAGGAAAACTGGCCGCAGTCCGGGGTCTTCAGCATCTCAACGAAGACGCCACGCGGGTCGCCGTACTGCTGCACCGTATAGGCAAACGACTCGACCGGCAGATAGCTCACGTACGTGGCGTACAGTGCGCGCACGAAGCCGGTGCCCACGCGCTCCGTCATCAACGTTTCGCGGCTGGCGCGGAACGTGCGAATGTAGTCGGCCAGTTCGCCGACGGTTGTCGTGTACTGCGGCGCTACCGTGCAGAAGCCATCCGCATCGGCCTGGCTGTCGGCGCCATCCATCAACTGCACGAAGCGCTCCACCACGTCATCTACGTAGACCAGCGTGACCGGCGCCGCCGGGTCATTCACCTGGATTGGCAGGTCACGAGCGATGTTATGGCAGAACGTGGCGACGGCAGAATTGTAGTTGGGCTTGCACCACTTGCCGAACACGTTCGGCAGACGGAATACGTGAGCCGGAATCTGATGACTCGCCTGCGCAGCAAGCAGACTCTGCTCGGCCTCGCGCTTGCTCGCGCCATACGCATTGTCACGCCCGGCCTGAGTGGACGATGTGTAGATGACCGGCACCCGACGGCCATGCGTCGCAGCCTCGTCGCAAAGCGCCTTGCACAATGACTGCGTCAGGCCGGCATTGCCAGCGGCAAACTCCGCCGGGTCCTGCGGACGGTTCACGCCAGCAAGATGGAAGACGAAATCCACCTCCCGCACCAACGCGGGAAGGGCCGCCACATCGTCATTGCGCGTGAAAGTGCGAACCTGGACGTCCTTGCGCTCGGCAAGATGCAGGCGCAGGTTCTTGCCGACGAAGCCATCGGCACCGGTGATCAACACATTCATGTGGCTTACTCCTCGGCGACGGCGTGCTCACCGCGTGAAATGCGCTGCATGAAGTCGAGCTTCAGCAGCAGCCGTTTCATGCCCTCGACGTCGAGGCGCGTGGTGTTGTGCGAGTTGTAGTCCTCGGCCTGATGGCTCTGCGTAATGCGCTGCTCGCCCTTCTCGAAGAATTTCTCGTAGTTCAGGTCGCGACCATCAGGCGGCACGCGGAAATAGTCGCCCATGTCTTCCGCGCAGGCCATTTCCTCGCGGCTCAGCAGTGCCTCATAGAGCTTCTCGCCGTGGCGCGTGCCGATCACGTTGACGCGATGCTCAGGCTTGTGCATCAATTCCAGAATGGCCTTCGCCAGCACCTCGACCGTGGCTGCCGGGGCCTTCTGGACGAAAATATCGCCATTGTTGCCATGCTCGAACGCATAGAGCACGAGGTCCACGGCATCGGCCAGCGTCATCATGAATCGCGTCATGGTCGGGTCGGTGATCGTGATCGGACGACCGGCCAACACCTGATCCACGAACAGCGGGATCACCGAACCACGCGAAGCCATCACGTTGCCGTAGCGCGTACCGCAAATGACCGTACCCGTGCCCTCCAGATTGCGACTGGCGGCCACCATCACTTTTTCCATCATCGCCTTGCTGATGCCCATGGCATTGATGGGGTACACGGCCTTGTCCGTGCTCAGACAAACGACGCGCTTGACACCGGCATTGACGGCCGCTTCGAGCACATTCTCGGTGCCCAAAACGTTAGTACGGACCGCCTGCATCGGATGGAATTCGCAGGACGGCACCTGCTTCAGCGCGGCTGCATGGAACACATAGTCGACGCCGCGCATAGCGGCGCTCACGCTGCCTATGTCGCGGACATCGCCGATATAAAACTTGAGCTTCGGATCGGCATAGCGCTTGCGCATGTCGTCCTGCTTCTTCTCGTCGCGGCTGAAAATACGGATTTCGCCGATATCCGAATTCAGGAAGCGGCGCAGAACGGCGTTACCGAATGACCCGGTTCCGCCCGTAATCAACAAAGTCTTTCCGAGGAACATTTCTCACACCCTCAAGTACAAAAATGACTAACCAAACCACTATTGCAAAGTAACAATCCGAACCTGCGCCAACTGACTATTGTCACACCGGTAGCCATTATGCCGTTGCGTCCCTGCGTGAAAGCAACTCTTCCAGCACTAACCGCATCCCCGCTTCCCACGAAAGGCGCGATACGCCGAACCGCCTTTCGAGCTTCGTATTGTCCAGGACACCGTTGAGGGGCCGCGACGCAGGCGTCGGATAGTCGCTCGTTGCGATCGCATTCACCTCGCGAACCTTCACGTGCTCGGGCACTTTCTCGCGCGCAACATCGATGATGCGCGCCGCAAATTCATGCCAGCTCGTTGCGCCCGCAGCGGTCAAGTGGAAAATGCCGCTTTCGAACGTGCCTGCGCTCCGCTCAGCGAGCGCTTGCCGGATAGCATGCGCTGTGATGCCCGCGATCATTCGCGCGGACGTGGGAGCGCCCCGCTGATCGGACACCACGCTGAGGGTTTCACGTTCTGCCGCGAGCCTCAGCATGGTCCGCAGAAAGTTACGGCCCCGCGCCGCATAAACCCACGAAGTCCTGAACACGAGCCAGTCACCGCCCGCCGACTGCACGGCACGCTCGCCGGCAAGCTTACTTCGCCCGTACGCGTTAAGCGGCCCCGTTGCATCGTCTTCGACGTAGGCCCCTTGCCTCGCACCGCTGAACACATAGTCGGTCGAATAGTGGACGAACAGCGCGCCACAATTGCGCGCCGCCTGCGACAACACCGCGACGGCATCGCCGTTGACGGCCATGGCCGCCGCCTCGTCGCTCTCAGCCTTATCCACGGCCGTGTAAGCGCCCGCATTGACAATCACATCGGGCCTGACGCGTTCGACGAGCGAGCGCAACGCTGCCGGCCTGGTCAAATCGGCGGCGGTACGGTCGCACGCGAGAATCTGGCCCAACGGCGCCAGGCTGCGGTTCAACTCCCACCCGACTTGACCGTTGCAGCCGGTTAGCAAGATCGTCATGGGTAGACCTCCGCGTCGACCAACAACTGGCCCGCCGCATCTTTCGCGGCAATCGTGGGCTCGCCCTGCACAGGCCATTCGATCCCAAGCGCCGGATCGTTCCAGAGGAGGGTGCGTTCGTGCTCGGGATGCCAATAGTCGGTGGTCTTGTAGAGGAACTCGGCGCTGTCGGATGTCACGCAAAAGCCGTGTGCGAATCCCGGCGGCACCCATAACTGCCGCTTGCTGTTGGCCGACAGCCAGACACCGACCCATTTGCCAAAAGTCGGCGAACCACGGCGCAAGTCCACCACCACATCGAAGACTTCACCCGCGGCAACGCGCACGAGCTTGCCCTGTGCGTGTTCGATCTGGTAGTGCAACCCACGCAGCACGCCCTTCACGGAACGCGAATGATTATCCTGCACAAACTCGACGCCAGGCTCGACCTTCTCCGCGAATTCGCGCGCATTAAAAGTCTCGAGAAAAAACCCCCGAGCATCACCGAACACCTTCGGCTCGATGATTTTGACTTCGGGGAGTGCCGTGGCAGTTACCGTGATGGCCATGCAATCTGATCCGTGAGGAGGTTCAGCAAGTATTTGCCGTAGCCGTTTTTCGAAAGCGGAGTCGCGAGCTTCTGCACCTGTTCCGCATCGATCCATTGGCGGCGGTAAGCAATCTCTTCCGGGCACGCGACGACGAGGCCCTGGCGCTTTTGCAGCGTTGCAATGAACGTCGCGGCGTCGATCAGGGAATCATGCGTGCCCGT
>Ga0164242_10002807_pt1 | contig 20095 bp, 23 predicted proteins | sample OricomgcompostMG_FD_108783 | JGI IMG/M metagenome (GOLD analysis project Ga0164242, IMG submission 108783) | Miracle-Growth compost microbial communities from Emeryville, California, USA - Original compost - Miracle growth compost (MG) ... | reverse complement strand
GGTCGGCACAGGCCAGGCCGGAAGCGCCCACCCCCACACAGCGTCAGGGTCGCAAACTATGACCGTCTTCGCCCTCCAAAGAGTGCCTTGGTCTGTAGCACTGCCGCTTTCTGACGGGAACTTTGGCCTGGAAATTCGAGTGCGAATGGAAGCGCGATTTGGGACGCGCAATGGGATGCGAACCAAAGCGCGAAGTGGAGTGCGCTGATGGGCATGAAACGCGCGCACACAGAAGCGGAGATTGAAACTCTAGCAGGAAAGTTCCGTGAAAGCTGGAGTGAAGGCCAAGTCATTCGCTCCTGGCTTCGCAATCACAGCGCGGAACTGCGCAAGCTTGTCCGCGAAGAAGATTGGTCATGGACCAATGTCGGCAAGGCGCTGAGCCTGGCCGGAATTCAGTTCAAGACCAACAAAGGATGGACTGGCGAAAATGTGCGCCGGGCCGTGGACCTGGCCACGAAGGCAAAAAAGGTACGAGCCGAAAAAGTGCCAGCACCGATGCCGCCATCAAGCGCGGCATCCTTTCAGCCGGCGGCACTGCCGCCTTCCAGGCCAGCCGGTGAACCGGAATTCAAGATCATCCAGCGGGGGCCTGGATCGAGCGTGAGCAATCGAAGTGGGGGCGAGTGAAGCCTTAGCAACCCAAGAAAGGTGATCCATGAGCGACAGCAAGACCGATCTGAAGAAGCCCAAGCCGTTTTCTGACAAGCCGGAAAACACGGCGAAAGTGCCGAGCGTTGACGTGGGCGCATTCGCGCCGCGAAAGCAGGATGACGATATTACCCCGCAGCAGGGCATGGACCTGGCCGACAAGCCCAAGCTCATTTTTGTGATCGGGCGCGGCAAGACCGGCAAAACAACTTTCCTGCGTTGGGTGGCGGAAGCTGCGCTGGATCACAACCGGCCTTTCTTGATGGCCGACATCGATCCCACCAATGCAAGCTTCTCGTCTTACTTCCCTGATGTATCGCGCCCCAGTGGGCACGATCCCGTCGAGGTTCGAAGCTGGGTGCAGCGCTTCATCGGCTATGCGGTGGAGAACAAGACAACGGCTTTGATCGATCTGGGCGGCGGTGATACCGCCCTCCGGTCGCTGCTTTCGGAAATGCCATCCCTGTTGGCGGAAGTGGAACAGGCGGGGTTGGCTGTGGTGGCTTATTATATGTGCGGTCCTCAGCTGGACGATCTGGCACCCGTGGTCACGCTGGCCAGTCATGGCTTTGCGCCCAAGGCTCGCGCGCTGATCTTCAATGAAGGCGTGTCCGATGCCGGGCTTCCCCGTCAGCAAGCGTTTGCTGAGATTCAGGCGCATCCGGTGGTGCAGGAAGAAATCAAGGCTGGAAGCCTGATGCTCTGGATGCCGCGCCTTTTCGCGGCGGCAGCCGTCGAAAACAGCCGGGCTGGCTTCGCCCAGGCGCGTGACGGCGACGCGTCGCGGCCCATTAATATGTTCGACCGGGCACGGGTGAAAAGCTGGCTCACAACCATGGACCAGCGCTTCTCCGGCGTGGCGTCATGGATGCCATAGCCCCGTCGGAGCCAGCCGCCAAAAGGGTCGATCTGGCTCTGGCCGATCTGGACAAGGCGCTCAAGGGGCTGGAATGGAGCGCGGAGTTCTCCCGTCTCAGCGGCGACCCTGCGGCTGAAAGTCTAACCGCGCTGTGGCAGGTGCTGGCTGGCATGGGCGCGCTGATGCAGGCCCGGCAGGCGGAACGGGCCGAGATTGCTGCTGCCGTTGAAGGAGAGACGCAGGTGGTGGTGGATCGGGCCAGCGCGGAGCTGGAGCGCCGCAGCGCCGCCCTGATCGAGCGCCTCGGCCCTGATCTGGCGCGGGCGGCCGAGCGGCATGCGGCGGCCCGGCTTTGGTCCATCCGCCTGCGCACACTTCTCGGCGCTGGGGCGGTGGCCATCACCCTGGGCGTGGCGGTCTTCGCGGTCAGCTATGGAGCGGGTTTCAGCAATGGGCAGGCCAAGGGGCTGGTGGCGGGTAAGACCATTGGGACGGCGATGGCGGCTGGTCCTGCTGCGGCAAGGGCGTGGGCGCAACTAATGGCAGTGAATGATCCGGTCGCGGCCATGAACAATTGCAAGGCCGAGCGCGATTCCAGCGGTCGGCGCTACTGTCAGATGCCGATGTGGTTGGAGCCGCCAAAGCTGCCGGGAGTTCGGCGGTAGGTGATTTTCTCCGATGAACATTGATCTTTAAGAGCGCTGGGCTAATATCAGCGTGTCGTTTGCAGATTTTTGCGACGAACAGGGAGGCGCCTCGGTCTCCCACGGGCGACGGGTTGGTCTCCCGGAGCCGGGCAGTCCGGTCCCCCGCCTCCCAGGCACCAGCGCCCTACAAAGCAGATCGCCCATTGCGCATATCCCATTCGCGCATAGCCCCGTGGATACCATCCCATATCCCGTAGACCGGGTGACACCCTTGCCTCCCCCCTCAAGTTGAAAGTTCCGGGCGTCGGCGCAATATCAGGGGCGTGACAACAACCGGACGCCCCAATGAGTGCCAAATCCAAGACCGCCGCTGCCGACGCCAGCAGCCTGCGGACCAACGAGAGGAAGTGGTCCAAGCTGCTGATGGACGCCGGCTGGACGGCTTTTCCCAGCGTGGTGATCGAGAACCAGAAGCAGCTGGGCCTGACCCCCATCGATATGTGCATCCTGCTGAACCTGGCGTCCCGGTGGTGGACGGCGGACGGCAAGCCCTATCCGGCCAAGGGCACCATGGCGAAGGCGATCAACGTCGATCCCCGGACCATTCAGCGGCGCATCGCGGCCATGGAGAAAGCGGGCTTCTTGAAGCGGGAGGAGCGGCGCGGGCCGACCGGCAGCAAGACCAACATCTATCACTTTGACGGGCTGATCGAGGCGGCCAAGCCGTTCGCTGAAGAGAAGTTGGCCGATATCGCCGAACGGGTGGCGGTGAAGAAGGCCCGCTCGGCCCGGAAAGGCAAACCCACCCTGAAGGTGGTCAAGTAAGGAACAAAATCGCGGCGTAGCTCAGGATGGATAGAGCCCCTGTTTTCGACATAGCTGGTGGATCGCACCCCAGAGTATGGGCAGGGAGGTCGTGGGTTCAAGTCCCACCGCTGCGTACCAGTTTTGCCCAGCCGGTCTGGGGGCCCGCCAGACCGGATTGGTCCGGTGCCTGGGCCCGGCCGGAGGGCCGCGGAGGGGCAGATGACGCCGGAAGAGTTGCGTCTGCGGATTGCAGACCACGAGGACAATTTCACTGAACGCAAGCCGCAGGGGGCGAGCAACGAGGAATTGCGGCGCACCCTGGTCGCCTTCGCCAATTCGGTCCCGGAAGGCCGCACGGCGCACCTGCTCATGGGTGTCGCCGATGACGGATCAGTTCTGGGATGCGACAATCCCGATGGCTTGCAAAAAAAGCTGCGCAAAATCGGGCAGCAAGATTGCTATCCGGCTGTCGTCTTCACCAGCGAGGTGGTCGCGGCTGATCCGGGGCCGGTGGTGTTGGTATCGGTTCCGCACAGCACCAACCGCCCTCATTTCAGCGGCCTGGCCTATGTGCGGATCGGCTCGGAAAGCGTCGCTGCCTCCGAACAGGTCTTCAATGAGCTGGTCTATTCGCGCAACAGTAAGGCAGCGTCGCTCTTGAAGCTCAAGGATCAGATCGTGCTGGTCATCAGTCTTGGCCACAAACTCGGATCGACCCGGCGCGATGTTGGCCGTGATTATCGCGAGGACGGAGGAGAGGCTCGGATTCTGGAGGTCACGCCGCATACCGTGCGCTTTATCCGGATCGCGCCACAAATCCACGTCACCGAGCCGCTGGATCACGTCACCGTCACCTATGACGAAGAAAAGTGGAAATGGAAGCTCATCGTCACGGGTTACTGACGCGCCGAGCGCGAGAGACCCCGCCCGGCGACCGGGCGGGGCTTCGCGGGATCGATTACTCGAACACCGGCTTCTTGGCGCGGCTCCAGAAGGCGCCGTAGCTTTCGCTGTTGGGGTCCTTCATCAGGATGGCGTAGACCGGACGGCTGAGCCCCGCAAAATCGAAGGTGAGGCTGAGATAGTCGCGGTCGTCGCTGGTCGTCTTGGGCCAGGCTTGGCCGATTTCCGAGCGCCCGACGAAGATGCGGTGGCTGGGAGCCTTCGGACTGCGGTTGGGCTTGGTCTCCTTGACGATCCGAACCCCTTTGGTGGTCAGCGGGACCATGAAGACTTCGCCTTCAAAACCGTCGCTGTTCGCCTGGAATGTGCCGATGTGTGCCATGTGTCGTCTCCTGTTGTTTTCGAGCCCGCGACCATCGCGGCCTCGATGGCGATCAGGTGACGCAGACGGACGACGCCGCACCCCTTGGGGCCGAAGCATCGCGGAGGACGCCGCCGGCAAACTTTCTTGACTTGCGCGAGGAGGCGCGGAACGCGCCGGGGAAGAAAGTTTGACAAGGCGTTGCGGTCAAGGCGGACGAGGCGCAGCCGGTCTGAGTCATTGATCATGCCATTCGACGGCTCACGGGGCGCTGGGCGGGAAATTCAGGAGACGATGGCGCAGAGCCATGAAAAGCGAACAGGGCTTGAAGGATCGAAGTCTTTCCCGCGCCTACAACGGATCGCAATCCAAAGCCCCCAATCCGATTCCCAGCCCGCGCATTGGGCGCGAATGAGGCCGCCACCCCAAAGAAGACCTCATCCGCGCCGTATCGACTTGCCTTCGTGCGGGATCAGTATTCCCCAGCCATCATGATGGTGAGAACCCGGCGGCACAGCTCGATGCTGGAAGGAACCGGCGACAAGGTATCGTGGTCGGGGTGGTAATAATCGATCTTGAAGAACAGCCGCTCGCCGAAGAGGTCGAACGCGCCGAAGTCATGCTCCCCGTAAGGGTCGTTACCCTCTGGCCAGTGGTCGAAGCTGGCAAGGGTGGCGCGCAATGTGGCCAGCCGTGCCGCGTCCGGCTTGGGCGGATCGTCGTCAGAAGTCAGCAGCGCCGCCACGCCCCGCGTCATCACCCACGAGGCGTTGGCGATTTCGGGCTGGCTGCGCGTCAAGGCGTTGAGGCGGCGGGTCAAGGCGTTGAGGTCTGTCATGGGAGTGTCCTCCAAAAGACCGCCGCGCCCGCGCAAAGCGCGGGCGCGAACGGTTTTGCGGTTAGGCGGCAAGGGCCGGGAAACGCATCCAGCCCGGAGCCCAGTCGGGCTTTTCCAGAACCAGCTTGGCGAGCGTGGCCTTTTGATCCTTGACCTTGGTGGTCAGGCTCTTGTCGGCCAACTTCTTGCCCGCCACTTCGGCCAGCATGCCGTTGACCGCATCGCGGTCACGGAGCAAGCCATAGAAGGCTTCGTCCGGTGACCAGTGGTCGCGCGGCTTGACGCTTGCGCCGACGCCCACGCTCTCCACCAAAGCGCTGCCGACTGCCAGTGTTTCCGCCATCACAAATGCGGCAACACGGGCGAGGTTGGCCTCGCTGAGACGGGCCAGCCGCGCAAACACTTGCGCGGTGGCATCGTCGTCGCCGTTGCCGCCATTGCAAACGGCGGCATCGTCATCCTCGGCCTCGTCCAGCCCCAGCAGCTTGCGGACCTTGGCGCGCTCCTTCTCGAACGCGATCTGGGCGGGCGAAGCGGCGAGGCTCGCCGCAATCGCTTCGCCTTCGGTGCGCTGGCGGTCGGGCTTGACCGACCAATTGCCGCTGGCGGCTATGGCATGGGCGATTAACAGCCGCAGCGCGGCGTTGGGATTGCCCAGCAGCGCCAGCCGCACGGCGGCATGGCGATGCAAGTCGAGATAGTTGCGCATGCCGCTGGTGATGGGCGATTTCGGTTTGGCCGGGGCCTTGGCCTCGGCTTGATCCGAACCCTTCGCCTTACCCTTGGCGGCTTTGGCCTTGGCTGCTTCCCGATGGGTCAGATAGCCCTCATGGAAGCCGACCTCGCCGCTATTGGCGAGCGCGATATACACGCGCCCGCCCGCCTTCTTCCCTGCTTTTGCGAAATTCCAGTGATCGAACTGGTGGCCGCGCTCCAAGATCACGACTTCCGGCCAACCCGCCGCCAGATAGGCATCGCGTTTGGCGGCGATAGCCTCATCCTGCAGCGGCCAGAATTCCTTGGCCGATGCGAAGTAGCTGTCCTCTCCGAACAGGTCGCCCACGATGCGCTCGCGGTGCGCCTCCAGGTCGAACAGGGCATGCTTGGTGGATATAGCACTGCCGCCGAACAGCCAGCCTTTCAAGGCATGGCCGGTCGGCGCGTCATTGTCATCCCACAGCTTGAGCCAGTCGCGCTGCTGGGTCTTGGTCGCCATGGTCAGCAATTGCAAGTCGCTGCTGTCCAGTTCCTCGCTGCGGTACAGGTCGCGGATGCGCGGCATGAGATTGGCGAGCGCCAGCCGCCGCAGCACGTCCTTGTCTTCCACCCCAAAGGTCTTGGCGATTTCGCCGGGTGTGCGGCCAAGCCGAATCAGCCCGGCATAGGTTTCGTACTCGGTGAGTTCGTCGGCGTCTTCGCGCGCGACGTTCTCGATCAGCGAGATTTCCAGCGCTTCGGCATCGCTGCAATTCTCGCGGAGGTCGCACTGAACATCGGGGAAGCTACCAGCTTCACCCTCGATCACCTTGGCGGCGTAGTAGCGCCGCCGCCCGGCAAGGATTTCAAAGCCGTCATTGTTCGGACGAACGATCAAGGGCGTCAGGATGCCCTTTTCGCGCACGGTGGGGAGGATATTGGCCGAGATTTCGGCCATGCGCTTGAGGGATGGCACCTTCTTCTCGGCCCGCATATTGAACGGCGAGACGTGAAGGCTTTGAAGGGCAATAGCAGTGTGCATGTCAGTCTCCTGTTGATGCGGACGGTTGGAATGTCCGCTCCGGTGTCCGCTTCGCCGGAGCGAAAGCGGTTCATTCGCTTGTGCTGGGGGCGGCGCTGTCGGGAGCCGGTGCGGCGTCTTCATCGCGGTTGGAATGGACGGTGCGCAGGAACGGAGTGCCGTCCGGGTCACGGGCCAAGTTCTCAGGTTCGCTGGTGCCCTCGGTGTCGTAGTCATGGACTTCGACCAGCGCCGACCCGTTGTGAATATCGACGTGCCGGATCAATCCGCCTTCGACGGTGATGACGATGTGCGGCCCGCCGCGATCCTCGGCAAAGCGCGCCGGTATCGGAAGCTGCTGCACGTTGTCGGCCCAAAGGTCGTAGTGGTCGCCTTCCGCAACGGCGTCCACGAAGGTGTTGCCGGTGGTGTCGGTGGATGACCAATGCGGGCTGTCGTTGGCTTGGGTGACGGCCTGATCTAGCGCCGCTTCCAGTGTTTCCGCTTCAACCACTTCCTCGCGGAAGTAGTAGGCGGCGTAACTGAGTTGCACGGTGAAGGTTTTCACGCCGCGTCCTCCACCTGGGCGCTGGGCGCGGCGAAGGCCAGCAGGAAGTCAGCGGCTTTCGAGGCATGCGAAGCGGCGTTGATGATGGCGCGCGCGTCGTTCTTGAGAACGGTCAGCCAGTTGCCGATATAGTCGGCGTGGCGGACAGTTGGCACGATGCCCAAGGTCGCGCAAAGGAACGCGCTGCCCATTTCCGCGACCAATTCCTCGCGGGCGTAGGCTTCATCTCCGAAGCGCTTGGAAAAGTCCCGGTCGAGCCTGTGCTTTGCGCCGCTCCAATGCGTCAACTCATGGAGCGCCGTGCGGTAGAAATTGATCGGCTCGAAAAAGCTGTCCTGTTCGGGGATGCGGATATAGTCGCCGCCGATGTGGTAATAGGCCTGTTCGCCGCCGCGCTGGAATTGCGCGCCAGTCGCTTGTATCAAGAGTTCGGCGCTTTCGATGGGAAAGCGATGCGAGACAGGCGCAAGCGTCGCCGTCATGTCGGTGGGCAAGCCTTCGCATTGCGCGATATTGAAAACTGTGAAGCGCTTGAGAAAGGGAATGCTGCGGGCTTCGCCATCCTTGCCGCTGGGCGTTTCCTGCTCGCCTTTGGGGGTGAAGCGGTCAGCAAAAACAACGGTCGTGCCATGTTCGCCCTTGCGGACGTTGCCGCCAACCGAAAGCGCTTGCTTGAAGGTCAGCCACCGATTGCGGTCGTAACCGCGCTGAAACAGCGCGTCCCACAACAGCAAGATATTGATGCCGCTATAATTGCGATGGGTGGTGGCGTTGACCGGCATGGAAAGCGCCGGTCCGCCCGCCCAAGGCTGCACCCATGGCAAAATTCCGGCTTCGATCTGGACAATGATCTTGTCGGTGATTTCTTGATAGAGCCCCGGACGCTGGGCCGATTGCTGCTGTTGATCGTGTTGGCGCATGTGCTGGTGCCTCGCTCGCAAAAAACCGCACCCGAACCCCGGAAAGCGGGGTGGGCGGCGGAATGCGACCGGCAGGCCCGGCCTTTGAGGCGCGCTGCATCCTCAAGGGGCCCCGCGCGCGTGTGACGCGCGGGGATGGGACCGGAACGAAGTGGAGGACCGCCAAAGGCGGTTGCGGGGCGCCGGGACGGGACTACAAGGGAGCGCCGCCCGCACCGATTTTCCGGGAGGTCGGCCTCAAAGAGAGCCGGCGGCCATCAGGCCGGCGTCCTAACCTCTTGTTGGGGCGTTGCGGGGCAGAGCCCCGCTCGAAAGGGGTGGGCCGAGACTTAGGCTCGGCCCAGGGGAAAGGCATTTCCCCCAAGCCGTCACTGATATTGTCTAATTGTATTTTTCCGGATTTCAGCTGCAGAAAAAAGAGAAGCGATTAGCGCGATCTGAGAGGCCCACCATGCCTAAGCCTATTGATAGATACGGACATCCCGATCCTCGCTGGGAGCATCATGTCGTCGTCGAAAGCCAAGATCCATTTCGCTTTCATTTTTCTAGCGTGAATGATCTCTATGAGCAGATCGCGAAATTCAATTTGCATGACGCCGTGCCGGAGAAAGTGCGGGCGCAATTTGATCTGGCGCTCAATCTCTATCTCTATCACTGGTTTGTTTATGAATTCGTCACCCTTGCCGAACAGCAGGCTTACAGCGCTATGGAGGCGGGCGCCGCTGCTGGATTACGCCCTGAAAAAGGGCTGGCTGAATGAAGCGGATTTTCAGATTCCGTTTCCCGGCACGCCCACCGGCACCATTTCGCTGCTCGAGATCATCCGCCGGCTCCGCAACGACCTGGCCCACGGTGATTTTCACCTAATGCAGGCCGGGTCATACGATTCGCTAGAATGGTGTCACGACATCATCAACGTGCTGTTTCCGGAACCGAGCAGCGCTCCTGCGTAAAGGCGTTCTACAGTTGGAGAAGCGGGCTGGGCTGGGCGCGGGAGACGACCAGCATCAGACTACTTTTGGCACGACTAAGGGCGACATACAGCAAGCAGCGGCCCTCGATGGTATCTGGAAAAGTCTTGGCATCGCAGGGCATGACAATGACGCTCTCGCACTCCAGCCCCTTCGCCTTGTGGATGGTGCTGATCGCCCTCGCGGGAGGGCGCGGCCGCGCATAGGTGCGCCGATTGGTAATCTCAATCAGGCCCGCATCGAGATCGCCCAAATCGCCCAGGCGGACTGCGTCCCAATATTCTTTCTGGCAATCCAGTTCGACCGCCGCGAAATCGCTATCGGATTTGCGCAGCTCGGCAAGGCGGCGCAGCATCATGGCGACGCCACGATGGTCCGGCTCAGCCACGATGTATTGGCCAAGCGCCTGGATGGTGGCGGGCTTGCCCCGGCATCGAGCGGCGCATCCGTCTTGAACCTCTTTCTGAAATCGATCTGCAAAGGCAGAGGGGCTGAACCCCTTGCAGGTCTCCGCGATGAATCCGACCGCGGCCGCGGCCACCACACCTTTGTCCCCGTTCGCGCCGCGAATGGCGTCGACCAAACCCTCCAGGGCGGTACGGGTATGGCCTTCCCACAGCGGGATTCGGCGATTGAAGAAGCTGCGGAATGATCGGGCAGTAGCGTTGTGGTGTGTCAGGACCAACAGCGATGCCTGGGCGCGCTCGAAGGTATCGATCGGCCTTCTGTCAGAACCTGAAAGCTTGTAGTCCATAGCTTTCTGGGCTTGGTTTTCGGCAACAACGACCGTCACGCTGGCGGGAAGGTTGGAGCGTAGATCGATCTTGCCGCCGGACTGCAGGGCGGCGCGCGCGTTAAGCGTCCACGCCCCGAGGTCTGGGCAGCCGGTGGCCCAGCGGTGGGGGGTGTCCAGCTCCTCCACCGTGTGGGCTTGAGCCTTAAGCCCGCCCCACGTCCAGCCACTGCTTCCGCCCGGCAACGCCTTCTTCTTATAGATTTGTTGCATGGGGTCGCCGAAAACGCGCAGCCGGGAGCCATGCTCCAAAAGCGCCAGGGCAACGGCGTGTTGGTCATCGCTGCAGTCCTGGTGTTCATCGCAGATGACCACGGGATAGCGCCGCGCCAGGGCAGCAGCGATCATGGGATGACGCCGCAATAAGGCCGCGGTGCGCATGGCCAAATGCGCATGGCCGTCGGCGGTTTGGCGGACCCAAGCAGCAGTGTCGGCAGGTAGCCCTAGACCGGCATGGTATGCGTTCGCGACCTGGGCGATCAGGCTGTCGATGGTGCGTATCTGCACACGCGCGCCGGCTGCGACGGTGCGCGCGGCGAATACCGAGCAGGCAGCGTTTGTGTGGGTGAGGATCAGGAGGCGTTCGGAGCCGGCGGCAATGGCATGGGCGTAGTCGGCGCCCTGATGGGTCTTGCCACAGCCGCCGGGCGCTTCCACCACCACCAGGGTGGCGGCGGATCGCAGCGCCGCATGAACCGACGCGTCGCTCACGACAGGTCGGACAGCGGCGGCAAGCCGACCGCGCCCAGAACTGCGTTGCAGAAAGGGAGAAGTTGGGGCTTCAGACTGGGCCAAAGCCCAAGGCTGAAGACTTTATCCGCCAATTCGCGCCCGCCAGCGTCCGATTTGAACCAGATACCGGCGTGGGATTTGTAGCGTTTCTTTTCGGCTTCCTTGCCCGCTGGGCATTCTCCCATCGCCGCTTCGATGATGACGGCACGTAGTCCGGCGCCGACTTTCGCTTTCAAGCTGGCGAAATCCTTTTCCGCTAAACCCAAACGGTCGGCGAGCGTGCGCAGCCGCGTGCCACTCTTGTCGCCCTTGGGATCGATGATCAGGGCTTCCAGCTTGTCGTCGGGTACGGCGGCAATGATGTTCTGTTCGATACAGCCGGTCGGCCAGCGGAACAGAAGCGGCCCCAACTTGTCCGAAAGTTTCTTCCAGCGCTCCGGATATACCCCTTCATCGTCGGCGAAACCCGCGAAGCGGAGACCGCCAGCGGCCAGGGCCTCCAGAACGCCCAGCGTATTGTCGTGGCCGCCGCCGTCGCTGACATGAATGCCATGCTGCGTCAGCGGCGATTTCAGGGCGCGCTCCAGAATGGAGCAGGTAAAGCCTTTTTCGGTGGCGCCTTCGGCGACAGCGGCCACACGCGCGAGAAACGTCTCCGGGTCGTTGGTGCGATGGTGCGCGATCTTTTCGGCATCCAGCGGTCCGATGGCGCCGGAGTGATCGACGTACCAGAGGCTGGCTTTGGATGCGGCTGAGATGGCGGCGGGACTATGGGTGGTCAGAAATATCTGCGCATTCGCGGTTTGGAGCTTTTCCATGAGCAAGCGCTGGCGATAGGGCTCGAGGCCCCGCTCCACTTCATCAACGATCGTGATGGGGCTCTCCCCCTGGTTCTGTTCGGCGATGGCCAAGGCAGAGAGACGCCGGGTGCCGGCGCCCCAGCTGGCCAGCGGCAATTGAATGCCGGCGCGGTCGGCAGTCAGACCGATCAGGGATGCGATCGAAGGCCCCTGGCCGCCGGTGATGGCCAGGTCCAGGCCGGCCGGGAGGCTCTTTGAGGTGAAGGCCTCGTCCAGCTTGGTCAGCGCGTCCTTGGCGCCATCGCTCAATTCCGATTTTACATCGGTTTTGGCCAGCTCGCTGCCCATGCGCGCGCGCAAGCCTTTGTCCGACAGGAGCCTGTCGAGCGCCGATCCCTGGACAAGGCGAAGATCCCGGTCGTTGCGGTCATCGCCGCTGAGACGCACCAGACCGATTGACCGGCGCAGGGCCACCGGGAACGGATCGGTGGTGCCGTCAGGTTGTACAATCTCCCAGCTGAGTTCCTGGTCTTCGGTGCCGCGCACGCGAATGCGGTAGACGGGTTCGCCCGTCGCGCCGGTATGGTGATCATCACCACCACCATCATCAGCATCATCACCAATGTGGGGAACGGTCGCCTCTTTGCCGTTCCACGTCCACGGCCATGCGGGCTTCAGTTGATGATGGATTTCGCTGCCGGCGGGCAGCGAGATAATGGCTTCGATGACAAACTCGGCATCGATATCGCGGGCGTAGTAGTCGGTATCGGAGAGAGTTGCAGAATTGACCGGGCTGAGAAGCAAGGCGACTGCATCGAGGATGGTCGTTTTGCCGACATCTCCGCCCCCCAGGATCACATTGGTCCCCCGCGCGGGCAGCCAGGTCAGGCTTTTGATCCCACGGAACCTTTCGATGGCGAGCCGGTAGATGGCCGGCGCGGCCGTGGCCGCCGAATCTGTCATTCCCGGCCCCCCGTGGGCTTGGTTTGAAGTCTTTATGATTTACTTAGCATGACTACGTAAAAATGACCATATGCAAACCTTGAGGGCGGTTTGAACTTATGCCATTTTGCTCAGTATGACTACGCAAAACGCCAGAAAGCTAAACGCGCTGGAACAGACCCTGCCACAGGGCTTGCTGGTTGACGCCCAGTGGATGGAAGAGCGCGGCTATTCGACGAGCCTGCGCAGCCAGTATGTCGCCGCCGGCTGGTTGGTCCAACCCGTCCGCGGAACATACAAGCGACCACTTGGCGACCTGACCTGGCAGAAGGTCGTCGTCTCCCTGCAATCGCTATTGCACCGTGATCTGATGGTCGGCGGGCGTACTGCGCTCGAACTGCAAGGGTTCGCGCATTATCTCACAGCAAGCGGACCTACCACGATCCATCTTTACGGACAGAAGTCCGCTCCTGGTTGGTTGACCAAACTTCCGCTGAAAGAGCGGTTTTTATTTCATCGCACACAAACGCTTTTCAAGCATCCGCTCAGTCCAGAGCAATCGACGCTGTCGCAATATACGACAAGCAACTCAGACATACCTCTGAAGATGTCGACGCCGGAGCGCGCGTTCATCGAGCTTCTAGACGAACTCCCCAACAATGAAAGTTTTCACCAAGTCGATATGCTCGTAGAGGGGTTGAGAACGCTAAGTCCGAAACGACTCCAAATGCTGCTCGAAGGTTGCCGCAGCATAAAGGTGAAGCGCTTATTCTTCTGGTTTTCAGATAGACACCGCCAGCCGTGGCTAGATCAACTTGACCGCAAGAAAATCGATTTGGGTACTGGTAAGCGCATGTTGGTAAAGGGCGGCACGCTTGACCCGAAATATCACATAACTGTCCCAAGTGATCTGAATGCCCCTGTCTGAACAATATCAGCGTCAGGTCGCACTTCTCGTTGAGACGATACCCTTAGTCGCCACAGAACCAGATTTTGCCCTCAAGGGCGGAACTGCGATCAATCTGTTTGTCCGGGACATGCCCCGGTTGTCAGTCGATATCGATCTCACCTATCTGCCGGTAGCTGATCGTTCGCAGTCACTTGCCGCAATAGACGCGGCGATGAAGCGAATTGCCGCGAAGCTGCGCGAAAAGCTTCCTGGGGCTCAAGTGACAGAATCACAGAATGCGCGCGAAGGCATCGTGACAAAGCTCGTCCTTCGTCGCGGGAATGCCCAAATCAAGATTGAGGTGACACCAGTTCTGCGCGGCTGCGTGTTCTCTCCGGAGGTTCGCTCCGTGTCGGCAGCAGTGGAAGCTGCATTCGGCTTTGCGCGCATGCAGGTCGTATCGTTTGCCGACCTATACGCTGGCAAGATCATGGCAGCATTGGACCGGCAGCATCCGCGCGACCTGTTTGATGTTCGGGATTTGCTCGCGCATGAGGGTATTGGCGACGATTTGCGCCGCGCCTTTATCGTCTACTTGATCAGTCACGATCGCCCAATATCTGAGGTGCTTGCGCCGACTCGCAAGAACCTTACGCAGGAGTTTGCCCAAGGCTTCGAGGGGATGACGGCCGAGCCTGTCGCCCTCGACGACCTAATCGCGGCGCGTGAATCGCTAATCGCCTCAATAGCAGGCCAAATGCCAGAAGCGCACCGGCGATTTCTACTTGGCTTCAAGCAGGGCGCACCTGACTGGGATTTGCTAGCCGTGCCGGGCGCCTCTGAGCTGCCCGCCGTTCGGTGGAAGCAGATCAATCTTGATAAGCTATCGGCAGAGAATCGGGCCCGGCTGGCAGGGCAGCTTGCCAGCGTGCTGAAACTAGACGCCTAATAGGGAGTATGGACCGATGGTAAAGGCAGAGTGTGAGAAAGCCATCCGCCATCTGTGCCATCAATGGCGCAAAGCCGCGGGGCTAGATGGCACGCCCACATCCCAATTGAGCTTCTCCAGCTTCCTGTCCTGGGTTCAGCAGAATTATGCGAGTTACTTAGCGTTCCGAACCTCGACATCCGCCGAATACGATGTCGAGATGTGGTTCGATGACGAGTTCAAACAAAACTGGACGCGATAACTCGGAAGATTAGCAGCTGGGGACAACAGCTATTGTCTATTTGAGAATCAAAGCTGGGCGGAAGCCGCGACTTTCGCAATCTCCTTTGCCCGGTCAGCTTTCCTCTCACTATATCGATCCACTAGGTAAGTGGAGCGATCTCTCGTGAGCAATGTGAACTTCACCAGTTCTTCCATAACATCGACCACGCGATCGTAATAGCTTGACGGCTTCATCCGATCATTCTCGTCAAATTCTTTGTAAGCCATCGCAACGGACGACTGGTTGGGAATGGTGATCATCCGCATCCAGCGTCCCAAAAGACGCAATGTGTTGACAGCATTGAAGGACTGGGAGCCGCCACTAACTTGCATGACGGCAAGTGTGCGCCCCTGAGTGGGCCGAATGCCACCAATCTCCAGCGGAATCCAATCTATCTGCGCCTTCATGATCCCGCTTATGGCGCCGTGGCGCTCGGGACTGCACCAGACTTGGCCTTCCGACCATTCGGACAGTTTACGCAATTCTTGAACTTTCGGATGCTGGTCGCTGGTCGCGTCGGGTAATGGCAGATCTCGCGGATCGAAAATCCGTGTCTCGGCGCCCAGAGCTTCCAATATGCGAGCGGCTTCTTGGACAAGCAATCGGCTGAAGGAGCGCTTTCGCAACGAGCCGTAGAGAAGAAGGATGCGCGGTGGATGCTCGGCGCGGGCGGCTGGCTCCAGCTGCTTGAGGTCGGTCTTTTCCAGGAATTCAGCGTTTAGGGCAGGGAAATCTGTCATTTCGGCTCCAGGCGTCTTCCCATTGTCGTATATTTCCAGCATAATGGAAATATGAAAAGCGAAGCCGCCGTAAGTTCCTTGTCCGCTCTGGCCCATGAAGGCCGGCTTGCCGTCTTCAAGATGCTTGTGAAAGCTGGTCCGGATGGGATCGCAGCGGGCGATATCGCGCGCAAGCTCGATGTGCCGCCCAACAGCCTATCCGCCAATCTAAATATTCTCAGTCATGCCGGCTTGGTTGCGTCGCGGCGCGACGGGCGCTCGATCATCTACAGTGCTCGCTATGACCAGATGAGCAAGCTGCTCGGTTATCTGCTGGAAGATTGCTGCAACGGAGCGCCTGAGATTTGCGCGCCCGTCATGAAAGTCATCAGTCGCGCTGCCTGTTGTCCGTGAGGAATCATCATGCCTGAGCACCGCAAATATAATGTGCTGTTTCTCTGCACGGGGAATTCTGCTCGGTCGATCATCGCCGAGGCGATCATGAACCGAGTGGGCGCCGAACGATTTCAAGCGTATTCGGCTGGTTCGCATCCCAACGGCAAGGTCAATCCGCACGCTTTGGACCTGCTCAAGCGCTTGGATTATCCAACCGAGAATTTCCGGTCGAAGCCCTGGGATGAATTCTCTGGCCCGGACAAGCCGCCGTTAGACTTCGTCATCACTGTCTGTGACAACGCCGCGGGCGAGGTCTGCCCGATCTGGCCCGGCCAGCCAATGACCGCCCATTGGGGGATGCCCGACCCCGCGGCCGTCCAGGGTACAGAGGTTGAAGTCGCATTGGCGTTCACCGAAACCTATCGGATGCTGAACAACCGGATCAGCGCCTTCGCCAACCTGAAGATGTCCGGGCTGGACCGCCTCTCTCTGCAAAAGCAGGTGGCCGACATCGCCAAGCCTGACCAATCGGCCTAAGCAAGTGGCCGACCCAAGCCTGGAGCCTCCCCTTCAGCCTTTCGACCTGCCTAGACGCCTGATGGCAGAAGGGCTGGGGACGGCCCTGCTTCTGGCGGTCGTCGTCGGCTCTGGGATTATGGGCGAGAGCCTGGCGGGCGGAAACATCGCGATAGCCCTGCTAGGCAACACCATCGCCACCGGCGCCGGTCTAGTGGTGCTCATCACCATCTTCGGGCCCCTTTCGGGGGCACACTTCAACCCGGCCGTCACCGTACTGTTTGCCGCGCGTCGAGAGCTAGCTTGGACCGACGCTCTTGCATACGTCCTGGCTCAGGTTATCGGCGCGATCGCTGGTGCATGGCTGGCGCATGCGATGTTCGGAGAGCCCGTCTTGCAAATCTCGACCAAGCTAAGGGCAGGCTGGTCGCAGGGTCTGTCCGAGGCTGTCGCCACCTTCGGATTAGTCGCCACGATATTGGGATCGTTGCGGTTCCGGCGCGATGCGACGCCGTTCATGGTTGGCCTATACATCACTGCGGCCTACTGGTTCACCGCCTCGACATCATTTGCCAATCCAGCCGTGACGGTGGCGCGTAGCCTCTCCAATACCTTCGCCGGCATCGCGCCGGTATCGGCACCGCTTTTTATTGTCTGCCAGATGGCTGGCATGACGCTGGCTGGTTGGCTATTCAGCTGGTTACTCAAGGAACGAGCGCAATGAGCGATTTCCCGATCACAATTTACCACAATCCGGCTTGCGGCACGTCGCGCAATACGCTCGCGATCATCCAAGCTGCCGGATATGAGCCCACTGTGGTTGAATATCTGAAGGCGGGCTGGACACGCCCTCAGCTTGAAGAGTTATTCGCGACCGCCAAGCTAAGCCCGCGCAAAGCCATGCGAGAAAAAGGCACTCCGGCCCAAGAGCTAGGGCTACTTGATGCGACTGTGCCAGACGGCGCGATCATCGAAGCGATGGTGGCCAACCCGATTTTGGTGAACCGGCCATTCGTCGTGACGCCGAAGGGTACCGTTCTGTCACGACCGTCAGAGGTCGTGCTGACGGTTCTCGACAAGAAGCCGAAAAGCTTCACCAAAGAGGACGGTGAAATTGTCCAATTATAGATAGCGGACGCTAATACTCGTCGGCCAGCATAACGGTCAGAACGCGCTTGGTCTCAGCCGGATCGGACGGATCGCGGGAGCCGTAGCGCATCGTCGAATCGTAATAGTCGATCTTCCAGACCAGGCGCTGCTCCCCGATACGAAAAGCCCCGAAGTCATGTTCGCCCTCGGGGTCGTTGTCGGGCGTGAAGGCCGCGAACGCCCGGGCGGCGGCGATAGCTTGGGTGACGAAGTCTGTCCCCATCTCGCAGAGACCTGGGGTGGTCACGCACTGGCCGCCTTCAAGCGTGGCGCGGAAGGCGTCATTCAAGTCGCAAATGCGAGAGGTTCGGGAATTGACGGGCATCGGTCGAGCTTTCGGCTTTGAAACCGCGCCAATCGCGGTCTCGATGCCGGCCGATAGATCGAAGGGTGAAAGCGGGCGCGTCATAGGCTGGCCCTCGGCCACCCTGGGGCGCGAAGCTGCAACGAACGCAGTGAGGGAAGCGAGCGGCCTTGACGCGCCTGCGCCCTTCGATAGGTAGGCCGCCTCAAGAGAACGTGAAGGTTCAGCGCGGCCGATGCCGCGAGGCGATGGCAAACAAGAAAAGGCGAAGCAAGACGGGGCTGAACCCCGAAGGGGCCGCGCTCCCCAAGGGGCGCGTCCCTAGTCTCGCCGCTGAACGGCTCGCCGATTGAGTGAAAGCCCAACGGGCTTTCCGGTTTATTTTGGTAATCAAGCAACATGATTGTCTGCCTGCCGCCGGCGCGGCTTGCGGGCGTTCACGGCGGCGGTATCAATTGCCGCCATGATATGCACCGCATAGTGCTTCTGGATCATTTCGACAGAAGTGCGGCAGTTTTTGGCGAGTTGATAAACGTCGGCACCTTCGGACAGCCGCTCGCAGATATAGAAGTGGCGAAGGCTGTAAAGCGTGTGTGCTTTGCCATCGCGGTCCAGCTTAAGTTTGGCGTTGCCCAGGATCTTGTTGAACAGCTTGATATGATTACCGGGGAAGACTTTGTCGGTGGGCTGCGGCTTTACGAGCGGTGGTAGCGGCTCGGCAGCGGCTAGGGCGATAGCTTTCTTGGAGCGCGGCTTGCGGCCCTGCGGCGTCCAGATCGGACGATTGAGAAGACGCTGATAGGGTTTTACGGCTTCCGCCCGGCTCTTGCACGGGCCGTAGCCGGTCTTGCCGCGCACCGCGATTTCCAAGATGAGTTCGCCCGTCGCGGCGTCCTTCACCATGGCCACGTCGCGATGTTCGAGGTTCTTCACCTCATCGGGACGAAGGCCGGTATTGGCCAATAACAGCACCATGTCGTGGAGCTGTTCGGCGTTCCACCGTTCCCAGTCGCGCAGCTCGTTGCGGTTCTTGTACGCCCCTGTCGCCTTGTACAGGTCTTTGTATTCTTGCGGGCTGAACCAAGGCCGGTGGCCGACCTTCTTCTGCTTCTGGTATGGTGAGGATACGTCCGGCAGGCCTTTGAGCCAGCCCTTGCGGACGCTGAACTTCAAGATCATGCGCAGGGTGATGATCTCGTTTTCGATGGTCTTCTGCGCAGTGGGCCTTGGCGCCGGCTTGGCCTTGTCGCTATCAGCCTTGGCGCTCTCCCGGACATAGGGGTTCTTGAAGCGATGAAGGCGGTATTCTTGGGCGCGGTCTTGGTCGATCTGGGTGACGGCATACTTCCCGAAGAATGGCTTCAGATGGTTCTCAATGTGTGCCTTGTGCTCGTTGATCCATCGGTCGCTGCGTTGTCCTTCGACGCTGGCTTCATAGTCGGACATGAAGGTGTCCGCTGCCGCCCCGAAGGCCTTGCCCTCGGTCGTGGGCAGTCCGGCGCGGGCCTTACCGCGTAATTCCAGATACCAGTCCTCAGCCTTCTCCTGGGCGAGTTCTAGGCTCTCTTCCTTGGTTGACTTGCGATGTTCGCGGCCTCGGTAATAGGCCGCGCAGTGCCAGCTAGAGCCTTCTCCGCGCCGATAGAGGCGCACCTTTCCGCCGAGAATGCTGTGCGTCGACATCAACCCTCTCCATGCGTCTGCCGGGAGGCTCTACATGGAGCCGTGCGCCCGGCGGGGCGCTTTTGTGTGAGTGTTGTGTGAGTCTATTCCGAACAAAAAAGGGGTCAAGCGTTTGCCTAACCACTTGTCTTTCCAGTGTTTTTGGTTGCGGGAACAGGATTTGAACCTGTGACCTTCAGGTTATGAGCCTGACGAGCTACCGGACTGCTCCATCCCGCGTCATGAAAACCAACTCTACTCCGGAACACCGGACCCCGTCTCCGCCCCTATGGGGCTTCGCCGGGCGCCGCTGCGGCTAAGGCTCGCTTGCGCTCGCCAAGCCTCGCGGTGTGCTCCATCCCGCGTCACGAAAACCAACTTTACTCCGGAACACCGGACCCCGTCTCCGCCCCTACGGGGCTTCGCCGGGGTCCGGCAAAGCCGGAGGCGCGCGGGTATAGGCCAGCCCAAGGCCCCTGTCCACCCCCGGCGAAAGGTTCGATTTTCCGCATGCTGACAGGGCCTTAAAGCGCGCCCGCCGTCATGAAACGGGTGCATGCGGCGTTTTTATTCCTCACCCCGAGGGTGTCGAAGAGTGACTTCCGGCTTGGCCATGTGCGTCCAGTTCGCGCGCCGTCTGGATCGCCTTCACGAAACCGACCGGATTGGCGATGGCCGGCGTCGTCACCGCATCGACGCCGGTGCCTTCGATCCGCACCGTGCCATAGCCCAGGATGCGG
>Ga0164242_10002806_pt1 | contig 20096 bp, 11 predicted proteins | sample OricomgcompostMG_FD_108783 | JGI IMG/M metagenome (GOLD analysis project Ga0164242, IMG submission 108783) | Miracle-Growth compost microbial communities from Emeryville, California, USA - Original compost - Miracle growth compost (MG) ... | reverse complement strand
TTGAGCAGGAATGCGGACTTCCCTGAATAAGAATGCGCTGGTCTTCGGTGGAGCTTCAGGTATTGGATGGGCAACGGCCCACGCAATGATGGAACAGGGGGCGAGGGTGACGATTGCGGATGTTCGACAGCCCCCAGATAAGGGGGCACACTACATCGACTGCGACGTACGCGAGGTGGAGCAAGTATACGCGGCGGTGCGTTATGCGACGGAGTCGGCTCCGCTGGACTGGCTGGTCTATAGCGCGGGTATTCAGCACTATGGCTCGGTGATAGAGACGTCGGTGGAGGAGTACGATCTGGTGCAATCGGTCAATGCACGCGGAGTCTTTCTGGCCTGCCGCGCGGCAATTCCACAGATGCGCAAAGGCAGCGCAATTGTGCTGGTGTCGTCGGTGCAGGCACTGGCCTGTCAGGAGGGTGTGGCAGCATATGCAGCGAGCAAAGGGACGCTGGAAGCGCTGGCACGCGCTATGGCGGTAGATCACGCAAAGGACAATGTCCGCGTGAATGCGGTGCTGCCGGGGACGGTGGATACACCGATGGTACGCTCGTCGGCCGAGCGCTTTGGAGGAGCAGACAGGTTGGAGCATACTCTGGAACAGTGGGGTGAGAATCATCCGCTCGGTCGAGTGGCGCACGCAGGTGAGATCGCAAACCTAATTATGTTTCTGCTGAGTGACAAGGCCTCGTTTATTACTGGTGCTTCATATCGCGTCGATGGCGGACTGTTAGCGCAGCTTGCGGTGCGGCTATAGCTGAAGCGGCACACTAAGCATGCCGCGCACATCCGTTTCGAGAGAGAATAGACAGCCTTCGACCTCGTCGCGACGCGTGTTGTCGGCAGCGGAGGTAAAGACAAGTGTGGAGGCATGGTCTCCGGCGAAGGCGCAGGTGGTGGGATTGCGCACAGGTGTGTCAATCACGCCTGCTATGGCGCCGTCAGGCGCGATGCGCACGATGCACTCTCCGCCGAAACGGCAGTTCCAGAGATTGCCTTCAGCATCGACCGTCGACCCGTCGGGAAGCCCGCGCGGGAAGTCAGCGAAGAAGATCTCTCGACTCTCGAGGCGGCTGCAGACGGGATCGAAAGCGCCGCGGTAGAGACAGTTTGCGAGGGTATCACCGAAGTACATGGTCTCGCCGGTAGGCGACCATGCTAGCGTGTTGACGATACCGAAGCCGCTTTCCCATTCCTTTGCCTCACCACCAGCAGCAAGCGAGTAGAGGTTACCCTGCCACATGGTGACCTGTGCGGTTGAGCCATCGGGTTTCACATTGTTCTGCATGGTGCCGAACCAGAGAACGCCGGAGGGGTCGACGCGAGCATCGTTACAGCGGAGGGAAGGCCAGCCAGGCAGACGGAAGAGGACGTCGGTCTCCCGGTAGGTGCGCAAGTCCCAGAGGACAATCCGTCCACCAAGAATGAGTGTCAGAAGATGCTGCTGCGTGGTGAGCGCGACGGCAGTAACGGGCTGGTCGAAGGCCCAGGTTTCGATACTCCCGCTCACGAGCGAGCAGCGATGCAGCAGGCTGCGATTGATATCTGTCCAGAAGACGGCGTTCTGCTGGGGATGCCAGACGCAGCCTTCGCCGCAGATGTCTTGCGTTGCAGCGATACGGCAGATGTCAGGCTGAAGCATTGGTGCTCCTGTGATGAATGAGATGCTCAGAAGCGGAATAGACCCCATTGGCTGGGATCGAGATTCGCTTCGCTAGGAACATCGGCGGTCATAGCATCGGCCTTATTGTGCCAGTACACCCGGGCCTGCGCGCGTGTGCCGTCACTGAGCACAAAGCCGACATCGCCACGATACTGCCTGCCGGGCGATGGATCAATGCCAAGCAGGGACAACGGGACAGTGAACTGGTAGGAGCCTTCGTCGGCTGAAAGCGTGACGCGATTGCTGACGTCTTCAACATCGTCGAAGATTACCTCGCCGACGGGGGAGGAGAAAGTGACGCGATTACCGGGCTTGTCGGACTTCTGGTGATAGAGCACGGCAAGCAGCTTGCCGCTACGGCGCGTGATGAAGAGACGCTTGTCGCCAATGATGGCATGGCGATCGTCACTAGGGCCGGTGGAACGCAGCATTAGGTCGAGGCCGCCACCCTGAGTGAATGCAAAGGGAAACTCAGCGGCGGAGTTGCGCAGTAGATCGGGATGGCCGGTGTGATAGACGACGGTAAAGTTTTTACCGTCGGTGCCGAGTTGGAACGAGGAACTCTTGTCGATCGCCGCCCAAGCATCTTTGGGCCATGCTTCGGATGAGGCCTTCGGGATTGTGGTGAAATGGTGGACCTCCACCTCAGCCTTTCGCTTTTCGAGCGAGAGCGATCGGGCGCGAAGCGGTTCGGCCTGCGCAAGCTGCGAACTGCTGACGGTGACGTTTCCGAGATCGACGCGCTGGATAGAGTCGAGACCATCCAGCCGGACGATCGAAGTGTGCCACTTGCCGACAGCAAGGTAGACGTTGCCATTATCTTCGCCGAACATGAAGGGCCAGAATTGCTCAGCGTCAAAGCTGAGGTTGGAGATCTCCATGCCGGGCGCTTGCTTTGGATAGGGCCAGAAAGGTGAGAGGCGCGTATCGCCGCCGAGCGTGGCGACCAGCAGACCGTCAACAGTGTAGATATAAATCTCGCCCATATAGGAGTAGCGTGCGACAAGGTAACCAGCCTCCCCACAAAAGGGTCGCACAGGATAGCCAAGCATGCGCTTCGGATCCTGAATATCCCCTGGACCGTCAGGTGGAACAGAAGAGGAACGCGTGGGAATGGTCCAGCGCAGACGACCATCCTTGAATCCACTCATGCCTGCAAGAAACCATCCGTCTGGGCTAAGCGCCACATCTCCTGTGGCGCGAGTGCGCGAGACGAGAGTAAGTTTTGTCAGATTGTAGGAAGGGACGCCCGCGGCATCCACCGAGGCCGTTGGCAGATGGTATGGTCCACCACTGATCACGGAGAGGTCGGGCTGAAAGACAACGCCAGCGGAACCGGGCATGGCAGGGCGGATGAATTCAACCTCATCGGGTTGCACCGCGTGATCGTGATTGCGATCGGTCCAGATGAAGAAAATCTGGTCGGGATTACCCGCAGGCATGTGGCGCCGAATCTCCGGCTGATCGAGCGTCGTCCAGTGATGCGCACTTCCTTTTGCACCGACCCATCCTGCGCTGGCGATGGGACGACAGACGCCATCTTCGAGTATCCAGAGCGTTGTTACGGTTGTCTGGTTATACCAATAAGTGTTGTAAGAATCGGTGAAGTACTGATGGCCGTCGAAATAGAAGGTTTGCGCGGGCGTGATCCCCCCGTGCGAGCCTGCGGGAATCATGTCGCGGGGAAAGAAGATGGGCTTAGGCGAATAGCCACCGTAGCTGATGAGGTCATTGAGAGGATCGGGAAAGCGATAGCGCACAGCAGCGAGGCGTGAGTTGCCGGTGGCAGGATCGACGCGGAACTCGAGGAGCCCCATGCTGCCGGGGTTCCCAATCGAGGGATAATACGCGCGGTAGAGATCGCGCGGATCGGCGAAACCTCCGCCGCCGTACTGTGTGGGACCATACCATGCATCAAGGAAGCGTCCGGTCCTGGCATCCCAGCGGCTGATTCGCTTGGGAAGATAGTCCTCTTCTGCGACCCATAAAATACCCTTCGAGTCGATGGTCATGCCGAGCGGATGAGCCATCCGTCGCTCATCGTATGCCCCGATCTGTGGACCACCTGGACTCCCGATGACGCGCAGCATCTTACCCGTAGTCGCCGAGAAGACCTTGACCTGGTGACTGGAACCCCAGTCGGTGACATAGATCTCGCCATTGGACTCGATGATTTGCTTGGGGGACTCAAGCGCCGAGGCAGGGACTATGACCTTCGGATTGGCGAGCGAGAGGGTATGCCAGTCATTGTCGACGGTGAAACGCGTGATAGAGCCATCGGTTGCGACCAGCAGATGTCCGTCAGGCTCAAAGGCAAGCGCACCAATATGAGAGAGCTTAATCCTTGCGAAGGGCGCTTTCGCACTGCGACGAACGTCCAAAGCGATGATTTCGCCGCCCGCAGGGCTCGAAATTAGAAGCAGACCATTACAGGCAGAGAGGCCGACCAACTCACGAAAAGCATCGTGAGTCTGAATGCCGCTGACAACCTTCGCCAGCGGCGCGAGGCCCGTTTTCGTGATGGCGAAGACCTGGAGCGCGCCAGGGTCGGTCTTGCCGAAGTCGCGGCTCGGATTGACGACATAGACGGTATAGGCGATGTGGTCCGGGTTGCGGTCATGACCAATGTCACGCGCCAGCGCAATGCCGCCGTTCCAGCCGCGAATTTTAATTCCATTGAGCTTGCGGCCGTTTAGATCGGTCCACATCAAGGCATGACCGGCCTCGGCGGCCTGAGCTCCGAGCAGAATTTGTGGCGCGGTCGAGTGAGTAGGCCAGGGGCTGCCTTCGGGAAGGAAAAGTACAGAAGCAGGCGGGGTGTGATCAGCGAGCCATGCGCCAGTACCGTCAGCAGTTGGCCATGGAGGAGTCCCGGGAGAGTAGATGGAATATTGCAGGCGCGGGACGATGCGCTGATGGAAAAGGCCTCGAACATGATAACGACCAGGAGCGGCGACGCCGTCGAGGGAACTTCCATCCCAGGGAATCGTGTTATGGCCCTTATGAACCAGATAATCGGCAACCAGATTCTTGATCCGGTTTCCATGCTGATCTTCAATCACCAGTGTGAGCAAACCGTCTCGTTTTGCTTCATACGGAATGGAAATAGCACCGGATGGAGAAGACGGTGGCGAATCAATGTGGAGTGCGCAGAAAGCAGACGGAAGAGACAGAAAAGCGAGGATCGCAAATATTGCCAGGGTGCGCTGCATACATCTCCAACGAATTTCTTTATCCGGCGTGAAATTTACGATGCACGCTACCATCCGCCGAAAAAAATACCATAGAGGAGAGAGGGAGAAGATCACGAGGTTTCCTGCTCATACGAGATTTCGTTTCACAATTCGAGCTCTGGAGATAGCCGAGAGTGTCTTGTCAGCATAGGGAACGCGGTCTAACCCACTTTCGAATACCACTAAAACATAATTCCTGATCGGCAATGGCATCTCGCGATGCGAAATAAATAGGACTGCGTCAGCGTCGTTGCGGGAAATAAGGACAATATAGAACCCGAGATGCGCTTACGCTTCAGCTCGTCAGCTTCTGCCATCCCGTCTCCAATTGCTTATTCTTCGGCATTAAAGTTCAAAACATCGGCAAGGGATCCCCACCGGATTCAGTCGCTACCTATACGGATCTAAACGGATAGATTTGCATTTGTTCCCCGCTTCTATTACAAAGTGATTAGCTGCAGTATGATCTGCGAGTTTGAGGCTATTTCTTCCCCGGCGAAGAGACTCTGGCCGTTCCGAAAAGCCCCTGCCCGTCTGTTGTAGGGCGATGCAACATCCTTCCAAGACGAAGAGCTTTTCCTGATAGCGCGAAACTACGTCTGTGCGAATTACAGGCTTCCGTCAAATCACTTTGGAGGGATTTTTATCTTGCCGGCACATCAATCGTCGATATCCGCTTCATTGCTTCCTTCAGTCTTCACGCTCCCATATAGAGCAGCCCAATCGAAATCGAGTTCGTGTGACAAATACTATTCCACCTCTCGCGTGATCACTATCAGAAGTAGATGCCCCTGAGGTCTGTTCTGATGAGGGCGAATAGCCTCCAAGTCATCAAGCATTCGCGTAGAAAGCATCCGTCTCGAAAATATTCGCTATCAAAACCAGACCTGGCATGAAAGGCAAAATTACATGCGTACCCTGAATACTCTCAGCGTCCTCCATCATGGCCGAATCACTCGTCAGCGACTTCTCTCGATGTTTGCACCGTTCTTCTTTGTATTCTTTCTTCTGGCAATTCCTGCTCTTTCCTTTGCACAAAGCGCGACTATGAGAGGACTACTCACCGATCCCTCTGGGGCACCGATTGCAGATGCTCCGGTAACGGTCACCAATCCGGTAGCCAAGAGCATTTATAACGTCCGCACCAATGCGGAAGGCAACTATCAGGTTAAAGGGCTGCCAGCCGGTGAATACAGTATCGACATTCAGGTAAGCGGCTTCAAGGCAGTTCAACTCCGAGACATCGAGATCGAGGCTTCCGAGGCAGTCACGCAAGACGTCAGGTTGGAGTTAGAAAACGCCAGCCAGTCGGTCAACGTCACGGCGTTGCCTCTGGACCTGAAGAACCAGGCGGCGGCGCTAACGGGTTTGGTTGAAGGGGTGAAGAGCGAAAACATTGTCTTCACCGCCAAGGACATCGAAGCCCTGCATCCGAATACGGTCCTCGACGTTCTGCAGACCGTTCCAGGCATGGAAGTGGATTATCAGGGACGGCAATATCCTAACAGTGTGACCCTGCGCGGCGGAGCGGTTCTGGCAGTGATTGATGGGGTCTATCTCGCTCAGGTGGCTCGTCAGTTGGCCTTGTTTCCTGTGCAGCTCATCGAATCGATGACAATCGTGCGCAATGCCACAGCGCTTTCGATCGGGCCGCTGATATCGTTTGAGTCGAGTGTCAGCTCCACCGGCTCTTCAAATGTCGGCGTTCAAGGTTTCATTATTATCAAGACCAAGCGTTCTTCTTCGCCGGAGGCTGGATTTGTTTCCAGCGGCGGTAACTGGCAGACTGCGATGGGGCACGCCTATCTGGGTTCGACGAGCGGCAACTGGGACTATCGCGCTGCGTACACTTATTACACAACCCAGGGAGCCCCGAGCCCAGCATGGACTTTGGATGCTCGCAACGGTACGTTGACCTTCCACGGCGGCTACTCCAGCGCAAAACTGAACGTCGAATTCCTGTATCTCGGCAGCCGCGGTTATCGCGACGATGAATCTCCCATCTACGTCGCCCCGCATTGGACCGGTACAGCATACGATTACTCAGTCATCAATACTCCTGCGCCAGCCTCCGGCTACTTTAATCCCGATAACATGGACCTGTATAACCTGAACACATCGTTTGCATGGAATGCGAATAACCGCACCGTATTGCAATATGGATTTTATAACTCGCATATTAGGTCGCCGACCTTGTCTTATGGATCGCAAGACAATACCGAGGCCAATCTGGACTTGCAGCATACCTTTTGTTTCAAGGGACACTGCATCACCGGCGGCGGCCAAGCCATAAAATTTATTGCACCGAATGGACTAGCACCCCGGGCCAATGCCAAATCGGCGAGCGGCATTCTTGAAGACCGTGTCGACGATGCTCTGTATAGCTGGTACGCACAGGATGAATTCAAGGTGCCGAGCAAGCGACTGGTGTTCGATGCCGGCATTCGCGGAGACAAGTTACATCACGGTTGGCCACTAGGAGGAACCTCAAAGATCGACGTTTGGGTTCCAACGTTCTACACTCTCGCGATGGGAACCATCTATCAGGCGACTGACAAGCTCAGTCTCGGTACGCGCTACGGCTTTGTACAGTCCCAGCCCCCACCTGCCTACGTGACTGTTTCGGGAGCGCCGTTGACCACTCAGTCCCAGCAGCGTGCCGAAATCAGCGCTGACTATAAGATCAATCGTCACCTTGAAATCAATTTAGCCCCCTACGGCTATAACACGTCCAATGCCTTCAATCAGGCTACCGGTTGCCAAGGGTTTCCCGCAGGCACTTATGTCTTATACAACACCGCCGGGAATCCAGTAGCCTATTGCGTCAAACCAGCAGGTAACATCTGGACGTATGGCATCGACTCCTCCTTATCAGGCCTCATCTACGGTCCACTCAAATACAACGCCGGCTACGGCTATGTCGAGGAGAACAACCAGGTCAATAACATTGGCATGACGCACCACTTTGTCCATGGACAGTTGGATTTCCGCAAGAAGTTCTACTTTGCCGACTTCAACATGATCTACGTTGGGCGAAGGTGGTACACCACCCCCTTGACGGGCAACATGCCTGTACTTTCAGGGTACTTCCCTTACTATCCATTCAGTAATTACACCAATCTGAATGCTAACGTCGGAGTCAATTTCAGCCTGTTCGGCAGGGCGATGACCTTTACCGCCTCCTCCTATAACATGGGCGACGGCCACTATATGACAAACACCAGCGCAGGCGGCGGCTTCACCAATGATTTTGGAGCCTTCCCCAACCCTGGTCGCAATTACACCTTTCAACTGGCAACGCGGATCATTCCTCGTGATTAGTTAACTAGATGAAACTTCCGCAGTGGGGCTCTGGACTGGCAACGGGGCTGACACCGCAGACGTCATCCTCGATTGCCAGTGGAGTACACACTCGAATGCCTTGTGAATCTCCGGTCATGTACCAATCCGCAGTGCGTTCCAGCGATGGAGTACAAGCTATGAAGCTTGTACTCCTCGCACTTTTTCTTGTAGTCGTCGCCCTGACCTCCTTGGTGTTGGGGCGTTACCATATCCCTCTCCATGCGTGGCGTGAATTTCTCCTACACCCAGAAAATGGGGACGTCGCAACGCAGGTGCTGCTTAGAGTACGCCTTCCGCGCCTCCTCGGCGGTCTGCTGATCGGAGCAGGTTTATCGGTCTCGGGTGCTGCTTATCAGGGCCTCTTTCGTAATCCAATCGTTTCGCCGGATATTCTTGGGGCTTCGGCTGGTGCGGGCGTCGGTGCAGCAATCGCCATCTTGCTGGGTTGCGGCGCGGCGGCAATTCAGGGAATCTCTTTTCTTGTCGGCTTAGCGGCTGTAGGCGCAACCTGTTTCGTGGCAGGGCGAGTGCGTAACGATCCAGTGTTGGCCATGGTGCTCGCCGGGGTGATGATCGCATCCATCTGTGAGGCCCTGGTCTCATTGACCAAGACCGTGGCCGATCCCCAGGATAAACTGCCCGCAATTACATTTTGGCTGATGGGCAGTTTAGGATCGATCAACAATACCAACCTAGTCTGGCTGCTGGCCCTGATTCCGCCGGGTATCCTTGCGCTGGTACTCATGCGCTGGAAGCTGAATGTTCTCTCCATGGGCGAGGAAGAAGCTGCATCCCTCGGAGTGAATACACGCTCTGCGCGCTGGATTGTCGTTCTCAGCGCGACTGTGTTGACAACGTCTGCCGTCTCCGTATCGGGAATGATCGGCTGGGTAGGCCTTGTAATACCCCATGTGGCGCGCATGATTGTCGGACCTAACTACAAAGTATTATTGCCGGCCTCAATCATGCTGGGAGGCAGCTATATGCTGCTCGTGGACGATATCTCTCGTAGTGCTATGGCAAGCGAGATTCCGTTGGGAATCTTAACCCATTTGATCGGCGCCCCTTTCTTTCTTTATCTGCTGATCCGTATGAGACAAGGATGGGCCTGATGCTGCGATTGGACTCGGTTACCTGTGGTTATGGAGCGAAGGAAGTGGTGAAGAGCGTTTCTTTCACGCTTCAGGCAGGAGATGTAATGTGCCTGCTTGGAGCGAACGGCTCGGGCAAGACGACTCTCTTTCGAGCAATTCTGCACTTTCTTCCTCTGACACAAGGCGAGATCTCTATGGATGGAGAGGCGATTACCCACTGGTCGCGGCGCAGGATGGCGCGTGCGATCGCATACGTGCCGCAGGCACATACTCCTCCGTTTGCGTTCAAAGTACGCGATGTGGTGCTGATGGCGCGTACAGCGCATATGAACAGCATGGGTGCTACAAGGCGCCATGATTACGAGGTCGTCGATCAAGCGCTGGACTCTTTAGGAATTATGGGACTTGCAGAAAAGGAGTATACACAGCTCAGCGGTGGCGAACGGCAAATGGTGCTGGTGGCACGCGCACTGGCCCAGGAAGCAAAGCTGCTGGTGATGGATGAGCCCGCATCCAGTCTCGACTTCGGCAACCAGGTCCGCATGTTGACGGAAGTGAAGAGGCTTTCTGAGCGCGGCGTCTCAGTGTTGATCACCACTCATTCGCCGAATCACGCGTTTCTCTGTGCATCTCAGGTTGCCGTTATGAAAGCCGGCCGGCTGTTAGCCTGCGGCTTACCGGATTTGGTGCTGACCAGCAGTTGTCTGGAAGAGGCCTACGGAGTCCCGCTGGAGGTCATTGATATTGGCGATGGCAACCGTACTTGCGTGCCTGTGACAAGCGGACTAACACCCCGGCTTCATCGAAAAAACGCAGGCGGCTTTGAGACTCTAAGCGTATCCGCCCCAACCATTACAGAACGTGAACAGGTTAAGCATCAGTAAAGAAGTATCCGTAAAGACGAGGATAGATGGAGGCATATTTCGGAATGAAAATAAAATATATGACCTTACGAAGATCTGCACTGATTCTCCCGGTGTTTGTTGTCTCCCTCCTGCTGGTTGGCTGTTCTGTTTCCCGCAGCAGTTCGAATGAGGGAACATATGGTGAAACGGTCACGATCACCGACATGCTTGGTCGCCAAGTGAAAATGCCGAAGACGATCCGCCGAGTCCTCGCTCTGCATCCGATTCCCACCGGACTGCTCGCGATCCTTGTGCCGCAGAATCAGGTGAGCATCGATTCCTATTTCCAACGCTCGCTGAAAAGCCACGACCTGTATACAAACGCGGAATATGAGCGGCTTAGTAAATTGCCTGTGACCGGTACTTACTTCAATGGCCTCAATACCGAAGAGATTATTGAGTTACATCCGGACGTTGTGATCACAATGGTCAGTGACAAAAATATCGATAAGGAGCAACAGCAAACCGGCATTCCATTCTTTGCCGTTTCCAAGGCACCCACATCCAGCTACCAGACCACCATTCGTCTAGTCGGCGAGATCGTCGGCCAGCAGAAGAGAGCCGACGAGATGGCCGATTTCTGGGCAAGCACCGTCCAGTCAGTTGAGAATACGGCTGCCAAAGTCACTCGGCATCCAACAGTCCTATACACCGGAAAAAACGGCCACACCAACAGTGTCCCTGGAAAGAACACTGTCTTCGGTTCGACGATCGATACTGCTGGCGGACAAAGCGTTGGAGACCAACTTCCGTCAGCGCTCGCCTCGAATGAGAGCAACCCCGTCAGCATGGAGCAGATCATGGAGTGGAACCCCGACATCATCATCTCCTCTGGAGCCACCAGCAAGAATAAGATCATGACCGACCCACAGTGGCACACCCTCAATGCCGTGCGAACAAAGCATATATATGCTCCACGGGCCTTCGCCGGTCTCGACGGTCTCCAGGCCGTGCTTGGTATGGTCTGGACTCAAGGAGTCCTGCTCGATGGAGATGATGCCGCTGCCGAAGCTCACCTCGCCTCGGTGATGCAGCGCTACTACCAATTGTTCTACGGCCACACACTCACCACTGCGCAAATCGCGCAGGCAGCGAGGTAATGATGACACAGACGATGCGTTTCGGCCTCTCAGGTTCGCTCGGCGGACTGGAAGCACACAGCCATGCCGTTACCTTAGAGCGCGCGAGAGAAGTGGAGCGGCTCGGCTTCGCGGGAATGTGGTTCAACGAGGAGCACTTTGGCCGACCCGATACATCGCATCGGCGGCGTATTCTGTCCCCGATCGTTCTTGCGATGGCCGTTGCCGCGGTGACAACGCGACTGCGTGTAGGCTTCTCGGTGTTGCTCGTCCCTCTGCATCATCCTCTGCGCCTGGCCGAAGAGATCGCGACTCTTGACGTACTTTCCGGCGGCAGAGTCGATTTCGGCGTCTCGCGGGCGAACAGCGGACGATACGGCGCCGCATTTGGCTATGACAAGCAAACCGGCCCTACCCTCGAACACTGTCTTGACACAGTGATCGGATACTGGGCAGGAAAGACGCTGACCATTGACGATATCGACTATTCCGTTTCACCTGCTCCAACCCAACAACCGCATCCTCCGATCTACGTCGGTGCGTACAGTGAGTCGACAATCGGGTGGGCAGCCCGGCGCGGGTACCCGACGATCCAGCACGGTATCCAGTCTCCAGCCTCGCTGCACCGCTGCCTGACCAGCTATGCCGGACACGGCGGCGACGTCTCCCGAGTGCCCGTTGGAAGGTTCTGCTACGTCGGAGAATCGGACGCGCAGGCTCGCAAAGATGTTTGGGAGATCGCCGTCCGCCAAACCGAACGTCTGCACGGTATCGGCATCTGGCGCCGTGGCGATCGGGTCATGAATGAAGCCGACCTCGAACCGGAGCGCTTCTACAATGAAACAGCTATCATTGGTGGACCAGATACTGTCGCCAAGCGTATCGCCCACCTGCGCGACACGTATGGTATCCGCTATATCAATCTGCTCTCCTCCTTCTTCGGGTTAATGCCCGAACATCTACTCCGCTCTTCCCTCGAGCTGTTCGCACATGAAGTCATGCCTCGCTTCACAGGAAGGACAGATGCATGAGATTGCGATTTATCCTCTAAGCTGAGGTCGGTTCTCAAAAAATTCTATATGGGCCATGTAAGCTGTCTTCTCACAGTGCTATCCACCTAAAGCTGGTGCGACAGAGGAGAATCGCCGTAACATAGGTCTCAGGAAATTTGAGCGCGACGTTCTGACAATATGACTATCGCATCTAAAACTTCTGGCATTAAAGACATAGCGAAAGCTCTCGGAATTTCGATCGGCACAGTCGATCGTGCTCTGCATGACCGCTCTGGTGTGAGCCCAAAGACCAAGGCCCGTGTTTTGCAGAAAGCCGAAGAACTGGGCTATAAGCCGAATCTTGCGGCGCAAGCATTAAAGCTCAACCGCAGAATAGAAATTGCCATCGTCCTTCCGAAACAAATCTCTCACTTTTTCGATCCTCTCCGTGCGGGAATACGCTCCGCAGCAGAAGCAACTACTGGAATCCATGTGAACCTTACCTTCCACGAGTATCCTCGCATGGGTCAGGGTGACATCGAGTTGCTTGAGGCCAGGCTGAAGGATAAGTGCGACGGCATCATTTTTACTCCTGGCAATCCCAGAAAGCTGGATCCGGTCATCCGCCGCCTTACGGCCCAAGGGACGGCGATGCTCTGTGTGGCGAGCGACGCGCCAGCCAGTGGACGAGTTGGTCTTGTTTCCTCACACGCCTATTCCAGTGGCGCGATTGCTGCTGAGCTTCTGGCGTTCAAGCTTTTTCGCAAGAGTCATGTCGCTACCATTACCGGGGAGCTGACTACTCTCGATCACGCAGAGAAACTGCGCGGGTTCGCGGCCACTCTCGCCATGCTTGCTCCGCACCTTAGCCTGTTGCCTGCGGTAGAGTCTCATGAGCGTCCCAAGGAAGCGTATCGCCAAACCATAGCCCTATTGCACGGAGAGACAAAACCACAGGGTCTTTACATTAGTACAGCCAACAGCATCCCGGTTCTCCAGGCCATCGAGGAAGAAGGAATGCTCGGGAAGATTCAGGTAGTCACGACCGATCTTTTTCAAGAGCTCGTTCCATTGATCGAGACGGGGAAAATATTAGCGACGCTTTACCAGCGTCCATTTACACAGGGAAAGGTTGCATTCGAAAGTCTCATCAACTATCTGCTGGAAGATAGGAAAACATCTCCAATAACACGGCTTGCACCCCATATTATCTTTCGAAGCAACCTTCCTCTTTTCATGGATCGTTTAGATGGCCTTGCGGAATCTGAAGAAACCTAGAGGCCGAATGCCGGCTCTTTACTAATTCGGAGTAAGCCTCAAGACGGAGTTAAATGATCTTCGCTTCTGCTCCATCCTATTCGGCTGCCGTATGGTCAGTTGGCGTGCTGTGGAATGAATCGGATTGCACAGCCGCCGCCTGAAGCTAACTTAAGAGTTAGTTTTTCCCCTTTGGTCACAACCTGTCTCCTAATGGTGACATGTTGAGGATGCACTGCAGCATCCGGCGCATCTTCATAAATCTCGGCAACGTAATGGCCTGTTCCGAGAAAATCCAATGGCACATGCAGCTCGCGTGGCGTCCAGTTCGTGGTGCTGCCGAGATACCATTCCTGACCATGGCGACGCGCGATTGTGACAAACTCGCCCGGTTCGCCATTAATTACATGCATCGAGTTCCATTGCGTTGGCACATCACGGATAAATTTGAATGCAGGCTGGTCAGCATACGCCTGGGGACTGTCGGATACCATCTGGAAAGGGGTCTGGAAGACCACATACAACGCTAGTTGCTGCGCCCGGGTCCCCATTATCATCGGGCTGCGGTCCCGAGGGACAAATGCGTCTTCCGTTACATTGTTGAAGCCACCCGGGGTATAGTCCAATGGCCCGGCAACCATGCGGGTGAAGGGGAAAACACTGCGATCGAGCGGACTATCCCGCCTTCCAACCTTGTTGTTTTCTGCCCCGAGAACAGCCTCGTAGCTGAGAACGTTGGGATACGTTCGCTCAATACCCCAAGGCTTGGTGGCTCCGTGAAAGTCGACCATGAGGTGATGAGCGGCAGCCTCGCGAGCGACATCGTAGTAGAACTTGATTCCCTCCTGATCGTCGCGATTGATGAAGTCGATCTTAACACCGGCTACGCCCCACTTCTCGTAAAGGGGGAAGGCCTCCTTCATCTGATCCATCACAGAAACGGAGTAGAGCCATATCCAGACTTTGACATGCTTTGAAGCGGCATACCGCACTAGCTCCGGCACATCGACGTTGCCGCGAAGTTTCGTAATGTCCCTGCCGTCTGCCCAGCCAGCATCAAGCAGCATATAGGGAAAGCCGGCCTTTGCAGCGAAGTCTACGTAATACTTCATATTCTTCGTGGTGAATGCCGCTTTACCATCAGGTCCGATGTCACCGGCCCACCAGTTCCACGAAGCCTTCCCAGGCTGTATCCAATTCGTATCCTGCACTCGATTTGGCGAGTTCAAATCCGTGATGATATTGGATTCCATCAGCTTTCCGGGTTGGTCGGCCACTAAAAGAACTCGCCAGGCAGAGTGATGAGGCAACGTGGTCGAAAGTACCAAGTCAGGATCATCGATTCTTGGAGAGAGCTTCGATACAAACCAATGCCCCGCCCAGTTTCCAGAGGGATTGGTAACATACATTCCTGAATTGCCTTCGAGATCGGCCTCGGTCAGCGCCATCCATGCTGCTCCCGGCGAGTGCAGTAGAAGGGGCAGACCAATGAGGAAGTGGCTTGAGACGCCACCTTGATTACTAAAGGCCGAGATGGGCAGCTTCACATACTCGCTTTCATAACTGCTGCGATAGTTAGGAAGCTCCAGTGCCCAAGTCGTTGCATCTGCGCTGATGCGAAACTCCGTGTCTTCCTGTTTCAAACGCAGTTCCCTAATCGCATCTTGTTCAGGGATCACATAACGAAATGCGATCCCATCGTTATAGGCGCGGGCTTCAATCAGAAGGGTCCTTTTCAGTCCACTGTTCTCGGCAATGTGCAACTCAACTTTGTTGTATTGATCATGAATTTCGCTGGCCTTTCCGGCAATCAGCGTGTAGTCGTCACTTCCTTTCCCCGGAGTACTTTCAACAATCTGCACATTGCTTCCCAACGTTGGCTGGCCAGTTAACTCAAGTGCCAGAGCGGAGGGATCGAGCAATTGTTTGCCATGAAATGTTACAGAGTAGACAAGCTTTCCTTCATTGCTAGCAGTTCCCTTTTCGGTAATGGTTGTAAACTGCATGGCAAGTTGCTGGTCGGGGGAGGAGAGCGTAACTGATCCGATTTGGGCGATGCCTATCCCGCTGCAAAAAATGCTGAAGGCAGCGGCTGCAAGAAACTTTCTCGTAAACGACCAATGCATAGGAGACATCAACCTCTTTGTGAAAGATAGGAAGTTAAGCTGGCTGAAAAGATATCTGAACTCTAAATCAAACGCTGCGCAATGCAGGCGAGAGCAAAGGGAAGTTACCTGCATTGTCCCTTCGCCCCCGCAAATCAGTAAATCACAATCTGCTAAAACACATACTTAAGAGACAGTTGGAAGAAACGAGCATCCGGAGTGTTGTTCTGGAAGAACTTTGGCCCGGAGATCAGACCTCCGTTCGCATTCATAGAACCATTAGGAGTTCCCAGCGTTGGGTGGTTCAGCACGTTGAAAGCATCTGCACGGAACTGCAAATTCTGTTCGCGCCAAGTAGAAAATGTCTTGAATAACGACATGTTCACCTGATAGTAGCCGGGGCCATAGACATTATTCTGCACACCACCTAGAAGCGCGATCGCCGTGGCTTTGTCGACGACCGGGGCCTGATAGAGAACGGGAACACCATCCGGATTGACCGAGCCTACCGGATGCGTGGCGTCCGCGATTGTTTCTCCCGGAATCGGGTTGCGGAAAGCGCAAGGGTTGATGTAGTTCAGCTTTGTCCGGACCTGCGCTGGGCACGAAGTAAGGCTTGGGTTAGATGGGTCGGGTGTACCGCCTCCGCTGAACGGATTGCGGATCGCATATGCGCGCCCGCTGCCATTGGCCGCTGTGCTGATATTGGGCGAAACCGTAAATGGTACACCTGTCTGCGCCGCCCAGGTCAGGCTTGTCGACCAACCCCCGACAGTCTCGTCGGCCCAGCGCGAATGATTCAGGAATGCCCGTCCCTTACCAAATGGCAACTCATAGTTGCCATTGATGGTGACGCGATGACGAATGTCAAAGACAGAGTTGGTGAGTTCGTCAATGAATGGAATAAGTGCCTGATTGCGGTTGCCGATCGCAGTGAAGAGACCGCCCGCATCGCTGGCATCATCAAGTGCATGAGACCAGGTATACGTTGCCAAGAAGGTCAAACCGTGTGAGTACCGCTTCTCGAGTTTGGTCTGCAGCGAGTTATAGGTGCTCACACCTCCGTAGTGGATCTGACCAATACCGCCCAGATCCGGGAAAGGATTGAAAGGGTTCGTGTTTGTACCCGGTCTCCACAGCCCTGGAGCAGTATTTGGGGCGCCGTACAACTCTAAATGGCGAGAGACATTGCCAACATAGCTGATAGTGGCAGCCAGGTTGGGAGAAATCGACTGCTGCATCCCGAAGCTATAGTTCATCGTGTACGGTGTCTTTACATTTGGATCGATAGAATGGAAGCCCGGCTGTGAGACGAAGGTCTGTAAGCCTGCTCCGATGGATGGCTGTAGACCTGCCTGAAGCGTAATGCCTTGCGCTGCCAACGACGGGCAGTTGTCCGTGGAGCAGGTCGGAGCATAGAAGCTGGCCTGGTTGGAGTAAGGAAAGTTCGCCCCCAGATTTCCATTGCCTTCCGACTGAAGACCGCCATAGAAGATGCCAAATCCAGCACGGAAGACCGTGTTCGGATGTGCCTGATAGGCAAAGCCGATGCGTGGAGCGAAGTTTGTCTTTTGCCCTGTAACCAGGCGATCGTTATCAACATACTTAACACTGACGTTGTCCTTCGCCAAAATGCTGAGGAATGGGGCTCCTAAAGGAACATTCTGTTGGCTCTTGGGCAACTCGTAGATACCCGAACCAGTACCAATGCCAAGCGGGCCGGTTACAACGAAGTTGGCCTGCGCTCCGGAGTTTTCCTTGTAAGGCTGGTAGTAGTCGTAGCGAAGACCCAGGTTCAAGGTGAGCTTTGGTGTTAGCCTCCAGTCGTCCTGCGCATAGCCGGCGTTATACCACTGCGCATCGTTGACATTTGGTGATACCGATACAGCAGCATAGTTTTCCTGATCCACCAACATGTCTGCAACGGCTGAGCCCGTATTCGCTACGCCGGGCAACCCAGTGAACTGACCGTCGTAATGATACTGGCCGAGGTCTGCGGGAGCATAGATGTAATAAAAGCGTACCGCCTGTAGTGACACTCCGAACTTAAGAGAGTGGTTACCCCATATCTTCGTCACATTGTCCAGTATTTGGTATACATTCTGCGATTCCCTGCTGATACCCACGGAGCCCCATTGTTGAATCGCGCCATTAACATAGCCCGATGGCAGGCCATACTGGCCGGGCTTCAGATTAGGTGATTGTGGACCTAGTCCCAGCGAGGTGGCGGCGTTTGGATTGTATGCATTGGGTTGCTGGAAGTTAAAGACGCCCCAGTTATAGCCAAAGCGGAATTCGTTAGTAAGCGAAGGTGTAAATATATGGGTCTCGCTACCCATAAAGTTCATGGCAAGATTCGTGTCGTACTGGCCGCCATAGCCGCTTCCGTCCAGAAGTGGGCCTAGAGGCAGACCATTGGTTTTGATCTCATGCAGATAGCTGTAACGAGCGTATGCCTGATCGCTCGATCGAATGTTCCAATCCAGACGCTGGTCCCACTGGACAATGTTATCGCTATTCCCCAGGTTGACGATGTAGTTGTTGTAAGTCTTGCCATTATTGGCGTTCGGAGATGGATAGAGGTTGAGGATTCTGGAAGCGACCGCATTGATCTGGTTGGGACATAATACGTTTTGCCTTCCATTGCAGACCATTGGCTTAGTGACGTCAGCCGAATTTGGTTCATAAAGCAAGGTTGGCGCTCCTACTCCAGTCAAATCTCCGTTCAATAATTCAGAAAAGTCTCCCTGCCTCATCAGTGCAGTAGGCACGTTAATCGGTGTTGGATTGCTGATGGAGATGCGGTTGACCTCGATGTCTCCAAAATAAAAGAGCTTGTTCTTCCAGATTGGCAAGCCAAGCGTTGCCCCAAACTGGTTTTGGTGATACGGAGGAACCTTTGCACCAGGACCGGCGTTCCAATTGATCGCATCCAAGTTCGTGTTGCGCAGGTACTCCCACACATCTCCATGAATCTGGTTCGTACCTGATTTAATACTGGCATTCATGACGCCGCCGGCTGAATGCCCGAACTCTGCGCTGAAGTTACTGGTTTGCAGACTAAACTCAGAAAGTGCATCGGGCGGCGGTCGCATAACGTAGCTAGAACCGTTGAGGAAGTCGACAAGGTTTGTATTGTTGTCCACACCATCGAGAATGAAATTATTCTGCTCGGCACGCTGCCCGTTCGCTACAAAGTCTCCACTACCACTGCCGCGCGTGTTTCCAAGCGGAGGAGCGACACCTGCAGTTAGCTGCGCTATATAAACCCAATTGCGTCCGTTGAGCGGCGTATTGTTAATCACATCTGTACTGATAACCTGTCCAACGGCACTGCTCTGGGTTTGGAGCAGCGGAACTTCATCGGTGACAGTTACCGTGTCTGAAACTGCACCAGGCTTCAATGCCATAACAATATTGAGCCGCTGCTCTGCATCGAGATGAATATTTTCACGCTTTGTTGTCTGAAATCCCTTCGCCGTGGCGCTCACAGAATAATGGCCAATCTTCAGCGGCGAAAATACATAGACCCCACTTCCATTTGTAGTTCCTTGCAAGACTAGTCCCATATCCGTGTTCGTCACCGTAACCTGCGCATTTGGGACGACAGCACCGCTGGTATCCTGCACAACACCTGTGATCGCGCCCTGATCAACCTGTGCAATGGCCGCATGATTGGCAAGCATCATCCCTAAAAGACATGACAGAAGCAACATTTGCTGACCAATTCGCTCGCATAAGCCCTGAAATCTTCCCCTCGTCATCGAAGTTTTCCTCCCGCAATCCCGCTTCACCGATCTCATCTGCATGGCCTCTCTAAGCTGAACATGATGCCCTGATCCTCCACTGGAATTTACGGATCAGAAGATAATAGTGTACGTTACCGATAAAACACACTATGCTTAGCCCCAGATAACTGTCAAGAAAAATTAATTGCTTCAGAATATATTTGTAGATGTCTGCAAATACGGGGATTTATGGAATGGCTTGATAACGTCGTGAACGTTTCAATTTAATAAATAGAAAGAATAAGGCGGCGCTTAGCTATAGCAAGATAAGAACTTCAAAGAATTAAGAATAGCTAATTCGAATGAAGGCTTTTGGACTCGATTTGCTCTAGTGTCTGTCCTTTAGTCTCTGGCACAAAAAAGTACACTAAGAAAGCCCCGGCAATGCAGATTCCACCGTACCCCAGGAAGGTTCCTGAACTACCGAGCTTCTGGTCAATCCACGGAAATGTATAGGTAAGAGCAAAGGAGGACAGCCATAGGGCGCATACTGCAATCGACACTCCTTGAGAGCGGATTCGATTGGGGAATATCTCCGAAATCAATACCCACGTAACAGGTGCCAACGTGAGGGCATAACAGGCAATGGCGCTGAGCGTAAGCAGCAACACCGGCCTGCCGTGCCAGCCCGCATGGTA
>Ga0164242_10002805_pt1 | contig 20099 bp, 11 predicted proteins | sample OricomgcompostMG_FD_108783 | JGI IMG/M metagenome (GOLD analysis project Ga0164242, IMG submission 108783) | Miracle-Growth compost microbial communities from Emeryville, California, USA - Original compost - Miracle growth compost (MG) ... | reverse complement strand
CTGTCCTGCACGGAGCGCGGCGACTTCGGAGGCCACGACAGTTCGCTGCCGCTGCCGCGCGTCGTCCAGGATCGTTTCAAGGAGCCAGAGCGGCGAGCCGGAGACCAGCAGGTCGGCCTCGGCGATCTTGTGCCGGTTCCGCCACCGAGAGATGGTCTGCGCGTTCTGGCCGAGCACGCGTGCTGCTTCCTGGATACCGACGACGACCGGGAGGTTCCCCTTGTCCTCTGGGTCGTAACCATGGGGGATACCGGCCTTGTAGGTCGCTAGCCGTTCCCGGTCGGCGATACGGTCGCCTTCGCCGTCGAGTCGCATGGCCGTGCTCAGCAGCCAGTACGGATTGCCGGATGCGATCAGATCAGGCTCGGCGAGCGTGCCGGCTGTACGCCATCTCTGGGATGTCTGCCGCTCAACGTGGAAGAGGAAGGCGATCTCGGCGTGTCCGAGGAGGAACGGGACGCGTACCTCTGCCATGAGACGGCCTTCCCCATCACCCTGTGCTCGTGTTCGTCGGCGGTGTGCTGGCCACGCCGCGGCTGTGATCTTAGGCGTGCTCTATGCCGGGTCGCAGCTCCCACGAGCCCACTTCGGTGTAGTACCGGCCGAAGTGCTGGAGCCAGGCCGCGAGTGTCTCGGCCGTTCTGCGCGCCTGCTCTTCTGTGTCTCCCGTCCGTTCGGCGATGGCCCGCTGGAGCTCGATGTTGCTGAGACGCTGTTCTTTGGTCAGCTGACCGAGTTCTGGAATCGCATGCAGGCGAGCCTCGACCTCGCTGTTGAAGGCGCCTTCCGGGAGGCCGGCGGGAACGTCGAGCATGGCCAGGTCTCGTACGATGCCGGCCTCGACCAGCGAGGTGAATCTCTGCCGCCCGCTGTAAAGGGCGTAGACGTTCGCCGGTCTTCTTGTCTCCGGGAACCAATACGGGGCTGCTTCGTCCTCAGACGGCGGAGTGATGCGCTCGCTTCTCAGGAGTTCTGCCTGCTGCCGCATGAGGGCTGCCGTGTGGGGTGTGGCTATGGTCGAGCGGGTGTTGATCTGGCCGAGGACGCGCTGTACTTCGGGGTGGTCGATCGGCACCTCCAGCAGGAGTTCCACGTTGGCGTTCGGCACGCGGCCAGTGGCTTTGCCGGTCAGGTTGGCAGAGCCGACCAGACAGCGGCCGTCGGCACGGTAGAGCTTGGCGTGGAGGGACGGACACAAGGCAATGGAAATGCGTTCGTCGCTCTGGGCAGCTTCGATGATCTCCGGGTCTGAGACCCCGGCGGCTACCTCCGCCGGGGTCCAGCGCGTGACACACGTGATCTTCTGGACGGAGGAGGACACCGCGGCGATGGTTTCCTCGAAGATCGCCTTCTTGATGAAAGGGGCGATGATGACCACCTCCTCGCCGGCACCCTCCATCATGTCTGCGATCTGCTGCCAGACATGGTCCGGCTGCGTCACTCCTCTTCGCTCCCGTCCTCGATGAAGTCACGGGCGTACCGGCCCCAGTCGCTTCGGGCATCCGCGATGACCCGGCGCGCCTTCTTATTGGGGATCTCGTCCTCCATCCGTGCCCAGGAGAAGATGAGCAGCTTGAAGGTCTCGGTGGCGCGGGCGAGCCGCTGGCGGAGCTCTGCGTCGTTCGCGTCCTCAGGCACGTCCTCAAGCACGGCCATCAGCTTGCTGTGCAGGGGGTGTTCCGTGTTGAACGACACCTGGAGCATGCCGGCGAGCAGGTCGATGTTGAAGAAGGCGGACGAGTCCTGGGGGCTGGAGATCCAGCGGACGCGCCAGTCGTTCTCCAGGGCCTCGTCGACCAGGGTCTGGGCGGTGTCCTCGTCGACGTGGTGTCGTTCGGTCAGCGCGGTCAGTTGCTCCTGGCGCTTGTCGGCTTCCGTCGCCTCCTCGGCGAGGAGGTCCGTCGTACCGGTGTACCCGTCCTCCTGCCGGCGCTTGACGGCGTCCGTGGCCTTGGAGGTGACGTCCTGGTCGTACCGCTTCTTGCCCTTCCGGCCGCCCAGCGTCTGCTGCCTCAGCTTCTTGCGCATCTTGCCCAGGAGGCCCTTGAGGTACTGGGCGAGGTCGATCAGCGGCAGCCGAGGGTCGCCGAGTTCCCGCAAACGGTCCTTGAACTGCTTGGGCGTCTCGTCGGGGTCCTGCTCAGCCGACCAATCGAAGTCGGCGAGTGACGAGAACACGACGGCGGTCTGCTTATTGTTCGTGACCCCGAACACCTCGTCGAGCTCGGGCGGGAAGTCCACCTCGACGCCCCACCACCGCTCCACGGGGTCGTAACCGATCGCCCACGAGGTATCGAGGTCCAGCTCGCGACCCTTTCGGACCAGCGAGACGCCGATGTTCCGACGGGCGTGCTGCCCCCACTTCTGAGCACCAGGGTCCCGGTTCGGGTTGGCATCGGCGGGCCACGGATGGCCGGGGACATCGGAACGGCGGGCTTCAGGCCGGGCGATGGATGCGCGCACCGTTACGGTGTGCTGTGTGCCATCGACCGTGATGGGATAGCGGTAGACCCCCGGCTCCGCCTCGTTGCCCATGGGGAAGGGCTCGAACATGGGGCTACTGCTGAACGGCGCGGGCGTTCCGGTCTTCGCCATGAGGTACAGAGGGTCATTGGGCTCGGCGTAGTAGGCGCCGTTGTTTCCTTCGAGGACCTTCCCGTCGCGAACGGGCGCCATCTTGATGTCCACGGAGCCGTCGTTCAGGTAGTGCCGGTACACACGGCCGATCAGTTCGGCGGTGTTGCGCAGGGTGGCGCCGGCACTGTGCCACTTGACGCGGTCCAGGTTCGTCCAGACGACGAGGGTGCCGCTGGTGCCCAGGGGTACCTCGCTGAGGTCGTCCCAATACTCCGGCACACGGCGGGGAACAGGGGTGGGAACTTCATCCTGCCCCTTGGTGATCTCTTCCAGGTCAAGGTAGGTGTACAGAGCGTTTGCAGCGCCGTTCTTCCATGACCAGACCTCGACCTTGGTGCACTGGGACATGCTGGAGTTGGGCAGGCCCATGCCGAAGCGGCCGATTCGGGTGCGGTCGTCCCCGAGCCCGTCTCCGTATTTCAGAGCGCGGCGCAGCAGTTCGCTGTCCATGCCTTTGCCGTCGTCGAGGACTGCGATCTTGTCCACTCGGTACCTGGTCTGGGCGGCACCTTCGATGGGGCTCTCGCAAGCGAAGACCTGAACCAGCGTGGCTTCCGCGTCAATGCTGTTGTCGATCAGCTCGGCGAGCGCATAGGCGGTGTTCTTGTAGCCGCTGTCGCGCATGGCCTTGACGGTCAGCGAAGGGCTGACGATCCGGTAGTTGTTTCCTTCGCCGGTCACGCTGTCTCCCATACATCTTCCCAGTTGGTGAATGCTTCGGCGACGTCGCCGAACCCGGGGAGCTCCGGGTCGACGACGGTGACGATCTCGCAGGTTTCAGTTCCGCCGGCCTTGGGGCCGCGGATGACCCGGCCGACCATCTGGCTGTAGAGCACGAGGGACTTGGTCGGCCGGGCGATGACGGCGGCGCTGGCCGCCGGTGCGTCGAAGCCCGTGGTCAGGACTCCGAAGTTGCACAGGATCATCGGGCGCCGCGCCGCGCTCTTGAAACGACGGATAGCGTCGCTTCGGTGCCGCGGCGAGGACTCGCCGGTCACGAATACCGCGTCGAGGCCAGCCGCGGACAGCACGGAGGCGATGAGTCGGCAGTGCTGCACCGATGCCGCGAACACGAGGATGCGGCGGTGCTGCTTCTCAAGCAGCTCCATGATTGTCTGGACAACCTTGAGGTTCCACTGCTCGTCTTTCGCGAGCTCAGCGATGAGGCTGTCCGGGATCTCGAACGCTCGCGCCAGGTTCTGCTGATCCCGGGCGGACAGGTGCATGCCGGCTTCCGCGGCCACCGTGCGCATGATCGGTTTGGCCAGGTAGCCCTGGTCGATGAGGGCTGTCACGGGATTCGTGTAGCCCTCGATCTCCAGCATGACCTTCTGGCGGGAGAAGAAGTCTGCCAGTTCCTCGTCCTTGGCGATGTCCGCCCACGTGCGGCCCGGGGTCGCGGTGAGGCCCAGCAGACTGGAGTCGTGGCGTACCGTCAGGTCATCCACTACGCCCTGAAACGTGGGGGCGATGATCTGATGTGCCTCGTCGAACACGGTCAGAGTGGTGCGGGCGGCCAGGGTGCGCAGGAACTGCGGGTCCGACTTGGCGGTTGAGACGGCCTTCTCCAGCCCAAGGACGACCAGCCCATCGGTCACGTCCGCAAGGCTCGGGGAAACGGCGCCCCACGCACGGAGTACCGGCAGGGGGCGGTCGCCGACCTTGCTCCAGGCGCGCTCGAACTCGGCCGCGGCCTGCTCCAGCAGTTCCTGCCCGTGGGCCAGCCACACCACCAGGGTCGGCCCGTACTGTCGCAGGTGGTCACAGATCATGCTCATGCCGGTCCGTGTCTTGCCCACGCCCGTCGGCAGGTGCAGCACGGCCCGGCGAGGACCGTCGTACAGCAGCTCCTTGGTCCGGCGCGCCGCGCGGAGCTGATGGGGAAACAGGGCGTAGTCGGGCGCTGTCTCCCGCTTGAAGGAGGGGACTTGAGGCTGTGCGCGCTCTACCGTGAAGCCGAAGAACTCCAGAAGCTCCCGGCGTTCGTCAGGCGTCCACTTCAGCGTGTGCAGGTACTCCAGCGGTTGCTCGTCGTCCAGCGCCCCGAGCCGTTGGGCCAGTTCCGCCTGCTTGGGACCGGGAACAAGGCCGAGCAGTACGGCGCGCTCGTCCTCGTCTGCCACCAGGAGCTCGGCGTCGATCGCGATCGCGGCGACGGCTCGCAACCGCTCATCACCCGCCCGGCCTCCCTCGATGAGGTCCAGGAGGCCGCACAGCTCATCGCCGAGGTGCCGGCGTATGTAGTCCATGGGGGCGTTTGCCAGGACTGCCTCGAAGGGCATTCCCGGTGACCAAGTCGTCACAGCCTCACCTGACCGATGCGGCTGACGGCAAGCCGTGAGCCGCCCCCACAGAAACGACCAGCATCGTGAAGTTCCTCCCCCAGCTCGACGCACACCAAGCAGCGCTTCAACGTGCAGACACTGCGACGTTGCGGCGTTCGGACCACCCTAATCGGGGCCACTGACAACAGGAGCACCATCAGGCTAAAAGCCCAGCCAGGGAGGACATTTGGCCGCACAGCCGCCCGTCTTCCCGGTCGCGAAACGGATCTTTCGGCATGCAGCTTGCACGTGAGCGCGCGATATAGAACATTCATTCGGTAAATGGCTTGCGACACCACGCGTTCGAGTGATTCAAAGAGTGGATCTCGGCTCGCGACTAGGATCACGGCGGGCTACTGGTGGAACCCCGGATGCGGGGTGAGGCTTCCCCCAGCAGTACATTGGTGTGCGACACGAGCGAGGTGGGGTGGCAGATGATGAGCGAGCCAAATGGGGGGGGTATGTCCTATTTTGACTACAACGCCACCGCTCCGATCCGGCCTGAGGCTCTCGCGGCCGTCGTCGAGGCCATGCAATCGGTCGGCAACGCCTCAAGCATGCACCAACCGGGGCGGCAGGCGGCTCATCGGGTCGACGTCGCCCGTCGGCAGCTAGCCGATCTTCTCGGCTGCTCGCCCGGCGAGATCATCTTTACCTCCGGGGCGACCGAGGCGAACAATCTCGCCCTCCGGGCCGCGTTCCGTGCTGGAAACCCCTTGGTCACAAGCCCCGTTGAGCATCCGGCTGTCCTTGAGACGGCCCGCGCGGTCACCGCCGAGAGCCCCGAAGATCTTGTACTTCTGCCGGTCGACGGCGACGGCCTGGTGGATCTCGGCGCCCTCGATCAGGTCTTCGCTGCCCGTTCCGGGGGAGTGGTTTCCCTGATGGCGGCGAACAATGAGACCGGCGTCCTCACCGATCTCCGCGTCGCGGCCAAGGCAGCCCGTGAAGCCGGCGCGCTCGTCCACACGGACGCCACACAGCTCGTTGGTCGCCTCCCCGTGGACGTCGCTGAGCTCGACGTCGACCTTTTGTCACTGTCGGCCCACAAGTTCGGCGGACCGCAGGGAGTCGGTGCCCTGTATGTGCGCCGTGGGTCCCCGCTCCCGCACCGGCCGCTCCTTGTGGGCGGCGGACAGGAGCGGGGCTGGCGCGCGGGCACCCTGAACGTGGCAGGGATCATCGGCATGGGAGCAGCGGCCGAGGCCGCGGCGCGCGGCCTCGGTGAGGAGGCCGAGCGGGTCACAGCCCTGCGTGACCGCCTCGAATACCTGGTCACCCGCGCCCTGCCCGATTGCCGTATCAACGGCCGGCGTGATCAGCGTCTGCCGGGTGTGACGAGTATTACTTTTCCTGGGGTGCCTGCGGACGCTGTCCTGGCGGCCATGCCCGACGTCGCTGCCTCGGAGGGCAGCGCGTGCGCGTCCGGCGCTCCGACGCCGAGCCACGTGCTCCTGGCGATGGGGCTGTCCCGCGCGGATGCCGACAGCACGATCCGCTTCTCGCTGGGCTACGCCACCACAGATGCCGAGATCGATCACGCCGCGCGGGCCATCACACGCGCTGTGACGCAGGTTCGGGCCGCGCTGGCCGAAGCCGACGGTCCCCGCTGACCGTTACCTCGATTACCAACCTCGTTAGAACGATCGCATTGGACACAGAGAGGCCCCGGATGTCAGACAGCCGGCTTGGGGAAGCCGCCCTTTATTCCTTCGCGCGACACGAAACGTTCGCGCCCCGCTTCGGCTGGCTGCACAAGGCATACATGCAGGTCAAACGCGATCAGGGTGCGTTCCTCGCGGCTGATGCCCCGGTGCGGTTCGGCGTGGGCAAGAACATGGTCAACGCCATGCGCTACTGGTCGCGCGCGTTCAAGCTGACTCGTGAGTGCAATCCGACGAAGGGCACACAGGCCAAGTTCTCCTACCCCACCTGGGAAGCACGCTGGCTCCTGGACGAGGACGGAGCGGACCCGTATCTGGAGGAGAACGGCAGCCTGTGGCTGTTGCACTGGTGGTTGGTGTCGTCCCGCCCCGGGGCGAAGAGCCACGCGCCGGCCTGGTACACGGCCTTCCACCTCGCGCCGTTCTCCCGGTTCACGGTCGCGGACATGACGCAGGTGGTTACCCGGCATGTGAACTTCTCATACGACAAGAGCCCGGAGGAGGCGTCGATCGTCAAGGACATCGAGTGCCTCACCAAGATGTACGCGCGCAGCGCCCCGGAGAAGGCGGGTTCGCCGGGCAGTTACGAGGACCTGCTCGCATGCCCGTTCCGCGACCTTGACCTGCTGACCTTTGTCGGCACGCGCGGAAATGCCGAGTGGCAGTTCACCAGCGGGCACCGCACCTCGTTGCCTGCCCGGGTCCTGGCCTATGCCTGCCTCGACTACGCCGCCAAGTTCACCCGTCAGGCCAACTCGATCTCTGTTGCCCGGCTCGCCAACGAGCCGGGCTCCCCGGGGCGTGCCTTCCGCGTCCGGGAGAACGAGATCGTCACGGCGCTGCAGAAGGTCGCTGCGGATCACCCGCAGCTCGACCTGACCGAGGCCGTGGGACAGCGCAGCCTCGCTTTCTCGGCAGACCCCTTCGATCTGGCGTGGGAAGTGCTCGACGAGCAATACGACTTCGTCACCCGCCGTCCCGGCTTCCCCACCCGCGAGGAGTGGGCCGCCACGTTCCCCAAGCTCGCCGAGGCCGAGCAGAAGGAACTCGCCACGAAGCCCACGGACGCCACAGACACGGACGACACCACCGACACACTCTTTGCTAAGGAGACCGCGTGACCACCGCAACCTCCACGCGGACCCCGAGTAGCCCGTCGAGCTCCGCTCCGCAGTTCCCCGCCGGCATCGAACTCGTCGGCTCCCAGATGCGCTCGACCAACCTCGAGCGCGACGTCGAGGACGCGCTGCACGATCCCTACGTCGGCGCCCGGGCCGTGGACGTCCTGGAACGCATCGCGAGTGCACTGGCCGATCAGCGCCGCACCCGAGCCTGGTCGTTCACCGGCCCCTATGGCTCCGGCAAGTCCACCCTGTCCAACATCATCGACGCGCTGCTGGGGCGAGATGCCAAGCGCCGCAGCGAGGCCGAGCGCATCCTCGAAGAGGCCAGCCCCGCCCTCGCTCAGCGCCTTGCCGCAGCCCGCGATGCCATCGCCCCCGAGGGATTCCTGGGCGGCGTGGCCACCGCGCGCCGCGAATCCGTCGTGGCCACCCTCTCCCGCGCCCTGCACACAGCGGCGGCGCGACGCTGGGGCAAGCGCGTCCCGAAGGCCATCTCCACCGCCCTAGAGGCGTGCGCCGACCCGGACCGGGCCGGGTCCAAGGAGATTCTCGGCGCCGTCACGGCTCTGACGGCGGACGGACAGCAGCCTCTGCTCATCGTCATCGACGAGTTCGGTAAGACGCTGGAACACCTTGCCAGCCACAACGAGTTCGCCGACGCCCAGCACGACCTGTTCCTACTGCAGGAACTCGCGGAGAGGGCGGCCGGCCCCAACGGGCTGCCCGTCTACCTGATGACCTTGCAGCACCTGTCGTTCATGGACTACGCCTCACGCTCCAGCGAACTCAAGACCCGCGAATGGGCCAAGATTCAGGGACGCTTCGAGGACATCACCTTCGTTCCCCACCACGGCGACTCCCTGCACCTGCTGCGCCGCCGCCTCGACCGCTCGGCCGTCGACTCTGCGGGGCAGGCTCTGATCAACGCCTCCGCCGAGGCATCCGCGGATCTCTGGACCCAGCACGGTCTCGGCGTTCTCGCCGAACTCGGCTCCGACCACTTTGCCGACCTCTACCCGCTGCACCCCATCACGGCCCTGGCTGCGCCGATCCTTGCCGCCCAGATCGGTCAGCACGACCGCAGCCTGTCGGGTTTCCTCAACAGCGGGGAGCCCAATACGGTCCGCCACTTGCTGGCCCAGCACAGCGACCAGAACGCAGAGCGCGCCAGCACGGTGCGGCTGCCGCAGCTGTACGACTACTTCCTCAACTCCGGGCGCACGACCCTGCTTGCTTCCGCCAACGCAAGCCGGTGGATCGAGGTCGACTCACGGATTCGGGACGCCAACGGCCTCCCGGATGCCGACCAGGACGTACTGAAGACCATTGGCGTCCTCAACCTGATCGACTCCGATGGGGCCCTCAGCGCCACCGCGCCGATGATCCACTTCGCCCTCCACGATCCCACCGAGGTCGCTGATCCCGCCGCCTTCTCGGCACTCGAAGAGCGGCTTGCCGACCTCGTCCGCCGGGGCTTCGTGGTTTATCGGGAGTTCAGCGGCGAATACCGGGTCTGGCAAGGAACCGACGTCGACATCGACGGTCGGCTTAAGGAGATCATTAGCCACTTCGACGACGCTGCGGTCATCGACCGGCTCGGCAGCCTCATTCCCCAGGCTTTCGTGGCCAGCCGCCACAGCCAGATCACCGGCATGATGCGCGTGTTCTACACCGCGGTCAGTGGCCCGGAGACCAAGACCGTCGCTGCCCCGGACGAGCTGAGGGAGCCCGCCGACGGCCTCGTCGTCTTCCACCTCGGTACCGATGCCGACCGGCCCACCGTGCACTCGCCCCTGCCGGTTCTCGTCGGCACTACCGCCGACTCCGACGTGGTGCTGACCACGGCCACCTACCTCGTCGCGTTGAAGGAGCTCAGCAACCAGCAGGACATCGACCACGTCGCCCGACGCGAAGTCATGGAGCGCCTCGTGCAGGCCGAGGCCGAACTGCTGGAGCTGCTGCAGGACGCTTTCTACCCGCCCTCCTCCCAAGCGTCCTGGAGCCTGTGGCACACCGGGATCGCCCCTGGCGAAGAACCTGCCGCATCCGGCCTGACGGCCCGGAGTCTGAGCGGCCTGGTCTCCCTCGCCTGCGAATCGGTGTACCCGCACACCCCGCACATCCGCAACGAGATGCTCGGCCGGCACGTCCTGACGAGCCAGGCCGCCCAGGCCCGCGGCATACTGCTAACGGCCATGCTCTCCGCCTCGGGCAAGGAGAACCTCGGCCTCGCCGGGTACAAAGCCGAACGAGCCATCTATCACGGTGTTCTGGCCTACCTCGGCCTGCATCGCGAGAACGGGGAGGCGCAGGCCGAGAGCCAACACGAAAGCCTGCTGCCGTACGGCTTCTCCCCACCCGGTGAGGGCCACGAGCACGCCAAGCCCGCCTGGAATGCCCTCAACGAGGTACTGACCGGGGCCACCGAGCGGGTCAGCATGGAAGAGGTCATCCGTGTCCTGATGAGTCCTCCCTTCGGGCTCAAGGCCGGCGTGGTCCCGGTCTTCCTGGTTCCGGCCCTGATCATCCGCCGGCACGACGTCGCGCTGTTCGAGGAAGGCACCTACCTCCCGCGGCTGACCATTGACGCCGTCGAGCGCCTCGTCAAGGGCCCTGGACGCTTCTCGGTGAAGTACACGCCAGCCGGAGACGGCCAGCGGGGCAGCATCATCAAGAAGCTGATGGTTTCTCTCGGCGTGGAGGCACCACGCTCCAAGGCTCTACGCAACCCCGACCTCCTCGCCGTCGCCAGTGCGCTGATCACGCGGGTGGCCGACCTCAACAAGTACGCCCGTACCACCAAGAACATCTCCGCCGATGCCCGCGCCGTGCGCGCCGCCATCGCCAAGGCGGTGGACCCGGACGAGCTGGTCTTCCATGCGCTGCCCAAGGCCCTTGGGCTGCCCGAGGTTCCGGCACGCACGCGGGCCAGCGCTGAGGCGGCGAACACCTACGTCGAACGCCTCACTGCGGCAGCCGACGAACTCGTTGCCATCGAAAGTAAGCTCCGCGCAGAGGTCGTCCGCGTCCTTGCCAAGGAGTTCCGCCTGCCGGCCGAACTGTCCAAGCTGCGTACTCAGCTGGCTGCCCGGTTGCGTGGCTTCGCAGACGCCGTGCTGACACCAGAACTGCGGGGCTTCGTCGACTTCGTCCTCAGCGACAGCCTCGAAGACGACGACTGGCTGGAACCCATCGTCGTGCGTCTGACCAACTCCGCCCTCGGAGACTGGGACGATCACGAAGCCAAGGTCTTCCCCCAGAAGGCCCGGGCGATGGCCGCAGCGCTTGACCGCGTCGGACATCTGCACCACGCCGGACGCGAAGTCCGGAGCCGGGAAGAGAAACTCGACGCCCAGTTGTTGACCTTGACCGACAGCGCCGGCGTGGAGCAGCGCACGCTGATCTACGTACCCGAGCAGGCACGCGGCGAGGCCGACACGCTCGCTGCAGACGTCCTGAAGCGGGCGGAGAAGGCTCTCGGGCCGGACGGGGCACGGATCCTGCTCGCTGCCCTCGCCCAGCGCGTGACCGAAGCCGCGACAGCGGCGAGTGAAAGGAAGGCACAGGGATGACCGACGAAGCCGACACCAAGAAGGTCCGGCACGTGCTCGGCATCTCCGGTGGCAAGGACTCGTCCGCGCTCGCCGTCTACATGCGCGACCGAGTTCCGGAGATGGAGTACTTCTTCTGCGACACCGGCGCCGAGCTGCCGGAAACCTACGAGTACCTGAACCGGCTTGAGGCCGCCCTGGGCAAGTCGATCGTGCGACTTAACGCCGACCGCGACTTCGACCACTGGATGGAGGTCTACCAGGGCACCCTGCCCAGCCCGCAGATGCGCTGGTGCACCAAGAATCTCAAGATCAAGCCTCTGGAGGACTGGGTCGGTGACGACAAGGTCATCTCCTATGTCGCCATCCGCGCCGACGAGAACCGCCTCGGCTACGTCAGCACCAAGCCGAACATCGAGGCCGTCTTCCCCTTCCGAGAGGATGGCATCGACAAGGACGGCGTGATGCGGATCCTCGAAGAGGCCGGCATCGGCCTGCCCGGCTACTACGAGTGGCGCACGCGCTCCGGCTGCTACTTCTGCTTCTTCCAGCGCAAGCACGAGTGGGTCGGCCTCAAGGAGCGTCACCCCGACCTCTTCGACCGCGCCGTCGAGTACGAAGAGAAGGTCCGCTACCGGCACACCGCCATGAAGGGCCGCAACTACACCTGGTCACAAGGCGAGTCGCTGCCGGAGCTCATAGAGCGCAAGGAAGAGATCGAGGCCAAGCACCGGGCGGCCCTGGAGCGCGCGGCCAAGCGCATCAAGCCCAACAGGCCCCTCCTGGAGGTACTCTCCGACGCGCTCGACTCCGACGACGACGAGGCCGGCTGCTCCGTCTGCCACCTCTGACGCGCAACCACACACAGCGGCTCCAGCAGCACGAGCTGGGGCCGCTGTTGCTTTCCCGACTTCCAATCGAGCTCGCACCTCTTGGGGTTGTGATTTCGCCCGGGCTCTGTCCCAGACCTCCGGAGGAACGCAGCCGACACTCACCCACGACAAGTCGAGCTTCCATGCAGTGAAGTGACGCAACGTCACATATGAGGCATGACGGGCGCGTGTGCCGCGCCTGCTACCTCTGTCGACCACTCATATGCCACCATGAGTGATGGCTCACCCACAGGCACGGAAGAGTGACGGAGTGAAACCGGGTATATGGAAACTCGTGGGTTTTTGTTGCGGCACGGATGCCCTCTTCTCAGTTCCTCAGTGAGCCCAGTCAGGGATTCCATCTTTCGTGTCGGCGTGCATACAGCTGGAGCTGCCCGAGATCAGGCGCCCTCTCGTTGGCGTCGGACACGCCATTGAATGGCTTGACGCGCTCGAGGTCTCGATCTGTTTCCTCGGTGCTGTCATTGCGCTTTGCGACATCAGCTAAATGATCCGAAATGCAGGTCGCAGGTCCCTTCCAAGGCCATGCCGCATCTGGTCTGACCCGAACCTGCTGAACGAAAAAGGGACTACGCATGCCTACGCAGGCCAAGGAAATATTCGAGGCGCAGAGCAAGAGTGTCCGCGAGCTGCTGTCTGACAATGGCCTGGGCCTCTACCTCCCGCCCTACCAGCGTCCGTACGGCTGGGGCAAAGACAAAGTCGAGAAATTGCTCGACGACACCCTGCATGGCCTCAAGAATCTAGGTGAGGCGCCGGACAGCTTTACCTTCTTGGGGACCGTCATCACCATTCATGACGTCAACCACGTCACGGTGAAGCCAATCGTCAAGCCCGAGGTCCCGTCCAAGGTCCTTACCGTGATCGATGGGCAGCAGCGTTTGTCGAGCCTTCTTATCCTGCTTGTCGGCCTGCACAACCTCATTCGTCAGCGCGCATGGAAGGTCTTCAAGGGAAACGAGCCGGATCCGACCGACAGTGCTCGGATTCAGCTCTACTCGGAAACGATCAACATCCTGCAGATGCTTGGGGCGTCGTTCTACGAGCGAAAGAACTTCGGAAGTACGCCGATCTACCCGCGTCTCATTCGAGCCTTCGTGGATCAGTGGGCAAAGACCGATAAGCTCAAGCTGTACGAGTCGCCGATCGCCAACCTTATCTACAGCTATTCGGTGCTAGCCGACGATGAGAAGCCGACTTCTAAGCCCACGGACTTCAGGCCGAAGCCACGACCGAATGCGGGCGAAGGTGAAGGCGACCTCATCAAGAGGTTCAACGAGATCCGTACGGCGTTGACCAAGCTAGTGCAGCGAAAGCCTATCGAGGAGCTGGAGGATCTACCGCCGCTAACAACCCTCGCTACCAACATCGAGTTCCAGCGTGCGCTCTTCAACCACGAACTCGACCCTGAATTCTGCAATTGGATGGAGCAGTTGCAGGACGAGCCCGAGGCTGAGCTGATGCGACTCGTCATGTTTGCTGCCTATAGCTTGAACCGCATCGCTCTGACTGTCGTGCAAGGCAAGGACGAGGACTACGCCTTCACGATCTTCGAGTCATTGAACACCACGGGCGAGCCTCTAACCGCCTTCGAGACCTTCCTCCCTCGGGTGGTCATGGCAACGAAGATCGAGGACTATCAGGGATCGGACGCATATGCGTACATGAAGGCGGTTCAGGGCTACCTCGACCGTTTCGACGTCGGAGATAAGCTTCAGAACGCAACACGAGACCTGCTCGTCACTTTCGCGTTGGCAGAGACCGGGAAGAAGCTCTCCAAGCGTCTCCCGGATCAGCGGGTCTATATGCGCGATACTTTTGAACGCCACAAGGACTCCGCCGATGACCGGAGCGCGTACCTGCGCCACCTAAGCGACACGGCGGCCTTTATCGGGAACACTTGGGAGCCTCTGCCCAACACTTCTCGCACGCTACCCGGGCTAGAAGCGACCGTCATGACGGACACCGTGAAGTTGTGTCTGGGGTTCCTTAACGCGCTCAATCACACCATTGCTATTGCGCCGCTCGTGCGCTTCTACTCCGAGGCTGTCCACGCGGACGAAGGGGAAGCGAAGACCAAGCGCATTGCCGAGTTCGAGAAGGCGATCAAGGCAATCACTGCCTTTACGGTCTTCTGGCGAGCAACGCGTCGCGGCACGGGCAACATCGATAGCCAGTATCGGGCGGTCATGGCCGGAGACTCGCTCACGGGGATGGGACCGCTCGCTCGGCAGTGGGAATTTCCCGATGCATCCAAGCCTGATCCGACCGTTGACGCTGAGCTGCTGAAGAAGGAGCTTGCGGCGCGATTGACGCACCCGAAGCACGGCGCTATCCCAAACCTGGCTTCCTTCCTGGCAGATGCTTCAGCATTGCCGCTCTACTCAATTAGCCGCCCGCTGACGCGTTTTCTTCTCCTGGCTGCCTATCACGACACAATTGAAGATCCGGAGAATCCGGGGCTGATCGTCCAAGGTAAGGCGGGGCTCGCCTCGTGCTTCACTGCAGATGGTTGGGAGGACGAGACACACCTCACGATCGAACACATCGCGCCGCAGCAGGCCACGAGTGGGTGGGATCAGGAGTTCTACAGCGAGAAGGAGACCGTCCACAAGCTGGGCAATCTGGTCCTGGCACCGGGCGCCGCTAACACGTCCCTTAGCTCGCGTCCTTGGACCGAAAAGAAGGTCCTGTATGCGGCACTCGGTGCCAAGACGGCCGACGAGGCCAAATCGATCCTCAACAGTTCGGGCTTGACTTTCGCGCAGACGACTGAAGATCTAGTGGCCATGCAGCGTTACCTGCCACACTTGCGAGCACTGGGGCAGCGTGAGGACGAGTGGAATCCGACGTTCATGGATCAGCGTGCTGACGTCCTCCTACGGCTGGCCTACACACGACTGAAGGGCTGGCTCGGCCTGGAGCTGTCTGACTCCAGCACTGATCCGGTGGTCCAGGTCGAAGACGTGGAGTCCGAGAACGATGAGTTCGACGAGAGTGAAGATGCCGGGGGAGCGGCTGGAGCGGCGTGACTGAGCAGCCCAATTGGGTGGCGTTACCGCCCGGTTCCGGAGGGACTGGCCCCTCTAATATGCAAGTTGGACTTCGCCATCTTGGGCGGTCCCGGCTGGGACCGGGGAGGGCGACCGCGGGTTCGGGTGGGCTCAACCTGTTTGTGCTGACAGCCGGGTACCTCCCGCTGGTTGCCGCTGTTGCGTAGAGGGAGAGACTTCCGCGTAGGGACGAGGCCAGTTCCGTCTTGGAGATGCCGGGGCCTTTCCTTGCGGGAGGCCCCGGCAAGGCAGTGAGTTCCTCCTGAGCTGTCTGAGGTCGTGTCGCGGCTCCCGCTTGCCAGGGGGTTGGTCCTCCGGGGCTTCGTTGGCAGGCTCGTCGCCCACCAGCTGGTCCTCGGCGGCTATGCCCAGGGCGCTCGGAGATCCGCTGGCGCTGGGAGCCAAGTTGATGCCAGGTGCTTCTGCCAGTGGCTGCCCCTTCGGGCGTTGCCGATGTCAGGTTGGGGCTCAGCGGGAGATTCGAGTGGCCGGCGGAGCAGTGGTACGCGGTGGGCTGGCTCGGGGTGGTGATGTCGTCCTGGCGCGTGGGGAGCTGATCGTTGGCGCTGGTGAGGTGGCCTGGTGCCAGCGGGTGCGCACGGAGGACAGACGCGCGAGCGCGCGGCGACCGCCGATGATGAACTGATAGGGGGTGGTCGTCGGGTTGACGGTCAATGCCTGTACATGGCTGCCCACTTGATGCGCGGTCGTGAGGAGGGATCGCTGGACGATCCGCTCGCCCCAGTGCTGTGGGGAACCGGCCGGTGATGCCAGGAGGTCGAGCAGTATGGTCGGTTCGACGTCTAGTTTGAGGAGACCTCGCTGCTGGGCCTCCCACAGGACCGTGATCGGGTCGACGGGGGCTCGGCGGTTGGCCAGAGCGGTCAGGCTCTGCCACAGGCCGGCCTGCAAGGGCTGCGAGAAGTCGTCGGCGGCCAGCCACCGCATCTGCTCGATATCAGCAGGATGTGCCGTCGCGGTCGCGAGCAGCAGCCACTCCTCGTCGATCGCCTCCTCGACGTTGTGAGGAGCGCTGATCGGCACGGGCATGGGGATGCGTTGTAGGTGGCCTGAGGGCGGTGGGAACCGTGCGGCGATTGCGTCCACGGCGCCAGCGAGGGCGTCGACTGCGGCGAGGGTGGCGGGCACCGGGTGCGGGAGCGTGACGTCGCTCGCGGTCTGCGCGAGACATATGGCGTGGGTGCGCAGGGTACGACGGGCGTGATCGGTCTCGATTATCCGCGCATACGCGGACGCGTGCCGGGGCCAGGGACAAACCTGGATCAGCCTGTGCAGGTAGGAGGCCGTCAGTCCACGTGCGTGCTCGCGCGCGGCGGTGAGTACCGCGTTCAGCCAACTGGTGTCCAGCGTGTGCTGGACTGGGTCGGGGGCTGGCCGGCCGCAGATCGCGGCGAACAGGGCGCCATGCGCGTATTCGGAAAAGGAGCTGGGTTCGATCCCGGTGACGTCGGCGAGACGCTGAGGCTCGAGAAGGAGGGCGCCGAGGAGGGCCTGCTCGGCGTAATACGCCGGCTGCAGCGGATGGGTGTCGGAGGGGCCTTCGTGGTCGTCGTTTTCCTCGGTGGTGGGATATCGGGACATCAAGCGGCCAGGGTGAAATCGTCGAAGCTGAGGTGGGCATTCAAGTGTGGGGCGAGGAGGTGGGCGGCCAGCCGGGGTGGGACGGCGTTGCCGATCTGGGAGAACTGCTGGCTCTTGTTGCCCTGCCAGGGGTAGTCGGCGGGAAAGGTCTGCAGGAGGCCGGCCTCCCGGGCAGTGATCCGGATCGGCTCCGGCACCGTCGGCGCGTCCGTGTCGTTGGCCGGAGTCGACACCGGTTCGGCGACCCAGGTGCACTCGTTCGCCCGGTGTCCGAAGAACAGCGTGCCTGCCGGCTCGGACAGCGGGCGGACGGTGGCGTTGGCCTGGTTGTTGCTGCGTAGGGACCAAGACCATCGGTGTGCTTCGGCGGTGAATGTCGGCGCGGGAGCGGTGGCGGCGCGGTTTTCGCGGCTACCGTGCCTCGCAGCCCAACCGGCTCCTTCGCGGCGGGACTGCAGGACCACTCCGTCCACCTGGGGCACCCAGGTGCCGCGCTCCCGGGCGTCGGACAGCGTCTTTCGCGAGCCGGAAGGGAATGGTTCGGGACCGCCGCCCGGCCCGCCGCCAGCGCAGACGGTCGGGACGGGCCGGTCGGTCGCGCCCCATCCCAGGGCCTCGGCCATGCTGACCCAGCGGGCGCGACCAGGACCGAACAGGGATTCCGGCTCCTCGACCCGGGAGTGCGTCGGTGTGGGAGGCTGTGCCGTACGGACCCGGGAGGCGAGAAGGATCGCCCGCCTTCTCGTCTGCGGAACTCCGAAGTCGGCGGCGTTGAGGATCCCGCACCAGACCGAGAAACCCCATCCGCGTAGAACGGCCGCGTACTGCTTCCACAGCGGCAGGACGTCCGGCACCTCCTCCATAGCGACCCACTCAGGCTCGCCGACCGTGTTCAGAGCCTGGAGGTAGCGCATCGGCTCAGCCGCCAGCAGCGACCGTTCGTCACGGCACGCGGCGAGGAGGCGTTCGCGGGTGTCCCGCCCGGCGGCCAAGTCCTCGACCGCCGTGTGCACCAGTGGCTGGTCCACCAGGCCGAGGCGCTTGCCAGCCATACTCCACGCCTGGCACGGAGGGGAAGCAATCAGCCCACTCGTTCGGCCGGTAAAGGGCCCCGTCGGATACATCGCCACGTCGGCCCGAATCGTCAACTGACCTGCGGCCGCGCGCGTTTTGCAGGCCCACTCGTCCCACTCAAGGCCGACGTCGCGCACCCCGAGGACACCCAGTGCTCGGCTCCAGCCGCCCGGCCCCGCGAAGAGGTCGAGTATCACTTGGCCAGCCCGAACTTGTTCCGTTTCGATGCATCCGCATCCCCGCGGCAAGTGACGAGGCCGTCCCCGGGCGAACATCTGTCCTCGACGCCCGTCTGCACGTCGTTGGCTTGGTCTAGGCGTGTCCTGCTCATGCTGCCGATCCGAAGTCAGACTGCGTCGGTGCGTGTTTCGCGATGGCCCGGGCGGTGATTGCCTTTGACGCGCGGTCGGACGCCGCGGACAGTTCTGCCGCGCCGGGCTCCTGGTACCACGGGCGCAGGTCGAGCATGGCGGCGCGCATACCGGTGGCGAAGCAGAGCGCCGTGCCCTTGGGCAGGGCGCGGATCTCGTCGGCGGGCAGGATCCGCTGCTGTCGCATCGACACCGACGTCGACTTGCCGGACTCGGAGTGCGAGGTCGAGGTGGTCTCGACGTCGTGGTCGCCGATCAGGCGGGACAGCTTGTCCGCGAAGTCGGGGTCGTCGATACCGGAGCCGATGACCTTGACGGTCGAGGCGGACCACATGGCGTCCATGCCGGCGTCCCCCCAGACCTTCTGGCCCTGGCGGTAGGACTGCAGGATCGTGATCGGGATGATGCCGCGCGACCCGAGGTGTGAGTACAGGTCCGGAAGATCGGAGATCTTGCACACGTTGGCGGCCTCGTCGAGGATCGCGAGCATGGGCGGGTCGAGTCGTCCGCCGGCGCGTTCGGCCTGCGCGGTCGCGGCCCGCATCACCGAATCCGCGCACGCCGCGATCAGCGCAGAGGCTCCGCCTCCGCCGTCCTTGCTGAGCAGGAAGAGGGTGTCGGTGGAGTTGACGAACTCGGACGGCTTGAACTCGGGGACGTTCTTCTGCGGGGTCACCCAGGCGGCGATCTCGCTGTTGAGCAGCGCGGAGGCGTACTGGCGTGCGGTCTCGTAGATGCCGTCCCGGGTTTCCGGCGGTCCTTCCACGGTGCCCTTGAGCTGGGCGGCGACGGCGGTGAATTGGTGGTCGCGGAGGATGTCGAGCGGGGTGCGGTCGGCGGGGAAGGCCAGCCACTGCATGACGTCGGTGATCGGCCGCTCGTCCAGGGCCGCGGCGAGGAACAACTGGGCCAGGATGTTGGATCCGGCCTTGGACCAGAAGTCGCCCTGCTGGCTGGCGTCCACGGAGGCGGCGAGGAAGTGGCCGGCCAGGCGGCCGGCGCCGTCGAGGGTTTTGGCGTCCGCCAAGGGGTTCCACCACATCTCGCGTGCGGCGTGCGCGATCTGCTGCGGGTCCATCGACCACACCCGTCCCACCGCGGCGCGGGCGTCGTAGGTGGCGGTGAACGCATCGCCGGCGGCCTTGTTCGAGGTCAGCAGGACCGGGCCGGGCGCGGCGAGGATGGAGGGGATCGCGAGAGAGGTGGTCTTTCCCGAGCGGGGCGCCATGATGGCGACGGCCACGTCCTCGTAGCCCATGCGGACCTCGTGCTTGGTGCCCTGCAGGTTGCCGAGGAGGATGCCGGTGTCGCGGGCCTCGATGTGCTTGGCGTCCTTCAGGCTCGGGCGCAGGGATCGGGCCTTGTCGGTGATCGCCTTGGCCAGCAGGGGTTCGATGTCCCGGGCCTTGGCCATTCCGGTGATCTTCTTCTTCCGGCCGCCGCTGCGGTTCTTGTGCCGGGCCCACAAAATGCCCGCCGCTGTCCCGAGGGCCAGGAGGAGGAGAACGGGCACGACGCGTGCCCCGATCAGCAGGGGCGTTTCTCCCGCGTGGGGCCAGAGGCGCTCGGGGTGGAGCAGGGCGGTGGTCGGCTGGTACGGCGCCCAGCCGGCTCCGGTGAGGTAGGCGGTGATGTTGCCGGACAGCCAGGCGAGGTGGGACAGGGGGACGACGACGGCTGCGGCGCCGATCAGGAGGCGCAGGACGATGTCGTACCCGTCGGTGGAACTGTTGGAGGAGGTGGGGGGCAAAGAGTTACGTGCCTTCCGGGCGGGGGCGGGGCATTCAGCGGCTGCGGCTGTTCCTG
>Ga0164242_10002804_pt1 | contig 20100 bp, 17 predicted proteins | sample OricomgcompostMG_FD_108783 | JGI IMG/M metagenome (GOLD analysis project Ga0164242, IMG submission 108783) | Miracle-Growth compost microbial communities from Emeryville, California, USA - Original compost - Miracle growth compost (MG) ... | reverse complement strand
GGCCTCGCGCCGACTTCGGTCGCCGGATCATGCAACATGGGGAGATCTGTTAGATGAATACCTGGTTATCGTGGTGGCGCGCCGACGAGCGTCTCGCTCCGGGGCTGCGTGCGCTGCTGCGACGTGGCACGCGTCTGAGCCATCACCTGTTCAGCATCGTGGGCGGTTGTGCCGTCCTGGTCGCGCTCGCTATCTGGTTGCTGCCCTCGTGGCGCGGCACGCTGGCCGCGCGCATGATGCCCTTTGTTTCCGCTGCCGTGCAGGCGGGCCCCGCTCGTCTCTTGCAGGGCAATCCGTTGCCTTCGCTCACGCCGCCCAACGCGGTGATGGACGAAGACGGCAACGCCGACGGTGCGACCCTGCCCACGGCGCTGATTCCCGACTCCGGCGCGCCCGCGGTGACACCCGACGGCTCGAACGGCGCTGTGGACCGCGTCGCGAGCAGCGTTTCCAAAGGCGGCATGGCCACGCTCGACGCGGTCACGCTCAATGGTCTCGATCCGCGTTCGCTGCCGAGCGTGGGCACGCTGGCGCGCATGATTCCGTCGCAGCGCATCACCCCCGATGCCCGCGACGACCGCGTGCTGGTTTCGGCGCGTGAACAGGCGCTCGTCGCCACCTATATTTCACGCCGCTACCGCGTGGCGCAGGAACCGGTCGGCGAACTCGTGAAGGCCGCCTTCGACACCGGCCACGAAGTGGGGCTCGATCCGCTGCTGCTGCTCGCGGTCATGGCGATCGAGTCGGGCTTCAACCCGTATGCCGAAAGCGGCGTGGGCGCGCAAGGCCTCATGCAGGTCATGTCGAAGGTCCACTCGGACAAGTTCCAGTACTTCGGCGGCCAGCGCGCGGCGCTCGATCCGCTCGCGAACATCAAGGTCGGCGCGCTGGTCCTGAAGGATTGCATCGCGCGTGGCGGCTCGCTGCCGGGTGGCCTGCGTCTGTACGTGGGCTCGACCTCGCCGGACGACGGCGGCTACGGCGCCAAGGTGATGGCCGAACGTACGCGTCTGCGCGACGTGGCCCGCGGCCGCAATGTGCCGATCAACGCGCCCCAGGCGCCCGCCACGACCACGGCCAGCACGTCTGTGCAGAAGGTGGCGAGCGTAAACGGCGAGAAGCGCGTGCACGTGACGCTCGACAACGCGCATGCGCTGGTGGAGAAGTCCTCCGCGCCCGAGAAGGCGGCGTCCGATCAGGATGACGCCAGCAACGGCACCAGCACGGCAGCCCAGAAGCACGGTCAGTCCGAACTCGGCGCGTAATAGGACAAAAATAGGGCATAAGGCAGCGCCCCAGGCTCCGGCCAGCAGGACCGATTGGACAAAACGAAAAAGGCACCTCGGTGCCTTTTTCGCATTTCTGCCCGCTTTGCAGCGCGACGGTAGCGGCAGCGGCTCAGCGGTCGAACAGCGTCCGCAACCGCTCAACGGCTTCTTCGAGCCGCTCGTAAGCCGTGGCATACGAGAGCCGCACATACTGGTGCGGCGCGGCCACGCCGAAGTCCATGCCCGGGACCATCACCGTGCCCGCGTCGTGCAGCATGGCGCGGGTGAGCGCGTCGCTGTCGCCGGCGGCCGGGTGATTGACGTTCGTGCAGTCCGCGTAGACGTAGAACGCGCCGTCGGGCATCACGGGCACAGTGAAGCCGAGCGATTCGAGCGCGGGTGCGATGAAGTCGCGGCGGCGCTTGAACTCGAGCCGGCGTGCTTCGTAGATTGCGAGCGTCTGCGGCTCGAAGCAGGCGAGCGCCGCGTGCTGCGCGAGTGCCGACGCGCAGATGAAGAGGTTCTGCGCGAGCTTTTCGAACGCGCCAACCAGCGCTGGCGGCACCACGAGCCAGCCCAGACGCCAGCCGGTCATGTTGAAGTACTTCGAGAAGCTGTTCACGGTCACCACGTCGTCGCCGAAGGAGAGCGCGGAGACGGGGTGCGCGTCGTAGCTCAAGCCCTGGTAGATCTCGTCGACGATCGTAAAGCCGCCGCGTGCGCGCACGGCCTTGACGATGCGCCCGAGCTCGTCGGGCTCGATCGACGTGCCGGTGGGGTTCGACGGCGAGGCGAGCAGCACGCCGCGCGTGCGTGGCGTCCACAGGCGCTCGACGTCGCCGGCGGTGAGCTGAAAGCGCGCTTCGGGGCCGCTCGGCACGAGTACCGGCTTGCCTTCCGCGGCGGCCACGAAGTGCCGGTTGCACGGATAGCAGGGGTCGGGCATGAGCACTTCGTCGTCGCGATCGACGAGCGCGGTGCAAGCGAGCAGCAGCGCCGCCGAGGCGCCCGCCGTCACGACGATGCGCGCCGGATCGACCTGCAGACCGTACGCGTGTTCGTAATGCGCGGCAATGGCCTCGCGCAGCGCATGAATGCCGAGCGCGCTCGTGTATTGCGTGACGCCGCGGCGCAGCGCGGCGGCGGCGGCCTCGACAACAGGCTCGGGCGCCGTGAAGTCCGGCTCGCCGATGCCCATATGGATGATGTCGCGTCCGGCGCGCTCGAGCTTCGCGGCCTCCTTCGCCAGTTCCATGACGTAGAAAGGCTGGATCTCGTCGACGCGCGCGGCAAGCCGCAGGAGCGGTTCGGCAATGGTGTTCATGCGGGTGTTTCCAGTGCTTGCGGGCGATGCGGCACGCGGGAAGCCGGGGCATACGGCCCGGTTCCGCGCGCCGTATGCCGTTACGACTTGCGGGCGGCCTGAGCCTCGGTGGTGCGCAGTTGCGCCGCGAGCTTGTCGAGCACGCCGTTGACGTACTTGTAGCCGTCCGAGCCGCCGAAGGTCTTCGTGAGCTCGACCGCCTCGTTAATGACGACGCGATACGGAATGTCGACGTGGTGCTTGAACTCGTAAGTGGCCACGAGCAGCACGGCGCGCTCGACCGGCGAGAGCTGCTCGATCGGACGGTCCAGGCACGGCGCGATGGCGGCGGAGAGTTCCTCCGATTCGCGGATCACGCCATGCAGGAGGGCCTCCAGATGCTCGTGGTCGGCCTTGTCGTAGCCCTGCGAACCGCGCAACTGCGCATCGATCTCGCCGGCGGGCACACCCGACAGCAGCCACTGATACAAGCCCTGCGTGGCCAGTTCGCGGGAGCGGCGGCGCGCACTCTTCATTGCTGTTCCTCTTCGTCTTCCTCGTCTTCGTCGTCGCCGTCGAGTTGCTCCAGCGCCACCGTGAGGTTCGCCATTTCGACCGCCACGCGCGCCGCGTCACGGCCCTTCTCGGTCATGCGCGCGACGGCTTGCTCGTCGTTCTCGGTCGTGAGAACCGCGTTTGCGACCGGCACGCCGAAGTCGAGCGCGATGCGCGAGATGCCCGCGCCGCTTTCGTTCGAGACGAGTTCGAAGTGATAGGTTTCGCCGCGCACGACCGCGCCGAGCGCGATCAACGCGTCGAACTGGCCGCTTTCGGCGAGCTTTTGCAGCGCGAGCGGGATTTCCAGCGCGCCCGGCACGGTGACGAGCAGCACATCTTCGCCCGTGACGCCGAGGCGCTCGAGCTCTTCGATGCAGGCGTCGGCGAGGCCGTTGCAGACGGGTTCGTTAAAGCGCGACTGGACGATGCCGATGCGCAGTCCGTCGCCGTCGAGATTCGGTTGGTATTGTCCGATTTCCATGTGGTGTCCGTAGGTTCGGTTGAGCGTGGTGACGCGTGAATGGGGGCCTGCGGCTTAATGCGCTGCGCCCTCGGCCGTTTCCGGCGGGCAGGGCGCTTCGGCTTCGCTACCCGGCATCGGCACGAAGCCCGTGACTTCGAGGCCGTAGCCCGACATGCTGCCAAGGCGGCGCGGCTTGGAGAGCACCTGCATGCGGCCCACGCCGAGCTCGCGCAGGATCTGCGCGCCGATGCCGTAGGTCTTGAAGTCCACGGGCCGGCGTGCGAGCGCCTCCGCGCGCTCCTTCTGGTCGAACGCCTTGAAGACGTCGATCAGATGTTCTTTCGTGTCGCCGCAATTGAGCATGACGATCACGCCGAGATCGCGTTCGGCGATTTCGCGCATGCCGGCATCGAGCGTCCACGAGTGCGTGGACGAGCCCGTTTCCAGCAGATCCAGCACCGAGAGCGGCTCGTGCACGCGCACCGGCGTGTCCTCGCCGGGCTTGGGCGTGCCGCGCACGAGGGCGATGTGCGGCGTGCGCGTGGGGTGGTCGACGTACATGATCGCGCGGAACGGACCGTGGGCGGTATGCATGGTGCGCTCGGCCACGCGCTCGACGATCGACTCGGTGCGGCTGCGATAGTGGATCAGGTCGGCGATGGTGCCGATCTTGATGTTGTGCTCCTGGGCGAACTCCATGAGATCGGGCAGGCGCGCCATCGTGCCGTCGTCCTTGATGACCTCGCAGATCACCGCGGCCGGCGTGAGCCCCGCGAGCGCCGTGAAGTCGCAACCCGCCTCGGTGTGGCCCGCGCGTACGAGCACGCCGCCCGGCTGCGCCATGATCGGGAACACGTGGCCGGGCTGCACGATGTGCTCGGCGCGCGCGTCGTGCGCGACGGCCGTCTGGATCGTGCGGGCGCGGTCGGCGGCGGAGATGCCCGTGGTGACGCCTTCGGCCGCTTCGATGCTCACCGTGAACGCGGTGCCGTACTGCGTACCGTTGCGGTAAGTCATGAGCGGCAGATTGAGCAGCTTGCAGCGCTCCTGCGTGAGCGTGAGGCAGATCAGGCCGCGGCCGTACTTCGCCATGAAGTTGATGGCTTCGGGCGTGACGAACTCTGCTGCGATGACGAGGTCGCCCTCGTTTTCCCGGTCTTCTTCGTCGACGAGGATCACCATCTTGCCGGCTTTCAGTTCGGCGATGATCTCAAGGGTGGAGGCGAGCGTCATGGTGGGATTCTGGCTGGAAAGCGCACATTTTACGCCACGCGGGCGGGCGCGTCGCCCGGAAAGGGGGCTGTGCGCGGAGTTTTGGGGCTGGCGGCCGCATCGGCTGGCTCGCCGGCTTCGGGCGCTTGCGTGGCCCAGCGCGGATCAAGCATGCACGAGAGTTGGCCGAACGGCCAGCTAGCCCGCGAGTGGCGCTTTCACGACAATGGTAACGCTTGACGTTATTAACGAGGAGCGTTACTATCCATGTCGATTACATCATTTGCCTGCCGGGATACGGCGGCCCTCTTCGCGGGGCGCCGGGTTACCCGCTTTGTTGCGATCGAAGCGGTCGCCATGCGCAAGCTTCAGCAGATCCATGCGGCCGTCACACTCTCGTTTTTGCGCGCGCCGCCCGGCAACCGGCTGGAGCCATTGAGCGGCGAGCTCGCGGGGGCGTACAGCATCCGCATCAATGCGCAGTGGCGCATCTGCTTTTGTTTCGCGCAAGGCGAGGCCTCGCAGGTCCGCATCGTCGACTATCACTGAGGAGCATGGCCATGGCACGAGAAGTCGCACTTGCCACACCGGGCGAAATACTGAACGAAGACTGGCTCAAGCCGATGGGCATCAGCCAGTACGCGCTCGCCAAGGCGATTGGCGTGCCGCCGCGCCGCATCAACGAGATCGTGCTCGGCAAGCGCGCGATCACCGCCGATACGGCCGTGCGGCTCGCCGTCTATTTCGGCACCGACGCGCGTAGCTGGATGGAACTGCAGGCGCACTACGACACCGAGATCGCGCGCGAGGCGCTTGCCGGGGTACTCGCGAATATCCAGCCGCATGCGCGCGCGGCGGCGGTGGCCTGAGCGCAGCCGTTTTGCTCGCACGTTTAGCGCAGCACGACGTCGTCGGCGAGTCCTTTCGTGAGTTCCAGCGCCTGGCGCTCGAACAGGCGCCGGTATAGCCCGTTCTCGCGGCGCACGAGTTCGTCGTGAGTCCCTTCTTCGGCAACGCGCCCGCGCTCGAGCACCAGCAGCCGGTCGAGCGCGCGCACGGTCGAAAGGCGGTGCGCGACCACGACCGTCGTGCGTCCCTCCATCAAGCGCTCCATCGCCTGCTGGATCAGCACTTCGCTTTCGCTGTCGAGGCTCGAGGTCGCTTCGTCGAAGATCAGGATCGGCGCGTTGGCAAGGAACGCGCGCGCGATCGCGACGCGCTGGCGCTCGCCGCCCGAGAGCTTCACGCCGCGCTCGCCCACGAGCGTGTCATAGCCTTTCGGCAGCGCCATGATGAAGTCGTGCGCGCTCGCGAGCTGCGCCGCGCGCACGATCTCGTCGTGAGTCGCGCCGGGCCGCGCGTAGGCGATGTTCTCCGCAAGCGAGCGGTGGAACAGCACCGGCTCTTGCTGCACGATGGCGGTCTGCGAGCGCAGCGACGCCTGCTGTACTTGCGCGATGTCCTGGCCGTCGATCGTGATGCGGCCGTCGGACACGTCGTAGAGGCGCTGGATCAGCTTGATGAGCGTGGTCTTGCCGGAGCCCGAATGGCCGACGAGACCCACGCGCTCGCCCGGCGCGATGCGCAGCGAAAGATTCGCGTAGAGCGGCCGCTCGTGCGCGCTGTAGCGGAACGTCATGTTCTCGAAGCGGATGTCGCCGCGGTCGATCACGATGGGCGGCGCGTTGCGCGGGTCTTCGATGCCGAGCGGTTGGGCTTCCTGAATCACGAGCTCTTCCATGTCGTTGACCGAGCGTTGCAGGTTGCGCACGTGCATGCCCACGTCGCGCAGGTAGCCCTTGAGCAGGAAAAAGAGCGTGAGCGCGAAGGTGATGTCGCCGACGCTCGCGAGCCCGCGCGCCCAAAGAAGCAGTGCTGCGCCGAGTATGGCCGCCTGCATGGCCACCAGCAGCGCGCCCTGTACGCCGCCGTTGAACGTGCCGCGCCGCCAGGTGCGGCGCGTGCGGCTGTCCCACTTGGCGATTACGCGCGCGAGCCGCGCCTCTTCGCGCGTTTCCGCGCCGAACGCCTTGACGACGGCGTTGCACGAGACGGCGTCGGCAAGCGCGCCGCCCATCTTCGTGTCCCACTGGTTGGCGAGACGCGCGGAAGGCGCGACATAGAAGAGCGAGAGCGAGACGGTGATGGCGAGATAGAGCGCCGAGCCCACGCCGACCACGAGGCCCATTACGTGCCACTGCAGCGCGAGCAGGACGGTCGAGCCGACCAGCATCACGAGCGACGGAAAAAGGGCCACGAGCAGTGTGTCGTTGAGCAGGTCGAGCGCCCACATGCCGCGCGTGATCTTGCGCACGGTCGAGCCGGCAAAGCTGTTCGCGTGCCAGTCGGTCGAAAAGCGCTGCACGCGGTGAAACGCGTGCGTGGCGATTTCGCTCATCATCTTGAGCGTGAGCACGATGATGTTCTGGAACGCGGCCTGGCGCATGAGCGTGCCGCCGAGCCCGAGCGCCGTCAGCGCCCAGAACGCGACGACGGCGGCATGCCAGGCGGCGGCGTTGCCGCTTGTGGCGTCGTGCGCGAGCGCGTCGACGAGCTGGCCGGCGTAGTGCGGCGTGAGCACGTCGGCGAGCGCGCCCAGCAGCGCGGCGAGGGCGACCGCACCCACACGCCACGGCTGGCGCGACCAGTGCCGGAACGTGAAGCCGAGAACATTACGGAACGTTTGTCCGCCGGAAGCGAGTTGTTTGTCTTGGTCTGCCATGGACAGAGGCTTCGGGCGCGAGGCCCGAAGACTTTTTAGGGATGCGATGAGCGCAGAACGGGGGCAGAGCGTTGCGGCACGTTATGCCGAACGGACGACCTCGAAATCGCTGGAAAGCGGCGCGGCGGCAATCACGCCGCCAGGAATGCGCCGCGCGGCGCTGCGGACGCGGTCAGCGCGCCGGAAGCGGGGTGTGCGTGAAATGTGGCATCACCCGAACTGGCGGCATGACGGCGGCCATCTCGATTACTGCCATCTCTGCCTCCTTCATTGCGTTCGGGTGGGAAAAGCGCGGCACGCCGAAGGGCATGCGCGAGGGAATAGCGCAGATTTTATCAGCGCTGCCGAAGTTGCGCTCGCACACTGTGCGGCGCTGGATCAGGTCGTGGAAGGGCGGCGAGCTCCTTCGCCCGCGAGCATCCGCTCCACATACCGCGCGATCAAATCGATCTCGAGATTCACCTTTGCGCCTGCCACGAGATGCTTGAGCGTGGTCACTTCAACCGTGTGCGGGATCAGGTTGATCGAGAATTCGCAGCCGTCCGCGCGGTCGTCCACTGAATTTACCGTCAGGCTCACGCCGTTGATCGTGACCGAGCCCTTGTAGGCGAGATAGCGGCCGATCTCCGCCGGCGCGAGAATGCGCAACTCATGCGACTCGCCCACCGGCGCGAAGCGCGTCACGGTGCCGAGACCGTCCACGTGCCCCGAGACGATATGGCCGCCCAGCCGGTCGTGCGCGCGCAGCGCTTTTTCGAGATTCACTTCGCCGGTATCGGCGAGGCCCACGGTGCGATTCAGGCTTTCGCGCGAGACGTCCACGTCGAAACGGGTCGCCGACTTTTCGATCACGGTCATGCAGGCGCCCTGGATGGCGATGCTGTCGCCGAGCTGTACGTCGTCGAGGTCGAGGCCGCCTGCGTTGACGGTGAGGCGCACGCCCGCGTCGGCGTCGCTGCCGAGCGGACTGATCGATTCGATGCGGCCCACGGCCGCGACGATTCCGGTAAACATCTGGCTGTCCTTTGTATTCAGTGCGTTCAGTTGGTTCGAAAGCATCATGGCGCGTCTCCTTGCGCATGCGCATCGGCGTGCGCATCGAGATTCGCGTTCGAGTCGTCGTGCACGAGGCGCGCGAGGATGCGCAAATCCTCGCCGATGCGATCGACCGTATGGAAGGCGAGGCGCGTGCGCGCATCGAGCTTCGCGGGCGCGACGAGGTCGAACATGCCGAGCGCGTTCGTGCCGAGCAGCGAGGGCGCGAGATAGACGAGCAGCTCGTCCACGCAGCCTTCACGCAACAGCGATCCATTGAGCTTGTAGCCCGCTTCCACGTGCAGTTCGTTCACGCCGCGCGCGGCCAGTTCGCCGAGCATGGCGGGCAGGTCCACCTTGCCGCGCGCGTTGCCGATCGCGACGATTTCCGCGCCGCGCGCGCGCAAGGCAGCGGCGCGTTCGGCGTTGGCATCGTCGAGCGCGGCGCAGAACACGAGCGTGGGCGCGCCCACGAAGATCTGCGAGAGCGGCGAGGCGTCGAGGCGGCTGTCGATGAGAATGCGTTTGGGCTGGCGCGGCGTGTCGACGGCGCGCACGGTCATGCGTGGGTCGTCTTCTTTCACGGTGCCGATGCCCGTCAAGATGGCCGAGGCGCGCGCGCGCCAGGCATGGCCGTCGGCGCGCGCGGCCTCGCCCGTGATCCACTGGCTTTCGCCCGAGGGCAGGCCGGTGCGCCCGTCGAGCGATGCCGCGACCTTCATACGCACCCAGGGGCGCTTTCTCGTCATGCGCGAGACGAAGCCGATGTTCAGTTCGCGCGCCTCGTTGGCGAGCAGGCCGCAGCGCACTTCCACGCCGGCGTCGCGCAGGATCGAAAGACCGCGCCCCGAAACGAGCGGGTTCGGGTCTTCCATCGCCGCGATCACGCGCGCGACCTTCGCCTCGATCAGCGCATTCGCGCAGGGCGGCGTGCGGCCGAAGTGGCTGCACGGTTCGAGCGTGACATAGGCGGTGGCGCCGCGCACTTCGTGGCCGCGCGCACGCGCGTCCTTGATCGCCTGGATTTCGGCGTGGTCGTGACCGGCGGGCTGCGTGAAGCCTTCGCCGATCACCACGCCGTCCTTCACCAGCACGCAACCGACGCGCGGGTTCGGGTCGGTCGTGTAGAGGCCGCGCACCGCGAGGGCGAGCGCGCGCTCCATATGGGCGAAATCGGCTTGCGAAAACATATCGTGCTGGCTCCGGGGCGTTTCGGGGGAGGGCGGGCGAGGCGGGCGTCCCGCCTTCGGCGGGACGCCGCGCGTTGGGTGTGCGCGTTACTGCCCGGCGAACGCGCGGCGCGCGGCGGCGATGGTTTCGTCGATGATCGCGTCGTCGTGCGCGCTCGACACGAAGCCCGCCTCGTAGGCCGAAGGCGCGAAGTACACGCCTGCGTCCAGCATCTGGTGGAAGAAGCGGTTAAAGCGCGTCACGTCGCTCTTCGTGACTTCCGCGAAGCTGCCCGGCACGGTCTCGGCGAAATAGAGGCCGAACATGCCGCCGACCGAATCCGCGACGAACGGCACATTCGCTTCGCGCGCGGCCTGCGAGAGACCTTGCGCGAGACGCGCGGTCTGCGCCGCGAGCTTCTCGTAGAAGCCCGGCGCCTGGATGAGCTGCAGCGTCTTCAGACCCGCCGCCACGGCGATCGGGTTGCCCGAGAGCGTGCCCGCCTGATAGACGGCGCCGGTGGGCGCGAGATGGTCCATGATCTCGCGGCGGCCGCCGAACGCCGCCGCCGGCATGCCGCCGCCGATCACCTTGCCCAGACACACCAGGTCGGCCTGAACGCCGTAGAGCGCCTGCGCGCCGCGCAGGCCGACGCGGAAGCCGCACATCACTTCGTCGAAGATCAGCACGCTGCCGTGCTTCGCCGTGAGGCTGCGCAATGCGCCGATGAATTCCGGCGTGGCCTTCACGAGGTTCATGTTGCCCGCGACGGGTTCGACGATCACGGCGGCGATCTCGTCGCCGAATGCCTTGAACGCTTCTTCGAGCGCGGCGACATTGTTGTACTCGAGCACCGTGGTGTGCTTCGCGATGTCCACCGGCACGCCCGCCGAGGTGGGATTGCCGAACGTGAGCAGGCCCGAGCCGGCCTTCACGAGCAGGCTGTCGGCATGGCCGTGGTAGCAGCCCTCGAACTTCACGATGCGGTCGCGTTTCGTGAAGCCGCGCGCGAGACGCAGCGCGCTCATGGTGGCTTCGGTGCCGCTCGACACCATGCGTACCTGCTCCATCGACGGCACGATCTTGCAGATTTCCTCGGCGATCTCGATTTCGGCTTCGGTGGGCGCGCCGAACGAGAAGCCGTTGGCGAGCACGCGCTGCACGGCTTCGAGCACGTCGGGATGCACGTGGCCGACGATCATCGGGCCCCACGAGCCGATGTAGTCGATGTAGCGCTTGCCTTCGGCGTCCCAGAAGTACGCACCTTGCGCGCGCTCGATGAAGCGCGGCGTGCCGCCGACCGAGCGGAACGCGCGCACGGGCGAGTTCACGCCGCCCGGAATGGTGCGCTGGGCGCGTTCGAAGAGGGCCTGGTTCGTGGACGAGGTGTTGGACATGAGAGCTGGACCTGCGAGAGTGGTGTTTGCGATGGCTGCTGTGGCGCAATCAGGCGCGCGGCAGGCGGGGCCTTGGTGCGCCGGCGCTCGGACCCATGTGGCTGGAGGCGGCCCATTGAGGTGCCGGACCAGGCGCCAGTGATGGGCCGTTTATGCCGAAATTGTACCGGAGTCGCGCCGAACGGGCCGAGGCTCGCACCGGACGGCGGACGGTCCGCCGGCGCGCGGGGCGTACTGTGCGGATGGCGCTAGCCTGGCTTCATCCGGTCGAGCAATGCGACTACGTGTCGCGATTCACGTCTTGCGCGTCGCGCCACGCGGCGCTGCGCGCTTGCGGGCGCCGGCGGCGCCGTTGCGTGCTTTTGCCTGGGCGCCGGAGCCCGCGTTGGACAGCGCGTCGTCGCGCCCATCGTGTATGCCGGCCAGGCGGGCCGCATCGGCCGCATGCATCGCCGCAACCGCTGCGGCCGGCATGGGCCGCTTGCCGGTCAGCTCGGCCCAGCGCTTTTCCAGCGCGCCTTCGGCAATCGGCTTGATGACGGTGCCCGAGCTCTGGGCGTCCCACGTCTGCACGGAAAACGGATGGACGCGCAGCGCGTCGCGCGCGATCACGACGTTTTCGTTGGCGTCGACGAGCCAGTCGTACACGAAGTCGATGCACAAGCGGTAGCCGCGCTTGTACGCGGAGTCGGCCACCTCGTAGGGCGCGCGCGTCACGTAGCCCGAGCCGAAGAGGCCTCGCGGCTCGCTGGCGACGCGATGCAGGAACACGCGGTCGCCTGGCAGGATGCCGCGTGCGAAGCCGCAGCCCCATGTGTCGGCAACGGTTTCGCCCGCCTGTACGCGGCGCGCGAAATCGGACAGCTCGGGCCAGGGCCACTTCCTGGGGCTCCAGATCAGCAGGTAAGCGCTCATGGGCGAAGGGCGCGCCTCGCGGCGCATTTCAGGACGTGAAGGACAGCGATGGTACGCGATGGTACGTGAAAGGGCGCGGCCCGGCGCGAAGCGGCCACGATAGGGCGAGGATCCGGTTGCGCGCCGGCGCGCGGGCGGCCTCGCGGTGTGCCGAAAGCGAAAATTAAGCGTCGGGTACAATGCTCCGGCTACGTAGCTGCTTCTCGCGTCGCGATCGCGACGCCGATGGGATACCCGGACGCAACCGGCCCATGCCGAAGCGGCGCAGAACATCGAAACCGTGCCTCTCGGCCACGGTTCGCTCCTGGTCGATTCCATGTCCCATTCCCCGCGACGCCGGCCCGATGGCCGGCTGATCCTGTTGCTCGGCGCGCTCGCCGCCTGCGGCCCGCTCGCCACCGACATGTATTTGCCGAGCTTGCCCGCCATCGCCCAGTCGTTCGGCGTGAGCGCGGCCGCTGCCGCCATGACGCTCACGAGCTTCATGGCGGGTTTCTCGATCGGCATGCTGCTCTACGGTCCGCTCTCCGATGCCTATGGCCGCCGCCCCGTGCTGCTCGGCGGTATCGCGCTCTTCACGCTCGCGAGCATCGCGTGCTGGTTTTCGTACTCGGTGGGCGAGCTCACACTCGTGCGCTTTTTGCAGGCGCTCGGCGCGGGGGCGGCCTCGGTGCTCGCGCGCGCGATCGCGCGCGACGCGCACGAGCCGTCCGACGCCGCCAAGGTGCTGTCGATGGTCGCCATCGTCACCTCGATCGGCCCGCTGCTCGCGCCGCTCATCGGCGGGCAGTTGCTGCTGCTCGGCGGCTGGCGCGTGGTGTTCGTCGCGCTCACGCTGTTCGGCCTCGCGTGCGGCGCCACCGCCTGGCTGCGCGTGCCCGAGACCTGGCCTGCCGAGAAACGCGAGAGCGGGGCCGTGCTGCGCTCGTTCGCGGCATACGGGCGGCTGCTGCGCGATCCGCTCGTCTGGGGCCACATGCTATGCGGGGGTATGGCGTTCGCGGCGATGTTCACCTACATCTCGGCCACGCCGTTCGTCTATATCGAGTACTTCCATGTCTCGCCGCAGCACTACGGCTTGTTCTTCGGCTTGAACGTGTTCGGCATCATGCTCGGCAACTTCCTCAACACGCGCTTCATCGGGCGCGTGGGCTCGCTGCGCATGGTGTCGATGGCCTCCACGGTGAGCATCGTCGCGTCGTTCTTCGTCGCGCTCGTGTGCGTGACGGGGTGGGGCGGCCTGTGGTCGATCGTGAGCGGCCTCTTTTTCGTGGTGGGCGTGGTGGGCCTGCTCGGCGCGAACTGCGCGACCGATCTGATGTACCGCTATCCGAAGAACGCCGGCGCGGCCGCGGCCGTGTTCGGCGCGACGCAGCTCGGGCTGGGCGCGTTCGCGAGCGTCGTGGTCGGCTGGTTCCCGGGCGTCTCGCCGCTCGGCATGGGGTGCACGATCGGCGCGTGCGGGGCGCTCACCTGGATCGGGCGCAGCATCGTCGTGAAGTGGCACGGCCGGCCCGCGCCGGGCGCGCAGCAGGCGGCGTCGAACGCGTAAGCGCAACCGCCGGGCACAAAATCGAACGGGACGCCGAGGCGTCCCGTTTTTCATTGCGCGTCAAGCCTTGATTGCCTCAATCGCTCGCGCGCGCCGACGAAGACGCGCCGTGGCTCAGCCAGTCGAGCACGGCGGAGGCATCGTCGTCGGCATGCTCGCGGGCCTTTTCGACGGCGTCGCTCAGGTTCGCATCGGGCGACGCGCGACGGATCGCGACGCCCACCGCGAGGATGTCGATCATCAGCAGATGCAGCACGCGCGAGATCATCGAAAGCTGCGACTCGCGCATCTCGATGTGGTCGGTTTCGAGCGCCACGGTCGCGCGCTTGGCGAGCGGCGTGTTGCTCGAGGTGATGGCGATCACCTTTGCGCCGGCCTGCATGGCCACGTCGAGCACGCGCAACAGCTCGGGCGCGCGGCCCGACTTCGACACGGCCACGATCACGTCGCCCTTGCCGAGCAGCGCGGCCGAGGCCGCCTGCATGTACAGGTCGCCGTAGGCAATGGTCGGGATGCCGAAGCGAAAGAACTTGTAGTGCGCGTCCTGCGCGACGATGTGAGAGTTGCCCAGGCCGTAGAACTCGATGCGCCGCGCGCCGTTGAGGAGCGAAATGGCCTCTTCGACATGATCGAAATTCAGATGCTCGCGCAGTTGCAGGATGGCCGAGACGGTGTTGTCGAGCACCTTCGCGCCGAAGTCGGTCGCGGTGTCGCCCAGATGCACCTGGCTGTGGCTCACGGGAATCGTGCCCGTCAGGCCCGTGGCGAGCTTGAGCTTGAAGTCCGAGAGCCCCTGGCAGCCGAGCGAGCGGCAAAAGCGGATCACCGTGGGCTGGCTCACGTCGGCTTTGCGCGCGATATCGACGATGGGGTCGTTGATGATCGAGCGCGGATGGTTGAGCGCGAGGTCGGCCACGCGCCGTTCGGCGGGCGTGAGGGCATCGCGCATCTGGCGGATGCGCTCGAACACCGCGGACGATCCGCCGCCCGCGCGATTCGAAAGCTGCTCCGCGAGAATCGCCGACACGCCGAGGAAGGCCGGATATTCGGCGGTGATGACGTAGGTGGGTACGTTCGCGAGATAGGCGTCGAAGCGGCCCTTGGCCTCGAAGCGCTGGCGAAACGACGAGCGCGTGAAGAGCTCGCCGAGCCGCGGCACCACGCCGCCGCCGATATAGATGCCGCCGAGCGAGCCGAGCGTCATCGCGATATTGCCCGCGAAGCTGCCGAGAATGCCGCAGAAGCATTCGATGGTTTCCGCCGCGAGCGCTTCGCCGTCGTGTGCGCGCTTGACGATCTCGCCCGTGTCGATGTTTCCGCTCAGCTTCTTCTTGTCGCGCGCGGCGAGCGCACGATAGATCAGCTCGATGCCGGGGCCCGCGCACACGCGCTCGAACGACACGTGCGGCCACTTCTTGCGCGCGAACTGCAGCACGACATCTTCGCGTTCGTCCTGCGGCGAGAAGCTCGCGTGGCCGCCTTCGCTGCCGAGCGCGATCCAGCGGTCGTCGGCGGGAATCAGGCCCGAGACGCCCAGACCCGTGCCCGGCCCGAGCAGGCCGATCACGCTGTTCTGACGGCGCTGGCCGCCGCCCACCTGGCTGCGCTGCGCGTCGGTCAAACCCGGCAGCGCCATGGCGAGCGCGGTGAAGTCGTTCACGACCAGCAGCGTGTCGAAGCCGAGCGCGCGGCGCGTGGCCTCGATCGAAAACGTCCAGTCGTGATTGGTCATGCGAACCTGGTCGCCGTCGACCGGGTTCGCGATGGCGATGGCCGCGTGATTCACGCGGCCGATCTTCGTGTCCTTCAGGTACTGCTGGATGACTTCCGCCACGCCCGGATAGTCGGCGCACGGATACACGCGCGCCTGGCCGATCTCGCCCGGGCCCGTCTCCAGCGCGAAGCGCGCGTTGGTACCGCCGATGTCGGCGAGCAGCCTCGGTCCGTCGGCGTGCTGGCCCGCGCCAGGGGCGGATTTGTTAGGCGCACCAGTAGACATCGAGTCTCACTCCCTTGTCGTTCGCCAGCTTCGAGATGGCGTTGTTCTGTTCTGCCGCGGCGGCCTGTTGCAGCACGTCGAGCTTGCGCTGGCCCGCGATCAGCAGGAACAGGCGATCCACCTGGCGCAGCGCCTGCATCGACCACGAGATGCGCGCGTGCGGCGCCGCTTGCGGATGCACGGCCACGAACGGGCGCGCCGTGGTGATGGCTTCGCGCCACTCGGGCGCGTCGGCGAAGATCGAGGCCGTGTGGCCGTCCTCGCCCATGCCCAGCACCGCGACGTTGGGCAAGCGGCGCTGCGGATCCGCGTTGAGCGCGGCCACGTGCGCGTCCAGTTCCTGCGTGACGTCGACGAGCGGCAGGAAGCGCGCATGCGCCGCCTCGTTCTTCAGCAGCGTCTCGTGCACGAGACGCGCGTTGCTGGCCGAGTCCGTCTCGGGCACCCAGCGGTCGTCCACCAGCGTGACGTCGGTGTGGGCCCAGTCGAAGCGGTGCGTCGACAGGGTCTCGAGAAAGGGACGCGGGCTCGTGCCGCCAGAAACCGCGAGCGTCGCACGGCGCGCACCGGTGCCGGGCGCAGCTGCCAGAGCGGTGAGCGACGCATGTAGCGCGTCGCCCACGGCTCGCGCCAGCGCGTCGGATTGGACACGCGGGTCGTCGAATACGTGAAGCTCGATCACTTCTCCTCCAGGCTGCTTTTTTGTAGGTCTGCGGGGGTGTTCATCTGTCCGTTCAATTCTCTTCTTCGAGCCAGCAAGTGCCGTGCTGCGCCAGCATCGCGCTCGATGCCGCCGGGCCCCACGTGCCCGCCGCGTACGGCTTGGGCGGGCGCGGCGACGCGGCCCATTCGTTGAGGATGGGCTCGACCCATTTCCATGCGGCTTCCTGTTCGTCGCGACGCACGAAGAGCGCAAGGCGTCCGTTGATTACGTCGAGCAGGAGACGCTGATACGCCTCCATCTGGCCTTCGCGGAAGAACTGGTCGAACGCGAGGTCCAGATGAACGCTCGAGAGATTCATGCCTTCGCCGGGCTGCTTGGCGAGACAGTACAGACGGATATTTTCGTTGGGTTGCAGCCGAATGACCAGCCGGTTCGAGCCCGGACGCAGCGCCGTCGGCCCTAGCGCCGAATGCGGCACGGGGCGGAAGTTCACCACGATTTCCGCGACGAGGTCGGCCAGGCGCTTGCCCGTGCGCAGGAAGAAGGGCACGCCCGCCCAACGCCAGTTCTCGATCTCGACGTTCAGCGCGACGAAGGTCTCGGTGCGGCTATCGGGCTTCACGCCGTGCTCGGTCGCGTAGCCCGGCACCTGCTGCCCGCGAATCACGCCCGCATGATACTGGCCGCGCACGGCGACCTTGCTGATATCGGCGGGATCGATGGGCTTGAGCGCACGCAGCACGCGCAGCTTCTCGTCGCGCACGGAGTCCGAATCCATCGAATGCGGCGGCTCCATCGCGACGATCGAGAGCAGTTGCAGCAAGTGGTTCTGCACCATGTCGCGCAGCGCGCCGGTGTTGTCGTAGAAGTCGCCGCGCGCTTCGACGCCCAGCTCTTCCGCAATGGTGATCTGGATGCTCTCGACCCATTCGCGGCGCCACAGCGGCTCGAAGAGCGCGTTGCCGAAACGCAGCGCGAGCAGGTTCTGCACGGGCTCTTTGCCGAGATAGTGGTCGATCCGGTAGATCTGCTCCTCGGCGAAGATCTCGCCTACGGCGTCGTTGATCGCATTGGACGACTCGAGGTCGTAGCCGAGCGGTTTTTCCAGCACGATGCGCGCATGCTCGTTCAGGCCGACCGAGGCGAGCGCGCGGCAGATCGGCACGAACAGCGACGGGCCCGTGGCCAGATAGAACACGCGGATGCCGGGTAGCGCCTCGATGCCGTCGCGCAGCTTGCTGAAGTCTTCGGCGCGCGAGAGGTCGAGCTTCACATAGACGATGCGCTCGAGAAAGCTCGCCCAGGCGCTTTCGTCGAGACCGTTCTTCGAGACGTGCGGCTTGACGTGCTGGTTGACCCACTGAAGGTACTGATCGCGATCGTCCTCGTGGCGCGCGACGCCCACGATTCGCCCCGACGCGGCGAGCATGCCCGAGCGGTGCGCTTCGAACAGGGCAGGCAGGATCTTGCGCATCGACAGGTCGCCGGTGGCGCCGAAGAGCACGAACGTGAAACCTGAATCGGTAGGGCTTTGCATAGTCTCCGTCACAGTCCAGAAAGGCCACAGAAAAGGGTGCCAGCAACGCGCCGGCGGGGTACCGGTCGAGCTTAGCAGGGTGGCCGTAGTCCGATAAAATTTTTTTTGACACTGAATTGTAGTTTAACTACAATCCAAATCAAGAGGTAACGTTCATTCGATGGAAAAAGCGCCGGAAAGCGCCGTCCAGCATGGGTTTGCGGCGGTTTTGGGCAGGTTTTTCCGGGTGGACGGAACGTCCCCATGTTAACGGACAATGGATTCGTCCATATGCCAGTCCGGCGCGCCATCAGGTCTGCGAATCGGGCCTGTCGGGTACCGGAAGCGGGGAGGTTCGGCCGTCGCGCTTCCATGACGATGCGCGCGGCGCCTTGACTGGTCGAGCGTCGCGCTTGCGCGCACGGCCGGAGAAAATCAAAAGAGGAGACAGTCTTTGCATTCCGAACCACTCATCTCTTGAGCGTCCAGCGGCCGGATACCGGCACGCGGCTCGCGCGCATCCAACGAAAATACGCGCGCGGCACTCCGGCGCCCGACCGTCCCGTGTTTTGCCTGTTTTTGTACCTGCATTAACCACACCGCACCCTGGCGACGTCAGGGGCCAACTGTTTTTACTGTTCAGGTGTCTGGAGGAGATAAGCAATGAAATTCCGAGCGATCATGGGCGCCCTGTGCGCCGCGGGTCTGATGGCAGGCGTCGCGACAGCGCAAGCGGCCGAGTCTCTCGAAGTGCTGCATTGGTGGACTTCGGGCGGCGAATCGAAGGCCGTCGGCGTGCTCAAGGACGACATGCAGAAGCAGGGCTATGTGTGGAAGGACTTCGCGGTCGCCGGTGGCGCGGGCGCGGCGGCCATGACCGCACTGAAGACCCAGGTGATCTCGGGTAACGCGCCTACGGCAGCCCAGATCAAGGGGCCGCTGATCCAGGAGTGGGCGGATCAGGGCGTGCTGGTGCCGATCGACTCGGTCGCCGGCGACTGGAAGGCCAACCTGCCGCCGCAAATCGACAAGATCATGCGCGCGGACGGCCATTACGTGGCCGCGCCGTTCTCGGTGCACCGCGTGAACTGGCTGTGGATCAACAAGGCCGCGCTCGACAAGGTGGGCGGCAAGGCGCCGACCACGTGGCCGGAGTTCTTCGCGCTCGCCGACAAGCTCAAGGCCGCGGGCTACCAGCCGGTCGCCGCGGGCGGCCAGCCGTGGCAGGACCTGACGCTCTGGGAAGACGTGGTCCTTTCGCAGGGTGCGGACTTCTACAAGAAGGCGCTCGTCGATCTCGACCAGAAGACCCTGACTTCGCAGCAGATGGTGGGCGTGTTCGATACGGTCCGCAAGATCGAGTCGTACATGGATAACGCGCGCACGGGCCGCGACTGGAACCTCGCCACGGCCATGGTCATCAACGGCAAGGCCGGCATGCAGTTCATGGGTGACTGGGCCAAGGGCGAGTTCGAGAACGCGAAGAAGGTGCCGGGCAAGGACTATGTCTGCGCGCCGGTGCCGGGTACCTCGAAGGCCTACACGTTCAACGTCGACTCGTTCGTGTTCTTCCAGCAGAAGGGCCAGAAGACGGCCACGCCTGGTCAGCTCGCGCTCGCGAAGACCATCATGAGCCCGGCTTTCCAGGAGCAGTTCAGCCTGTACAAGGGCTCGATCCCGGTGCGCCTTGGCGTGGACATGAGCAAGTTCGACGCGTGCGGCAAGCAGTCGTACGCGGATGAGCAGACCGCGATCAAGGCTGGCGGCTATGTGCCGTCGCTCGCTCACGGCATGGCTCAATCGGACGCCACGGCCGGTGCGATCACCGACGTCGTCACGAAGTTCATGAACTCGAACCAGGACTCGAAGAGCGCGGTGGAAGCGCTCGCGAAGGCTGCCAAGACCAAGTAAGCGAAGTCAGTCTGTGACGTTGTTGCAATGAAGCAGGCGGAGTGCGCCGTGCGCGGCGCACTCCGGGCATGACGGGTCAAACCGATCCCCATCATCGTGCGGAGTCCATAATGTTTCGCACCGTACCAGGAGTTGCGCAGTGACTGCTTCTCTTAGCGGCAATGGCAAGGCGGCCACGCCTGCCGCGCGCCGCGCGTCGCCCATGGCGGCGCTCGCAGACCGCTGGATCCCGAAGCTGGTGCTCTCGCCCAGCATCCTGATCAGCCTTGTATTCGTCTACGGTTTCATCATCATCACCGGCTATCTGTCGCTGTCGAATTCGCGACTGATGCCGCGCTACGAATTCGCGGGCTTCGCCCGCTACACCGAGCTGTTCAACAACGACGTCTGGTGGACGTCGGCGCAGAACCTCGGC
>Ga0164242_10002803_pt1 | contig 20111 bp, 15 predicted proteins | sample OricomgcompostMG_FD_108783 | JGI IMG/M metagenome (GOLD analysis project Ga0164242, IMG submission 108783) | Miracle-Growth compost microbial communities from Emeryville, California, USA - Original compost - Miracle growth compost (MG) ... | reverse complement strand
GGACGCCCACGGTGGCGAGAACCGCGCGCAGCCGCAGCTGCCGCGTGCACAGCGCGTAGCCGACCATCGCGGCCAGCCCGAGCAGCGCGCCGCGCGAGACGGTCGCCAGCGTCGTGAGCAGCAACAGCCCGGCGGCGGCGAGAAACAGTTGCCGGCCGCGGTGGGCGCCGCGCCACAGGTACAGCGCGAGCGGCACGGCCGTGATCAGGAAGAACGCGAAGTCGTTCGGGTCGGTGATCGGTCCGGACGCGCGCCCGCCCGAGCCCATCAGGTACACCGCCAGACCGACGGCAGCGGCAGCCGTGCAGGACGCCACGTACACGGCGGCGACCCGGCGCGGCGGTAACGACGTCCGCATGCAGTCGAGCAGCACCAGCGTGACCGCCATGAACGACAGGTAACGGGCCGCGACTGCCGCTCCGGACGTACCGTTCGCGTGCAGTGCGGTCGCGGCGAGCAGGCTCACGAACAGCGCCCCGATCGCCAACGCGACGGGATGCCGGATCTGGGCCGGGGTCGCGCGGGTCAACAGCCGGACGAGCCAGGCGAGGAACAGCAGCGCCCCGACGAACTTGATCGCCGTCCCGCTGAGCGACTCCAGGTACCCCTCAAACGGTTCGACGGCGACGAACGCGAGCGCCGCCCACTCGACCTTCAACGTCATCGCGCCGACCAGCGCCATGCCCGCGACGGCGGTGATCACGGCGAGCGGGTCGCGGGCGGCAGCGATCCCAACGAGCAGCGCGGCCGCGCCGAACGTGGTCGCCACGGCGGCCGCCGCCACGCGCGGATCGGTACGGCCCGACATTCGAAGGGTCAGTTGCATGACGGCCGCCGGCGCGATCGGTACAGCTCGACGGGCCGCATCCAGTCGAACGCTCCGTCCAGCTGCAGCCGGAAGTCCCGCTGTCCGGTGAACGCGAACGCGCGGCGCAGCGCCAGCGGGTCGTGCCCGCTCCGGCTGGGTCCGCGATCGACGGTGACCGCGACGGTGTAACCGACCGCGTCGGTGGCCGCGCGCACCCGGCGGTCCCATCCGCCGGTCGGGTACGCGAACGAGGTGACCGCGCGGCCGAGTCCGTCCTCGAGGGCGTGCCTGGACGATCGCAGCTCGGAGTCCAGCCGCGGCGGCGCGAGCTCCGGCAGCCACGGGTGGCTGACGCTGTGCGATCCGATGTCCATGCCTGCGTCAGCAAGCTCGCGCAGCCCCGTCCAGTCCAGCAGTCGGCAGCTGGCCGGGTCGGTGCCCGCGTCCCACGGGAACGCGCGCGCGCCGTCGAGAAAGCCGGAGACCGCGAACATCGTCGCCGGCCAGCCGCGGTCGTGCAGCAGCGGCCAGGCGGACTCGGCGACGCTCGCGTAGCCGTCGTCGAAGGTGAGGACGACGGCATGTTCCGGAACCTCGTCCCGCGCGAGCAGCCGCGTGCCGTCCTCGAGCGTGAGCACGACGGCGCCCCAGTCGGCGAGCACGTCGAGCTGTCGCCGGAACTCGTCGAGCGGTGTGTCCAGTCCCGTCCGGGCCGGGCCGATCCGGTGCCAGCCGACGATCGTGAGGCGACCGGACATGACGACGGCGCGCGCGGCCCGCGCGGCCGGACGCGACAGCTCGCCGAGGGCGCGGCTGACCCGCTTCACGACCGCGCGCCGATCAGCCGGACGGTGCGCACGACGCGCTCGCGGTCGAGCAGCCACACCGGCAGGGCGAACGCGGCGACCGCGGCCGCGGCGAGGCCGGCGTGGGCCGGCACCGAGACACCGACGGACGGGACGGCGAGCTGCACCGGCAGCACCACCGCGGTCATCGCCGCGGCGCCGATCAGGCTGGGCAGCACGGCCCGCAGGAGCTCGCGGTCGAGCATGCCGGTGACGTGCCGCCCCACCATCGCCAGTGCGATGCCCGCGATCACCGCCGCGGCGATCACCTGCCCGACCGCGACCGCAGTGACGCCGCGATGCACCAGGAGTGCGAGCACGCCGGCGAGCAGCAGCACGTGCAGCGCGCGCAGCACCAGCGAGTCGCGGGGGCGCCCCGCCGCGTTCAGCGGGTTCTGGCAGAGCGCGATCACGCTGAGCAGCACGCCGTATCCGCACAGCCAGCGCAGCGCGGGCACCGCAGCCGCCCAGTCGTCGCCGAGCAGCCGCAGCAGCGGCGCGAACAGCGCGAGCGCGGCGAAGATCGGGACGACGAGGCCGAGTCCTGTCGCCACCAGCTCGCTCGCGGCGCGGCCGAGCGCGGCGCCGCGCACGCGGCACAGGTGCGGGAACGCCGCGGTGCAGATGACGGCCGCGACGTTGTAGAACGGCAGGTACGCGATCCGGAACGCGAGCGAGTACTCGCCGAGCGGCGTCGAGCCGAGGGCGTGCGCGACGATGATGTAGTCGACGTTGAGCAGCAGCAGCTGCGCGAACGACCCGCCGGCCAGGTGCGCGCCGTAGCGCACCAGCCCGCGCACGTCCGGCCACCGCCAGCCGAGAGGCACCGGCCGGCGCACGACCCAGGACAGCAGCATCGCCACGACGGCCTGCACGATCTGCCCGATCACCATCGCCTCGATCCCGCGTCCGCGAGCGAGCAGCCACAGCGTGACGGCGATACCGCACAGCGTGGCGAGCACGGTCGGCACGATGCGGCGCGCGAACGCGAACTCGCGGCGCAGCAGCTCCTGCGTGATGTCGGTGACCGCGGTGCAGGGCAGCACGCAGGTCAGTCCGCGGATCACGCCGACGCCGCCCTCGGAGGCGTTCAACGCCGCCGCCAGCCAGGGCGCGGCCGCCCAGCACGCGGCCGCGAGCACCAGACTGAGGCCGAGCGAGATGGTCAGCGCGCTGCGCGCGGCCCGCTCCACGTCCCCGCGCCAGTAGACGAGCGCGGAACTGCAGCCGAGGTCGGCGAAGGCGCTGACCACGTTCACCACCAGCCAGCCGATCGCCAGCAGACCGAGCGCGGACGGCTGCAGCACCGCGGCGAGCACGAACATCACGAGCGTCTGCCCCGCCTTGGCCACCGCGGCGCTCAGCCCGAGCCACACCGCGCCGCGCGCGGTGCGCCGCGCCGACGGCGCCGTCGGGACAGCGCAGTCGGCCTCCTTGTCCAGGACCTCGTCGACCGCGGTGAGTTCGGCTCGCAGCTGCTCGTCGTCGAGCGAGTGCGGCGAGCGACCGCGCAGGTACAGGACGAACGCCGCCAGCGCCAGCGCGATCCGGTGCGGCCGGTCCCAGTCGGCCCAGCGCCGGCCGGCGACCTCCTCGTCGGCGAGGGCACCGGCCGCCGTCGCGGTGATGCCGTCCGCGTGCAGGCACGCGACGGCCATCGGCACGCCCTCCTCGTGCGCGATCCGGGCCGCCGCGATCAGCAACGCGTCCAGGCCGAGCGGGGCGTCGTCCACCGCGTTGTCCCAGCCGAGCACGGTGACGTCCGCGCCGTACCGCACCACGTTCGCCGGCCGCGGGTCGCCGTGGCACCAGCCGGTCGGCAGCTCGCCGTCCAGCCGTGCCAGCACCGCGGCGTATCGCTGCCGCTGTTCGGGGCGCAACAGGTCGGCGTTCTCGCACCACGCGGTCGACCAGCCCGCCGACGTCCGTCCGATGGTTCGGGTGCGCAGCGCGGCGGCCAGTTGCGTCAGGGCGTCCCACCGGTCGTCCGCCCCGCGCCGGCGACGACGCGGCACCGCCTTGCCCGGATCGAGCCACTGCGTCGCCAGCCAGGGCAGCCCGCCGGTCCGGGCGCGCAGGACCGGACGCGGCAGGAAGCGCGCGGCCGCCGGGAGCTGCCTGGCGATTGCGTCGCTCGGCGGGATCTCGCGCGCCGGGTCGGTTAGCGAGATCCGCACCGCCCACTGCCTGCTGCCCCGGTAGTGCAGCAGCGGATCAGGCCCACCGTGCACGCCGACCAGCTCGAGCCGCTCCCCCACGACGCCGCGCAGCTGCGCGGCGATCCGCTCGGCGAACGTCACGGCCGCCGGTCCCTCGACGGCCAGGCGGAGCGCGCCGCGCCGAACCGGACGCGGGCCGTCCCAGCCGCGGCGCCAGATCCGTCCGGCGCCGTCCGCGTCGGTCGTCAGCACGTAACTGCCGCGCCGGCCCAGTACCGCGAGCGTGCCGTCCGCCGCGAGCGCGGGGCGCAGTGCGGCGACCGACGCGACGCGGCTGTCGACGACGAGCAGGCCGACCGATCCCGGCGCGAGCGCGCGGGCCGCGTCCTCGTCGGGCAGCACGATCGCGTGCGGGAAGCGCGCGGTGAGCGCGGCGGCCAGCCGGTGCGACGCGGCGACGGCGACCGGGCCGGTCAGCTCCGCCGGAAGCAGGACGCTGAACGCTGCCGACTCGGTCATCGATGCGCTCCGGCGGTGGGCAGGTCGAACCTCCCGGGCGGCCGCACGGCGCGGACCGCGGTTGCCCGGCCGCGAGCGATCTGCAGCGGCGTGTGCGCCGTCGCCGTCGCGAATCGGTCGGTGTGCGCGCCGCGGGTCACCTGCGCGTAGGCGCCGCGCAGCTGGTCGCCCTGGACCTGGCGCGAGTGGCGTTCGGTCAGCTCGAGCGACTCCATGCTCGCCCGCCACCAGGTCTCGGCGTCGTGCAGCAGCGCGATCCGCTCGGCAGTCGCGACGACGTCGGCGCAGATGCCCGGCAGCGCAAGGCTTTCCAGGGTGGGAATGGCGCGCAGCACCAGCGGCAGCCCGAGGCTCGCGGCTTCCAGGATGGAGATCGGTGACGCCTCCCAGGCCGCCGTGTGCAGGTAGATCTGGGCCGAGCTCATCCGCGCGACGAGTTCGCGCTGATCGAGCCAGCCGGAGACCACGACGCCCGCCGCACGCAACCGCTCGGCGTTCGCCTCGCGTCCGCCGCCGAGCCACTCCCAGGTCGCGTGCATCTGCAGTTCGGACTCGACGTAGCGCTTCACGTGGATGAAGTGATCGGGATCCTTCGCGGCGCAAATGCGTCCCGCCGTCACGATCCGCAGCGGCAGCTGGAAGCGCGCGGACGGCTCGAGCGCCAGGTTCGCGCGGTTCGCCGCGTAGGCGCCGCGCGGGTACCCGAGCCGCTCGCCGAGCACCAGCTCGTGCGGCGCGACGGCGAGCAGAAGATCGGTGCGCGCGGCGAGGGATCGCTCGACGAGTGCGTAGAGCCGGCGCGTCCACGGCCCGACGTCCCGGCGTTCGACGGCGAAGCAGTGCGGGCTGTAGACGAGCGGAACTCCGCCGAGCGGCACGGCGCGGGTGAGCAGTCCGGCGAACGACGAGTGCGCGTGCACGATGTCGGGGAACAGCCCGTGGATCTGCTGGCGCAGCCGGCGGACGGCGCGCGGCGGGTTCGTGGGCAGCTCGGTCACCGACGTGAACACCGCCGCCAGGTCGAGTCCGGTGTCGCAGCCGGGCCGGTGCCGCGCGAGCAGGTGGTGGTCGATCTCGGGAGTGGCGTCGACCATCGCCGCCAGAGCCGAGATCGTCCCGCCACCCAGCGCCTCGCAGACGTGCAGCACTCGCACCGCTTCCGCCTTCCTAACCGGCCGTTCGCGCCAGCAGCGACATCACGCCTCGCCGCCGTGGAACAGCGAGCCGAGCGGGCGGCCGGACTGCGGCTTGGCGGCGGCCTCCGGCCCGACCTGCTCGAGCAGCGACTCGGTCAGCTCCGCGCGCGCCCGGAACGAGTCCGCGGCCTCGCCCATGACGGTCGCGCACTCCAGCAGGGTGTCCCGGCTCTCGCTCAACAGCAGCCGCGAGTGCGTCAGCAGCCGGACCGCGTCCGACTGGATCCGCTCGGCCTCGCGCCGACCGGCCGCGGTGCCCTTCGCGTGCTGTTGCCCGGCCCGCTTGGCCGCCTCGGCCTTCGCCGACTCGACCGCCTCCTTGCGCACCCGCTCGGCTTCCTGGTGCGCCGCGTCGATGACGTCGCCGATGGCGGCGTCCACCGCCCTGCGCTGCTCCGCGGCCCACGCCGACAGTTCGGCCCGCGCGCGCTCGGCGTGCTTCTCGGCCTCGGCCTGCAGCCGCATCGCGGCCTCTTGCGCCTCGACCAGGATCCGCTCGCCCTGCGCGGCCGCCTCGCCGCGGACCCGGGTGGCGACCGCGAGCAGTTGCTCTGCCTGCTTCTGCGCCTTGAGCGTCGCGCGCAGCGAGTCCGCGTAGGCGGACGCTTCGGTGGCCTTCGCCGGCTCGCTCGAGCCGCCCGCTGACTGCTTTACCTGTGGTTGCACGTCCGTGCTCCTCAGTCGTTCTCGAAGGGGTGGAATGCGGCTGGCTGTCTCGGTCGCCGCCGGTCAGTCCTCGCGGCGGCCCGACTTGCGGAACAGGCGCGACCACGGCTCGTTCGCCGGAGTGCTCTTGCCGATCTCGGTGGACGCCTCGCGTGCCTCGTCCGACCCGGACGTGCCCTGCGGCTCTGTCCCGGTCTCGTCGGCGGCGGAGCTGAGCAGTTGCAGCGCGCCGTCGGTGGCCGCGGACAGGTCGCGGACGTGATCGGCGACGGCCTGCAGCTGCACGCTCAGCCCGTCGAGCAGTTCGTGCGCGTCGCGGCTGGCGCGGTCGGCGGTGGACCGGGCCTCGGTGACCGCGCCGCGGATCTCGGCGCGGATCGCGGCGATCGCCTCGGCCCGCCCGGCCGCGCGCGCCTCGTCGCGGATCCGCTGCGCCTGCTTGGTGGCCGTCGCGACCTTCTCGGCCGCCGACCGGTCCGTCGCGGCCTGCCGCTCGCGCGCCGCCTGCTCGGCCTCGGTGCGGATCCGGGCGGCCTCCTCGTCGGCCTCGGACCGGACCCGGTCGGCGTACTCGTCCGCCTCCGAGCGGCTGCGGTCGGCGTACTCGTCGGCTTCGGCCTGCGCCTGCTCGAGGCGCTGGTCGGCGGCCTGCTGCGCCTCGGCCAGGTACTGGTCCGCCTCCGCGCGGCGCTCGTCGGCCTCCTGCTGCGCGTCCACGAGGACGCTGTCCGCGACCTCCTGCGCCTCGGCGAGGATCCGCTCCCCCTCGGCCGCGGCGGTGGCGCGCAACTCGCTCGCCTCCGACCGCAGCCGGTGCGCTTCCTCCTGCGCGCTGAGGGTCAGCCGCAGCGCCTCGGCGCGGACCGCGGACCCGCGGGACGCCGCAGCGACGCGACCGGACGGCGTGTCCACGGCCGCTGCGTTCGGAGGCTCGGCCTCGATCTCGTCGTCGCCCTCGTCCTGGGCCTCGTCCTGGGCCTCGTCCTCGACCTCGTCCTCCGCCGCGTCGCCGGCGGATTCCTCGATGTCGTCGGCGTTTTCCGTCTCCTGCGCGTCCTCGGGCTGCTCGGGATCGAGCTGTCCGATCTCGACCGGTCCGGCCATTCGCTCGAGCAACATCTCGACGTGTCCGATCGCGTCCCGCAGCACGTCGCCGCTCTGCTCGGGCCGCTTCTGGCGCCGCTTCGGGTCAGCCATCACCGCTCCTTTGAGTCGCTGGTTGCCATGACGTGCAACGTGACGTCGCTCAACAGGTGCGGGCACGGCGGCGGTTTGATCCACCCGATTCGCGATTTCTTCGAACTGCCGCACGAGCGGTGCGATGGCTAGGGTGGCGAGCATGCTGCGGGCGCCGGCGACCACGTCTGCATGCCGGGTCGAACTGAGCAGCACGCTCGGCGCGTGGGCGGAGCCGTGGGACGACCTCGTGCTCCAGGCACCGATCCCGAGCCCGTTCCTGCGCAGCTGGTGGCTGGGCGCGATCGAGACGCCGCGCAGCCGTTACCTGCTGATCATCGACGGTACGGTGCTGATCGGCGGGCTGGCGCTGGAGGCCGAGCGCCGGTTCGGCGTGACCTGGTACCGCCTCGCCGGTGCCGGTCGGTTGTGCCCCGACCATCTCGACCTGTTGGCCGTACCGGAGCATCGGTCCGCGGTCGTCGCGGCCGTGCGCGGCTGGTTCACCGAGCGCGGCGCGCGGCTGCTGGATGCGAACGGCGTGGTGGCCGACTCATCGCTGGCCGCCGCGTTGCCGAGGGCGGCGCGGCAACGCATCGACCTCGCCCCGTACGAGCCGCTCACCAGCGCGGACGACTACGCACGCCAGCGCTCCGCGTCCTTCCGCCGCAACGTGAAACGCCGGGCCAAGCACCTGTCCGAGCACGGCGTCGCCCGGCTCGCGCCCGAGGACGTCGACCCGGCGGATGCGTTGGACGCGTTCGAGGCGCTGCACAGCGTCCGCGCCGACCGGGCCGAGCTGATGTCGGTCTGGCAGCGGCTGCGGCGTGCGCTCGCCGCCGGCGCCGATCGCGGCGAGGTGCAGTTTCACGTTGCGCGGACGGCAGATTCCGTCGTCGCGGTCGCGGTCTGCTTCCTGGTCGGTGGCCGGCTGTCCTTCTACCAGAACGCGCGCAACCTCGACCCGCGGTTCAGCGGCGTCGGGACCGTGCTCGACTACGACGCGATACGCGCGGCGGCCGATGCGGGCGTGCGCGAGGTCGACCTGCTGCGCGGCGACGAGGACTACAAGCGTCGCTTCGTGTCCCACCAGCGCGACCTGTACCGGCTGACGGCCGCCCACGGCGCGCGCGGGTGGGCACTGCGGATCGGGCTGGTCACGCTGCGTCGCGGCGCGCGGGCACGGCATCGCCTCCGGCAGGTACGGGAGCCGCGGTCAGCGCGAACCTGACCGCTGCACGCCGGTGCGTCCGAGCGAGCGCAGGCCGCGGTTCACCCGCACGAGCAGGTACTTCGCCTCGTCGGCGGGACGGCTCGCCGGCCGCGGACGGGCCTGCGGCTGCAGCCGACCGAACCGCCGGTCGAACACCTGGACGCACGACTCCCGGTCGTTGGAGCGGTCGAAGAACGTGAGCGTGAGCGACAGCGACGCGGCGTCCGAGTTGATCAGCCAGTGCGGGGTGTACGGCGGGATGTAGACGCCGTCGCCGGGACCCACCTCGAATGCGCCGCGCGGTATCGGCATGTCCGCAATGCGGCCGAACGAGCCGTTCCAGTACCGACGGATCTCGCTCGCGCGCGCGTCGGCGGTGGTGAAGTCCCCGAAGTGCAGCGTGCGGTTGCCGCGCAGCTGCAGCAGCAGGCTGTGCTCGATGTCGAAGTGCGCGGGCGTGACCGAGCCGGGTGAGCTGGTGAAGATGAACCCGGACCGGATGCGCCAGCTCCGCGGCCGCAGTCCCGATCTGGTGGCCAGCGCGTCGAGTTCGTCGTCGACCAGCCGCCGGTAACGCGGGCTCTGCTCGATGTTCAGCAGCGTCAGCCACGACTCGCTGCGTTCCAGATCGGCGATCAGCCGGCTCGGCTGCCCGACCCGGCCGGGCACGGCCGCCTCGTCCGGCACCAGGATGGGTTTGACCGCCGCCTCGGACGTGACCGAGTCCGCCCCGAGTTCGTCGGCCAGCCGGGTCACGGCCTCGAAGGACAGCTCGGGTTCGTCGGCGAGCCCGTGCCGGAACGCGACCGGTTCGCGCCCGCGCACCCGCGCGGCGAAGTCGAGGGGTGCCTCGATGCGTCCGCCAGGAACAGTCGACCGGCCCATCACATCCTCCTGTCCGACCATCACGCGTGCCCGGTTAGCGATCCGCTCCGGTGACCGCCGTGATGGCGCTGATCCGTTCGTTGAGTTCGCCGACCCGCTCGGTCAGCCGCTCGCGCACGGCGACCAGTGCCGCGACGAGTTCGTCCACCGCGCCGCGAGCGTCCTCGGCGGCGGCTCCCGCCCCGGTCAGCAGGTCGTCGGCCCGCAGGCGCGCCGACTCGGCGCCGTCGAGGGCTTGCTCGGCGAGACCGCACGCCTGCGTGAGAACGGACGCGGCGATCACCTGCGCGTCGACCAGCAGCAGGCTCGCGTCCGCGATCGCCTCGGCACGCAGCGAGGCAATCTCCGAGCGCACCGCCGCCATGTCGCGCTCCGCGACGACGCGCTCGCGCGCCGGCGGCGCCTGCCGACGAACGGGCGGCTCGGGAACGACCTGCGGGGCACCGGGACGGGTCGCCGCGGGATCCGAACCGGCTGCCTCGGGCGGCTGGATGACGATCGGCGGTCCGGGCAGCTCCAGGCGGCGCAGCAGCTGCTCGACGCGCGAGATCGCCCGCCGCAGCACATCCTTGGCTGCGTCGTCGAAGGACTGTTCGTCAGTCACGCTGCACCGTCCCGCGTTCGCGATCTCGACATTCTGGTCACACCCGTGGCCGGACCGCCAGACGAAGCGGGCGATCGGGCGATCCCGGCCCGAATGGCATATAGCCGCTTTCCACCAGACTCGCCAGTTATTTCCGTAATGCCGATTGTCAACTTGACACGCCGAATCTGTCGGGCGGAGATAGATCCGCGAGCTAAATACCACTACGGCGGGGCTTGTGCTCGCCGAAACCGGGTTCGGCAGTCGCGGCGCACCGCGCACGCAGCAGGCCGAACCGGTGGTGCTCGCTTCGGGGGCGATCGCGCGCTTGCGGATTCCCCCTCGGCATTGCCGAGCGGCCGGCGGTTACGTCCGTCCGCCGACGGGAGAGGGAAGGAGGACGAGGCCATGACCGAATTCGGCGTGCGAGCTGGCGTCGGCACAGCATGGAAGAGGGCCGAGCGGTGACCGTCATGACCCGCGGGACTCAGCTGGACGAACTCCGGACGCTGGGCCCGATTCCCGCGGCGGCCGAGCTGACCGAGCAGCTCGACATCGCGGAAGCCTGCGCCCACGACGATCCCGCGCGGGCAACGCGGATCGTCGAGGCATGCACGAGTGCACCTGTGCGCGAGCGACACCCCCGGATCGCGGCACGTGCCACCTACTTGCTGGCCAGGCTGGCGGCCGAGCGTGCCGACACGGGCAAGGCGCTCACGTTGATCGACACCGCCCGTCGGCTGTTCGAGGACGCCGGCTGCCACTTGGACGCAATGCGCACCGGCCTTGGCCGGATGGCGATCTTCGACGAGGTGGGGCGCCATCGCGAGTCGATCGCGGTCGGCAGCGAGCTGATGGACCGGCTGGACGAGCTCGACCTGATGTCCGAGGACCGGGAGCAGGCGCGGCTGATCCGCGCGATGACCGCGAACAACCTCGGTGTCGCGTACGGCGAGACCGGCGATCACGAGACGGCACTGCGGCACTACACCACCGCCGGAAACATCTACCGGTCGCTCGGCGAGGACATCAAGTACTCGCACGCCGCCGCGAACCGAGGCATCGAAATGCTCGCGGGCGGCAACGCGCACGAGGCGCTGCAGGTCCTGCGGGACGCCGCGACCTCGTTCACGGACGCCGGTGATCGGCTGTGGGCAGCCAAGTGCGGGCTCTCCATCGCGCGGGCGCAGACGGCCCTGGGCGATCTGGCCGGCGCGCTGCGCACCCTCGAGGGGTCCCGGGAGGAATTGCGGCGGCTGGACGCGCCCGCCGAACGCGCGCGGTTGCAGCTGGCCGCGGCAGGTGTCTACCTCGCCGCCGGGCTCTGGCGGGAGGCGCACGGTGAATCGGTCGCGGCGGCCGAGCGCCTCGCCGCGCTGGCGTACACCCACGACGCGGCGCACGCCAGGTTCACCGCATCGTGCGCCTCGCTGGGCGCCGGGGATCCGGTGGCCGCGGCCGCCGAACTCGCCGAGGCGATGCTCGGCTACCGGATGACGGGCGACACGCCGCACCTGATGCATGCCCGGCTCGTCCAGGCCGAGATCCGGCAGCTGCAGGGTTCCCGGGCCGAGGCGCGCATGCTCGCCGAGCACGCGGTGGCGGGACTGCGGACGACCGGGTCCCAGGTGCCGTTGATCTTCGGGTTGCTGCAGCTGAGCGGCTTGATCGACGACGACCGCAAGGCCGGCGAGCTGCTGCACGAGGCCGGCCGGCTGGTCGAACAGGCCGGCATCCCGCAGCTGTTCGCCCTGCACGACCTGCAGACGTCGCGCTGGCACCTGCGGGCCGGGCGGTCGGCGCAGGCCGAGGCGAAGCTCCGCAGCGCCTGCGCCGGGCTCGAGGACGGCGCGCACCAGCTGCCCGGCCCGTTGCTGCGCATGGCGTACCGGGCACACAACGCGGCCGCGCAGGACGAGTTGATCGACGTCCTGGTCGACCGCGGCACGCACGATTCGGTGCGCGAGGCGTGGCAGCGTGCGCACCGGATCAAGACGGAGACGATGCGCGAGCTCGCCATCCGGATGGTCGGGTCGGACGCGTCCAGCGGCGTGCACACGACGGACCACCACCACCGGCTCTCGGTGGTGTACCGCGAGCTGGCCGCGGCACGGGGCCAGGCGCTGCGCAAGCGGCTGACCAAGCGGGCCGCCGCCATCGAGCGACGCGTCGTCACAGCGATGATCCGGCGCAGCGCGAACACGTACGTCGCGCCGCGCAACGGCCCGGCGCCGCACCGCAGCTCGCTGCCGAAGTCCGGGCTGGTGCTCGAGTACCACGTCACGGGCCACGACGTGCTGGCGTTCGTGCTCAGCGCTCGCGGTGTCCAGGTCCGGCGGCTGCCGAACGCGAGGCAGGCGGTCGATGCGCAGCTGCGGCGCCTGCGCGGCGAGTGGAGCAGGTTCGCGCTCGGCCGTGCGTTCACCGAGACACACGCCGACGCGCTGCTCGCGTCGACCGACGACATCATGCGCCGGCTGCACGCGTTGCTGATCGGGCCGATCCAGCCGCTGCTGGACGACGGCTGCTCGAGCGAGCTGGTGATCATCCCGCACCGCGAGCTGTACTCCGTGCCGTTCGACGCCCTGTCCGACGGGTCCGGCACGCTCGCGCAGCGCTACTCGATCACGTACTCGGCGGACACGGCGACGCCGGCGCGGAACCTCACGCCGGGCTCGCTGCTCGTCCTCGCCGCCGACGACCCGGACGCACCGAGCGTGCGCGACGAGGCCACCGCGATCGCCACGGCGATGCCCGCGGCCAAGGTCGTGATCGGGCCGGACGCGACCGTCGACCGACTGGCCAGCTCGCTGCCCGGCCCGGACGTCGTACACCTCGCCTGCCACGCGACCTTCCGCGCGGACAACCCGATGTTCTCCTCGCTGCACCTGGCCGAACGGTCGCTCACCACCGCCGACATCCTTGGCCTGGAGCTGGACGGCGCACTGGTCGTACTGAGCGCGTGCGAGTCCGGCCGGGCGGCGACGACGATCGAACCGGCCGGCCTGACCTGGGCGTTCCTCGCGGCCGGCGCCTCCGGCGTGATCACCAGTCGCTGGGCCGCCGACGACCGGATCACCGCGGAGCTGATGCGCCGGTTGTACGAGGAGATCGCGTCCGGCTGCGGTCCGGCGATCGCGCTGCAGCGGGCGCAGGCAACCATCGCGCAGGCGCATCCACATCCGTACTACTGGGCGGCGTTCGGTTACGTGGCCGGCGCCGTGGGTCGCAAGGGTGCGGCGTCATGATCACGACCCGGCGCCTGGTCACCGCCGCCCTGGCCCTGCTCGCCGTCCCGGCCGCGATCCTCGCCCAGACCGGGGCAGCCCAGGCGGCCGCGCCCGTGCCGCCCAGCACGTGCGCAGAGCCGTCGGCGCAGAGCGGGCCGTCGGCGCTGAATACGGCCCAAGTCGCGTCGACCGATGTCGTGGTCAAGCTCGACACGTCGAGCGGGGCGGACATCGGCGCCCTGCAGGACAAGTACCAGCTCGGCGTCTCGAGCGCCGTCCTCGCCTCGCGCGGGATCTACCTCGTCCACCCGGCCGACTGCGCCGGCGGTCAGGCGGCACAGCGGCTCACCGCCGACCTCGCCGATGACCCCGACGTCACGTACGCCGAGCCGGACAGCACGGTCGAGCTCAAGGCCAGCGGCTTCAGCGAATGGAGCCACGGCAAGGCGCAACCGGCCAGCGAGGCGGACTACGAGTTCCAGCCCGCGGCCGCGCGCCTGCGGCTCGGCCTCGCGCACCGGTTCAGCACCGGCCGCGGTGTCACCGTCGCGGTCCTGGACACCGGTGTGGACCCGAACCAGCCCGCGCTCGCCGGCCGGCTCACGTCCGGGTGGAACTACGTCGAGGACGACTCGGACACCGACGACGTGGCCGACGCACCGGGCAGCCAGGCGGTCGGGCACGGCACGTTCGTCGCCGGCCTGGTCGCGCTCGCCGCGCCCGGCGCGCGGATCCTTCCCGAGCGCGTCTTGGACGGTGCGGGCAACGGCGACGTGTTCGTCGTGGCGCAGGCGATCCTGGACGCGGTCGCGTCCGGTGCCGACGTCATCAACCTGAGCTTCGGGACGGACAAGCAGCTGAGCTCCCCCGTCATGGCCGACGTGATCAGTCAAGCCACCCGCGCGGGCGTGCTCGTCGTCGCGGCGGCGGGCAACGACGGGGACGACACGCCGCATTACCCCGCCGCGCTGCCACGCGTGCTGAGTGTCGCCGCGATGGACGCCAGCGGCCACAACCTCGCCCGGTTCAGCGACTTCGGCTCCTGGGTCGACGTCGCCGCCCCGGGCCAGGACGTGGTCGGTCCGGTGCCCGGCGGCGGGTACGCGACCTGGTCGGGGACGTCGATGGCGGCACCGCTGGTCGCCGGCGAGGCGGCGCTGCTGCTCGGCGGCCCGGCCCGTCCGGACGCGGCACACGTGGTGAACGCCATCGAGGCGTGGCACGACCCGCTGTACGGCGGTGGGACGGCGTACGGCGCCGTGAGCCCGGTGGCCGCGCTCCGGGCTCAACTGTGGCGGTGAGTCAACCGTCCTGACGTCGCCAGGCGGCGAGCAGCCGTTGCCACAGTTCCTCGCAGCGAGGCGCGATGGTGGGGGCCAGACGCAGGTCGGCGCCCAGGCCGATCGAGCGGTCGTGCACGCCCGCGGTCGCGGTCGCGTCCGGCGGTGATGCGCCGGCGTGGCGGTAGATCGCCGCCAGCGTTCGGTCCGGCTGCCGCACCAGCTGCTCGTAGTTCACTAGCAGCACGCGGCGGTCGGACTGCAGGGACAGGTCGAAGTACAGGCGGGTGCGCGCGTACCAGAACAGCGCGGCGGCGTCGTACGGATCCAGCTCCGGCCGGTAGTGGGCGTCGACCAGCTCGCCGACGTCCGCCGGCACGAACTCCGAGCGCCAGTCGGATCCGTCGCGGGCGGCCAGCGCGGCGATGTTGTCGCGGACGGCGTGCGTCCCGAACTTCCGAACGTTCGACATCGCCACGTCGCTGTAGTGGCGGAACAGCCAGACGGCCGTGCTGCCGGGCACCGCGTCCAGCAGTTCGGCGGCGTGCTGGGACTCGGCCAGCGGCTTGGCGGCCACCATCGGGTAGCGCGTGCGGGCGATCCGGCGCGCGACCTCGGGCAGCGGCAGCAGGCGCTGGTCGAAGCGGCGGGTGTTCTGCGGCCACAGCCGGTTCAGTCCCGGCGCGAACCTGTTCAGCGGCGAGAACTCGCCGAACGTCTTCACGTCCGGGTTCTGGCCGAGCACCTGCATGAGCATGGTGGTGCCCGAGCGCTGGCAACCCAGCACGAACAGGGTCCGCGGTGGCGCCGGCGCGGGACGGATCCGCCGCCGGCCGTCGCGCAGGAGCTGTTCGCCGCGCGCCCGCGCCGCCGCGAGCACATCGGGGTCCCCGTCCCGCGGTTGCCATCGAACTGCCATCCGGCCCTCGCAATCGTGTCGACAAGTCGGCGCGTACACCCCACTAGTGCGCGCCGGCGATGCGATTGATCCCTGCGAATACGCATTGCGGTCCGGGCAACATTCCGGTGCCACCGCGGTTTCTGCGATATACCATGGGGGGGTATATTGGACGGACACAGCGACGAAGGGGTGGACGGATGACCAAGACCTACACCGTGGCCGGAATGACCTGCCAGCACTGCGTGAACGCCGTCACCGAGGAGGTCGGCAAGCTCGCCGGCGTCGAGGCGGTCGACGTGGACCTGACGGCCGGGACCGTCACCGTCACGGGCGATGTCGGCGGCGACGCCGTCCGCGCGGCCGTGGACGAGGCCGGCTACGAACTGGTGGACGCCTGATCGTCATGACCGACACTGCGAGCGTCGCCGAGAGCGAGAGCGTGGTCCTGGACGTCGGCGGCATGACCTGCTCCTCGTGCGCCGCGCGGATCGAGAAGAAGCTCAACCGGCTCGACGGCGTGCAGGCCAGCGTCAACTTCGCGACGGCGCAGGCGAGCGTCCGGTACCTGCCAGAGGCCGCGACGCCGGAGAAGTTGATCGCGGTGGTGGAAGCCACCCGCTACACGGCCGCGCTCCCCTCACCGCGCGGCGCGGAGGAGGACGCGGCCGCCGCCGGGCTGCTGCGCCGGCTCGCGGTGTCCGCCGTGCTCGCGCTGCCCGTCCTGGTGCTGGCCATGGTCCCGGCCTGGCAATTCGACTACTGGCAGTGGGTCTCGCTCGCGCTGGCCACTCCGGTGGTCGTCTGGGGCGCCTGGCCGTTCCACGTCGCGACGTGGACCAACCTGCGCCACGGCGCGTCGACGATGGACACGCTGGTCTCGCTCGGCACGCTCGCCGCGTACGGCTGGTCGCTGTACGCGCTGGTCTTCGGCACGGCCGGCACGCGCGGGATGCGCATGCACTTCGACCTGGTCGCCTCGCGCGGCGACGGATCCGGCGACATCTATCTGGAAGTCGCGTCCGTCGTCATCGTGTTCCTGATCGCGGGCCGCTACCTGGAGGCGCGAGCCAAGCGTCGCTCCGGTGCGGCGCTGACTGCGCTGCTCGAGATGGGTGCCAAGGATGTCACGGTGCTGCGGGACGGCACCGAGGCGCGGGTACCGATCGAGCAGTTGCGCGTCGACGACGTGTTCGTGGTCCGTCCGGGCGAGAAGATCGCCACCGACGGCGTGGTGCTCGAGGGCGCCTCCGCCGTGGACGAGAGCATGCTGACCGGCGAGCCCGTCCCGGTGGACGTCGCGGTCGGCGACGCGGTGACCGGCGCGACGGTGAACGCGGGCGGCCGGCTGGTCGTCCGTGCGACCCGCGTCGGCGCGGACACCCGGTTGGCGCAGATCGCCAAGCTCGTGGTCGACGCGCAGTCCGGCAAGGCGCCGGTGCAGCGGCTGGCCGACCGGGTGAGCGCGGTATTCGTGCCCGTCGTGCTGCTGGTCGCCGTCGCCACGTTGCTGATCACGCTTGCCGCGACGCACGATCTGGTGCGCGCGTTCACCGCGGCCGTCGCCGTCCTGATCGTCGCGTGCCCGTGCGCGCTCGGTCTCGCCACGCCCACCGCGCTGCTCGTCGGCACCGGCCGCGGCGCCCAGCTCGGGGTTTTGATCAAGGGCCCGGAGGTGCTGGAGAACACTCGGCGCGCCGACACGATCGTCCTGGACAAGACCGGGACGGTGACCAGCGGCCGGATGGCGGTGGACGCCGTCCATCCCGCCGCCGGTGTGGACGCCGGCGAGCTGCTGCGGATCGCGGGCGCGATCGAGTCGGCGAGCGAGCACCCGATCGCCGCCGCGATCGCCGCGGCCGCGCGCGAGCGGTTCGGGCCGCTGCCGGACGTCGTCGGCTTCGCGAACCACGCGGGCAACGGCGTCACCGCGACGGTCGACGGTCACGACGTGCGCGCCGGGCGGATCAGCTGGGTGGCACCCGACGGCCTGCCCGGCGAGCTTGTTCGCCTGCACGTGGACGCGGAGCGGACGGGCATGACCGTCGTCGCGATCGGCTGGGACGGCGCGGCGCGCGGACTGGTCACGGTCAGCGACACCGTCAAGCCGACCAGCGCGGCCGCCGTCGCACAGCTGCGCGCGATGGGACTGCGCGCAGTGTTGCTGACCGGCGACAACCGGCAGACGGCGGTGCACGTCGCCGCGCAGGTCGGCATCGACGAGGCAGACGTGATCGCCGGCGTGCTGCCCGAGGGCAAGGTCGACGCGGTGCGCGAGCTGCAATCGTCCGGGCGGGTCGTCGCGATGGTCGGCGACGGCGTGAACGACGCGGCCGCGCTGGCGCAGGCCGACCTCGGTCTCGCGATGGGGACCGGCACGGACGTCGCGATCGAGGCGGCCGACCTGACGCTGGTGCGCGGCGAGCTGACGGCGGCCGCCGACGCGATCGCGCTGTCGCGGCGCACGCTGCGCACCATCAAGGGCAACCTGTTCTGGGCGTTCGCGTACAACGTGGTGCTCATCCCGGTCGCGGCCGCCGGGTTGCTCAGCCCGCTGTTCGCCGGCGCCGCGATGGCCTTCTCGTCCGTCTTCGTGGTCACGAACTCGCTGCGCCTGCGCCGCTTTCCCGCTTCCAGCGTTCCGGTGAGCGGGACGACGGGCGCGGGAACCGGACGGTCCGTGCCCTAGTTTCGGAGCATGCCGCTGGACGATGCCACCGTCGCCGCGCTCGGCACGGCCCTGTTCGCGGCCCGGACGTCGGGCGTCGCGATCGCGCCGTTGACCGACGCGCACCCTGATCTGGACATGACCGACGCCTACCGCGTCCAGCAGGACGTGGTCGCGCGCCTGCTCGCGGACGGCGACAGCGTGGTCGGCTACAAGCTCGGCCTGACCAGCCTGCCGATGCAGCAGATGCTGGGCGTGGACTCCCCCGACTTCGCTCCGGTGCTCGCCACGCACGTGAACCCGGATGGTGCGGACGTCGCCGTCGACGCGTTCATCTGGCCGCGCGTCGAGGCGGAGATCGCGCTCGTGCTGCGCGAGGACCTGGCCGGTCCGGACTGCACCGCCGAGGACGCGGCCCGCGCCGTCGGCGGCGCGCGTGCTGCGATCGAGATCGTCGACAGCCGCATCCAGGACTGGAAGATCAAGCTCGCGGACACGATCGCGGACCTCGCCAGCAGCGGGGCAATCGTCCTGGGCGACAACGTGATCGACACCGACGGCAGCTTCGACCTGCGGCTGACCGGCATGGTGTTCACGCGCGACGGCGAGCTCGTCGCCACCGGCGCGGGAGCCGCCGCCCTCGGCAGCCCGCTCGGTGCCGTCGCGTGGCTCGCGAACACGCTGCACACCGTCGGCGAGTCGCTGCACGCCGGCCAGTTCGTCATGACGGGCGCGCTGCACGCGGCCGTCGACATCAAGCCCGGCCAGCACTACCTCGCCGAATTCGACCGGCTCGGCACCGTGTCACTGAACGCAGTCTGATCGCACACTCATCGCACGGGAGAGATACGCATGACCACACGCTGCGCGATTCTCGGGTCGGGCAACATCGGCACCGACCTGATGATGAAGATGAGGCGCTCGGAGCTGCTCGAGCTGGTCGCGCTCGTCGGCATCGACCCGGACAGCGACGGCCTCGCCCGCGCCAAGAAGCTCGGCATCGAGGCGCCGCACAACGGCATCGAGTGGGTGCAGCAGCATCCGGACGACGTCGACCTGGTCTTCGACGCGACCAGTGCGTACGTCCACGTGCGCAACGCGAAGATCCTCGAGGAACTCGGCATCGCGGCCGTCGACCTCACGCCCGCGGCGCGCGGCCCGAAGGTCGTGCCCACTGTGAACCTGGACGAGCACCTGGACGCGCCGAACGTCAACATGATCACCTGCGGCGGCCAGGCGACCACGCCGATCGTCGCGGCCGTCAGCCGGGCCGCGACCGTCCCGTACGCGGAGATGGTCTCGACCGTGTCGTCCGTGTCCGCCGGTCCGGGGACGCGCAAGAACATCGACGAGTTCACGCGCACCACCGCGCGGGCGTTGGAGGAGATCGGCGGTGCCCAGCGCGGCAAGGCGATCATCATCCTGAACCCGGCCGACCCGCCGATCCTGATGCGCAACACGGTCTTCGCCGCGCTGCCGGAGGGCACCGACCACGACGCCGTCGTCGAGTCCGTCGAGCGGATGGTCAAGGACGTCGCGAACTACGTCCCCGGCTACCGGTTGAAGAACCCGGTGACGATCGAGGAGGGCCCGTTCAACACGCCCGGCGGCGTCGTGCCGCACCGCGTCGTCGTACTGCTCGAGGTCGAGGGCGCGGGCGACTACCTGCCTACGTACGCAGGGAACCTGGACATCATGACCGCCGCGGCGATGGCCGTCGGCGAGGCGAAGGCCAAGCACACGGCAGGAGCAGCGAAGTGACCAGCACCGTCGACGCCCCGACCGCCAAGCCGAAGTTCCGGCTCACCGACTCCACGCTGCGTGACGGCTCGCACGCCGTCGCGCACCAGTACACCGAGCAGCAGGTGATCGACATCGTCGCCGGTCTCGACCGCGCCGGCGTGCCGGTCATCGAGGTCTCGCACGGCGACGGTCTCGGCGGCTCGTCCTTCAACTACGGCTTCTCCGGCACGGACGAGATGACG